>ERZ802830.171-NODE-171-length-63560-cov-6.7261_pt1 | contig 63560 bp, 58 predicted proteins | sample MGYA00345654_ERZ802830 | MGnify/ENA primary metagenome ERZ802830 (study PRJEB30503, sample SAMEA104212375) | marine metagenome | biome: Westerlies Biome; feature: [SRF] surface water layer (ENVO:00010504) within the epipelagic zone...; material: water...
AGTGAGCGGATCATAGCGTTTCTTCGCCCCTTCATAAGCCAAGTGTCTCAAATAGTTATTTTCTCCCGTTTTCCCATCGGGTTGGTTTTCTACCTGAAAGGCTTTGGGGATATCAAACTTTGGCAGCAATACTTCCCTTGCCAAATCATAAGGAACGATTTTATCGATCAGTTCTTGTAAATTAAGAATGGCCTCTGGGACATCCTTAAATAGCGCCTTCATGGCTTCGGGCGGCTTGAAATAATATTCTTGATTAGGAAAACCATAACGATAACCTCGACCTCTTCCTATCGGAGTGGCTTGTTTTTCTCCTTCTTTAAGACAGAGTAGAATATCGTGGGCGTTGGCTTCCTCTTTTTCAACATAATAGGTGTTGTTGGTCGCAATGAGTGGAATACTGTATTTTTGAGACCATTGGATAAGAACCGCATTTGCTCGGTCTTCATCTTCTTGGCCATGTCGCATGAGTTCGATGTACAAATCATTCCCAAATTGCTGTTGCCACCAGAGCAAGGCTTCTTCTGCCTGTGGGTCTCCCACATTCAATATTTTGGAGGGAACTTCTCCATACATGTTACCAGTGAGCACTATAAGATCGTCCTTGAATTGCAAGACGATTTGTTTATCTATCCTAGGGACATAATAGAATCCATCCGTATAGGCCAAAGAAGTCATCTTAATCAAATTCTGATACCCTTTTTTATTTTTGGCTAAAAAAACTACCTGATACCCATCGTCTCTACGAGACCGGTCCTTATGATTCTCACAAACATAAAATTCACATCCCACAATGGGCTTAATTTGGGCATCGGGTGCGGCTTCTGAATTATGTTTTTTTACCGCTTTAACAAAATGAAAGGCGCCCATCAGATTGGCATGATCGGTGAGCGCAAGTGCAGGCATTTTGTACTGAGCTGCAGCTTCAACCAATTGAGTCACGCGAGAAGTAGCTTGAAGCACGGAGAACTGAGAGTGATTGTGCAGATGCACAAACGAAGCATCGGACAAAGCAGAAAGGGATTCTTTTGATACGGGATCATTGGAGGCCCCTTTCGGCTGTAGTTTTGAAGTGTATTGTTCAGAGAGAGCTTTTAAATTTTTGTGATTCAAACCCAACAGGGGAACACCCTCCGGATAAGTGATTCGCAATGCTTCTTCAGGGAACTCTCCTTCGAGAGAAGACGGGTGAATTTGAACTTGGCGAAGCAGCTCCAAAAAAACACGAGAAGTAGCCTCTACATCGGCTGTTGCGTTGTGGGCTTCTTCAAAACGACTTCCAAAAAGATGATAATACAACTCACTGAGGGTGGGCAATTTAAACTTACCTCCTCGACCTCCAGGCAATTGACATAAAGCTGCTGTTTCTTCCGTACAGGTATCGATCAAAGAAAACGATACCAAAGGATCATTCCCATCTACCCGGAGGAATTCGGCTCCCATAATATTACGGTCAAAATTAATATTGTGCCCCACCACGTACTGCGCTTGTTTTAGTGCTACAGCAAGCTTTTCCAAGACCGTTTCAAGGGGTATTCCTTCCGCTTCCGCCAAAGCAGTTGATATGCCGTGGACTTGCTCCGATTCAAAAGGAATGGTAAATCCTTCGGGTTTAATAAGATAATCTTGATGATTGATACAAGTCCCAGAGGCGTCGTGTAATTGCCAAGCAATCTGAATACATCGGGGCCAATTGTCTGCATCGGTTAGGGGTGCATCCCAACGTTTTGGCAATCCTGTCGTCTCTGTATCAAAAATTAAATACATAATTCTAAAAGTATATAATCCTAATGGCATCTAAGTAGGCCTTGGGAAGGACTTATCAACGATTTTAGAAAAAATATAAACGCTTGTTTTTGTACCTTTCCCAAAAAGAAAAAGAAAAATGCCGCTGCTGGAATTTACTTCCCGTGGCATCTATTGTGCCGCGGCCGATGTCTATTTGGATCCTTGGAAAAAGGTACCCAAGGCCTTGATTACGCATGGGCATTCAGACCATGCCCGCTGGGGAAATCAACAATATATTACACACCACGACAACGTTCCAATTATTCAACATCGTTTGGGAAATATTACTGTAGCAGGAAAGTCCTATGGAGAACGTTTCAGCATCAATGGGGTTCAGTTTTCTTTTCATCCAGCCGGTCATGTGCCTGGGTCCTCCCAAATTCGCGTTGAAAACCGTGGAGAAGTTTGGGTTTTTACGGGAGATTACAAATTGGAAAATGACGGGATTTCGACCCCTTTTGAAGCTGTTATCTGCCATACATTTATTACCGAGTGCACCTTTGGGCTTCCTGTCTTTAACTGGCAAGATCCGGTGAAAGTCCATCGCCAAATTAATCAATGGTGGGCCGCTAATAAAGCTGCTGGGATCACCAGCTTGCTTATGGGCTATTCACTGGGTAAAGCGCAGCGACTTCTCAAACACTTAGATCCGAAAATCGGTAAAATATTTACGCATGGGGCTCCTGAAAAAATGACTGAAGTCCTGCGATCTCAAATTGATTTTCCAGAAACCCAATTGATTACTCGTGAGACCAATAAAAAACAAATTGCCGGGAATCTAGTTTTGGCGCCCCCTGCGGTAATGGGAAGTGCATGGGCTAAAAAATTAGGGGAAATTAGCACAGGGTATGCCTCGGGATGGATGGCATTTCGTGGTGCTCGCCGCCGACGTGCAGTGGACAAAGCTTTTGTACTTTCTGATCATGCAGATTGGAAAGGTTTGCTACACGCCGTTGAAGCTACAGGCTGTGAAAACGTAATCACTACACACGGCTATACTGACATTTTTGCTCAATACCTTCGTGAAAAAGGCTGGAATGCCCGAACCGAAAAAACACAATACGAAGCGGAGACACCTGAAACTACCGTTGCGGAATGAACGCCTTTGCTCAACTTATTGAGGCCTTAGACAGCACCAACAAAACTAATGAAAAGGTAGCCTTATTGGCCACATATTTCCGTACAGCTCCGCAGAACGATGCCCTGTGGGCAGTGGCCCTTCTTTCACACCGTCGTCCCTCCCGCCCAGTAAGCACCTCCCTGCTCCGTGAATGGGCAGCCGAACTAGCCGGTCTATCCCCTTGGCTGTTTGAAGAAGCCTATCATATTGTGGGGGATTTGGCAGAAACCATCGCTCTGTTGCTTTCTGATAGCCAAAAGGGAGCTGAGCAGTCCTTGGCAGAAACCATCACCGATATTATTGCACTCAAACCAAAAGAAGAACAGGAAAAGAAAAATTATATCCAATCCCAGTGGCAACAACTAACAAGTACGGAGCGCTTTGTCTTCAATAAAATTATAACGGGTGGTTTTCGAATCGGTATTAGCCAAAAATTAATGACTCGAGCGTTGGGACAAGCTTTAGAACTGGACGAAAATACCTTGGCACATCGCTTGATGGGCACTTGGACGCCACAGACAACTACTTTTGAGGATTTATTAATAACTCCACATGCCGCCGACCAACTTAGCCGTCCCTATCCGTTTTATCTCGCCTACGCTGTAGAGGATGATTTTTTCAAAAAACACTCCCCCGAAGCCTACTGCGTTGAGCATAAGTGGGATGGTATGCGAGGCCAATTGATTGTCCGTGAAGGGCAATATTTTCTCTGGAGCCGAGGAGAAGAATTAATTACTGATAAGTTTCCTGAATTGGCCCCTTTTGCAAATCATTTGCCCTCTGGAACAGTTCTCGATGGTGAGATCTTACCCTATCCCCAAGGAGTCATTGGTAATTTCAATGATCTTCAAAAAAGAATTGGTAGAAAAACGGTGGGTGCCAAATTGCTTCAAGACGTGCCTATCCGATTCATGATTTATGATTTGTTGGAATGGGAAGGCATTGATTATAGAACTACACCGCTTCACATTCGCCAAGAGCAACTCGCCCTCCTTTATCAAAGTCATAAAAAATTTGACTTACCTTGGGAATTGTCTCAAGTGCATCACTTTGCTACTTGGGAAGCTGTTGCTCAAGAAAGGGAAAAAGCGGAGCAAAAACGATCCGAAGGCTTGATGCTCAAAAAAAAGGACTCCTCCTATGCAGTAGGGCGGAAGAAAGGAAGCTGGTGGAAATGGAAGTCCGACCCCAAAACCATCGATGCCGTGCTTACCTTCGCCATGCGAGGACACGGTCGCCGAACGAACCTCTATACCGATTATACTTTTGCCCTTTGGGATGAGGGAAAACTTGTCACTTTTACCAAGGCCTATTCGGGTCTGACCGATAAAGAAATTCGTGAAGTAGATCGCTATGTCAAGCAAAATACCCTAGCACGGTTTGGACCGGTTCGAGAAGTGACACCCAAATTGGTCTTTGAAATTGCTTTTGAAGGGATTGCAGCCTCAACGCGGCACAAAAGTGGTGTTGCTGTGCGTTTCCCCCGAATCCTCCGTTGGAGACATGATAAAAAAATCGAGGCAGCCAATAGCTTAGGGGATCTTAAAAAACTTTTATCATGATTGAGGTCAATACTGTATCAGACTGGTTTGAGGCTCAAGGTTGGACTCCACTGCCTTTTCAACAAAAGACATGGGAAGCCTATAGAAAAGGTAAAAGTGGCTTTGTTAACGCTCCAACGGGAAGTGGAAAAACCTATGCCCTCTGGGGAGGAATTGTTCAGGAAGCCCTAATTGATCCCCCGAAAAAAGGATTGCAAGCTATTTGGATCACGCCTCTAAAAGCTTTGGCGGTGGAAATTCAGCAAAGCACCGAACAAATGAGTACCCATTTCAATATAGCCTGGAAAGTAGATCTTCGCACAGGAGACACGCCCGCAAGCGCCCGAAGCAAACAGCGAAAAAATCCCAATTTTGGATTGGTTACAACGCCCGAAAGCTTGCATCTACTTCTAGGAAGCAAAGACCACAAAAAATATTTTTCTCAGCTAAAATGCATTGTTATAGATGAATGGCATGAGTTAATGGGTTCCAAGCGAGGGGTACAAGTAGAACTTGCACTCGCCTATTTAAAATCTTTTCTCCCTAACGTAAAGATTTGGGGTATTTCTGCCACCATTGGCAATCTTGCGCTGGCCCAGGAAATTCTGTTAGGTGCGGAAGCCCCGAATGGCGTCCGTATTGTTTCCAATCGTAAAAAGACTATTCAAGTAAAATCACTCGTCCCTAAGAATATGGAACGCTTCCCCTGGCGAGGTCATTTGGGCTTGCATCTTTTAGAGGAGGTGATCAAAGTGATCAGTCGTTCACGATCTACTTTAGTCTTTACTAACACTAGGGCCCAATGCGAAATTTGGTTTCAGCAGCTATTGGAAGCCCAGCCCACTTGGGCCGGGAAAATGGCCATGCACCACGGGAGTATGAACAAAGAAACCAGGCTTTGGGTAGAAGAAGCCCTGCGCCATGATCGACTAAAATTGGTTGTGTGTACTTCCAGTTTGGATTTGGGGGTGGACTTTAGTCCCGTTGAAAGTTGCATACAGGTAGGCAGTCCTAAAGGGGTTGGTCGTTTTCTTCAACGAGCAGGACGAAGTGGTCACCAGCCGGGCCAAGCCAGTGTGATCTACTTCCTTCCAACCCATGCGATGGAATTGATCGAAGCTTTGGCATTGCAAACAGCCATCGAACACCAAATTATTGAAGATCGAATCCCCTATCTAAATAGTTATGACGTTCTCATCCAGTTCCTAATGACCTTAGCTGTAGGTGATGGTTTTCAGCCCAAAATGCTTTATCCCATTATACAAAACACCTTTTGTTTCCAGACGCTTGAACAAGATACATGGCAATGGTGTTTGAATTTTATCCTACAGGGCAGTCAAAGCTTGGAGAATTATGATGAATATAAAAAGGTCGTTGTAGACCAGACAGGAAGCTATAAGGTAGCCAATCGATCTATAGCCATGCGCCATCGCATGACCATTGGCACCATAGTAAGTGATGCCGATTTGATTGTAAAATACCGAAAAGGAGGGTTTATCGGCACTATTGAAGAGTGGTTTGTCTCTAAATTAAATCCTGGCGACGTATTCACATTTGCGGGTAAAAATTTGGAGCTGATTAAAATCCAAAACAATCAGGTACTGGTTAAAAAATCAAAAGTGAAAAAAGCAAAAATTCCAGCTTGGATGGGGGGGCGGATGAGTTTCAGTGCACACTTGAGTGCTATACTCCGCGATACTTTTTATGAATTAGAAAGCAACGAGAGCGAGGAGCGAAATGCATTGGAACCCGTACTTGCACAACAAAAAAAACAATCCTTACTCCCCAAAGCCAACGAGCTCCTGATTGAAACTTTTCCCTCAAAAGAGGGATATCACGCTGTCTTTTATCCCTTTGAAGGCTACGCCATTCACATGGCAATGGCTAGTATTGTTTCCTATCGATTGAGTTTATTGGTCCCAACTAGTTTTAGTTTGGCTTTCAACGACTATGGTTTTGAACTGGTTTCTGATTCACCCATAGACATAGAAGGCTTATTGGACAACAATCTTTTGACAGAACAAGATCTACTTAGTGATCTAAAAAAAGGAATCAATGTTTCAGAAATGGCACGAAGAAAATTTCGAGACATTGCAGTAATTGGTGGTTTGGTGTTTCAAGGAACTCCTTCTCAACCAATCAAAAGCAAACACCTGCAATCCAGTTCACAACTTTTTTATGAAGTTTTCAAGGACTATGAGCCAGAAAATCTGCTCTATCAACAAGCACTGGATGAAACTTATGATCATGGTATGGAACAGGGACGATTGCTGCAAGCCTTTGAACGCATCCAACGCCAAGATATTCGTTGGGTCAAAACCTACCAACCTACCCCCTTTTCTTTTCCCTTGATTACCGATCGCTTGCGAGGCAAAATGTCCTCCGAATCGGTTGAGGATCGCATTCGAAAAATGTTTTTACAACTCGATAAAGATGTGGCCGATGGAACTTCAAATTAAGCAGCAACGAATACAACTGCTTCCAGAAGGAGCGGCCTATTGGGTCAATACGAAGAGTCTTCTCATTGCCGACGCCCATTTGGGTAAAATAGCACATTTTCGAAAAAACGGCTTTGCCGTCCCACCCCAAATCCAGTATTCTTTTTATAAAAAAATGGAAACATTGTTAGCCACCCTTTCCGTCAAGCGAATTTTCTTTTTAGGCGATTTATTTCACAGTGATCGGAATAAAGAATGGGATCGCTTTTCGGAGTGGAACCAACAAAATCCTTTTCCTTCAATCCTTATCAAAGGGAACCATGACATTTTGCCTGATTTCTTATTGGAACAGAGTGGCCTGAGGGTTGAAGAAGAATGGTTTGAAGCAGGCTTATGTTTGACCCACCATCCCCAACAAAAAGTAGACCATGTCAATCTGTGTGGGCATGTTCATCCAGGAGTTCGGCTGCAAGGCCAAGGGCGACAACGCCTAAAAGTACCTTGTTTTTTTTATCGTCCCAACCAATTGATTCTCCCTGCCTTTGGAGTGTTTACCGGTTTGCATATCATGCAACCTTCCACCGAAGATCAGGTTTATGCACTGGGTGAAAAGCATGTATTAGCCATTTCCATAAGGAAAAAATAGCCTGTATATTTACCAAAAAAACAATTGCAACGCTTTCCGCTTGCCGTTTTAGAGCAGAGTCCCCTACAAAATGAACTCGATCAGGCGTTCAAACAACGACAGTACATCATGTTCAAAGGCGCTGTGGGTTCGGGGCGCACCTTGGCAATAGCTACTCAATTTCAACAACGGCCTACATCGATGCTCTGGGTTCTCGAAAATCCAGAACAAGCCGCATACTATCTCAATGATTTAGAAGTGCTATTGGGGCAAACAGACGTTCTTTTTTTTCCAGCCAGCTACCGCCAAGCCTACATCTCTGAAGCCACCGACAACGCAAATGTTCTCTTACGTGCAGAAGTATTACGCAAGTTGACCCATAGCAAGCGACCCCGCATCATTGTGAGTTACCCCCAAGCACTTTTTGAAAAAGTAATCTCGCAACACACCCTAAAAAAAAATACTCTTAAAGTAGAAAAAGGAACTTCCCTAGGATTGGATTTTGTCAACGAAACCCTATTTGAATATGGATTTGAACGAGTAGATTTTGTTACTGATCCGGGAACTTTTTCAGTCCGAGGCGGAATTATTGATGTGTTTTCTTATTCCAATCAACACCCCTATCGGATCGAATTTTTTGGAAATGAGGTGGATAGTTTGCGGTCTTTTGATGTTCGGACCCAACTTTCCATCCAGCAATTCGATCAAATTGAATTGATTCCCAATACCTCCTCGGTTAGTTTTACCGATAAACGGAAAACACTTCTCGACCTACTCCCGCCAGACAGCCGTGTCCTGTTTGAAAATATTGATGGTTGTTGCTCTCGTTTGGACGATTTATTTCAAAAAGCTCAAGCCCAATACAATGCCATGGAAAGCACCACACAATTTCCCCCTGAGATACTCTTTTGTCAGCGTACAGAATGGATGGAAGCATTGGAAAATCGATGGGTTGGTTTCTTTCAAAAACCCGATATCCTCACTGAAAATAAGGTGCTTCACTGGGAGCAAAATCCTCAACCCAGTTTCAATAAGCAATTTGATGTATTGGTTGCCCATTTAAATGCCAACCATAAAAAAGGATGGACCAATTACCTCTGTTGTTCTAGTGAACAACAGGTCAAGCGATTTCATGATATTTTTCAAGAGATGGACGAGACCATTCATTATCAGACCCTTGTCTGTCCGCTCTTTGAAGGGTTTGAAGATCCCAAAGCGCAAATTGCTGTATTTACCGACCATCAGCTATTCAATCGTTATCACAAGTATCGCCTCAAATCCCAAAAAACCAAGTCGGATGCATTAACACTTCAAGAACTTACCTTAATGGAAGTGGGGGACTATGTAACTCATATGGACCATGGTATTGGCAGGTTTGGTGGACTCCAACATATCGATGTGCAGGGCAAAAAACAAGAAGCCATCAAACTAATCTATGGTGAAAGAGATGTTTTGTACCTCAGCATCCATGCTTTGCACAAAATTTCCAAATTCAATGGGAAGGATGGGAGGGCACCCAAGCTCTTCAAATTGGGATCGAAAGCATGGAAAACGCTGAAACAAAAAACAAAAAAACGCGTAAAAGAAGTAGCCTTTAATTTAATCCAACTCTATGCTGAACGGCGAAAAAAAATTGGCTATGCTTTTGCGCCCGATAGTTATTTACAATGGGAACTGGAAGCCTCGTTTCTTTATGAAGACACTCCCGACCAAGGGAAAGCAACAGCTGCAATCAAAGCCGATATGGAAAGTGAACGTCCGATGGATCGTTTGGTTTGTGGTGATGTGGGTTTTGGAAAAACAGAGGTCGCCATACGGGCTGCATTCAAAGCGGTTGATAACAGCAAGCAAGTTGCTGTTTTGGTTCCTACCACCATCTTGGCATTTCAACACTTTAAGACCTTTAGTCAGCGTCTTCAAAACCTTCCAGTTCGGGTAGATTATCTTAATCGGTTTCGAACCACTAAAGACCGTAAAGCGCTCCTAGAAGACCTTAGGGCAGGACAAATAGATATCTTAATTGGTACCCATCAAATAGCTGGGCAAACGGTTGCTTTTTCCGACTTGGGTCTGTTGATCGTAGACGAGGAGCAAAAATTTGGTGTGGCTGTCAAAGAAAAAATACGATCTCTAAAAAAAAATATTGATGTCCTCACCCTAACAGCAACTCCGATTCCTCGAACCCTTCAATTTAGTTTGATGGCCGCCAGAGATTTATCGGTCATTGCTACTCCCCCACCCAATCGTTATCCCATTCAAAGTGAAGTGACGCGCTTCAATGAAAACACGATCCGAGATGGCCTTCTCTATGAGTTGCAAAGAGGAGGGCAAGTATTCTTTGTCCATAATCGGGTAGAAAGCATTCAGGAAGTGGCAGGTATGATACAGCGATTGGTACCAGATGCTCGCATTGGAATTGGCCACGGGCAAATGAAAGGAGACCAGTTGGAAAAAACTTTACTCAATTTTTTAACGGCTCAATATGATGTTTTGGTCGCTACAACAATCGTAGAAAATGGATTGGATGTTCCTAATGCCAATACTATTTTCATTAATAATGCCAATAATTTTGGTTTGAGTGATTTACATCAGATGCGTGGTCGCGTGGGTCGGAGTAATAAAAAAGCGTTTTGTTATTTTCTTACTCCTCCCCTATCAGCCATGAATTCCGATGCCCAAAAAAGAATAAAAACTATCGAACAATATGCCGAACTAGGATCGGGCATTCAAATCGCTAAGAAAGATTTGGAAATTCGAGGAGCAGGAGATTTATTGGGCGGGGAACAAAGTGGCTTTATCAATGATATTGGTTTTGACGCCTACCAAAAGATTTTGGAAGAGGCCTTAACAGAATTGAAAGAAAATGAATTTAAAACACTTTTTGAAAAAGACTTAAAAGAACCCAAGCTCACAATTAAGGAGGTGCAGTTGGACACGGATTTGGAAATCATGTTACCCGATCATTATGTAAATAGCGTGAAAGAGCGCCTACGTCTCTATCATCAACTCAGTGCTATTAAAGACATAGAGGAATTGACTCTTTTTGAAAAAAGCTTGGAAGATCGATTTGGCCCTCTTCCTGATGCAGCCGTTGAATTGCTCGCTAGCGTTCAAATAAAATGGGTTGCAGCAGCCCTTGGTCTGGAGCGATTGGTAATTAAAAATGGCAAATGTGTGGGGTACTTTATGGCACAGGAAAATCATCCTTTTTATGAGTCTCCCCAATTTCAAAACATTCTCATGCGCATTCAAGAAAAGAGCAAACAATTGCAACTAAAACAAAAAGAAACCCGCCAAGGTATGCGCTTATTGTTGCTCATAGATGGAATTAAAAATACGGCTACTCTACTGAAATTGTTACAGCTATTGAGTCACCCTAGAGTAGCTTCAGGTTCTTAATCACTTCGAAAGCGATGTTGACCGATCCCTCGTCCATCAATATGGTGAACTCATTGGATGTAGAAATCACCTCCTTAATATTTACCCCTTCCCAAGACAATCGCTGAAAGATAAAATAGTATATCCCAGGGATTTGAACATTTTCGGTGGGAAGTTTGACCGTAATGGCAGAGAGGTTTTCTTCTTTGTCTATACACATCTCACTTTTGAAAGTATTATCTACCACAGCAATCAGGTTCTGGCTCACAATAATATTGCATTCCCCAACTCCACGAGAAGAGGTATAGAATGCATTGGGTTCTGATTTGATTTGATCTAGAAATTTGGCTTGGGTCAACAAAAGGGTATCTGTAATTTTAAAACAATAATCGGCTAAGGAAGATCGAACCGTTATGTCGCCCAAATTTTTTAAAACCCGCACAATCTTATGCGTAGACAAAAACTCCTGATTATCAGAAATTCGTTTTAATGCCATAACTATAGCTCCGCTTTTGGCAGATTTTTTAAGTGATTCCTCGATTTCAGGTTGGATTTCGCGAGCTAATGAAGTTAAATTAATAATTCCCTGTGAAAGGGCACTCATCAAGAAAGGTTTGGTTTTTATATAATCTAGAACTTCTGACGCAATGGTCTTCATTGTGAAATATTTTCACAAAAATACTAAAATATAACATTTTGTGAAAATTATTAGTCTCCGTCAAATGGATAAAAAGCATTTTCAAGATGACTCACCTCCCACTTACCATGTTGACGAAGTACGGCTACAATATCAAAACGTACTTCCATTTGGATATTTTCCCTTTGCAAATATTCATCAGCAGCCGAAACAAGCAACTTTATTTTTTTTGGTGTCACAAATTCTTCTGGTTTACCAAAGATAGAAGTGGTTCTGGCCTTTACTTCAACAATAACCAAAAAATCATCAATCTGAGCAATGATATCTATTTCCGCTTTAAGGTAGCGGTAATTCCGTTTTCGGATTTGATATCCTTTTCTTTTTAGGTAGTGAACGGCATAGTCTTCTGCAGCCGCTCCAAGGATTTGAGCATCCATTGGTTTGAAATTTGGGGTTGGTTAAAGTTAATGATTTCCTACGCAGCAGCTGTATTAATTGTTATTTTTGGTCAAATTTCTATGATGAAGCCAACCTTCAAAAGACATACCATAACGGCAGCTTTGCCCTACACGAACGGCCCTGTTCATATTGGCCATTTGGCAGGAGTGTATGTCCCAGCCGATACCTACGCTCGCTATCTTCGTGCACGGGGAAGGGAAGTTGCATTTATATGTGGAAGTGATGAACACGGCGTAGCCATCGCTATAAAAGCGAAAAAAGAAGGAAAAACTCCTCAACAAATTATAGACAAATACGATCAAATTATCCGAAAGTCTTTTCAAGATTTTGGGATATCCTTTGATAATTATTCACGAACATCAGCGGCCATTCACCATCAAACAGCCTCTGAGTTCTTTAGTGTTCTATCCGATAAGGACATTTTCGACGAGAAGGTTTCCGAACAATTATACGATCCTGAGGCTAGGGAATTTCTTGCAGATCGTTTTGTCACAGGAATTTGTCCACATTGTTCTCATTCAAGCGCTTATGGGGATATTTGCGAATCTTGTGGAAGCTCGTTAAATGCAACCGATTTGATCGATCCCAAGTCTACTCTTTCTGGAGCAACGCCCGTAAAGAAAAAAACAAAACACTGGTTCTTGCCCCTTGAAAAATACGAAGGTTTCATTCAAGAATGGATTTTGGATCAACGAAAAAAAGATGTTAAGAGCAATGTATATGGTCAGATCAAATCTTGGATAGAAAACGGCTTACAAGCTCGAGCCGTTACAAGGGATCTGGATTGGGGCATCCCCGTCCCTCTCAATGGTGCCGAAGGAAAAGTTCTCTATGTTTGGTTTGATGCCCCCATTGGCTACATATCATCAACAAAAGAATGGGCCGCTAAAGAAGGCGTGGATTGGGAACCCTATTGGAAAGACAAAGACACCCAATTGGTTCATTTTATTGGGAAAGACAATATTGTTTTTCATTGTATCATTTTCCCAAGTATGCTTCATGCTCATGGTGATTATATCCTTCCAGACAATGTTCCAGCTAATGAGTTTTTGAATTTAGAAGGAGATAAAATTTCCACCTCAAATAATTGGGCTGTTTGGCTTCATGAATATCTGGAAGAATTTCCAGATCAACAAGATTCTCTACGGTATGTTCTTACTTCAAATGCTCCGGAAACAAAAGACAATGACTTCACATGGAAAGAGTTTCAAGCACGAAACAACGGTGAATTGGTGGCTATATATGGTAACTTTATCAACCGAGTAGCAGTACTGACACAAAAATATTACGAAGGGAATTGTCCTTCTGGGAAAAACCTCACTGTTCTAGACCTAGAAACCTTAGATACGCTCCCCTTATTGGTTCAAAAAATGGAATCAGCTATTGAGCAATATAAGTTTCGTGAGGCCAGTCAACAAATGATGCTAATGGCCCGCCTAGGGAACAAGTACTTGGCCGAACAAGAACCATGGAAAAAAATTAAAACAGATCCTGAAAGGGTCGCAGCAATCCTTCACACTGCTATTCAAATCACTGCATATCTTGCCTTGTACAGCAGTCCCATCCTACCGTATACTGCTGAAAAAATAAAAAAGTGTTTGGGCATAGAAGACCTCAGATGGGATTCGGCCAATCAGAACTTTACTTCTCTAATTGCTGAAGGCCAACAGATTCAATCACCTGGCCTTTTATTCGAGAAAATAGAAGATCATGCAATTGAACTTCAACGAACCAAATTGCAAAAAACAAAGGAAACAATGAATGAGACTCCTTCATCCACGGCTAACAAAGAAGAAATTGATTTTGAAAGTTTTATGAAAATGGAACTTCGCGTGGGAAAAATTCTGTCGGCAAAAGCCGTTCCAAAAACTGAAAAACTTCTTGAGTTTGAAGTAGATTTAGGGTTTGAAACCCGAACAATTGTTTCGGGTGTAGCGCTACAGTTTGACCCTGAAACATTAATCGATAAAAAAGTTACTGTTTTAGTGAATTTAGCTCCGCGAAAGATTCGTGGTGTCTACAGTCAAGGAATGTTGCTTTTGGCAGAGAATTCTGAGGGTAAGCTTAGTTTTATTAGTCCTGCTGACCCAGCTATGCCACCGGGTTCAGAAATCAGTTAACATCCATTGTTGTCCATCGCCTTTGATCCGATCTATCGACTGTCGCTACCAGAGCGCCATCGATTTCCTATGGAGAAATACGAATTACTCCCCAAGCAGTTGCTTCATGAGGGAATTTGTCAGCAAAGTGATTTTCATTCCCCTAATGAGGCCACATTAGAGGAAGTCTGTCGGGTTCACAACCCAGACTATGTTCATCGATTGAAAACCGAGGCTTTAACGCCCAAAGAAGTTCGAGCCATAGGGTTTCCATTAACTGCTGAGTTAATTACTCGTGAATTCATCATTGCAGGAGGAACTCTCTGGGGTTGCCACCAAGCGCTTGAAAAAGGAATTGCATTTAACATCGCTGGGGGGACGCATCATGCTTTCCGAGCGCATGGCGAAGCATTTTGCTTGCTCAACGACCAGGCGATTGGAGCCCAATATTTATTGGATAAAGGCTTGGCTAACAAAATATTGATTGTGGATTTGGATGTTCATCAAGGAAATGGTACCGCTGAAATATTTCGAGACGAACCTCGGGTTTTCACTTTTTCTATGCATGGAGCCAAAAATTATCCATTCCGAAAAGAGCAAAGTGATTTGGACATAGCCCTCGATGACAATACAGACGACCGTACTTTTCTCTCACTCTTGGATGAAAATCTCCCTCAATTGATTGATCGGGTACAACCAGACTTTATCTTTTACCTAAGCGGCGTGGATGTCCTGAATACCGATAAATTAGGTCGGTTGGGACTGACTTTGGAAGGCTGTAAAGAACGAGACCGAAGGGTTTTTGAAATAAGCTCAAATTTTGATATACCTATCCAATGCAGTATGGGAGGGGGCTATTCCCCTACTTTAAAAACAATCATAGAAGCCCATGCCAACACCTACCGGATGGCATTTCAATACTATCTCTAACTAGGATCGCCAAGTATTGCTCTTGAGATTGAGTGCTGCCAAGACAACATCTTTACGACTCAGCTGTCCCACTAATCTCCCCTTCTCCATTACGGGATAGCGACGGCGTGTTGAATTTGAAAATAATGATGCTGCTTCAAATAAGCTTTTAGAGGCATCGATTGTATCCACTCCATCCGTCATAAAGTTTTGAACCGATTTATCGAGTATGGGCATGTTGAAATATCGGCTATCCGAAATTTCTTTCATACAGTCGGCTTCAGAAATAACCCCCACCAGCTTTCCAGCGTTATTGACAACTGGACCTCCAGAAATACGGTATTTGACAAATTTTTGCATTACTTCGTGTATGGATTGTTCTGGATGAAACAAAATCAAATTTTGACACATGATGTCACGAACCAATAATTGAGGTGTTTTGGTGCCCGTTTTTTTAGCACGTGCCCCTTGGAAACTTTTCACTGCCATGATGCTAATTTTTAATGGTTCTAGTAAGATACTAAAAAATATGTAATGTTTTTATTTGTTTTTAATTAATCTCATATATAGTGCTTGTAAATGTTTAATCATATTCGTCTTGGAATTATAGGCTGTGGTTGGTTAGGTACAGCCTTAGGAAGTAAATTGGTGCGCCAAGGAGCTTTTGTTAAGGGAACGCGGACACAAGCTGAAAAGGCAAAGGAACTCATGGCATTTGGAATTGAAGGTTATCCGTTCCAACTCAAAGAAGGAAGCTGGATTGGAGATTTAACGTTTTTTGAGCATATAAATATCTTGCTCATCGCGATCCCTCCAGGACTTCGTACTGATCAAACGTCCAATTTTGTAGCAAAAATAACCCCTTTGATTTCACAGTTAAAGAAATACAAGCTTGAAAAAATAATTTTTACCAGTAGTATTTCTGTGTACGGTCAAGCCCAAGGAAAATTGAATGAAGATTCTCAATGCCATCCTAATACGCTTTCGGGTCTACAATTAATTGAGGTTGAACAGGCACTTATTAACAATTTTCCAGACACGATTATCATTCTTCGTCTTGGCGGGCTAATCGGACCCGATCGGCATCCCATTCACCGTTTGCGGATGCGTTCTAGAATTGAGGCAGGGCTAAACCCAGTCAATTTAATACATCAAATAGATGTTCTTGCAGGCTTAGAAAAAGTCCTGTTGACGCAGAAGAAACAGCACTGTTATAATCTGGTTAGTCCTTATCATCCCATCAAAGAAGACTACTACTCACAGTTGGCATATCAATGGGAAATTCCACCTCTCAAATTTGATCAACAAACAAAATATCCAAAAAAAATAAGCAGTAATCGCTTCGTATCCGACTACGATTTTTCATTTATCGTTGAAAAGTTGTTGATAGAATAAATCCTTTATAATGTCACTAGCCTATTGATTATCTTACATTTAGATTGTTATGGCTGTAAAATTGCATATAAATCAATTGATTCGAGCCCTTGGATTACTCAAGAGTTCGAAGCTAGAATATCTCAAAACTGCTGAGGGACGCCATCCTACCGAAGTACAACGTTTTCTTCACCGACAAGCTCGTTTACGCCATCATTATTTTCAGGAATTGGAAGTGCAATTACGCAGTTTCCAACAGGATACAGATATCACGCATATAAAAGGAGTCCAAATGGAGCAACGGTTGGTAGCCTCATTACAGGATTCTCAAAAAACAAGTTTTGAAAACTGCCTAGATATTGACGTTCAGATTATCGGTTTATTGGAAGGAATTGAAACGACAAAAATTCAGTTAGATTCCCTTATTCAGAAGCTTAAAGATGCTGTACAAACGCTTACCCGTTTTGAAAAAAAATCAGAATCTGGAATTAAATCTTCTTGGTTCTAGTCTTCTTCTGCTACTTCCAAACTCACTTCATCTCCCAAGTCAATAATCCTATTTAAAAAATTATTGTATTGAAAGTACATGGTGTCTAGGGCTGGTTCTAATCTGTCTAATTGCTGTGTAGATGCATAAAATTTTGCCTTTTGAATCTGCATCAAAACGACCTTCAGTCGGCTTCGGACAGGATGGATCTCAAATTCTGGAGGAAATTTTGTCTTGTAAAAAGTTTTTGTTTGTACCTCTAAGGCTTCCAAAAAAGAGGTAACTCCCTTGGTGTCTAGGGCAGTGAAATCTTCAAAGTCATCAGTCCATCGAGTGAGTGCCTCCCATTCGTCGATGTCGAGTTTGGCATAGAGGTTTTCAGGAACTATAACAAGTCTTGCTGGCTTTGAAGAAAGCGTAAAGAATATGGTGTCTTTCGTTTGGTTTTTTGTTTGTATGGATGTTTTGTTTTTGGGACCACAGGCCACTACCGAAACGAATAAAATAAAGGGAACCAGCAAATGTTTCATGAGATAAAAATACAAGTTCCTTTTAGAAGTCAGGCAGTGAATTAAGACGCAAAAGCAAAATCATAAAGAAGAGCAATTGAAGCAAATATAGATTGTGATAAAACCATCCCTTAAGTTCTAGTTTAGAAAAATGGAAAACCATCTGCAAGGGAAACCCAACCAAGGCCCAACCCAAATAATTTTGATATGGGGCTTCACCTCCAGCAAAAGTCCAAAAGTCCAAAATGGGAGCTATGGGTTCGATCAGTACATCCAAAAAAACCATCATTGCTGTACCTAATAAGGCGCGTAACCAACGATTTTCGGTCAATTCTCTGGCCACCATACCTGTGCAAAAGACTACAATTACCCAATTGGCCCCGATCAACCATGGAACGCCTTTTATTTTGGGCCCCAACATCTGTCCATATTGATAATTTCCAAAAATAAGACCGTATTGTACTCCTAACCATTCCGTGCTCATGCCTACAAAAAAACAGAGAAAACAAATCCACAAAAAATTTTTCTTTTGATATCCTTGCCACAGCAACAAAACAAAAGAGACTGCCAGGTTTAGAGGAGTCGCCTCAACAAACCAGCGTGAGTCACCATAGATGATCCCTAAAATACCTGATATATGAAACAACCAGATCAAGCCTATGGATAAGGTATAAGGGGTTATGGAGTTGACTTTAAGCATGAACATCAGGAATCATGTCGGCGGTTATTCTTGCAGAAAGCAAGCAGAGGGGTATACCCCCACCGGGATGAACACTCCCTCCACAGAAATAGAGATTATCTATCGTCCTAGAAAAATTAGGGTGACGAAGAAAAGCACTCATTCGATTGTTACTTGAAGCACCGTAAAGAGCCCCCCGGTAGGAGGCTGTTTTTTGAGCTATCAAGGGGGGAGACAAGTGTGTTTCTTCTTCTATTAAAGAAGCGATATCCTGTCCTAAAATTCGGCTCAATTTTTCCAATACTTTAATCCTTGTTTGAGCAATTAGCGCATCCCAATCCTGTCCATTGTCGGCTGGAGCATTGATCATAACAAACCAATTTTCACAACCCGCTGGCGCGTCTGAAAGAACATCCTTTGAGGTTATGTTCACATACACCGTAGGGTCTCCAGAAAGGGTTTTATCTTGAAATATAGCCTGAAATTCTTTCGAATAATTTTGGGAAAAAAAGATATTATGAAGGTTGAGCTTTGGAAATGATTTTTTAATTCCCCAATAGAAAATAAGAGCAGAACTAGACCTTTCTTGCTCAAGGGTACGTTTGGGTTGTTTTTGATTTGGTAAAAGATGTTTGTAAGTAGGCACTACATCCATATTGCTAACCACCAGATCGGCCTTTTGTCGCTGATTCCCCACTTTGATCCCTACTGCTCTTTTGTTTTCTATCACAATAGAGTCTACCGATTGTCCCAAGTGAAATTCAACGCCCATACGCTGTGCCAATTGAAATAAACTTTCAGTAATGGCTCCCATTCCGTGATTTGGTATAAACGTACCGTAATGTTCTTCTAAGTGCTGAACCAAGCTCATAATACCAGAAGTTTGGTAGGGATCTGAGCCATTGTAGGTTGCAAATCGATTGAAGAATTGAATCAGATAGGGGTTTTTTAGCTGTTCTTTATTTACCTGATGAAGACTTTTAAATAGTTCCAAACTCCCCAGTCCAAGTAGGGCTTTTCTAGTTTCTTTATTAAAATAGGTTCCTAATTTATGAAGGGATTTTTCCAAGAACAGCGGAGCTGTTAGGTCAAATTTCTTTTGGGCCCTTTCTAAATAGTTGTGAATGGTTTGTGCCGGGACGTCGAGTTGTTCTTCAACGGTTTGACAAAATCGATTCCGATCGGAATAGGCTGTCAAGCGGGTACCGTCTTCCCAAAAGTACTCGCAATGAATGTCTTTTTTTTTGTAGGTGAAATGTTCGCTTGGTGTTTCCCCGGCTAGAGTGAACAAATCGGTCACAAAATGAGGCATTGTAAATAAAGAGGGCCCTGCATCAAACCGATACTGTCCAAGAGTAAAAGTTGAGAGCTTGCCTCCTGGATAGTCATTTTTTTCAAAAACGCTTACACGATATCCCTTCTTCGCCAATCGGATGCTAGTAGCTAATCCGCCGATTCCGGCACCAATGACAAGGGCTTTTTTCACACTATGATGGGTTGAAAATGAGTGTCTTTTTTCACAACAAATCTAGAAAAAAGATCTTCTTTGTACCATTTTTTAAGTCGTGTTTTCTGAACAATATCTGCATGATCTCGATTCTTATAAGCATAGGTATTAACAGCATCAAAATTTTTCCAAATACTGACGGTGGCTTGTTGCACCCAAGGCCACTCTCCTATCCCTTTATAGTAGAGCACATCGGTAGCTGATTCAATGCTTTTAGCGGCGTTGGGAACGGCACGCCAAAAGGAGAATAGACGATTCCAATTGACTGTTGCTCGTGTGACAATAGCTACAGGAGCATCCCCAACTTCCAAGTCTTTTATAATACTAGATACGAAAGGGTTGGATTGGTCCCATTTTCCGTGGCTTTGAACAGGGACTAGGTGGAGTGTACGCTGTTGAGTAGCATGCCGTTGATAGGTAGCCCAATAGGAATGTGTTGCAATGAATTTTTTATAATCCTCAGGATCATCCCATTGGGTGAGAACAGCATAGGTGCCAAAATCAGGTCGCAAACTAAAGCCCATTCCACCTCCTGTCCCTAAAAAACGATAGAAGCCTAGTCCTTTGACATTTGCAATTGCTCTGGGGCCCAATATCATTTGCTTGAAAGCCCAAAACCGATTTGTATTAAATTGGAATATATCAATAAAGACACATGCTTTGACCTCGTGTAGTTTCATGACGATAAAGATACAGTGAAAAAGAAAACGCCTCTGACTTGGATTTTAGAATTTGACTTATGGAAGTAAAATGCAGAGGCGTTTGAAACCAAATTGAATTTAAACTTGTTTAAAGATAAATAAAAAAGTCTGTACAAAACAAATAAAGCTTAAACAATTTTTTATCTTTTTTGTTATTTCATTAAACAAAATGAATAACCCATTGAAATACAAATGATTAAACAATATGATTTTTGCTGGTAATTTTTATTACTTTTGGAAGACTATTACATTAAATATGACACCAACTTCTGTAGCCATTACTGTTATCATTACCTCAGCCATTGTTTTAATCGTAATTCTAAAAGATATGAGGAGCTAAATGAAGATTTCAGCCACTTTCGATAAATTTATTTACAGTCTTATTATTGCCAATGTCATTGCGATGATCTTGGAATCCCATGTATCTATACGTGAAATGTATCACAGCTATTTTTATGTTTTTGAAACCTTTTCTATTGCTATTTTTTCTTTTGAATATCTATTTCGAGTTGTTGTAGGATTCAAAAATGAAGGAGTCAGAGGAGCCACTAAATATATGTTTAGCACCTTTGGATTGATCGATTTGATTTCAATACTACCTTTCTATCTCAACCAGTTTATTAAGGTTGACGGGCGTTTCGTGCGAATTTTACGTTTGTTTAGACTGACACGGATTTTTAAATTAGGGAGAGATAGTGCATCTTTAAAATTATTTATTCAAGCTCTCTCTGCTGTTCGAAACGAATTAAAGTTCACTCTATTTCTCTCCATACTAACCATCTTATTTTCTGCTTCCGCCATCTACTTTTTGGAAAACGAAGCGCAACCAGAAAAGTTTGGAAGTATCACAGAATCAATTTGGTGGGCAACGGTATCCTTGGCCACAGTGGGTTATGGAGATGTGTATCCCATAACCGTGGGTGGCAAAGCCTTTGCTGCGGTTATTTCTTTAGTTGGTATTGGAGTAGTGGCCATCCCAACAGGGATTATTAGCGCTTCTTTTGTTGAAGAAATCATTGCCGCTAAACGAAGAAAAGAGCGATAGCCAAACACTTCTCCTACCAGTATTTCCTTATCTTTGTTTAATGATGAAAAGAAAAATTCTCATTCTAGGAAGTGGCTTTTCTTCGCTTTCTGCCGCCAGTTATTTGGCGCAAATGGGACACGATGTAGAGGTATTTGAAAAAAATCATTCCCTAGGCGGAAGGGCTCGTCAGCTAAAGAGAGACGGATTCACATTTGATATGGGACCTTCCTGGTATTGGATGCCCGATGTGTTTGAAAAATTCTTTGCCGATTTTGGCAAAAAACCATCAGACTATTACAAAATAGACCGCCTTGACCCCGGTTATCAAGTCTATTTTGGAGAAAATAACAGTATCTCGATTGGAGATTCTCTAGATAAGATTTACACTGCATTCGAAGCCGTAGAAAAAGGGAGTGGAAAAAAACTCAAATCCTTTATCAATCAAGCTCAAAATAATTACAACATTGCTATCACCGACTTAGTCTATCGACCTGGGATCTCGCCTCTGGAATTAATTACCACCACTACCATCAAAAAAATCCGCTACTTCTTTAGTAACATTAAAAGAGATGTCACGCGAGAATTCAAGAACCCCAAACTGCGTCAAATTTTGCAATTTCCAGTTTTATTCCTAGGGGCCAAGCCACAAAACACTCCGGCATTCTATAACTTCATGAATTTCGCTGATTTTGGTTTAGGGACCTGGCATCCTGACAAAGGCATGTATTCTATCGTAGAGGGCATGGTATCGTTAGCTAAAGAACTGGGTGTGATCTTTCATACGAACAGTCCAGTAGAACATATACTTGTAAATCAAGGACGTGCCAGCGGAATTGAGACCCAGGGAAAAACAATCGAAGCAGACTTTGTTTTGAGTGGTGCCGATTACCATCATACCGAAACATTATTGCCCCCAAAGTATCGAGTTTACAGTGAAAATTATTGGGCCAAAAAAACATTTGCTCCCAGCTCTCTTTTATTTTATGTTGGCTTGGATAAAAAATTAGATAGGGTAACTCACCATACCCTGTTTTTTGATGTGGATTTTGACCGCCATGCGCAACAAATTTATGACAACCCAGAGTGGCCGACTGACCCTCTATTTTATGCCAATTTCCCCTCTATCACTGATCCCACGATGGCCCCTGAAGGAAAAGAAGCTCTTTTCCTACTCATCCCGATAGCTCCAGGTATTGAAGACAACTCCGAACTTAGGGAAAAATATTTCGATATCGTGATGGCACGAATGGAACGATTGACTCAACAAGAGATTAAATCCCACATACTGTTTCAAGAATCGTTCTGTGTCAAAGATTTTATTAGTGAATACAATTCCTATAAGGGAAATGCCTATGGATTGGCCAACACCCTTATGCAAACAGCTTTTTTACGACCAAAACTTAAAAGTAAAAAAGTGGAAGGACTTTTTTTCAGTGGGCAACTTACTGTCCCTGGACCGGGCGTACCACCAGCTTTGATTTCCGGAAAAATAGTGTCTGGACTAATCGAAGAAGCTATTTATAGTCAATCACCCACCAAATAATTTCTATCTCTTCGTCTTTTTCGGTAATCACTGAATCCAATAACTGCATGCTTTCATCTAAGACAGTAACATATTGTTCGAGCTGATAGGCGATTTCATTATTCCACAAATCGAGACGCTTAAATAAATTGTATTTGACAAACTTATCCGCCTGTATGTAGCGGCGATTTTTCACCCAAAAAGAGGTGTCCTCTAAGTCGACATTCTCCAAATCAAAAACCCAATGATTGGCTATGCGATCTACGAATTGATTTACAAATGATTCTTCAATTTTGCCAGTGTTTTCGATAAGGTATTTTAGATCAGATCCGTCATAAGTATCGGTCATTTTCTTCCCTACATCGGTATCCAACAATCGGAAGGTTCCATCTAATTTGATAGCATCATAAGTTACTCGGGGAGGATCAAAGGGATCACGTTGGGTGTATAAACTCATGGGAGCCGTGAAAAATTCGCCTTCTTCATCCTCAAAACGCTCTAAGAAAATACTGTCATTGTCTACCTCCCACAAACTGTATTGTTTTGAATACATCTCGGTCACCCATGCAATTTGTTCGGAATACTCTAGGGTATAAAGTTTGATTTTTTCAATTTCTTCTCTCAAGTTGTGCAAGTTTTCAATTCCATCTTGGCGGTCACCAAAACTTTCCCCCTGTCGCTCAACAGAGAATGATATCAATACACCAAAGAATACAACCAGAAATTCAACAAAAGCTTTTTTAAATCGATCAAAGAAATCTTGTGGGTCAAAACGATCCCCAAGGGTTATGAGTTTAATAAACCAATTGGTATCTTCTTTTTTAATCCCTTTTTCGTCCGACATGAATATAGTTAAGTAATCTTGAGGTAAAAATACTAATTTCCTTTTTTCTTCTCTTCAAAGTTTATCTCAGGAGTTAGTATTTCCCTAATTAAGTTACGAAGGAACACCTCAAAAGATTTGAGTTTTTCTAGGGATAGTAGTGTATGTGTTTCTTTTTTCCAACCCAAGCGCAAATATTTGTTTTTTGTCTTTAGCGCATATACTCCTGCTTCAATGGTTGAAGAAGGTTGTTCCTTTAAATACTGGAAAGCATAGGTTAGTACTTGAAAAGCCACTGCCATTTTTGGATCATCAAACTGCAATGCAGTAGGGTCTAGACTTAGCGCCGAAACTTCTACTTTTCCCGACTTATAATCAATAATACGGACTTGTTCATTAACTTTGTCAATTCGATCAACCGTTCCTTTCAATCGAATGGGAAAATCAAATTCGGAGAGGGGAAAATCAATTGTAAATGGCGCTTCTAGAGCTAGTATTTGGATGGTAGCCCCATGAGCTACCAAATCTTTTTCATAGCGTAAGAAACGATTACAATGAGCCAAAAGGACTTGATAGATAAGATGATTTTTCCCTCGTAGAGATGAGCTGTTCCCATAAATTGATTCAAATTGAGCTTCCAAGACTTTGGGCAGTTTTTCCAACATTTGATCGTAGTCCTTTTCTGATAAATCTCTATTTTGGCAAGGAGTGAATAATGATTCTAAAACAGCATGTAATATTGTTCCTTGATCTTTATGAGAAACCACAGATTCGGATGAAAGAATGGGTTGAATCCCCAAAACGCGTTCTTCATAAAAGCGCAGCGGGTCTCTAAGGTAGTGGGTCAATGCAGATGGAGAGAAACCTGCAGCAGCAATTTTTTGAAGCCGATCTAAGAGTTCTGAAGATTTGGCTACCTCGCGCTCCTTTTTTGGAGTGGCAATAAAATTAGCATGAAGCTGTTTTTTAACAAAGTGGTGCTTGGGGAGAGAAAAGTGCTCTAATTGGTAAATAAATCGACTGGGGATACCTTCTGCTAGCCCTTCTTGAGTGGCGTTATACAATAAATAGATGTCTTGTGATCGTTGCAGCAAACGATAAAAATGATAGGCATAGATTGCTTCTTTTTCCAAAAAGGTAGGAATACCAAATTCTTTTTTAACCTCAAAAGGCAGGAAGCTATTGATTCTATTCCCTGCAGGCAATTGACCTTCATTGAGATGCGTCACAATCACTCGGTCAAAATCCAACATTCGCGTTTCTAATAGACCCATAATTTGAAGACCCTGCGTGGGATCGCCTTCAAAATCTAGCGTTTCCGTTTTCAATAGATCGGTCAGAAAGGATTTAATCAATGGTATGCCATTTAGAACTTGTGAAGAATTGCTTGTTTCTATCAATTGATTCAAAACCACTTCTAAAGAATGGAAATAGGATTCGAAGTTGTGATTGTGAAAGTTGGTGTAGAAAAAATTCTGAAGGGCAATACAGAACTTTCTCATTCGATTCAGTAGATTTTGAGTATCGCTATAGGGGCTAAAGAGTTCTTTCCATTCGGGGTGTTGGAAACCCTTGAGAATAGAATCTTTTTTCCAGTAGATTTGATTTCTTTTTTTGGCAGAGTGGACAAAACCTTCAAAATCCATACCTAGAAAAGCTAAGTATTCTTTCAAATAAGCCGTTTGTCCAAGCTTTTCTACTGCCTCCACCCGGACTCTATCGTCGGATAGCTGCTGCAAGCAATCCAACCATTGTAAGATCATATCTGCGGCAGGTGTTTGCAACAGGCTGTATCCCATTGTGACATTCCAAGCATTAAATTCTGCATCAAAGCCAGCCAAAGTGGGAACAAGATAGGTTTCGTCTCCTAAGACCAGGGCTATTTTTTCTTGTGGATACGTTTTAACGAGTTGCTGCGCCAATCGAGCAGCATGTTTCACTTGAGAGATGGAATGATCCGAAGCTAAACATTGTATGGATTTGTATTCTGAAAATTCATCCCCAATTGGAAGGGGTTTAGTTCCTAGGAGAAATTTCCATTCTCGAAAGTAGCTTCGTATAAAATGACCTGCTGCGTGCTCCGTATTTTCATAAAATTCACGGTCAATATCCCAACGAAGATTTCCGCGGTCTGCACTAATAATTTCTTGAAACAAAAGAGATTCCGATTTTGTTAAAGCATTAAAACCTACCAAATAGTGGTATTGATTTGTATGCATTAAATACAAGGAAAGATTTTCAACCGATTCAGAAAAAAGCAGTCCTAAATACCCTACTTTATTTTCTAATAACTGTTGTGTAAAGTGTTGAAAGAGATTGGGGATTTGTTTCCAAAATTTCAAATAATTCTTCACAAGAGGGGTTTGTTCTTCTTTTTGAGCCCATTGCTTAAGTGTTTCTACCGCTGTTAAGTAGGTGAAAATATCATCTTGTGGAACCCGATGGGCACTTAGGTCGTTGAAATCTTGAAGGAGAACAGGAGCCCAATTCAAATACAGTTCAAAGGAGTCTCTATCCTTTTCAGGCACCACATGGCAATAACTTTTGTAACATTGGAGTAACAATTGATGCGAAGGCAATTGCTGTAGGCCGGACAATTCTGAGGCAAAGTCTGTAATGGATTTGATCTCTGGACTTAAAGCAGGTCTATCCAAGTGCTTGGCCAATTCGATCTTGAGCAAACGAACAGCACGCTGTGAAGGCAGGATAATCTTCAATGATTCTAGAGGCCGCCCTGAGTCAACAATCTCTTTGGCTACTTGTGATAGAAATGATATCATAGGATCGGATCGATTGATTCAACAATTACCTTCGGATTCGTATAGACCAAGTAGAGGGCTTCTATGGGGTGTCCCATCGCTTGAATTACTGCTCCATAAGCACGTATTTGTTCCGCGTCTTTATCTTGTGGATGTCCTGTTTTAAAATCCATGATCAAAGCACGGTGGTCTTCGATAACAACTCGATCTGGGCGTATGATTTCTCTATTGGGGAGTATAATGTCTCGTTCTATCCAAAGTTCTGCCTCAGGCTCAAAAGCTTTTTTCAGAAGCGGGTGTACCATTAGTTCCTGAAGTAATTTTTCTATCGCCTCTTGATCTTCTGATCCTAAACGACCTTCCCGAATGGCTTCCATCACTTGCCAGCCTAGCTGATCGGGGGTTTTTATTTTTCCGAGAAGATGGTGGATTAAAATTCCAAAATCACGTGCAGCAGAATCAAATCTGCGTTGAGTTAACAAGCGTGAACGCCATTGGATTCCATTGCGCATCTCTGCTAAAAGCAAGCCTTCTTTTTGTATTGATTCGGGAGGGAGCACCTGGCTATTACTCCAATAAAAAGTTTCTTGCAATTCTTCTGATTTGAGTTGCTGTTTCACAAAACCACTAAGGAGGGTATCGTAGGTAGGATGTGACGGAACGGTTGTACGTTGTCTCGTAATCAAATGAAGCTGCGCTACGGCACGGGTACACCCCACATACAATAGGTTGAGTGCATCAAGAGCCGCCGCGTTTTTTGTGTATTCCATAAGCTGCTTCCCTTCAGGACTGTATTCTGCTAAAGAATCGCTATATGAAAGTCGCGCCCACGGAGTCTGAACACCTCCCAAACCATTGATTGGATACCACACTTGTTCGTAGCTGCTCGGTTGTAAAGTATCCTCTAAAAAGGGATAGATCACCACTTCAAATTGCAATCCTTTGGATTTGTGAACCGTCATGATTTGAATGGCTTCAGAGCTCTCTGGGAGTTGTACATTGAGTTGTTCCTCTTCTCTTTCCCAGTAGGCCAAAAAGTCGATAGGGTGTGTCGAATGTAGTTTAGAAAATGAGAAAACAACTTCTAAGAATCGCTGCAAATAAACGTCTCCTTGAAATAGAAAATCAAATTTTTGAAGACAATATTCTAGCGATTCATAAACAGACAAAGAACACATTATTCCCCAGTCGAAAGCTAGCGTATAGTCTCTATTTAGTTTGTCAAAAAAAGCTTCTGCATTTGGCTGCAGATGAGTATAAACAAAATTGTGATACGCAGTTGAAGAATCTCTTTGATCCCAATACCGATCAAGGATGATTTTCATTGCTTGTTGGTCTTTGGGGTAACATCTGAGTCGCAAAAATTGAATCAATGCCTGAACCTGTTCGGCTTGGCCCAACAACAATGAGTCTGATGACAGTGCGGGGATGGATTTGGCTTGCAATTGTTCCACCAAGAGGCGTGCTTCGCTTTTTTTTCGAACCAGTATGACTATATCTTTCCAGGAATAGCCATCTAGTCGTAGTTGTGTCACAAGGGCAATCACTTTTTCTCCATACAAGACTCCTCTCTCATCTATTGTCCTAGCGGAGGCTATCTGGTGAATGGCTACAGTACCTCCTTTTTTTTGATTTGGTTTTTGAAAGACGGTAGTAGAGAACATCTTTTCGTGTTGGGGGTTCTCAAGCGATTTAGCCGCAAACGCAAAAAAATGATTATTGAATGCTACCAATTGGTCATAACTTCTGTAGTTGGTTTCCAAATGACTAAAATTAGGAGCCACAGAGAAATCGTGTTCTTGGTCTAATAAATTAAAAAACTGTTGAACATCACCCCCCCGCCATCGATAAATTGCTTGCTTGGGATCGCCCACCAATACAAGAGAATGATTGGGGTCGCTTTCGATCGCATTTCCTACCAAAGGAACTAAGTTCTTCCATTGGAGAACGGAAGTGTCTTGAAACTCATCAATGAAAAAATGATGGTATCGCACACCCAGACGCTCATAGATAAATGGTATTGGCTGGTCTTGCACTAGAGAGGCGATACGGTCATTAAATCGACTAAGGAGTCTTCGATTTTGATCTTGTTGTTCGGTCTCTAATTGTTTTCCCAAAACCCCTAAAAGGGATAGGGGCACCCATTGCTTCTTGAGGTTTTGAATATAAAAATACTGGTGGGTTAATTTTCTGGTCAACTCATAACTTTCTTGCAGTTCCGGAAGCAATGCGAGGAATTGACGTTCTTTATCCAATGCTAGGTTTTTCTTGTAAAGTCCCTCTCCGTATTGGAGTTTTTCTTTCAATTTATTATGGAAATAAGTTTTGATCGATTTGGTCTCTCGCGATTTTAAAGCCACTAAGCGTTCAAAGTGATTGATCAGTAATCCTTGAGGAAAATCGTCCTTGATTAGCCCTACAGCTGCTATCCGTTTCAGGGTTTTATGAGAAATAGATTGGATGGTGTCAACGAGTTTTTCTTGAAGCCTATTTAGTTCTTTACGATCTTTTTCAAAAGTTTCAAGTGAGATTTGTTGAAGATCTTGCAGGGGGGTGCGATTGTTTTCGTTAAGTAATAAGGGAGCGAATTCATTGAGATTATATGACACATCCCAGCTTTTTTCATCTGCGATTTTGCGTAAACTGAACTGCGTGAGCAATTGTGTTAAACTTGACGAAACACCCACCCTATCAATCACTCGATCAACCACCTCTCGAATGAATGACTTACTGTCTACCACCACTTCAAAACTATGTGACAAACCCAAGTCAAAAGCAAAAGTTCTAACCAAACCATGTGTAAAGCTGTCCAGAGTGGTGATGTTAAAGGCCCCAAAATTATGGAGTAAGGACTGCATTTTTAACGCTGCTCGCCACTGTATTTCTTCTTCTGTTATTGCTAAGACACGGATCAAATCTTGTTTCATTGGAGAGGGTTCTCCTCTGGCAAGACCAGAAAGTGAAGTGAGAATTCTTTCCTTCATTTCATTAACCGCCTTGTTGGTAAATGTCATTGCCAACATGTTCTGATAATTGTCTTTTTTTGGCGACGCTAGCAGCTGTTCTAGGTACTGAAATACCAGAGTGTAGGTTTTTCCAGAACCTGCGGAGGCGTTAATAATATGAAAACCTTTCTGTGGCATGGGTGCAAGACAAGTTAAATGTACACTTTTTGATCGCAGCGAAACCATGGCTTTGCAAAAGAAATTCTATTTTTGTGGAAACCTAAAAATATAAATCATGTCGTTTAAATTACCTGCCCTTCCATACGCTCACAATGCATTGGAACCACATATTGATGCAAAAACTATGGAAATTCACCATGGAAAACACCATCAAGGATATACAACTAAGTTAAACGCTGCCATCGAAGGTACTGCTGCAGAAAATCAATCCATCGAAGAGATTCTTCAAGGACTCGATATGAGTAATGGAGCTGTTCGAAATAATGGAGGTGGGTATTACAATCACTGTTTGTTTTGGGAGGTATTGAGTCCCAATGGCGGTGGGCTGCCTTCCGATGATTTAGCCCAAGCTATAGTGAAGGATTTTGGCTCCTTTGAAGACTTTAAAACTGCATTCTCCAATGCTGCAGCCACTCAATTTGGTTCAGGGTGGGCTTGGCTCTGTGTTCAATCTGGTGGTAAACTAGAGGTTTGTGCTACGCCCAATCAAGACAATCCCTTGATGCCTGAAGTGGGATGTGGAGGAACTCCTATTCTAGGTATAGATGTTTGGGAACATGCCTACTACTTGAATTATCAAAATCGACGTCCGGATTATATTACTGCTTTTTTTAGTGTAATTAATTGGGAAGAAGTAGCTAAACGATTTGAGGTAAACCGATAGAAAATAAAAAAGGAGGAATAAATTCCTCCTTTTTTGCCCCAAATCTTACCATGAACTTAACCTACTTATGTTCTGGTGATGTAAAGATGCATTTTTGCTATTTGACACACCTATAATATCGTTAAATAGCAATTTTTCTGGATAACTGGTTAATAGGCTCTTTTTACTTTTCCCTCAAAGAAATTCATAAATGCTCTGTTAACCATTCGGTTACCTCCTGGAGTAGGATAATCGCCAGAAAAATACCAATCTCCTAGATTTTCGGGACAAGCTTGATGCAACGCTTTAATAGGCTGGAAGATGATCGCTACTTCGGCGTCTATATTCTTCCCTTTTAGCAATTCTGCAATTTTTAGCGACAGCTGTTCATCAGTGAATGGATCATAAAAGGCCTTCACATGATTTTCTTCTGTTTGATCCTCATTTTCCTTACATCGGTTGTAAATCGCCTCCAAAACGTCCTGTTGATTACCATTGTCTCTATGTAATTCCAATGCAGCTTGAAAAGCAATAAAATCTTGAAGCTTTGCCATGTCGATACCGTAACAGTCGGGGTAGCGAATTTGTGGAGCACTGGAAACCACAACAATTTTTTTGGGCCCCAGACGATCCAACATAGTCAGGATGCTTTTTTTTAGGGTGGTCCCGCGGACAATACTGTCATCAATGATGACCAAGTTGTCTGTCGGTTTTACTACCCCATAGGTCACATCATATACGTGAGCAACCAAATCATCCCTGCTTGAATCTTCGGTAATAAAAGTTCTTAGTTTGGCATCTTTAATGGCTACTTTTTCAATTCGAGGCTGAAGTTTGATTAGTCGTTCCAGCATCTTATGGTCAACATTGTTTTTATCGGTCAGTGCATCGGTCAACATTTTTTTGACATAGGTTTGTGCCGCTCCTAAAATTCCATAAAAAGAAGTTTCGGCTGTATTGGGTATGTATGAGAAAACTGTATTTTCCAAATCATTATCAATCTCCAACATTACTTGCGGAAAGATCAAGCTCCCTAATTTTTTTCGCTCGTTGTAGATTTCGGCATCACTTCCCCGAGAAAAATATATCCGTTCAAAAGAACAAGCTTTTTTAGGGAGGGGCTCCACGATTTGTTTGATTTCTGTTTCACCTCCCTTTTTCATCAAAAGGGCATGACCAGGAGTCAATTCTTGGACAGATTCATAGGTCACATTAAAAACAGTTTGGATAACTGGGCGTTCAGAGGCCACAACAATAACTTCTTCATTTTCCATAAAATAGGCGGGGCGTATTCCTGCAGGATCACGCAATACAAATGCATCACCGTGACCTAAAAGACCTGCCATGGCATACCCCCCATCCCAATTTTTAGCTGCTTTTCGTAATACTTTATGCATTTTCAGTCGAGCAGCAATGTGGGGAGACGCCTCTGCTTTGGTGAAGCCTTCTTCTTTAAGTTTTTTATAGATTTTAGCTACGGCATCATCCAAAAAATGTCCAATTTTTTCCATCACTGTGATAGTATCCGCTCGCTCTTTGGGATGTTGACCCAAGTCTACCAGGTTTTCAAATAACTCATTCACATTGGTCATATTGAAATTACCCGCCACAATTAAATTTCGGTGTTTCCAATTGTTTTGACGTAAAAATGGGTGGACGCTTTCTAAACTATTCTTTCCAAAAGTTCCATATCGAACATGCCCCAAAAGTAATTCTCCCACAAAAGGGACTGTGCGCTTGAGGCGTTCAGCATCGGATAGTAATTCTGCATCCTCTTTGGTGGCTTGTCGAATGCGCTTGTTTATTTTTCTAAAAATAGTTTGTATAGGTTGTGCGTCATTGGATCGAACCCTACTGATATAACGAGTGCCTGGAGGCATATCAAATTTGATGCTAGCAAAGCCTGCGCCGTCTTGCCCTCGGTTGTGTTGTTTCTCCATCATCAAATACATCTTATTAATTCCGTAGAGGGCAGTCCCGTATTTATTTTGGTAGTAGGACAATGGCTTTTTTAAGTGAATCAGGGCAATTCCGCATTCGTGTTTGATGATGTCACTCATTAGATCTAGGTTTAGGTTAGCGCTATTTCAAACTTTGTTAGTTGATTAAAGGTGCGCAATCGCTTTTGTATTTTTTCGTGGGTTAATATTTCTAAATTTTGAGGGCCAAATTTTTCTACCGTAAAAGACGCCATAGCGGAACCGAAGATAATCGCCGACTTCATTGCTTCGAAGGAAATGTCACCATGCTGACTAAGATAGGCTGCAAACCCGCCAACAAAACTGTCTCCAGCTCCAGTTGGATCAAAGATTTCCTCTAAAGGTAATGCTGGAGCACAAAACACCTCCTGTTGATGAAATAGCAATGCGCCGTGTTCCCCTTTTTTAATGATAACATATTTTGGCCCCATGCCTTGTATGATTTTAGCCGCTTTAACCAAAGAATTTTGATCTGTCAATTGGCGGGCTTCTTCATCGTTTATACACAAAACATCAACGCGAGGAATAAGCTCATCTAGGTCTGCCCGAAAATGGTCCATCCAATAATTCATGGTATCCATAATTACCAATTGAGGTGGGGTAGTCATCTGGTTCAATACTGCTGCTTGGTTCAAAGGGTTAAGGTTTCCAAGAAGGACAATAGAGGCATCAGACCATCCCTCTGGCACCTTAGGGTCAAATTGGGTCAATACGTTCAAATCTGTTTGTAGAGTGGTTCTTGTATTTAAATCATTGTGATAACGTCCACTCCAAAAAAAAGTTTTTTCACCCTTCAAAATGGCTACTCCCGATAAGTCGATGTGCTTATTACGAAGAAGATTGAGATGCTTTTCTTCAAAGTCTTCACCAACAATAGAAACTACGCCAATTTTGACTTGTAGTTGGCAGGCAGACAAGGCAATATAAGTAGCACAACCGCCCAGGATTTTGTCCACCTTGTCGAAGGGTGTTTCAATGGCATCATAGGCCATCGTTCCTACAACCAAAAGCTTGTTATCCATATATTGCAAATATACTATTTCTCTGGGGGCCCAGGAGGTGAATTCTGAAGCCTTTGATAATTTTCGTAATAGACATCTTTGATTTTCTTTTTAGACTTAGCTGCTTTCACGGCAAGGCTGTCACACCATTCATTTTGTGGATGTTGATTGTGACCTTTAATCCATTGAAAATGGACTTTGTGTTTTCGATATACCTTCAAAAAACGTTGCCATAGATCTTCATTTTTCTTTCCTTTAAATTGTTTTTTTTCCCAACCAAAGACCCATTTCTTTTCCACAGCATCCACTACATATTTGGAATCTGAGTAGACCACTACTTCCATAGGATGTTTTTGAAGAAGTTCCAACCCAACAATAACAGCCATCAACTCCATCCGATTGTTGGTGGTAAGTTCAAAGCCTTGTGAAAAAGATTTTTGATATTGTTGCCCTGCCCACTCCAGATGAATTCCATAGCCTCCTGGCCCTGGATTACCCAATGCAGAACCGTCGGTGTAGAGGTAAACTGTTTTAGACATATGAACTAAAAATTTGTTCAATCACTTTTGGGTAATGCTCGTATTCCAGTTCATGGACTTTTAGAGCGATGCGTTCGGGTACTTCTTGATGATCAAGAGCTACTTTGGCTTGAAAAATGACCGCTCCTTCGTCGTAGTGTTTGTCAACATAGTGTATTGTGATTCCAGTCTCTTTGTCTCCTTCAGCATATACTGCCTCGTGAACCCGACTTCCATACATTCCCTTGCCGCCATACTTGGGCAGTAGGGCAGGATGAATATTAAGTATCTGACGGGGAAAAGCTGTCACCAATGAAGGCGGTATGAGGAGAAGAAATCCAGCAAGAACAATTCCATCAATCGCCCGCGATTGGAGTTTTTCCAGTAACACTCCTTCCTGCATTTCCCTTTTAGTGAAAAGCAATACAGGACAATCATAATTTGCCATCCTCTGGATTACCCCAGCACTGGGGTTATTGGTCCAAATACTATCGATATGCAAGCTGTGGTGGTCAGAAAAATACCGAGTTATGTTTTCAGCATTGGTTCCACTTCCAGAAGCAAAAACAGCTATTTTTTTCAATTAAAATTGTCATTGCGCTCAGTGCTCATAGGCATTCACGAATTAATAACACAAAGAAAAGTTATATTTTAAAGTGCAAATGTTGTTTTCCTTTAAAGTTTTATATTTTTGTCCACAACAATTAAACTTTAAATCATGTCAGATATTTCTTCTCGCGTTAAGGCAATCATTGTAGATAAGCTAGGCGTTGACGAAAATGAAGTTGTTTCAGAAGCAAATTTCACAAACGATTTAGGAGCTGATTCACTTGATACAGTGGAACTCATAATGGAATTTGAGAAAGAATTTGATATTCAAATTCCTGACGACCAAGCCGAAAATATTGCTACGGTTGGTCAAGCAATCCAATTTATTGAACAAGCACAGTAAACAACAGGTGCTATGATACCAAGACGCGTCGTTGTTACCGGATTGGGAGCACTAACCCCTATTGGCAATACCCTTCCAGCATACTGGGAGGGACTGTTGTCTGGAACCAGTGGTGCCGCTCCCATCACCTATTTTGATGCTAGCCTTTTCAAAACCCAATTCGCTTGCGAACTCAAGGGCTATGATCCCTTAGATCACTTTGATCGAAAAGAGGCTCGAAAAATAGACCGCTTTGCTCAGTATGCTTTGGTGGCTTCCGACGAAGCCATTAAAGACTCTGGTTTGAATCTGGAAAAGATTGACAAAGATCGTGTTGGAGTTATTTGGGGAGCGGGGATTGGAGGTCTTGAAACCTTCCAAAACGAAGTGCTTAATTTTGCTGCTGGAAATGGATCCCCACGATTCAATCCTTTTTTTATTCCAAAAATGATTGCAGATATCGCCCCAGGCTTAATTTCGATTAAATATGGGTTTGCTGGCCCCAATTTTGCAACGGTTTCTGCCTGTGCTTCATCGGCCAATGCCTTAATAGACGCACTTAATTATATCCGTTTGGGCTATGCTGATATCATGGTCAGTGGAGGATCGGAAGCTTGTGTGACCATTGCTGGAGTGGGTGGCTTTAACGCCATGCACGCCCTATCTACTAGAAACGATGATCCCCAAACCGCCTCACGCCCTTTTGACAAAGAGCGAGACGGTTTTGTTCTTGGGGAAGGTGCTGGATCTTTGATCTTGGAAGAATATGAACACGCTGTAGCCCGAGGGGCCACCATCTATGCTGAATTGGCTGGAGGAGGTCTTTCCGCAGACGCCCACCACATGACAGCCCCACACCCCGAAGGTTTTGGTGCCATCAAAGTAATGAAAAACTGCCTCAAAGATGCACAGCTCGAAGCAACCGATGTGGATGCAATTAATATGCATGGCACTTCCACTCCACTTGGCGATGTCGCTGAATCCAAAGCCCTAAAAGAGGTTTTTGGTGAGCATCTATATGAGATGAATATCAACTCAACGAAATCAATGACAGGACATTTGTTGGGTGCCGCTGGAGCTATCGAAGCGATTGCTTCTATTCTGGCCATCAAACACCAAATTGTGCCTCCTACCATTAACCATCAGACTCCTGATGAAAATATAGATCCAAAAATCAACTTTACCTTCGGAAAACCTCAAAAGAGAGAGGTCACAGTTGCAATATCCAACACCTTTGGTTTTGGTGGTCATAATGCCTGTGTCGCTTTTAAGAAAATTTTCTAAATTTAGGAGTGAATCTATTCAAAACCATTTTACGACCCCGTTTGAAACCAAACGGGGTTTTTCATTCCCATTTAAAAAAAGTTCTTGGTTTCACCCCCAAAGACTGGTCAATCTATGCGGAAGCCTTCACCCACCGTTCAATGAATCTTCGTAATGAGGCTGGAATGTCAGTTAATTACGAACGTTTAGAGTTTCTTGGGGATGCAATGCTTGGCACCATCATATCTGCTTTTCTCTATCGGCATTATACCGACGCTAAAGAAGGAGACTTGACCAATTTACGGGCTAAAATTGTAAGTCGGAAAAATTTAAATACCGTAGGAACCCAAATGAAACTTTTGGATCTGGTTGAAAGTACCCATCCTAAAGATAGTTTTGGGATTGACATTAATGGCAACTTACTCGAAGCGTTAGTGGGGGCTATTTTTCTTGAAAGAGGGTATGAAAGCTGTAAAAAATTCGTGTTGAAAAAGATTGTAGATAAGCATGTGAACTTAGAGACATTAGATGCACGGATTCTTAGCTACAAAAGCACATTAATTGAATGGGCACAAAAAAATAAAGTACGTCTCAAATTCTATACCCAGAAAGATGAGGGCTTGGATCCAAATATAAATTACGCAACAATCATCAAAATTGATGATCGCCAATTGGTTAAAGCTCGAGGAATTTCGAAGAAGAAATCAGAAGAAAAAGCCGCTAAAAGAGCCTATTACAAATTAAAATTGTAAGGTATGGGAAAACACTACATGTTGGAGGAAGTTACCGCAGATCAGTATGATTTGTGGGCAATTCACAGCAGTCTTCTTCCCTACCAAGTGGCTTTTACGCTAAATAAATATTGCCATACTCGTTTCCAACGGCATAGAGAATCTGTATTCCATTCAACACTCGATATTACTTTTGAACGATTCCAATGGGAAGTACCGAGCAGGGGAGTTCATTTGGAATTGGTTTCCAACCGGTTTTTATATGAAGTAGAAAAAAATGAGACCAACTATTCGTTGTTTAATCTACCCCAAACAAAAGAGGTATCTTTAATCCCGAAACTAAATCGGGTGGACTATTTTATTTTACAATACCATCAAGCTTCCTTACCCAGCTTTAGGACAACCTTGCAGGGGAGTACGCTCTTTGAAATGGTTTATCTTATTGACCCCTCCCAACAACCCAATGAATTGAATTTAATATTTGACTAATGCAAAAAAAAACGAAGATCGTTGCCACACTTGGCCCTGCCTCCAGCAGTCCTGAAGTAATGGAAGAAATGATACTCAATGGGGTCGACGTCTTTCGAATCAACTTTTCTCATGCCGATCATGAAGGAGTTGAAAAACAGATAAAAACGATTCGAAACTTAAATACAAAACTCAATGCCAATGTCTCCATTTTAGCCGATCTCCAAGGACCCAAGCTCCGAGTGGGAATAATAGAAGAAGGTGTTGTTGTGGAAGAAGGTGATGAAGTTCGATTCATCACCGACGTTCCCTTTGTTGGGAATATAGAAAAAGCTTATATGACTTACAAGAATTTTCCCAATGATGTTAAGCAAGGAGAACGCATACTATTAGATGATGGGAAACTCATTTTTGAAGTAGTTCGCACTGAAGCTAAAGAAGTCGTTGCCAAAGTAATCCAAGGAGGACCATTTAAATCCAAGAAAGGAGTGAACCTTCCCAATACCAAAATATCACTTCCTGCCCTTACTGAAAAGGACATCCAGGATGCTAAATTTGCAATAAACCAAGAAGTGGATTGGATTGCATTATCGTTTGTTAGAAACGGCCAAGATCTAATGGATCTAAAAATGCTTATCGAGAAAGAAACCAAACATAAAATCCCGATAATCTCCAAAATCGAAAAACCCGAAGCCATTGAAAATATTGATAAAATCATTGCCTACAGTGATGGATTGATGGTAGCCAGAGGAGACTTGGGCGTTGAAATTCCTGCAGCTGAAGTCCCATTGATTCAAAAACAACTGGTCTTGGCTGCTAAACAAGCTAGGATCCCCATTATCATTGCCACACAGATGATGGAAACAATGATTGACAGTCGAACGGCAACACGAGCAGAAGTCAATGATGTCGCCAACTCTGTCATGGATGGTGCAGATGCTGTAATGCTTTCTGGAGAGACATCAGTTGGAAAATATCCCGTTCAAGTTATCGAGACCATGTCGGCGATTTTGAAAAGTGTAGAGAATTCGGATTTGATCCAAGTTCCTCATCTCCCACCCACGATTCGAACCAGGCGCTATATTACTAAATCTGTGTGTTATCACGCAGCCCATATGGCCAACGAAATCGAAGCCAAAGCGATCTGTACACTGACCAATAGCGGATACACCGCTTTTCAAATTTCTGCTTGGCGCCCTCAATCTCATGTATTAGTTTTCACCTCCAACAAGCGAATACTGACCCAACTCAATTTGCTTTGGGGAGTCAAAGCCTTCTACTACGATGCCTTTGAAAGTACCGATAATACAGTGCAGCAAGTCAACTCCATTGCCCTAGAAAAAGGGTATGTACAAAAAGGAGACATGCTGATCAATTTAGCAGCCATGCCGATCAAGGAAAAAGGAATGGTCAATACACTTCGTGTATCCACCGTTTAGAAAGGGAATTGTAATTGTGCTTCCAAAGGAGGAGGAGATTCATTTTTCAGGGATCGAGATAAATCTCCTTTTAGGTTCGAGAGGGAAACACCAATCAATCGAACTGAGTCTTTTAATCTTTCTTGATACAATAATTCCTTACTGTATTCTAAAATTAAATCCTGATTGGAGATGAAGTGAGCCACAGTTTTACTTCGAGTTTGAACCGTAAAATCGCTGTATTTTATCTTAAGTGTAATTGTTTTGCCCGTTTCTTTGTGTCGGCGAATCCTACGATCCAAAGCTTCTGTGATTTGAACCAATTTTTCCTCCAAAAAAATTTCACTAGTTAAATTCTGTGAAAAGGTTCGCTCTGCCCCGATAGACTTAGGTTTTCGTTGGGGCTTCACTTCACTGTTGTGAATCCCACGAACTACTTGAAAAAAATGAAGCCCTGATTTTCCAAAATGTCCCGTTAAAAATTCTTGGTTCTTTTCTTTGAGGTCGGCTCCTGTAAAAATACCCAATTGATACATTCGTTGCTTTGTCTTTTCTCCGACTCCATAGAATTTTTTGATTTCTAAATCAGCTAAAAATTCAAGCACATCCTCGGGGGGGATCGTTTTCTGTCCATTGGGTTTGTTCCAGTCGCTTGCAATTTTGGCTACAAATTTATTGATTGAAATTCCTGCCGAGGCCGTTAAGCCGGTCTTTTGATATATCTGATCTCGAATTTGTTCAGCAATTAAGGTAGCTGAAGGGTTTTTAAATTTATTTGTCGTTACATCTAAATAAGCTTCATCCAACGATAGGGGTTCTACCAAATCGGTGTGACTGAAAAAGATTTTTCGAATCTGTTCGGATATTTCCTTGTAGCGTTCAAATCGAGGAGATACAAAAACCAAATCGGGACAACGTTGAAGGGCTATGCGACCACTCATTGCCGATCGTACACCAAACTTTCGAGCTTCATAACTGGCTGCAGCAACCACGCCTCGCTCTTTGCCCCCTCCAACAACAATGGGTAATCCTTTTAATTCTGGATTATCTTGCTGTTCTACTGCGGCATAGAACGCGTCCATATCAACATGAATAATTTTCCGATCGGAGATCTTTTTTGTAGACATTTTAAATGGATTGGGTCATTCAAAAGTAAGCAGCTATTTTTGAATGAAAATCATTCCCGTTTATGGAAAGAGAAATTGAGCGAAAATTTTTGGTTAAGGACACCTCCTTTATAAGCTTGTCACGACAATCACTTTGCATTCAGCAAGCCTATTTGAGTAAGGATCCAGCCCGCACGGTACGAGTGCGAATATCCAATGATCAAGGATGGATTACAATCAAGGGGAAATCGGATAGTTCTGGTCTCTCGCGATTGGAATGGGAAAAAGAAATTCCTCTGGAAGAGGCGAAAGAATTATTGTTGCTGTGCTTGCCTGGGACTATCCTAAAAACACGCTATATGGTACCTTATGAAGCCTCTGAAGTTGTAGTGGATGTCTTTGAAGAACCCAAAAAAATGATATTGGCCGAAGTAGAATTGCCTTCTCTCGATGCCCCGTTTACCCCACCCAACTGGTTGGGGGAAGAAGTAACTGGAAATCCTGAGTACTATAATTCAAATTTATGAAGTGTGATGATAGCTTCGCATCACTTCACAGACCTGAACGCTATAGTGATCATAGGCTTTTTCTCTACCATAATGCTGAGCGACCAAATGCTCGCTGTTTTTTTTCCAGACAACAATCGCTTCTTTTGTTTCCCAGTAACTTATAGTCACTCCTGCCCCGTCTTCATTCCGATAACTTTCCAATCCCAAATAACCTTTTTGGTCTTGCGCAAGTTTGCGAAGACTTTTTGACAATTGCTGATAGAATACATCATCTATTGCCTTCATTTGATTACTGAAAATTACCGCATAACATCCTTTTTTCATTCGTCTTTATAGATTTTGATAGTTTGTTCTCCTTGGGCATTCATATGAGCGCGATACATTCCCTCTGTATTCATTTCCATGGCCACATTCCCATTGCGATCCAGACCTACTACTCCTCCATCGCCGCCAAGTTTGGCTACTTTTTCGTGAATGACAAGGCGAGCAGCTTCTTGGATACTAAGCCCTTTGTATTCAACTAAAGCAGCTATATCATGAGCAACTACCGAACGGATAAAATATTCTCCCCATCCCGTTGCTGAAATCCCACAACTTGCATTATTGGCATAAGTTCCTGCACCTATAATGGGGGCATCTCCAATCCGGTTCCATTTTTTATTGGTCATCCCTCCTGTGGAAGTTCCTGCTGCTAGATTCCCAGCTTGGTCAAGGGCTACACAACCAACCGTTCCAAATCGTTGTTGCTGATAGAAGGGGGATTTTTGTTGGATATTTGCTTGTGTGGAAGATTCTTCCTCTTGTACGCGCTGTAAGGACTGAACTCGTCGTTCGGTTACAAAATAATCAGGTGCTTCCATAGCCAGTCCCTGGGTTTCAGCAAATCGATCAGCACCTGTGCTGGAAAGCATCACGTGTGGAGAATTATTCATCACTGCAATGGCCGCTGAAATGGGGTTTTTAATCAAACGTGCCCCAGCAATGGCACCAGCATCCAATCGGGCACCGTCCATAAATGAAGCATCTAATTCAATCTCCCCTTCTGCATTCAAAACGGCTCCTTTCCCTGCATTAAAGAGGGGTGAATTCTCCATGACATGAATTGTTTTTTCTACCGCCTCTGTACTGCTTCCTCCCGAAGCCAGAATAGCGTGCCCAGTAGTCACAGCTTCTTGAAGTAGTTGGCGGTAGGCGGCATCCATTTCTGGAGTCATATCGGATCGAAGGAGGGTCCCTGCTCCCCCATGAATCACAATCCCAAATTGGTTTTGCGTATCCCCTTCTATTGGGGGCTGGGGCATTTGATTGCATGAGAAAATAAGTATTGTAAATGAAAGGATTAAAAAGCGCATGGACTTTAATTTTTTGATTAGTCAAGATATAAAAATATCACTACTACAATTGTAATCAGCTCGTTAATTCTCTTGGAAAAGCCCTCCAAAATTATGTACCTTTCCTTCACCAAATACATCATATCATGAAGATTAATATCCCAACCCTATTGCAAGAATTAGGTCTTTTTGCTGAGGAAAAAGGAGTATCAACGGGAGCCCATTGGACTGGTTCAGGAACGCCTATTCACTCTTACTCACCTGTTGATGGAAAACCCATTGGTCTTGTCACCACTGCATCCTTAGATGAATTTGATCAAACGCTTAATTGTGCTATTGATGCTTTTGAAGAATTTCGAAAAATGCCCGCACCCAACAGAGGAGAATTGGTTCGTCAATTTGGCAACAAACTTCGTGAGAAAAAAGAAGCATTGGGGGCTCTAGTATCCTATGAGATGGGTAAATCCTATCAAGAGGGATTGGGAGAGGTTCAAGAAATGATCGATATCTGCGACTTTGCAGTAGGGCTTTCCCGACAACTGCACGGATTTACGATGCATTCGGAACGTCCTCAACATCGAATGTATGAGCAGTATCATCCTTTAGGTGTGGTTGGGATTATCTCTGCATTTAATTTTCCGGTAGCCGTTTGGAGTTGGAATGTTGCACTTGCCTGGGTTTGTGGCAATGTCTGTATTTGGAAACCTAGTGAAAAAACACCTTACTGCAGTTTGGCTTGTCAAAAAATCATCAGTGAAGTCCTAGAGGAAAATCAAATTCCAAATGGGGTTTCCTGCTTGTTGAATGGAGGTGCCGATGTTGGTGGCTGGCTGGCTGAAGACCCCAGAATTGCACTTCTCTCGGCAACGGGCTCCACTGCCATGGGCAAAAGTGTGGCCAAAACTGTAGGAGGACGGCTAGGGAAATACTTATTGGAACTGGGAGGTAATAATGCAATAATTGTCACTCCAGAAGCCAATTTAGAGATGACACTCATGGGAGCTGTATTTGGAGCAATAGGTACTTGTGGGCAACGCTGCACATCCACCCGTCGGTTGATCGTACATGAAAGCGTTTATGATGCTGTTGTTCAAGCCCTCAAGAAAGCTTACGGGCAACTAAAAATAGGTAGTCCCCTTGATGAAAGCAATCATATGGGGCCTTTAATAGATCCCCAAGCTGTAAGTCAGTATACCACTGCTTTGAAAGAAGTTAGTACTCAAGGTGGGAAATGGATTGTAGAAGGAGGCCCAATTGAAGGTGAGGGGTTTGAAAGCGGTTGTTATGTCAAACCCGCCATTGCAAGCATTCCTGCAAACGCAACTATATTGCAAACAGAGACTTTCGCACCATTACTCTACGTGATTTCCTACTCGGGTAGTGTTGAAAATGCCATTGCTATTCAAAATGATGTTCCTCAAGGACTTTCTTCCGCTATTATGACTCAAAATCTTGGCGAAGCTGAAACTTTCCTCTCCCACTGGGGAAGTGACTGTGGAATTGCAAATGTCAATATAGGTACTTCAGGCGCTGAAATCGGTGGTGCATTTGGAGGCGAAAAAGAAACTGGTGGGGGGCGTGAAAGTGGTTCCGATGCATGGAAAGCGTATATGCGACGCCAAACCAATACTATTAATTATTCCAAGAAACTTCCCTTAGCCCAAGGAATAAAATTTGAACTCTAACGAAAAAAAATATCTTTGTACTAAAGACCTTATCATATGTACGCAATCCTTAGAACGACACATTCCTATTGGGCCTATTTTGTCCTTCTACTTCTTGTTGTAGCTGCAGGCAATGCCCTGTTGGGAAAAATTCGTGGCAATACCTTCGAAGTGAAAGACCTTCGTCTTTCTCTTTTCGGACTCATCTTTTCGCACATTCAACTCCTCATCGGTTTGCTCCTTTATTTTATTTCCCCATGGTTCGAACAATGGTCCAGCTTGGGTGTTGGAGGCGTTATGAAAAGTGCAGAAGCACGCCTATACTTGGTAGAACACCCCGTTACAAATATTTTAGCTATTGTTTTGATAACCCTCGGTTGGTCTCTGCATAAAAGGCAAACAGAAAGTTCAAAAAAGTTTTTGAGAATTGGTATATTCTATAGTCTTGGACTCGTTTTGTTGCTTAGCCGGATTCCTTGGCAAGCTTGGTTGGGTTAAATTAAAATGTAACTAAAAGTTGACATCCCTCAAATCAAAAAAAACATCTATCGCCGTTCTTGGTGGCGGAAGTTGGGGTACTGCTCTAGTCAAAATATTAGTTGACAATGGACACGAAGTTCATTGGTATATTAGAAATATCGATGTAATTGAAAGTATAAAAAGAGAAGGGCGAAACCCAAATTATTTGTCACAATTTTCCGTCAACACGGAAAACATCCAACTCAGTAGCAACCTCTACGAAGTAGTACGATCTAGTCCACACCTCCTACTTGCTATTCCCGCCGCATTTATAGGACCTGTATTAAACGAAATCGGTACTGTGCTCCAGTCCAAAATCATTTTATCTGCCGTCAAAGGCATTGTCCCTGACACCCAATTAGTAGTTGGGCAACACTTGGAATATTTGAAAGTTCCAAAAAATCAAATTGGCGTTATCGGTGGGCCAAGTCATGCCGAAGAAGTGGCTCGAGAAAAACGTTCCTATCTTACTATTGCTTTCCCTCAGAAAAAACTTGCTTCCCTTTGGGCCAACCGTCTAGCTTGTGAATACATTCATACCAAGGTGTCTAAAGATGTCACTGGCATTGAATATGCCGCTATGCTCAAAAATATTTATGCCCTGGCGGCCGGTATCGCTAGTGGACTAGAATACGGAGATAACTTTAATAGTGTTCTGCTTAGTAACGCAGTTAGGGAAATGAAACGTTTTTTGAGAGGTGTTTATGGTAAAAAAAGAAACATCAATCATTCCGCTTATTTGGGCGACCTACTGGTCACCGCTTTTTCCAATTATAGCCGCAACAGAAACTTCGGGGTGCATATCGGAAAAGGGTATACAGTTAAAGAAACTCAGGCAATTTTAAAAATGGTAGCCGAAGGGTATTATGCAGTAGAATCAGCAGTAAAAATTAATAATGGAAGAGCTAAAATACCAATCATAGAATCCGTGTATGAAATCTTATATAAAAAAGGGGCCCCATATGCAATCTTTTCCGAACTGAGCCAAGAATTACGCTAGAGGCTTCCTTTGAATTGCTTTAGGAAACGGATATCGTTCTCAAAAAACATTCGAATGTCTCCTATCTCATACAACAACATAGCAATCCGTTCGATTCCCATTCCAAAGGCATAGCCCGAAAATTTCTCTGGATCAATCCCACAGTTGGAGAGTACATTGGGGTCAACCATTCCGCAACCCATTATTTCAAGCCATCCTGTTCCTTTTGTTATTCGATAATCTGTTTCCGTTTTCAATCCCCAATATATATCAACCTCAGCACTGGGCTCCGTAAATGGAAAATAAGAAGGTCGCAAACGGATTTTTGATTTACCAAACAAGGACTCGGTGAAATACAATAACATTTGTTTTAAATCGGCAAAGGAAACTTTTTCGTCGATATAAAGTCCTTCAATTTGATGAAATATACAATGTGCTCTAGCCGAAATAGCCTCATTCCGAAAAACCCGGCCTGGAGAAAGGGTTCGTATAGGAGGTTGATTATTTTCCATATAACGAACCTGGACAGATGAAGTATGTGTGCGAAGGAGTATGTCAGGGTTGGTTTGGATAAAAAAAGTGTCTTGCATGTCTCTCGCAGGATGGTGTTCCGGCAAATTCAACGCAGTGAAATTATGCCAATCGTCTTCTATTTCTGGACCTTCAGAAATAGAAAATCCTACTTGAGAAAATATATCAATAATTCGGTTACGAACCAGTGAAAGAGGGTGTCGGCTTCCAATCTCAATGGGAAAAGCAGGACGAAAAGGGTCGGTAACTTGGTTGGTACTTTGTTGTGCCGAAGTCTGAGATTGTAAATCTTTAACTTTATCTCCAACCGCTTGTTTTAGTTGATTCAACAGCAGCCCGTATTCTTTTTTTTCTTCGGGAGGTACTTCGCGAAAGGCAGCAAATAAATCAGCCAATACCCCTTTTTTCCCAGCGTATTTTATCCGAAATGCTTCAATGGCTTCTGAATCTTGCTCTGTGAAGTTTTCAACGGTTTTGAGATGTTCTTGCACCTGGTTTATCATGCAGTAAAAATAAGTGTTTTATTGAATCAATCCGCTTTCCATAAAATAATCGACAATGGCAGACTTCATTAGGATACTCTGTTCGCCTGGCTTTAGATTGGGAAGGGCTTCTACCAATTCAAAATGTGGCCAACCCTCTGAATCATAAAAATCAAATCGATAGTATCCGTAGGGTTCCAAAACGCGGCACACACCGATATGAATCAAATTGACATTGTCGTCTTTTTTAAATCGCTGGTGTAACTGCCCCAATTCTTGCAATCCAATTAAATAAAGAACGCCTTCCACATCCAAACTTTCTCCATCAGAAAAACGCTGGGTTAGTCTATCGATTAATTGATTCCATCGATCCTTCAATCGGTTGGTCTGGGAAGGTGTTGTCATGACAATACGAAGATACCTCTTTCCTTGCTATTGTAGAATCCCAAAAAAAATGCCACCTTGCCTTTTATGAGTATAAATCCTATCGATTTAATTCTAGGTCTTTTACTGGGATTCGGTTTTATTCAAGGTTTTCGGAAAGGTTTTTTAGTTGAAGTTGCTTCTTTAGCGGCCCTGTTGCTGGGACTTTGGGGAGCTTTTCTTTTTTCAGATTGGGTTCAAAGCTTGATGAGTTCTTATTTCACAATCAATCCAATTCTTTCGAATGCGATGGCCTATTTCATTGTTTTTGTAGGAATTGTAGTTGCAATTTCATGGGTAGCCAAGGCAATTACTAAAGTGATTAATATGGTATCATTGGGGCTCCTCAATCGATTTTTAGGAAGTATTTTGGGAGGGTTGAAAATTGGCGTTTTCCTTAGCGCTTTGCTACTTGCTGTTCACAAAATCAATCTTCTAGTCACTTTACTCGATCCGACACTCCTTGAAGAATCTGTTCTCTATTTTCCAATCTACGAAATGGGGGGACTCATTTTTGATTGGGTTGTTGGTTTAGATTCCACCGGGCTACAAGATTCATTCATTTAAGATTATAATTCTCGAATCATAGCTCCTGACACCCAGCCTTCGACACCATTGGCAATTCGGATTTTTTGCCAATCTTGAAATTGCTCCATAATTTGAACTTTGGTGCCTTCATGAAGGATAAATTGTACTTCTGAACGTTGATTGGGTTCATTGTTTACCTGAATTACTTCTGAAAAAACAATCCCAAATTGTTCGGAATGAAGTTTCGTGTATTTGGTGCTTGTTATTGTATAGCTGACCACTCCTAATAATCCCAATACTAATGCGGATACAAAAAGTTGTTTTTTGCTTTTAGATGATTGTATCCACAGGTAGACAATCAGTAGAATTGAGAATAACCAGACCAAAAGCAAGGTTAACCAAGCCCATTGGTTCGTATGCATCATTCCTATCAACTTATTGTTAAAAGCCGTGATTTGGGTTTGTGGTAATTTTTCTATCGCATCCAGAGTCATATTCTTTGCAAAAAGAATATTATTGGATAGATCAGGATCCTGAGGCTTGAGGATCAATCCTTTTTCAAAATAATAAATGCTTTCGGCAACCTCATTAAGCCGGTAGTAGGTATTGCCCAAATTATAGTAAAGAGCCGCGCTGTGTTCTCCTGTTTCTAGGGCCTTGTGGTAGGCCTCCAAAGCCTGTTTATAAGCGGCGTTAGTGTAGGCCGTGTTCCCCTTTTGGAACCATTCCTCAGCAGTTTGAGCGGTAGAAATGAATCCTAGTATCGCAAAAATCAGAGTTAATATGTAGGATTTCTTCCTCATAGCTTTCGATCAATTTTTGTAATTATTTTCACAGCACTCTCATAGTCATTTTGAATTTGGACTTCGGAGGAGGGAGCATAACGAGCTCTTTCACAATTTTGCAATAATTGAACAAAAGCACCTGATAACATGGGTTCTACTCCTTTATTTTGTAGAAGAGTCTCTATTTTTTCTTTATTAAAGTCCGTGGTTTCGATTTTGAATTTGGACTTCAAGTAATTGTGCAAGGCGGCTTCCAGCGCTTCGTAGAATTTTGTTTTGTTTCCGCTATTGTTTTTTGCGGTAACCAAATATTTTCGAGCCTTTCGACTGGCAGCTTTTTGCTTTTGGGACTGGACATCTGGAACTTGAGTCTGCCACCAACGGCGGAGCGGAATCATAAGTAATAAAAGAACTATTGGACTGATCAGAAGCGTATAAAAACGAGAAGTAGCCCAAAAGGTTTCTCTCTCGATAGAAGACCAGTTGGAACTTAGCTTGATGAATTTAAAATTGGCATTGGGAGCTTCTATTACATTGGAAGGAGTAGCTTTGGGAGCTACAGAAGTATTGGCCAATGGCCCTTCAAATACATCAATAACAAAATTCTGAGATCCTACCCTTTCGTAGCCTTCTTTCTTAGGATCAAAATAGGTAAAAGTCAATGGAGTGATTGGATATTTTCCTTGATATTGAGGAACAATCGTGTAGGTGTCTTCTATGGTCCCTTGCATCCCGCTCAGATTTGTTTTCACATCTTCTTTGTGTTCTGGCTCATAGACCTCGAGAGTATTAGGAACTTTTAATTTGGGTAAATCAAACAGTGTTAAGTTCCCTGTTCCCGTAACTTTAATTCGCGCTTGGAAGGATTCAGAGGCTTTGAGAGATTTTTTGTTGAGTAATACATCAAAATCAAAGCGCCCAACTGCACCTGTGAAATCTTCAGGTTTTCCTGACTCAGGTAGGGGCTTAACCTCAACACTCGTTTCTCCTGCTGTAATCACCCTGTTGACCTGACGCATAATTCGGTCTCCAAAAAAATCACGTCGATTGGTGGGCAATTCTGCTAATACATTCAAAGTGAGGGGTTCTAAAATAAGTTTCCCTGTTTTTTGCGGATAGAGAACAGTCTTGCGCCACACTACTACATTATAGGCTTCTCCATTGTAGGTCCCTTGTTCAATCCGTAGTTGAGGTATCTTAATATTTTGGCTCCAAAAATCAACAAATTTGGGACTCTCCATCTCCCTAGGTGCTTCCGAAATTTTGATTGGATTCCTAAAATACAGTTTGTACTGAACGGTAACACGCTCGTTTAGATAGGGGTTTCGTTTGGAAACTTCAGCCACCAAGTGAAGGTTTTGATCGGCCAAATATTCTACACTATTCGGGTCTTTTGGAACAGCGACTGCTTCAGTCACTTCAACTTGTATTGGCGTTGTTTTGTATGTCTCACCTTCGATCTCAACCGTGGCTTGCTTAATGAGCAAACGGCCTTTTCTCATAGGAGTCAAAAAGTAGGTGAATGTTTTTGAAAAACTGCGCTTCCCATTTACATAGGAGTTGCTAATCGATTGGTTGGGTCCTCCCATTATACGAAATCCTTCAAAACTAGGAGGGTTGAAATTATCTCCATTTTGATTCATGACGAAATCCACTCGAAGCCTTTCATTCAATCCCAGTTTTTTCTTACTCACTCGACCTTGGAAAGAAACTTGAGCCTGCAAAGGGGTCGCTACTATCAAAAGCAGCAAAAATATAAATCCGGAATAAATACTCAAGCTCCGTTGCATACTACCAATCTTTCTTTCCCTTCACTGGGGTCCCTTTTACCTTTTGGGCTTTGATTTTATCTTGAACTTTTTTCTCTTGATTGTTCATTGCTTCCAACAAGCTTTTGACTTGCTGTGGAGACAATTGTCCTTCTTTGGGTTGGGGAGGTTGTTTTTTTTCAGGCTTTTCGTTTTTCTTATCTTCTGGATTGTCTTTAGAGTCATTGCCTTCTTCCCTCTTATCTTTGTTGTCCTTTTTGTCCTGTTCCCCTTGGTCATCAGATTCGTCCCCTTCGTCTTTGTTATCGCTCTGATCTTCTTTGTCCTCGTTTTTATCGTTTTTGGAATCTTGATCTTTATTTTGATCCTTATTCTGATCTTTATTTTTTTGATCCTGGTCTTGTTGTTGTTTTTCTTTTTCCAACATTTTTTTGGCTAAGGCATAATTGTAACGAGTCTCTTCATCCGCCGGGTTGTTACGAAGTGCGTTTTTATATGCTTCAACGGCTTGGCCATAATCCTTCTGTTCCATGCTCACATTGCCCATGTTATGAAAGGCTTGGTACCTATCCGATCGACTGGATGTTTTTTTCTGGGTTTCAAAGTAACGTTGTGCCGCTTCATCAAAATCGCCTTCTTGGTAGTGATTATTTCCTAAGTTATAAAGTGCTTCAATACGATTTGGATTTTCAGAGAGCGCTTTTCGATACTCCATTTCAGAGACAATGGTCTCCTCTGAATTAAATAATTCATTTGCTTTTGAAATCGTATTAGATACCTCAGAATCTTGGCCCCAGCTCAATGGAAAACCAAACAAAAAAAGAAAATGCCAAAGTTTCATACTAGGAATTCGTTTGTGATTTTTCATTGAATAAATTCAATTTTTTTATCCATTTGGTTTGGGTTGAGAAAACCATACGTTCAATCAAAATTAATAGGAATGATGCAAAAAGGAAAGCCTGAAATTGATCCTTATAACTAACAAATTTTTTGGCTTCAAATTCCTGCTTATCCATATCTTTCAATTGTTCTGTAACAAAATCGAGAACTTGTTGGGTATTATTTCCGTCTTGATAAGCCCCGGTTGTTGCCTCTGCGATCTGTTGCAGCATTGTAGCATTGCGCTTGGTTACTACAACCTCTCCATCTAGGTCTTTTTTATAGCTTTCCACAATTCCATTTTTCTTAATGGGAATGGGGGAACCTGCTTCCGTCCCCACTCCCAGGGTAAAAATTGTAATTCCTGCCGCAGCAGCTCGATTGGCAGCCGTGATGCCTTCTTCAGAATGATCCTCCCCATCGCTAATTAGAAAAACAACTTTATTGGTTTGTTGCGTATCGTCAAAAAATGTAGCCGATAAGTCCAAGGCAGCATCTATGGCTGTTCCTTGTGAAGACAGCATCTCTGTATTCAAACCCTGTAAAAACATTTTGGCAGCGCCATAGTCTGTTGTTATGGGCAGCTGAGGTACTGCTTGGGCAGCATAAGCAATGATCCCTACTCGATCACTGGCCAAACGATTGATAATGGCCGATACCAACCGCTTTGATTTCTCCAACCGATTGGGAGCTATATCTTCGGCCAACATACTCTTAGATACATCCACAGCAAATACCAAATCTACTCCTTCTCTGGTTACCGTTTCTAATTCTGTACCTATTTTGGGGTTGACTAAGCCTCCAATCAAAAACAAGAGAGCAATGCTCAATAAAAACAGCTTAAGTCGAGGTTTGAACTTAGAACGATTTGGACTCAATTGATCCAATAACTCTACTCCTCCCCATTGAGTTTGCCTTCTTTTTTGCCATAGGGAATACATAGATTCCCCTAGCCATAAAATGGGAATGATGGCCAAGGCATAGAGATAGATAGGAAGATCTAATTGATACATCTATATAAAGCTTTTAAATACTGTTTTTCTCAACAACCATTCCACAACGAGTAACACGAGGGCTAGAATTGCCAAAGGGCGGTATTTTTCTTCAAAATTGTAGTACTTGAATTCTTCAATCTCTGTTTTTTCCAGTTTATTAATTTCGTCGTAAATCTCAACCAAACGTTGGTTGTCTGTAGCTCTAAAATAAAGCCCTCCTGTGGTTTTGGCAATGGTGCGAAGCAATTCTTCATCTATTTCAACTTTGGTCATGCCGTATTGAAATTTACCATTGGGTAAAACCCCTACTGGAGCCCGTGCCGTTCCATTACTTCCAAGACCTATAGTGTAGGTTTTGATGCTATACTCAACGGCCAACTCTGCCGCAATTCTAGGGTCAATAAATCCAGAATTATTGACACCGTCTGTTAGCAGAATAATGACTTTACTTTTTGCCCGACTGTCTTTCAGTCGATTGACTGCAGTAGCCAAGCCCATGCCGATAGCTGTCCCATCTTCAATCAATCCTTGATAGCTGATTTCTCGTAAGCTGTTTGTTACAATATTTTTATCACTAGTGATTGGGGTCTTCGTATAACTCTCCCCAGCATATACCACCAAACCAATTCGATCACTCACCCGATTCCCAATAAAATCGCTTGCCACTCGTTTTAGTGCTCGCAGCCTATTGGGTTTTAAGTCCTGGGCCAACATACTTGAAGATACATCAATGGCCATTACTATATCGATCCCACTATTTGTCACCGTTCGTGTGGAAACATCTTTGGTCTGTGGGCGTGCCAAAGCTAGTATTAAGGCTAATAAACTAAGTAAACGAAGAACCAAAAGAAGGGGTCTATACCAGGCTAATCCACGATGCTTTTGGTCAAATCCTCCAAGGGAAGACCAAGTGAGTTGTGGTTCTGAGCGATTTCTGGTTAAGTACTCCCAAGCTAACCAAAGTGGCATTACGGCCAGCAGCCATAAATAATTGGGATTCGCAAAATATATTCCGTTGATCAACCTACAATTCTTTAATGAGTTCTACACTATTAAGTATTCGTTCTTCCAAATTTTTCCCATACCGGTCCTCCTTGGCATACATGAGTGTCAATTCAATTTTACCCTCTTCAAAATCAAATATCAAACTGGTGTAATTATTCCGAATTCTTTTTGACGCTCCTTTTCTTGGATAGTCTAAGGTTCCAAAGATTTTTAAAGCGGGAATACCTGAGGCCGTTTCCATGACCTCGGAATTGATAAGGATATTACTGGCGCCTAGAGATTGATAGTTTTGGATCGTTGCATCTGTGATAGCTTGGACCTCATCTGCTGTGGCTACATTGGGGGTTGATGGCACGTCTGAATTTTGGTCTTTTTTGGGTTTTTCACTGAACTTCAGTGTGATGAAAAAAGCATCGTCGGGAGTCCCTAATACAAACTGTTTGAAAACATTCTCATCAATAGACTCCACTCGCTTTAGTACGCTAGGGGTTGACATTCGAATCGGAGGAATTCCATACATACTGGTGATCCAAGAATTATTTTCCAATTTCTTTGTGGGATATCCCAATAAAGTGTCCCGAACTGGATAGAAACCAAACCACAATATGGCACCAGCTAATGAAAAAATAAAAAGGCTGGCAGAGACCAAACTAACAATTCGAATCCTTTTTTTTCGCTTTTGTTGTCTAAGAAATTTTTGATAGGCGACCATTTGCTGCATTTCCTCCGCTGTAGGTTCTGGGAGTCCTTTTTTGGTATCTATAAGTACTTCTTCAACCAAATCTCGATCCGTAGTAGCAATTCCAGGGTCGGGGAGTGAACGAGCGAACTTTACTAAATCAGCTGTTTCCAAGACTCCTTTTAGGTTCTTTAGCGTTTCTGTCTTCAATATTATTTTCCCAGCGTCTTGCAACAACATTAACTTCTGCACTAGCTCATCAGAAGTACTTTCTAAGGCATCTACTTTTGCTTCTTCCTCCAAATAACGGCGAACGATCTCCGTGAGTTTTGAATAGTAGGATTTAAATTCTTCTTGATTTTTGGGGGTTCGATTCTCTAAAGATTTTAAATCTTGGAGGGCTTGATCAAAAGGAGGTAATTGTTGTTCTCGTTCTGCTTTTCGCTTTTGTAAAATAAAATATGCATAAAGCCCTCCAATTCCGAGTAGTAAGAATACTAGAACAAGTAGGCCATTTCGGATCCATCGATCGTAATTTCGTTCAACTGGAATCAATGGTTTGATGGCGAACATTTTTTGTTTTAAGGTATCTACTAGCACGTCTCGCACTTCGATTTCGATAGAATCTGAAACCAGAGATTGTCCATTCAAAATCACCCGTTGCTGGGGTAGCCAATATCGTCCTGAGTCAAATTGAATAAGCGCATATTTTTTGGTATACAAATAATGACTCTGTGCTTTGAGCGTGTCCAGTGGGAAATCAAAAATGATTTCAAAGGGTAGAAAAGAGGTCTTCTCAGCAAATAATACTTGATCTGTTTTATCTGCTTTCAATTGCAATGTATAATTCAATTGAGCCCCTATCTGAATGGATAAGGAATCTACAGCTGTTGTGAGATTGTCTTGTGACGATTGTGCCCAACTGGTTAAACTCCCTATCAAGGCACATAAAAGAATACGTGTTTTCATCCGCGTGCTTTGAAATAACCCAGTAGTTTTTTGACATAGCTTTCATTGACTGAACAGGCTATCGTTCCCGCGCCATTTTTTTGATGTAAGTTGATGAAAGTGGATACCCGATCGCGATATTTGTCCGTATAGTTCTGACGAAGGCGCTTGGATTGTGTGCTTATCCACTGCCGTTGTCCTGTTTCGCTATCCAGCATGGATACCAATCCCAAATTGGGGATTTCTTCTTCACGAGGATCGTACAAGCGAATACTTGTTAGGTCATGCTTTTTCGCAGCAATTCGCAATGTCTTTTCGTAATTGGAAGGAGCAATAAAGTCAGACAGCACAAACACAATCGCTTTCTTTTTCAAAACCGCAGAAACAAATTCAAAGGCACGGGCAATCGAAGTTCCTTTTTTTTGAGGTTCAAACTCTAACATCTCTCGAATAATTCTCAGTATGTGTGAGCGTCCTTTTTTAGGAGGAATATACAATTCAATGTCTTCTGAAAATAATACCAGTCCCACCTTATCGTTGTTTTGAAGCGCTGAAAAAGCCAGTGTTGCTGCAATCTCTGTCAGCACCTCTTTTTTAAATTGCTGTTGGGTACCAAAAAACTCGGACCCACTGATATCGACAACCAGCAATAAGGTCAATTCACGTTCTTCTTCAAAGACTTTAACAAATGGCTCTTGATAGCGCGCTGTAACATTCCAATCGATCGCTCGGACGTCATCGCCGTATTGGTACTGACGCACTTCGCTGAATGTCATCCCACGTCCTTTGAAGGTACTCTGGTATTCGCCCCCAAAGACGTTGTCGCTTAAACGTCGAGTTTTGATTTCGATTTTACGAACCTTCTTTAAAAGTTCTTTAGTATCCATAAACTATATTGGTGGATTTATATCCTAAGGTACTTCAACCTCATTGATGATTTGATCGATCAAATCTTCACTAGTGATATTTTCTGCTTCAGCTTCATACGTCAAGCCTATTCGGTGACGAAGAACATCTAGTACAACAGCACGAACATCTTCGGGGATCACATATCCACGGTGTTTCAGAAATGCGTGGCACTTGGAAGCGACTGCCAAATTTATACTCCCCCTAGGGGAGGCTCCAAAATTGATCAAGGGTTTGATTTTTTCCAGTTGGTAACGCTCAGGATAGCGAGTGGCAAATACAATATCCAATATGTATTTTTCAATTTTCTCATCCATGTAAACCTCCCTCACTGTATCTTGAGCGGTCAGTATTTGTTTGGGAGTAACTACAGGCTTTATCTTTTCGTAGTTGGCAGCTAAATTTGAACGAACAATCAATTGTTCATCGTCCAATTTCGGGTAATCAATTACGGTTTTGAGCATAAATCGGTCAACTTGAGCCTCTGGCAAAGGATATGTACCTTCTTGTTCCACTGGGTTTTGGGTAGCCATTACTAAAAACGGCTTGGGCAGTTTGAAAGTACTATCTCCAATGGTCACTTGTTTCTCTTGCATTGCTTCCAAAAGGGCAGATTGCACTTTGGCGGGTGCCCGGTTGATCTCATCAGCCAAAACAAAATTGGCGAAAACAGGACCTTTTTTGATGGAAAAATCATTTTCTTTAACGTTGTAGATCATCGTCCCAACGACGTCTGCTGGAAGCAAGTCGGGGGTAAACTGTATTCGGCTGAATTGCCCTTTTACAGCTTGGCTTAAAGTGTTGATGGCAAGTGTTTTTGCCAAGCCGGGTACGCCTTCCAACAAGATATGACCCTGCCCTATCAATCCTATTAATAGGCGTTCCACCATTTCTTTTTGACCTACAATGACTTTGTTTATTTCCAGCGTAAGCAGATCGATGAATGCGCTTTCTTTTTGAATTTTTTCATTCAATACATTCATGTCTAACGGTTGTTTTGTGTCACTCATAGCTTTCCTGATTTTTAGGAGACCAAAAATGGTAAATAAATCCTGTGGCTGTTGTTAATAATTGGTTAAAAAAACCCCTGAAAGCCTTTTAGGTAGGGGTTATTTGTCACTAATTTAGGTCAGAAAATTAAAGCAAAAAAGCGAATGAGATCAAAATTTTCAAGAATTATTTCTGGGACAATGACTTGGGGGGAATGGGGCAAGCAACTTTCTCAAAAAGAAATGACCGATTTGATTGAGGCTACGGTTGGTCTTGGGATTACAAGTTTTGATCATGCTGATATCTATGGAGGCTATACAACAGAAGCTGATTTTGGTGCAGCTTTTACCCAAAGTACTATTCCTAGAGAAAAAGTAACGTTCATTAGCAAATGTGGAATCCAATACCCTAGTGAGATGCGCCCATTGGCTGTCAAACATTATGATTACAGTGCTGATCACATCCGTTTCTCAGTAGAATCTTCACTCCGGAACCTACAAACGGACTACTTGGACTTACTATTACTCCACCGACCCAGTCCCTTGATGGACGCAACAACCATCACTACAACCCTTGAAACACTTAAAAAAGAAGGGAAAATTCACGACTATGGCGTTTCAAATTTCACACCGTCACAAATACAATTGCTCAGTTCATCGGCAGCAATTAAATGGAATCAGATTCAATGCTCACTCACACATACCGAAGCGCTGACCAATGGAGAATTGGATTTTCTTCAAGCCAGCGATATCGGTGTGATGGCTTGGAGTCCATTGGGAAGCTACTTTAAGGAAACCAACGATGCACAAACTCGCATTCGTCCCTTACTAGATCAATTCCAAAAAAAATACAGCGCCTCCGAAGAACAGTTATTATTGGCTTGGCTAATGCAACATCCTGCTGGTATTCATCCCGTTGTGGGTACCACACAAACAGATCGTTTGCGAACCGCTTTGGCCGCAGAATCATTGTCACTAGATCTCCAAGATTGGTTTCTTCTCTATGAAGCCAGTCGTGGGCATCGTGTAGCATAATAAATACTCGAATGAAAACAATATTAATTACAGGAGCCAGTAGTGGAATCGGCTGGGCAACCGCTGAAAAAATGAGCCAGTTGGGGCATCGTATTGTTCTCTGTGGCCGAAGAGAAGAACGACTCTTAGAATTACAAAAAAAACTGAAAACCCCCACTCACCTCTGTTGTTTCGATATAAGTGATCGAGTGGCTGTTTTTCAAAACATAGAAAGGCTTCCCGAAGCCTTTCAACCCATCGATGTTTTAATCAATAATGCTGGAAATGCGCACGGACTCGACCTGTCACAAGAAGCCCACTTGGACGATTGGGACGCTATGATTGACAGCAACGTGAAAGGTCTTCTTTATGTTACCAAAGCCATTCTCCCACAAATGATCGCCCGTCAGGCAGGTCAAATCATCAATATAGGTTCCATTGCGGGTAAAGAAGCATATCCCAAAGGGAATGTCTATTGCGCCAGTAAGGCCGCTGTCGATAGCTTTACCCAAGGATTGCGGTTGGATACCAACAGCCATGGATTGCGCATTGGAGCAATTCATCCTGGTTTGGTGGAAACGGAATTTTCAGAAGTTCGTTTCAAAGGAGACCAACAACGCGCTGAGCTCGTGTATAATGATATCGAGGCACTCTCAGCTGCAGATGTTGCTGAATCAATTGCTTTCATGGTAGAAGCCCCACCTCATGTTACCCTTGCTGATATCACTTTATTGCCCACTGATCAAGCTAGTGCCTTTGTGATCAATCGCAAATCATGATTAATAAGCGATTACTCATCAAGGCGCTTCTGGCCCACAATGATGAAAATAGTTTTTATGATAAAAAACTCCAGATTGATCTGGGGCATAAAGAAGGGAAAGGGAAATTTCTAAAACACGTCTGTGCATTATGTAACAGCAACCCAAAAAATAATTCCTTTATAGTGGTAGGGGTCTCTGACCAACAAAACAAAATTATTGGGGTTGATTTTTTTGATGATAGTAAGCTTCAAAATCTAGTCAATGCCTACCTAGACAATCCACCAAGAGTCATCTATGAAAATATTCCCTTTCCGCATCTTCCCGACGGAAAAGTGGTGGGTTTGGTCACCATATATCCCAATGATCAACTCACCGCTATAAGAAAAAATATTTGGAAATATTATGGGGGTAGTGTCTTTATTCGAGAAGGCAGCATATCACAACCTAAAGATTTTGGAATTACAATTGAAGACAATAATTCTGGTTTGGTAGAAACTATCGAGCATCAGGCTCAAAACAATATCCAATTGACTTTGGATGGAGTAGTAGATTTTTTAAATCGCCATGAAGGAGATCGTTTTCAAGCGCAATATCTAGTTTTTAAAGAAACATTTATTCTCTGTTGGGCTGGGATTGAAAAAAAAGGAAAAAATAAAACCTACTATTCCAGAGTCGATATTGAACTTATCAATGAACAAGTGAAGCTGTTCTATTCCAATCTGGATGAAGTAGAAATTACTTGGAACGCAAATGCATTTACGATCACTGAATATGTTCAATTGGGAATTCAAGATCGTCTTCGCTTTTTTCCGTTGGAAGAAGTAACCATCGAATTTCGCGAAAATGGCACCTATCAACTCCGCAGCCGTCTTCTTTTTGAACCCCCTCAACTGGATCAAAAATCATTGTTAGATCGATTCAATGTTAATAAAGTACTTCTGGACAAGCTCGAAAAAAAAATATCACTTACTCTTGAAGAAGAAGAAGATCTCTACCAATTAGCGTCTGGTTATATGCTTTGCTATCTCAATCTGATTCACGAAGCCAAAGAACATCTTCAGCGGGCAAGACCACTTCTCAAAAATCACAGTGAATCAGTATATGAAACTTACAAAGAAACGCAGCGAATCTTGAGAAAAATCAAATACAATTAAAAGCCCTTGATATAAAAGACAATTAATCCTCCAACACAAAAAATAAAAAGGAGCTTTTTAGTAGTTTTCAAACCCAACTTATTAAAAATACAATTAGTTTAACAACCGTTAAGCTAATAAATTATTCTGATATTTCTGGATAGAGAAAATGGTTGTAGGGAAACCGTTGGATATGAAGGGTTCTAACTTCTCTGTAAACTCGGTCTCGGAAGGCTTGCAAATTGGTTTTAGTGAGGGCAGAAATAAATAACGCGTTTCCATTGGTTGTGCTGATCCAAGACTTTTCCCATTCCTCTATTGAAAAATGCTTAGAATTTCGTACCGCTAACAAATCTTCTTCATCAAATGGAACGGCTTGGTAGGCGTCAATTTTATTGAAAACCATCAACGTTGGTTTATTCAGCGATTGAATCTCTCCGAGAATGTCATTTACAGATTCGATATGTTCCTCAAAATTAGGATGTGAGATATCCACCACGTGAATTAAAAGATCGGCTTCTTGCACCTCGTCCAAGGTGCTTTTAAACGACTCTACTAATTGGGTGGGGAGTTTTCGGATAAAACCTACCGTATCACTAAGTAAAAAAGGTAAATTCCCAATAACCACTTTTCGAACGGTGGTGTCTAGGGTCGCAAATAACTTGTTCTCTGCAAATACTTCACTCTTAGCGACCACATTCATCAACGTAGATTTACCCACATTGGTGTACCCTACCAAAGCGGCGCGAATCAGGTTCCCTCGGTTGCCCCGTTGGGTACTCATCTGCTTATCAATTGTGGTTAATTTTTTTTTCAGCAAAGCAATTTTATCCCGAACAATTCTTCGGTCGGTCTCTATTTCGGTTTCACCAGGACCTCGCATACCAATCCCTCCCCGCTGGCGTTCAAGGTGTGTCCATAGGCCTTTCAAACGCGGTAACAAATATTGATATTGGGCCAATTCTACTTGCGTTCGGGCATAGCTTGTCTGGGCTCGTTGCGCAAATATATCGAGGATCAATCCCGTACGATCCAAAATCTTACAGCGTAAAATTTGTTCAATATTTCCTTGTTGTGCTGGGGTCAATTCATCGTCAAAAATAACAGTTGTTACTTCATTCTCTGAAACAAAGTCGGCAACGGTTTGCATCTTTCCGCTACCAATAAACGTCTTCGGGTTTGGGAGTTGGATGTTTTGTGTGAATCGTTTTAGTACCTGTCCACCCGCAGTAAATGCTAAAAACTCTAGTTCGTCCAAATATTCTTTAGACTGTGTCGCGTTCTGATTGGAAGTAATGATTCCTACCAAAATGGTTTTTTCGTAGGTCAGTGCTTTTTTTTCAATCATCTGTCGGGCTCCATTTTTCTAATTTGAGTTGTTCTCCATCATAGACAGCATAGCTAAAATGGTGAATCCAGTCACCTGTATTGATGTAGAGCGCCTTATTACTAATCGGGATTTCTAGAGGTAGGTGACGGTGACCAAAAAGGAAAAAGTCGTATTTCTTTTGCTTTAATTTTCGCTTACAATATTGCACAAGCCATTCTTTTTCAGCCCCTTGAAATTGGATGTTGTCTTCTCCAGATAGCAATCGGTTTCGCAAAGATAAATGCTGGCCCAATCGAATGCCCAAATCAGGATGTAACCAACGAAAAAAGAGTTTAGAAAGGGGGTGTACAAATACTTTTTTCATTCTCTTATATCCTTTATCTCCTGGACCTAATCCGTCTCCGTGACCAATAAGAAAACGCTTTCCATTGAACAGATATTCTTGGGGTTGATGAAATACGGGAATCCCTAATTCTTTGGAAAAATAGTCCCGCATCCACAAGTCGTGATTTCCAACAAAATAAATTATTTCTAGGCCAGCATCGGCCATTTGAGCGAGACGCCCCAAGGTTCGGACAAAGCCTTTGGGAACTACCTTTTTATATTCAAACCAAAAATCAAAAAGGTCGCCCATTAAAAATAGGATGGCTCCGTCTTTTTCAACTTGGTCTAGCCATTGAATAAAAAACGTTTCTCTTTTTCGACTTTCCTTGTAGTTGGGTGCTCCCAGATGCTGATCGGAAGCAAAGTAAATACGTTTATTTGGTGGAAGTTGGCGTTGCATTATGGGTATAAAGATAGGAAATCTCTACCCTATGGCTTGTTCCAAGTCTTGGATCAAATCCGATACGGCTTCAATCCCCACACTCAAACGAATCAACCCATCAACCACGCCTTGCTCCTCGCGCATTGCTTTTGGAATACTTGCATGAGTCATGCTTGCTGGGTGCCCCACCAAGCTTTCTACACCACCTAGAGACTCCGCCAAAGTAAAGAGGGTGAATTTTTTTAAAATACGAGTTGTCTTTTCAAAGTCTGCCCCTTTGGAGACAAAAGACAACATGGCTCCATAATCCCTCATTTGGGCCTTGGCAATGTCGTGTTGAGGATGGGAATCAAATCCCGGCCAGTAAACCTTTTCAATAGTGGAGTGTTCCGCCAAAAATTTCGCAATTTTTGTCGCATTCTCACAGTGTCGCTGCATGCGAACTGCCAAAGTTTTTATTCCCCTCAAAGTGAGAAAGCAATCCATAGGACCTGGAACTGCTCCACTTGCATTTTGGATAAAAGCCAGTTTTTCATGGAGAGTATCGTCATTCACCACCAAAGTACCCAATATTAAATCACTATGACCTGCTAAATACTTCGTTGCAGAATGCATCACTATATCTACTCCTAAATCCAAGGGTTGTTGCAAATAGGGCGAAGCAAAAGTATTGTCTACCGCAATCATAATATCAAGGTCTTTTGCCAGACGGACATAACTAGCGATATCTACCACTCGCATCATTGGATTGGTTGGCGTCTCAATCCAAATCAGTTTGGTCTTCTCATTGATTTTTTGAAATACTGCTTCGGGTTGCGTAAGATCGACAAAGTGAAAACGAATTCCCATCGTTTCAAATATCTTTACAAAAAGGCGGTAACTGCCACCGTATAAATCATTGCTTGACACGACTTCATCTCCGGGTTGAAGCAACTTCATCACAGCATCTATTGCGGCCAATCCTGAAGCAAACGCCAAACCATAGCGACCATTTTCTATACTGGCCAAGTTTTTTTCTAAAGCGGTTCTTGTTGGATTATGCGTTCGGCTGTATTCGTAGCCCTTATGATCACCAGGAGCGGCCTGTGCGTAGGTAGATGTCTGATAAATTGGGGGCATTACGGCACCATAGGATGCGTCTGGTTCTTGACCTCCATGTATGGTTTTGGTATTGAATTGAATCGGTTTTTTCATCTGGGTATTTTCAAACAAATGTATTTCTTTTTTAACACTGAGATAGTGACTATAGCATGAAAAAAAACGAACTTAGATGAATAAAAAATGATATGAAAGTCTTTTATTATCTGAATAGCTGCGATACCTGCCAAAGGATACTTACATCACTTCAGCTCCCTATTGAAGTGGAACGAAGAGAGATTAAAAGTCTTGCTCTTACAGCAGAAGAACTGGATGCAATGCAAGTACTGAGTGGCACATACGAAGCTTTATTCAGTAAACGATCTCGATTGTACCAACAAAGAGGACTAAAGAATCTGACTTTAAGTGAAAACGAAATCAAAGACCTCCTCCTAGAACATTATACTTTCTTAAAAAGACCTGTATTAATTTGGGAGGAGTATATTTTCGTCGGAAATAGTAAAAATACGATCGACGCCGCCTACGAATTAATCCATGGGTAGACAAAAAATACTTGCCTTACTTGCTGCTTTTGGGGCTACCCTAATTTATGGGCTCAACCATACGATCGCTAAAGTAATCATGCCCGAATATATTGGAGCCTACGGGTTTATTATGTTACGATTGCTCGGCGCTGGATTATTATTTTGGGCGATTAGCCCTTATTTTCCTAAAGAAAGGATCCAGTATGAAGATTATGGACGACTGTTTTTTGCAGCCCTTCTGGGGATGTGTATCAATATGCTTATGTTTTTTAAAGGCTTAGAGTTATCCACCCCTATAAATAGTGGCGTCATCATCACAATCACCCCTATAATGGTCTTAGTTCTGTCTTATCTTTTTTTGAAAGAACCGATAGGCTGGCGAAAGACAATTGGGATATTTTTGGGGTTTACTGGGGCATTGGGCTTAACACTTTTCGGAGTTGAAAGTCAGCAAAACGCTCCCAATATACCCCTAGGTAACGCCTTGTTCCTAATTAATAGTTCCAGCTACGCGGCGTATTTAATTTTAGTGAAACCACTCACACAAAAATACCATACCATTACCCTAATGAAATGGTCATTTTTAATTGGGCTCTTATTATCTTCTCCCGTTACATTTACTGAGTTTATGGCTGTTGAATGGAACGCTCTACCGATGGATGTCATTTGGAGAATGGCTTTTGTCGTTGTGGGCACCTCTTTTTTAACCTATCTGTTTAATGTATATTCATTAAAAACCCTTTCCCCAACGACCGTGGGCGCCTTCATTTATTTTCAGCCTCTAATCGCTATTCTATATGCAGTGCTGTCTGAAAACGATCAATTGGATGTTCTCAAAATCACAGCTACCTTCTTAATCCTTATAGGTGTCTATTTGGTTACCAAAAAAAGAAACCGCCTGCATTGAATAAATAACTCTTGGAGTACTCTTTATAAAACCTGTTTATTTTTCCTCCGTATTAGTATATTTACATAAAATCAGAAGCAATGCAAATAAAATTTTCATTCCTTTTTTTTACCCTGCTTTTAATTAATTGCGGAGGAGGAAGTACAAAAGAAAAAAAGACTTTTCAATACAACCGCGTTCAGAAAATGGAAAAAGCAGCATCCGTTGAGTCTGGGAAGACCCCTATTGATTTAGAAAATAAAGGAATTGGACCCATTTCAGATTTTGAATTTCCCAGTTCAATAGACGCAAGCATGGCCGCTCAAGGAGAAAATGCTTTCAAACAAAAGTGTACGGCTTGTCACTATCCTAACAAACGACTGATTGGACCTGCTATGCAAGGAATCTATGAAAGGAGACATCCTGCTTGGGTCCTAAACATACTTCTCAACCCCACAGAAATGCTGGAAAAAGACCCGATAGCCATGGCTTTATTGAAGGAATA
>ERZ802830.172-NODE-172-length-63545-cov-22.1289_pt1 | contig 63545 bp, 57 predicted proteins | sample MGYA00345654_ERZ802830 | MGnify/ENA primary metagenome ERZ802830 (study PRJEB30503, sample SAMEA104212375) | marine metagenome | biome: Westerlies Biome; feature: [SRF] surface water layer (ENVO:00010504) within the epipelagic zone...; material: water...
AGTAATCAACCACCCAATTGATATCCGATTGGTTGTGTGTAGCCACGATGCAGAAATGCCTGTTTAAGGCTTGCATGGCGTTTTGCAAGGCATCTCTGTATTGAACATCCGTTGCATCTTTGGTTTCACAGACGGGAGCACTTATTTTTAATGCTGCAGCCCTGCTGCGTTCTTTTTCCATATAAGCTCCTCTGACGAGTTTTACGCCCAATACATATCCCCTCTTATCAGCATCTTTCAAAAGGCGTTTATAAACGAGGTTTCTGTCTTTTAAATACAATTGAATGGTTAGCGCCAAAACGACTTTATCGCTGTTGTATTTCACAAGCAAAGGCAAAACCAATAGGTCCACGCCATCTTGTATCCAGCTTTCTTCCGCATCAATCATCAATACAACAGCCGCTTGTGCAGCTGCATTTGTCAATTGCTCAAAGCGCTGTTGCATGGCAGTCCAAATAAGCTGTTCGCTTGCCGTAAGTTTATGCCCCACCCCCATTTTTTGATACAATTCAAAGGAGCCTATGGCACTGGGCTTGACTACTGCAAACGGATATGTCGGATTATTTTTAGCCGCTTCTATGGTTTCCAAGACCACTGCGGCATTGTGGTCGTAATCGATTGCTGATTTTGCGTGTTCGTTTGCGTAATCCAATACGCTGTAAACCTGATGCTTTGCAAGTTTCTCTGTCATGGTCGCACATGAAGAAACGTCTTGTCCTGCACAAAACTGCTCATAGCCTGTAAAGCTAATGAGGTATTTCATGGGGAAACGAATGCTATGTAAAAACCGCCATAAGTATAGAGAAGTGTGCACAACAAAACGCCTCGAAAGCAAACGGAACAAAAAGAGCGAAGCCCTTAACTCTCTGGTAGATTTGTGCAGATATTGAGGTAATGTATGGTGCAAATAATAATTATTTAAAACATCAAGTAATTCTCAAAATTAGGAAAATAAACCAAAAAGGCAGTACTTTCGCCAACTGATATGGTTGTCAAGACAAAACACAGTGAAGCTATTTTTGGAGCAGATTGTTGGGATGCACTCAACAGTTGTGTTAAGGACAATGCTTACTCCGCTGTTTTTGTATTAACAGACAACAACACCAACTTGCATTGCTTACCTCACGCTAGTTCGAAGATTCAATTCGATTACAAGACACTTGAGATGCTAGCAGGTGAAGAAAACAAACACATTCAAAGCTGCGTTTCGCTTTGGGATAGCCTATCTGAAATGGGCGCCGACCGAAAAAGCATACTCATCAATATTGGAGGCGGAGTGGTAACCGATTTAGGCGGATTTGTCGCATGCACCTTTAAACGTGGCATTGACTTTATCAACATCCCAACGTCATTATTAGCCATGGTAGACGCTTCTGTTGGTGGAAAAACGGGCATTGATTTGGGTGCACTTAAAAACCAAGTGGGTATTATTAGAGAACCTAAAATGGTACTGGTTGATACCGATTTCTTGGGAACCCTACCCGATTCAGAATACCGCAGCGGTTATGCAGAAATGCTCAAACACGGACTTATTCAAGAGCCTGCCTATTTTGAGGCATTAAGTGGTTTTTTAAATAAAGAAGAAATATTACCACACATACATCACTCTGTTGGTGTTAAGGCCAAAGTAGTCTCTGAAGACATAGACGAGCAAGGATTACGTAAGATTTTAAACTTCGGCCATACGCTAGGACATGCGGTAGAATCCCATTTTTTAACAGCTCAGAATAAAACCAGATTGCTACACGGCGAAGCCATTGCCATTGGGATGATATTAGAAGCTTTTCTCTCTGTTAAGGTATCAGGGCTGTCGCTAGAAGCAGCACGTAAAATCAAAAACGTTTTTCATGGTATTTACCCTAAGGTTTCTTTTGATAATGAAACAATTACAGAAGTGATTAAAATGCTAACGCATGACAAGAAAAACGAAAATGGCAATGTGCTATTTGTGCTTTTGAAATCTATAGGTGAGCCTGTTTGGAACCAATCCGCTTCAGAGGAACTTATCCTAGAGGCTTTTGATTTCTATCAGAATTAAGCAGAGTTTCTACTTGCGTTGATATTTCCAAACAACGAACGCGTTACCATTTTTTCCATCACATCACGCTCTTTTGCGCTCAGTTTACTGTTTTGAATAGTCAACAAGGCATACTGCTGAATGGTTAACAAGGGTTGCACAATCTCCTCACGTATGTGAATCGAAGCCTTTCCTTCCGGCTGATCCTCCATGAGGCTGTCCATTTCTGTTAGTTTAAGGATATAGTCCTTTGAACGCAGATATTCCTCATAAATCAATTTCCAAAAGGCGCCGTATTCAGGATCTTTCTCCATATAAGCCGTTAATTTGAAAAAGGATTTTTGCAAACTCATCATGGAATTTGATATCAAGGTTCTAAAGAAGGCATTGTTGTTATACAATTGCTTTGCTTTATCAAAATCTCCTACCTTATCTAGGCTTTCCAAGGCTGTACCCACACCAAAAAATCCAGGTACATTTTGCTTCAACTGGCTCCAGCTGCCCACAAAGGGTATGGCGCGCAATGCAGAAAAATCCAATGATTTGCTAGACTTACGCTTAGATGGACGTGACCCAATATTAGTTTTGGCGTAATATTGAAGTGTACTCATGTGCTCCAAGTAAGACAAAAACTTAGGATGTGCTTTAAAATTCTTGTAAGCCTCGTAACTAACTTCAGCAAGTTGTGTCATGGTTTTCCTGTCTTCCTCGTTTAAAACGGAAGAATCCGATGTAAACAAGCGATTGGATATACCAGAGCTTAAGAGTTGTTCTAAATTATAGCGACAGGTATCCAAAGTACCAAAATTAGAACTGATGGTTTGTCCTTGTACAGTGAGTTGTATTTCGTCTGCTTCAACGCTATTCCCCATGGATGCGTAGAACTGGTGTGTATTACCACCGCCACGTGCCGGTGGGCCACCACGACCATCAAAAAAGGCAACATTGATACCGTATTTACGAGAAATAGCTGTCAGCTCTTCTTTGGCTTTAAAAATACTCCAGTTGGCCATCAAGTAGCCTCCATCTTTGGTTCCGTCAGAGAAACCAAGCATGATGGTTTGTTTGTCTCCCCTTCTAGTCAAATGCTCGCGATACACGGGATTTGCGTAAACCTTGTCCATCACAGAAACAGCTACTTCCAAATCAGGAATGGTTTCAAATAGCGGAACGATATCAACATTAGGTGCTTCCCAATCACTTAAGCGAATCATAGCAAAAACCTCAAAAATATTTTGAGCGGTTTGGTTGTTACTGATAATATAGCGGTTACAGCCAGCCTCCCCGTTGGTTTGTTGAATTTCACGCATGGCACGAATAGATCCTAAGGCTTTGCGTACGGTTTCGTCTTCAAAGCTATCTGGATCTACATCGCCAGTTAATGAAGTAAGAAAGTTGATACGTGCGTCTTCAGTAGCATTAACATAGTCAAAACCTACATCTGTAACACCATTCTTATTTGTTTGCTCTAAAAGGCTTAAAAAGGCATCGTGGTGAACACGAGAGTCTTGTCTAATGTCCAAGCTTGCAAAGTGATAGCCAAATACGTTAACCTTTGCGATGAAGTCACGTAATTCATTGGCAAACAAGCCGTGATATTGTTCTTCAATTGTAACAAGTATGGACGCTAGGCTTGCTTTTAAATCTACAAGACTTATGGCTGGTGCCTTATCCAGTGCAAAAATGCTATCGTATAGTTTTTTCTCTACCGCTAAAACGGCCTCTTCCACTCCAGCAAAAGTTAATCTTCTGCGCAGTATGCGGACGTCTCGGTAATAGTTCCGAATAATGCTACTACGAAGTAATTGCGCTGTCTTACGGGTAATTTTAGTGGTTACAAATGGATTTCCATCGCGGTCACCGCCAGGCCAAAAACCAAGCTTAACGGTTTGTCCCGTCAATGGCTCGTCTTTGAAAATATGACGTTGCACATAGGCCTGAATTTCGCCAATAGCAGGATAGAATACATTTGAGAGATACCATATCAAGCTTCGGGCTTCGTCTAGTGGGGTTGGTTTTTTCTTTTTAAAGAAAGGCGTTCGTCCCAATTGCGCCAACAAAAGTTTGATTTCTTGCGAATCGTTCTTTTGGATGCATTTGCCTAAATCTGTAATAATACCCAATACAGCACCAGGATAGAACTGTGTTGGGTGTGCTGTTAGCACTGGACGCACATTAATATCTTGAAGCAGTGCCTTAAGCTCTTTGGATTTTTGTTTTGATTGAGCTTCTTCCTTAAGATTACGAAGTGTACCCACGCCACTCATGTTGTTGACATGCGCAAAAGCAGCATCTTCAACAGCATCAAAAAGCACCACGCGTCTTTCAATAAATTGAATAAAACGGAAGAGCAAATCTATTTGCGCCTTAGCTAAATAATCGGGAAAATAGCGATCGAAGAAACCATCAACAATAGCTTTGGGGTCTAGTCCCTTTTCATAGCCATCAACACAAGAATCGGCAAACAGTGGTAAGAGCGTTGCCGTGTTGGTTATTTTAGAATAAGGTAAGGTCGAAAATATACTGTCGTATAGTTTGAATTTGGAGAGCACGTTTTGTTCGTAACGCTCAAGTTTTGTGCGTGGGTTCACAAGTAGATTTTAAAGGTCATTAAAAATAGTATGCATCAATCTCTTTTTGTCGTTGATGCTCTCTTCAAGTGAAATCATGGTTTCTGTACGTAGGATACCATCTATGTCATCAATTTTAAAAATAATTTCTTTGGCGTGTTCTGTACTACGGGCACGGACTTTACAGTAAATGTTAAACTTTCCTGTAGTTATGTGCGCAACCGTTACAAAAGGAATTTCGTGCAAACGCTCCAGTACGTATTTCGTTTGGTGCGTTTTCTCAAGATAAATACCAACATATGCGATAAAGGAATAACCCATTTTGTTATAATCTAATGTTAATGAAGATCCTTTGATTATTCCAGCCTCTTCCATTTTGCGAACACGAACGTGAACTGTACCAGCAGAAATTAACAGTCTTTTGGCAATGTCAGTGAAAGGTGTACGCATATTGTCAATTAAAATATCAAGTATTTGGTGATCTATTTCGTCTAGTTTAAATTTCAACATGTTTATTTTTTTTGCAAAGAAAACAAAAAAACATTGAATATTATGCTGTTATTTCGACAAATCAATGTGAATAATGTGTTAAATCTAACATTTTGAATAGTTTTTTTATAGCTGCATCCTCAAAAGTGCTAAAATCAATGGGGTTGTATTTATTTAAGTCAATGATTTTGTGTGCGTTAAGCTGCGATAAGTCGCCTTTGCTGTGCAGGGTGGGCTCAAAAGTTATGCTACCTGAATTCAATTTTTCCTCATACTGAACCGCCAAGCTTATTTGACTTTCATGGTCGGGTAGGTGATGAATTAAAACATCGACATATGACTTTTCAACTTCTGGAATGCTGTCATAAGCTTGCGGGTTAAATACGTTGTTTGCAATGCAATTTAAAGCCGCTACAACAGAGAAGCCAAACCACTTTCGTGTTGCTATCCTACCGTAGTCTTGTCCTGATTGCCCACACTCAAACAATATGGTAGGCGTTCCTTTAGCTTGAAAACAATCGCCAACACAGTTGGGATTGTAGGTATCGTCATAACGACCCACCTGATTGGGTAGCTGTTCTTGCAATTGCTCGTTTATGTGTCCAATAATCCCCATCGCCTGTTCACGGGCTTTGGTTATTGCTTTACTTTCATCAGCAGCTGGAGACAAATAAGACAATATACAGGGGTTGCCGTCAACTCCAAATATGGTACGTTGATCGTGCAGATTAAAGCAATAATCAGGTTGAAAAGCGTCGTATACCTTAAACAAAGCAAGGGTTTCGGGCTGGGATTGTTGCTGCGCATCCCTGTTTAAGTCAATAGCGTTGGCATTAAGCCGGGTGTACGCTGCTGCTCCATCAGGATTAAGCATGGGAATCAATTGTATGGTAAAAGGTTCTAAAAGCGTCGGATTGGCTTTAAGAAAACACATCACATCCATAATCCCTTTGGTACTGGTAGATTCATTTCCGTGCATTTGCGACCACATCAGTACCTTGATAGGGCCACTCCCCATTGTAAGTGTGTGTATGGGCAATCCTTTTGCGCTAGTGCCAACTTGCTTGTAATCAAAATCGCTGAGCAAAGGTTCAATTTTCGGATACGTAATGTAGCGCCCCTGCAAAATTTGGCTTTTAAGTTTAGGCTGTTGCCTTAGAAAGGAATTCATGTTTGCAAATGTAAACGCTTATTAGTTTCCAATTGTAAACAAGCATAATTTATTATTGTAAACAAAAGCAAGGCTAAAACACCGAGATTTGTTACAAAAGTAATTTACAAAATATAAATTTTATGTAAAACATTTAAAATAAGCATTTTAGTATATCTATATAAAGTAATACTTTAGTTTATGTCGTGTCTATTTATTTCATATATTTGATTAAACCTTTAGTGAGGTATTAATTATTTACAATTGTAATCATGGGTATTGTTGAACGAATTAAACAACTGATGCAAGACAATGAGTTGAGCGCAGCTGCCTTTGCCGACACTATTGGCGTACAGCGTTCTTCCATTTCACACATCCTTTCTGAACGCAATAAGCCTAGCTTAGACTTTATTCTTAAAATACTTCACGCCTACCCTAGCGTTTCATCAGAATGGCTTCTCAAAGGAATTGAATCCAAAAGTAGCATAGTCACGCCGAAAAGCAACCAAAGAGTTTTGCCTACAGCTCAACAAGCCGAGGTAAAACCTTCTGAAATTCCAGTGCCAAAAAGTACGCCCAATGAAGACATCATTCATACATCTACCACCTCAAAGCAGGTTGAACGCATAATTGTGTGTTATAACGATGGGACTTCCAGTACCTACCTCAATAAAAATTGATATTTTTGCTGCATGAGGAATGTTTTTATCACTACCCTATTGCTTTTCTGTGTTTCTTGTTTCAGTCCTGAGCGTAATTGTGCTGAATTTAAAACAGGAAAATTCCGTTTTACTTCGATAGTACTTGGCGATACGCTTACCACGCAGTTTATCAGAACAGACAGCATAGAAGTAGATTATTACCTAAATCGTGTGGACAGCTCCAGTGTACGTTGGCTAAATGACTGTGAATGCATTGTGAAAAAGCTACGTCCCCTCTCCTATCAAGATTCAAAATCTGTGCACATGAAGATTTTAACCACTACAGAAAATACCTATACGTTTGAGTATAACATGGTTGGAGACACCAAAAATAAACAACGTGGCACCGTAACCAAAATAAGCAACTAATGGACTTTCTTTTCACCCCAGAAGCCATATCGGCATTGCTTACCCTAACATTTCTCGAAATCATCCTGGGAATTGATAATATCGTATTTATTTCCATCGTAGTTGGCAAGCTACCAGAAGGAAAGCGTGCAAGAGCAACCAATATTGGACTCGTGTTGGCCCTGGTGCTTCGTATTATCCTACTGTTTACCATCACTTGGGTCATTGCCATGAAAAACAGCCTTTTCTCGATCGACACAACCCAATTAAGTGCTGAAATCAATGGGCAATCGCTGGTATTATTTGCAGGAGGTTTGTTCTTACTCTACAAAAGTACCAAGGAGATACATGAAAAAATTGATCACGCTGGAGAAAAAGACAAAGCAGTTGCAAATAAAGCAGCCAATACCATGGGTCGCATATTGCTTCAAATCATTCTTATTGATGCTGTTTTCTCTGTAGATTCTATCTTAACGGCTGTTGGTATGACAAGTGGGATTGACGGTGCACTTTGGATTATGATTATTGCGGTTGTGATTTCCATATTGGCGATGATGATATTTGCACATCCTGTTACGCGTTTTGTACACAAACACCCATCATTACAGATTTTAGCCCTTTCGTTCCTTATTTTGATTGGCTTTATGCTTATTGCAGAAGGCGCGCATTTGGCCGATATGCAAGTTATGGGGCAACACATTGGAAATATTCCCAAAGGCTATCTATACTTTGCCATTGCTTTTTCGTTGGTGGTGGAGTTTTTAAACATGCGCTTTCGTAAGAAGAAAGCCTAGTATTACAGGTCTAGAGCAATTTGACCTTCATCATCATCTGCAGGTGGTGTTACTTCTTCTACTACCGTTTCAATTTCTGCAGCTTCAACTTCGGGTTCTGGCGTATACGGCAATGAATTATTCGCTTCGATGCGTTTTAATTTTTCAGTTGTCAACTGGTTGCCCATGGCCTTGATGCCTTTAGGCGATATAAAATCTTCAAACGATACTTGTTGTGGTGGTTTGGCCTCGCCACCTCTTGGCTTAATAAACTGAAGGGTACATACGGGTCGCCAATCTGTTGAAAACCATATAAGCTCAATCTTATTGCCTTCTTTAATAAATACTTCTTCCTTGTCTGCTGCTTCTATCAAAAAACGCTTGCCAAAATATTTGTCCTTGATGCCATCGTAATAAACGGCTGACAGCGGTTTTTTGGGTTCCCATTTTTCTAAGACCAACATATCGGGTGGGAAATGCATGCCCAAATCTGGAATTTGTGTTTTCACCTTCCCTGATTTTGTCACAATAAGCAGACGGTCTTCGCCTCTAAATGCGCCGAGCAAACGCCCGCGTTCCTCGGCATTGAGTCGTTGTACGGTTTCGTCAAACCAGATATCACGGGGTTTGAGAGTTGACACCCCCTCTTCTTTGAGGTCTACTCGTTTAATGGCATATTTGGTAACCGTATTACCACGTACTCCTCTGCCTTTTACGACAAGGTCTGCAAAGTCCAGATCCCATTTTAGTTTTTTGATTGAACCGCTGTGGCGCAAGTGAATGGTAACAATCTCTGCTTCACCATTTGGATTGGCAGAGAAGTAATGCACCTTTGACTGCGGACTTCCGTTGGTAAGGTCGTAGTGTTTATCTCTGGTTACGCCAGTAACCGCAAAACGTTTGATATAGGAAGTACCCCCTTTACCATCTTGGTAAATCATGTTGTAGATGGTGCGTTTGTCTTTCTTTTTGAAAACAGCCACGTGGATGATATTTTTCCCAACAAATGTCTTGCTTTCCACTTTGGTAACCATCATTTTTCCATCTGCTGTAAAGACAATAACATCATCTATATCGGCACAATCCGTTACGTATTCTTCACGACGCAAGGAAGTGCCCACAAAACCTTCTTCTCTACTTACATAGAGCTTGGTGTTGCGCATAACGACCTTACGTGCGTCTACATCAGCAAATACACTCAACTCCGTTTTTCTTTCTTTACCAGCCCCGTAAGTCTTTTTAAGTTTTTTGAAGTAATCAATAGCAAATTCAACAATATGTGCCAAATGGTAGCGCACTTCGTCTAGTTCTGCTTCAAGAGCTTCTATTTTTTGTTGGGCCTTATCCAAATCAAACTTGGAGATACGCTTGATGCGTATTTCGGTAAGTCGCACCACATCATCATCGGTAACGGCACGTTTTAGGTTTACGGCATAAGGTGCTAGTCCACTGTGAATGGCAGTAAGAACGCCTTCCCATGTCTCCACTTCCTCAATGTCACGATAGATGCGCTCTTCTATAAAAATACGTTCGAGGGATGCAAAATGCCATTGCGCTTCAAGTTCGTCTTGCTTTACTTCTAACTCTGCTTTTAGCAGGTCTAAAGTGTGATCGGTGGAGCGACGCAGCATTTCAGAAACCCCAATAAAATTGGGTTTGTTGTTTTCAATCACGCAGCCCAAAGGCGATATGGACGTTTCACAAGCCGTAAAGGCAAACAATGCATCTATGGTTTTGTCGGGCGACACATTGGGGGGCAGTTGTATTTTTATTTCAACATCGGCTGCTGTGTTGTCCTCAATCTTTTTGATTTTGATTTTCCCTTTCTCATTTGCCTTTAGAATGGAATCAATAAGCGAAGAGGTGGTTGTAGAAAACGGAATCTCGTTAATGACAAGGGTTTGCTTGTCAACTTGTGCAATACGTGCACGTACACGTATTTTACCGCCCCTAAGACCGTCGTTATAGTTGTCTGCATCCATCACGCCTCCCGTAGGGAAATCAGGCACGATAGTGAACCTTTTGCCTTGTAGGTGTTTTACAGAGGCATCTATAAGCTCGTTAAAGTTGTGTGGCAGTATTTTGGTTGACAATCCAACGGCAATCCCTTCGCCCCCTTGCGCCAAGAGCATTGGAAACTTCACTGGCAGTGAAATGGGTTCCTTTTTACGGCCATCATACGAGAGTTGCCATTGGGTAACCTTTGGGCTATAGACCACTTCCAAAGCAAATTTTGATAGTCTTGCTTCAATATATCGCGAAGCTGCTGCAGAATCCCCAGTGAGAATATTACCCCAGTTTCCTTGCATGTCAATCAACAGGTCTTTTTGGCCAATTTGCACCATGGCATCTGCAATAGACGCATCACCGTGTGGGTGGTATTGCATGGTATGTCCAACAATGTTAGCTACTTTGTTGTAGCGCCCATCGTCTAGGTCCTTCATGGAATGCAGAATACGACGTTGAACGGGCTTAAACCCATCTTCAATCGCAGGAACGGCACGCTCCAAAATCACATAAGAAGCATAGTCAAGGAACCAGTCCTTGTACATGCCCGTTACCCGAATAAGCTGATCGTTGGGATTATGTTCTAATTGCTCGTTCATGATTCTACTTTGTCTAACTCCACTTTAAGGTTGTCGATAATAAACTCCTGTCTTTTGGGTGTATTTTTACCCATATAGAACGATAACAATTCGTCTATGGTCATGTTTTTGTCTAGCATGACGGGGTCTAGACGGATATCATCTCCGATAAAGTGTTTAAATTCATCTGGTGAAATCTCCCCCAATCCTTTAAATCGTGTAATCTCTGCTTGTTTGCCCAAATCCTCAAGGGCATTTACACGCTCTTGCTCAGAATAACAGTAGATGGTTTTCTTTTTGTTGCGCACCCTGAAAAGAGGTGTTTGTAAAATATACAGATGGCCATCCTTGATGAGCTCTGGGAAAAATTGCAAAAAGAAAGTGATGAGTAACAACCTAATGTGCATGCCATCAACATCGGCATCGGTGGCAATTACGATATTGTTATAGCGCAAATCTTCCATGCTTTCCTCAATGTTGAGTGCTGCTTGTAAGAGGTTAAACTCCTCATTTTCGTAAACAATTTTCTTGGACATCCCATAGGAGTTCAAGGGTTTCCCACGAAGACTAAATACCGCCTGTGTGTTAACATCCCTAGATTTGGTAATGGAACCACTCGCCGAATCTCCTTCTGTAATAAACAAGGTGGAATCCAAACGTCTATCCTTTTTGATATCGCCCAAATGCACACGGCAATCTCTAAGTTTTTTGTTGTGAAGGCTGGCTTTTTTAGCACGATCACGCGCCAACTTACGAATGCCAGACAGCTCTTTTCGCTCTTTTTCGGCTTGTAGTATTTTGCGTTGTAGTGCCTCGGCAGTAGGCGGATTTTTGTGTAAGAAATTATCCAATTGCTTGCCGACAAAATCATTGATATAAGAACGTACCGTGGGCAGGTTGCCCCCCATTTCCGTTGAGCCCAACTTGGTTTTGGTTTGGGATTCAAACACAGGTTCCATTACCTTAATACTGATGGCAGATATGATGGATTTACGAATGTCAGACGCGTCGTACTGCTTGCCGTAATACTCTCTGATGGTTTTGACCAAAGCCTCTCTAAAAGCGGTTTGGTGGGTTCCCCCTTGAGTGGTGTGCTGCCCGTTTACAAAAGAATGGTATTCTTCGTTGTATTGGGTTTTGCTATGTGTAATGGCCACTTCGATATCGTCTCCTTTGAGATGCACAACTGGGTAGAGAAAGTCCTCAGTGTTATTGTTGTCTTCAAGTAAATCTTTTAGTCCATTCTTAGAAACAAACTTCTCTCCGTTGAATACGATGGTCAAGCCCGGATTGAGATAAACATAATATTTGAGCATCTTAGCTACGTACTCATGGCGGTAGCGATATTTTTTAAAGATGCTGTCGTCTGGAATAAAGTAAACTTGGGTTCCATTGCGCTTTGAGGACGAAAGAACCTCTGTTTCTTCTTCTAGATTGCCTTGGTTGAAGCGTGCTTGCTTCATCTGGCCTTCACGGATGGAATAGACCGTAAACTCATTGGAGAGTGCGTTAACTGCCTTGGTTCCTACACCGTTAAGCCCAACTGATTTTTTAAAGGCACGGCTGTCGTACTTACCCCCCGTGTTCATTTTGGAAACCACATCTACGACCTTACCTAGGGGTATGCCACGTCCGTAATCACGTACGCCTACTTTGCCGTCCTTAATGGTGATTTCAATGGTTTTCCCAGCACCCATGACAAACTCATCTATGCTGTTGTCGAGTACTTCTTTAAGTAAAATATAGATGCCGTCATCTGGTGAGGAGCCATCACCAAGCTTTCCAATATACATCCCGGGACGCATACGGATATGCTCCTTCCAGTCGAGGGATCGTATATTATCTTCGTTGTATTGGGTTTGGGCCATGGTTTGCTAAATTAAAGCATCAACCTATAAAATTAAAGCCCGCTTAAACAAAGAAATTAACAATTACGAAGGGGGGATTGTTGAAACATCCTATTTGTGGATATTCCAAATATTTTTGATTTTGTTTCGAACAAATGCTTAAACGTAAAAAGCACCTCCCCCCCTTCGACAAGCTCAGGGGGCGTTCGACAAGCTCAGGGGGCGTTCCCCTTCGACATGCTCTGGGTGCCAGGGGGACCTTCGACAAGCTCAGGGATCAGAAAGACCAGAGAATAGTCCATAAAAAAAGCACCTGGTCCCTGAGCTTGTCGAAGGGCAGGTGCTTCTATAAAAATTTGTGCGTAGCTACTGTTTATTTCACAGGTGGCTTTGCAGCATAAACAAAGAATCTTGCGATTTTGCCATCAACAATTTCCCCGTCTATCATATTGAGTTCTGTAGATTCTTCGCCGTTGACCGTTGAGGTGACCTCATGTCCTGCAATTACCCAATCTGCACCACTTGGAACAGATTTATAGGGCAAAGCCCAATAGGCATCCCATTTTGGATTTGCCACAGAAAACCACTCCGCTAGGACAGTTGCTTGTTGCTCTTTGGTAAAAATTTCCGATCCGTCTGAACTAAGAATATATATAGAATCTGCACTCATAGACTTGATGGTTTCAATGTCTTGATTGTTGTGTGCGTCTAAATATTTCATCCACACATCCAATACATCGTCAGATCCAGCGATGAATTTTTCACCTGGTATGGGTTTAAAAAAACCAACACCTTCCATAGCAGCGTCAGATCCAGAAGGAGAAGCACAACTTGCCATGGCTAAAATAACGGTTACTAATAGTGCCTTTTTCATGTTTAATTGATTAAGAAATTATTTGGTTAAATTAGTTAATTTTCAAATACAATAGCGTAAGAAATACAATTGTGTTATTTTTAATATCTTTAGTCTATGTTTTATCCCAAGTTTTTAATTTTTCTTCTATTTTCTTCTCTGTTAAGCGCACAAACGGTTCCTTCTCTAAGCTATGCTGAATTGAAGCCTTTGCTTGAACAAAAGGGAAATAAAATTTACGTTGTTAACTTTTGGGCTACTTGGTGCGCACCTTGCATCAAGGAACTGCCCTATTTTGAGGTCTTAAACCAACGAGAAGATGTTCAAGTGCTGCTGGTGAGTCTTGACTTTCCCAAACACAAGGAAAGTAGGTTATTGCCTTTCATCAAAAAAAACAAACTTCAATCAAAGGTTGTACTCCTAGACGATGCAGACGAAAATTATTGGATAAACGACATTCACCCCAATTGGAGTGGTGCAATTCCAGCTACGCTTATTTACACCAAAAAACAGCGTGGCTTTTATGAGCAATCATTCACAGCATCTAAACTTGATAAAATCTTTAAACTTTTTAATCCCTAACCCATGAAATCAATCCTAATCCTATTTAGTTCTCTTTTGTTAATTACCCACAACCACGGCTATAAGGTCGGGGACCTTGCCACTGACTTTTCACTTCCAAATGTAGATGGTGAAATGGTATCCCTATCTGACTATGACGATGCCAAAGGCTTTATTGTAATATTCACCTGTAACACCTGTCCCTACTCAATTGCTTATGAGGATCGCATAAATGCACTTCACAGACATTTTGCACCTGTGGGCTACCCGGTTATTGCTATCAATCCCAACGATCCGGCTGCCCAAAATGGAGAGGAGCTTAGCGATATGAAACAACGTGCCCAAGACAAAGGCTTTACATTTCCCTACCTCCAAGATAAGGGGCAAAAGGTTTATCCGGAGTTTGGTGCAACTCGAACCCCACACGTATTCATCTTAGAAAAGCAAGAAAAAGGCAATGTGGTACAGTATATTGGTGCTATTGATGATAGTTCACGTAATCCAGACAAAGTGGAGCATTACTACGTAGAAGATGCGGTAGATGCTTTGCTGGCAGGTCAACTACCTAAGGTTAGCACAACCAAGGCCATTGGCTGTTCTATTAAAACGCTTTAAAGGGAGTTTTGCTCTAATTTCCCACACCTTATCGATACATCGGTAATGCTATTTTTCACTACCTTTAATTTTAACAATTGATTAAAATGTAGTTACTTTAAAATTACATTATAAGTTATGAAAACGCCTGTTATACAAATTGGAAATTCAAAGGGCCTACGGCTAAGCAAAACCATTTTAAAGCAATATGGCATTGTAGATGAGGTGGAACTTATTTTTGAAAAAGAGCAGATTGTGCTTAAACCCATAAGCGCACCAAGGACAAACTGGGAAACTGCCTTTGAGTAAATGCGTCAAAAAAACGATGATACAGCGCTAATTCCAGATGTATTTGAAGAAGAAAACACGGAAGAATGGACATAATGCAATACGCTATTGTTCTTGTTAACCTTGATCCTACTGTAGGTAGTGAAATCAAAAAAACGAGACCTTGTGTTGTGATTTCCCCAAATGAGATGAACCAACATCTACACACTGTTGTACTTGCACCAATGACCACTAATCTAAAAAAATACCCAACCCGAGTACCTGTAAAACATCAACGTAAAAGCGGTATGATTGCCATAGACCAAATCCGAACTGTGATTAAAAGTCGTATTCTAAAAGTGTACAAAAAACTAAGCATTACTGAGATTGAATCCTGCAAAGCAGTCATTAGAGAAGCATTTGTGGATTAGGTTTACACATTAAACCTAAAGTGCATCACATCTCCATCTTGGACGATATAGTCCTTACCCTCTACCCTAGCCTTACCTGCTTCTTTGGCTTTCTGTTCTGAACCATAGCCGTCATAATCGGCATATGAAATCACTTCTGCACGAATAAAGCCTTTTTCGAAGTCGGTATGTATGGCACCAGCAGCTTGCGGGGCTGTGGCACCAGCAGAAATGGTCCATGCCCGTACCTCTTTTTCACCAGCAGTGAAATAGGTTTCTAAATTTAGCAACTTGTAAGCCGAGCGAATCAATTTGGCAGCACCAGGCTCATCCAAACCTAAATCCTCCAAAAACAATTGGCGCTCTTCGTAAGTGTCCAATTCATTGATGTCCGCTTCTGTAGCAACTGCCAACACCAATACCTGCGCATGTTCATCTGCAACAGTCATTTTAACTTGGTCGACATAATCGTTTCCAGTGGCGGCGGCGCTTTCGTCCACATTACACACATACAACACTGGCTTATCTGTGATAAGTTGCAAGGGTTTTACATAGGTCAATCGGTCGTCATCGCTTAGTTCAACAGCGCGCACTGAAACGGCTGCTTCGAGCGATTTATGTAAGACTTCCAAAACCGTCAGTTCTTTTTGCGCATCTTTATCACCCGTACGGGCGGCACGCTTGACCTTTTCCAAGCGTTTTTCAACGGCTTCAAGGTCTTTTAGCTGCAATTCTATATCTATGGTTTCTTTGTCACGTATTGGGTCAACAGAGCCGTCTACGTGCACAATATTCTCATTGTCAAAACAGCGCAACACATGAATAATGGCATCGGTTTCCCTAATGTTGGCCAGAAACTGATTTCCAAGACCTTCGCCTTTACTGGCACCTTTTACCAATCCAGCAATATCGACAATCTCTACCGAAGCAGGTATGACTTTTACGGGATTAACCAGTGTTTCTAGGCGATTTAGCCTTGGGTCTGGAACATTAACAACACCTATGTTGGGTTCGATGGTACAAAAAGGGAAGTTTGCACTCTGTGCTTTGGCACTAGACAAGCAATTAAATAAGGTTGATTTGCCCACGTTTGGTAGGCCTACGATTCCCGCTTTCATACTAGTCGGGGTGCATAAAGCGTTGCTTGCCTAGGAGTACTTCCTCTGTTTCTACATGGTCTTCATCTGGAACACAGCAATCAACAGGGCATACGGCCGCGCACTGTGGCTCGTCGTGAAAGCCCTTACACTCGGTGCATTTATCAGGAACAATAAAATAAACCTCATCTGAGATAGGTTCTTGCATATTGTCCGCATTTACAGCCTTTCCATTAGGCAATACAACCTCTCCGTTGAGTGAAGTTCCATCGGCGTATTTCCAATCAAAAGCGCCTTCGTAAATAGCCGTGTTTGGACATTCGGGTTCGCAAGCCCCACAATTAATACATTCGTCTGTAATGATAATAGCCATAGCAATTCTTTAACTTTGCAAAAATAGGGTCATAAACACTCTAAACCAAACCATGACAAAACATAAACAAAGTATTCAGGCTTTTTCTGCCTTGGGCGAACTCCTAAACGATTATACTTCCAAAAACAAAAGGACCGATGGTTGGATTGAAAAGCTTGATAATGCACTTGTTAGCGCCTCCAATCAAAACAAATGGTTTACAAAAGAAAATCTTGATTTTTGCATGTCAGTCTGGGGACAAACCCTAAACAAAGAAGACATTACGGACTGGCTGACCGCCTATCCAGAGCCGCAAAAGGCCACACGACTGGCCTTGGTATTGGCAGGTAACATTCCATTGGTTGGGCTACACGATGTTCTTTGCGGGCTTGCTAGCGGCTGCAGCATTGAAGCAAAACGTGCATCGAATGATACCTTGCTACTCCCTCTGATCGTAGACTTTCTTGTTTCTGTTATGCCCGATTGGAAAGACACGGTGCGTTTCACGGAAGGAAAGCTCGAAACTTATGATAAGGTTATTGCTACCGGCAGCAACAATACAGCTCGGTATTTTGAATATTATTTTAAAAAGAAGCCACACATCATTCGCAAGACAAGAAATGGTATTGCCGTGCTGGACGGCAATGAAACCCAAAAAGATTTGGCTGCCCTCTGTCAAGACATGATGCAGTATTTTGGACTGGGGTGTCGCAGTGTTTCACACCTTATGGTGCCAGATGGTTATGATTTTAATGAATTGTTTTTGGCACTTTATGTACACAAAGACCTGATTCAACACAATGCTTACGCCAACAATTACGACTACAACAAAGCAGTTTATTTGATGCAAGAGCAAGAATTATTGGAAAATGGTTTTATGATGTTCAAAAAAGATGAAGGGCTGAACTCCCCCATTGCCTGTGTGTATTACAGTACTTACACAGATTTAGAAATGGTAAAACAGCGATTACAAGATCAAGAAGAGCAGATTCAATGTGTGGTTAGCAATTGTATGGAAAATGCATTCGCTTTTGGTCAAACACAGTTTCCAAAACTGGGAGATTACGCAGACCATGTTGATACCATGGCTTTTTTGTTGAAAAAGTAACATTAAAAAATGTGCGTAACAGCAGACGTTTTTGTTACTTTGCCCTGAAATTAATTTGAAAATGAAAAAGCACAATTTTAGTGCTGGTCCCTGTATCCTACCACAAGAAGTGATGCAAAAAGCGGCCCAAGCAGTTGTAGAACTAGACAATTCAGGACTATCCTTAATAGAAATATCTCACCGAAGCCGAGCTTTTATCGAAATCATGGAGAAGGCAACTTCGCTTGCAATCGAACAGTTAGGATTAGAAGGCAAGGGTTATAAGGCCATGTTTCTTCAGGGTGGTGCCAGTCAGCAATTTCTAAATGTTGCCAACAACTTTCTTGAAACCAAGGCGGGTTATGCCAATACCGGTACTTGGTCTACAAAAGCCATTAAGGAAGCCAAGCTGTTAGGTGAAGTAGTTGAGTTATCATCTTCAAAAGATGCCAACTTCAATTATATTCCAAAAGGATTTGACATCCCTTCAGACTTAGATTATCTCCACATCACAACCAACAACACCATTTTTGGAACGCAGTACAAAGTCTTGCCTGAAACAAATGTGCCCCTAATTTCGGATTCCTCATCTGATATATTCTCTCGATCCTTAGACTTTAGCAAGTTTGATTTGCTATATGCTGGCGCACAAAAAAATATGGGCCCTGCCGGAGCTACACTCGTTGTGGCAAAAGAAGCTGCCCTTGGAAAGGTTTCTAGACAGGTTCCTTCCATGTTAGACTACAAAATTCAGGCTGACAAAGACAGCATGTTTAACACACCACCTGTGTTTGCTGTATATACTTCCATGCTGACCCTTGAATGGTTAAAGGACAAAGGCGGCATTGCAGCTATCGAGAAAGAAAACGACGCCAAAGCAGCATTGATGTATGGTGAAATAGACCGCAATCCCTTATTTGATGGTTTTGCAGCCACAGAAGACCGCAGTACCATGAATGCGACGTTCACGCTCAACGATGCATCACAAAAAGAACGCTTTGAGGCCATGGCCAAAGAAGCTGGCCTCAACGGAATTAACGGACACCGCTCTGTTGGTGGCTATCGTGCATCCATGTACAACGCCCTGCCAATTGAGTCCGTACAAGTATTGGTAGACGTAATGAAAACTTTAGAACAAAACGCATAATACAACATATGAACATTCACGCAAACGATGGGATTTCCCAATCTGGAGTAGACGCATTAGCTGATTTTGGCTTTACACTTACAACAACTAACGTAGCGCAAGAGCAGCTTGTCAACTATATCAACGAAAATAACATTGCTGGCATATTGGTTCGCAGTGCGACAACCGTTCGCAAAGAACTGATTGATGCCTGCCCAGGGCTAAAGCTAATAGGTCGTGGTGGTGTTGGTATGGACAATATTGACGTTGCCTATGCGCGTGAAAAAGGATTGCATGTAATCAATACGCCTGCTGCCTCTTCTTCGTCAGTAGCTGAATTGGTATTTGCCCATTTATTTGGCGCTGTACGCTTTTTGTATGACAGCAATCGCAACATGCCACTTGATGGAGAAACCAAGTTTAAAGCCTTAAAAAAGGCCTATGCTGGTGGAACGGAATTAAGGGGAAAAACGCTGGGTGTTGTTGGCTTTGGTCGCATTGGACAAGCTACTGCAAAGATTGCTCTAGGCTTGGGTATGGACGTTGCTGCTTATGATCCATTTATGGACGAAGCTACTGTTGCTGTTGATTTTTTCAACGGACAGTCTGTGGATATAAACATCAAAACTCGTTCTTTTGACGATGTGTTGGCGCAGTCTGACTTTGTTACGTTGCACGTACCTGCACAGGACAAACCGACCATAGGCGCAGCCGAAATGGCCAAGATGAAAAAAGGGGCTGGATTAATAAATGCTGCACGTGGCGGTGTTGTAGACGAACAAGCATTGGTTGATGCGCTTGAAAGCAAGCAATTGAGCTTTGCTGCCCTCGATACTTTTGTAAATGAGCCTACGCCTGCCGTAAAACTCTTGATGCACCCAAGTATTTCGTTAACCCCACACATTGGTGCTGCTACAAACGAAGCACAAGGTCGCATAGGCACAGAGCTAGCACAACAGATTAAGGACTTACTCGGTTAATGAAACGCCTAAAAGAACGCTGGGGAATCTATTCCAATTTCCAATTGGTCATGATACTTATTGTGTTTGCGGTGACAGGTTCGTCTGCTGCACGATTGGCAACCCCAGTCACGAGTTTTTTAGGAATCACCGCAGATAATTTTTCTGCATGGGTATATTGGCCTGCAAGAATTCTTTTAATTTTTCCCATTTATCAGGTGCTGCTTATATTTTTCGGTTTTATATTTGGTCAATTCAATTTTTTTTGGAACTTTGAAAAGAAGATGCTTATCCGAATGGGCTTGGGTTTTCTTTTTAATTCTAAATAAGATGCACAATATTATATTTGTTCGCTTACTTCTGGTTGGGTTTTTATTTCTCCCTACCCTAGCGCAGCATGCACATATATTTGCGCATCACGATCACCCCGTTTGTGAAGAAAGTAAATTGCACATACACGCAATTGACACATCCTGTGAATTGTCGGATTACTTTTTTGAATTAAACTCACTATCCCTTTTTGATGGGCTTGCAGTTGCTGTATTTAATTTTTCTCTTGAGTCTTATGCACTTTCGCAAGCTGTTTTTAAAAATAAATTTAGTTGTAAATTATTGAGGGCACCCCCCATGTAAACCACACTTCCGTCTACTTACCCCTATTAATCAATTAAATTTATAAAAATGAAAAAAGTATTTTTTTATGCCTCTATGGCATTGTTATTTGTTACTGCATCTTGTGATAAAGGTGACGACATAACACCAGAACCCGTTAACGAAGAAGAAGTAATAACCACCTTAACGGTAACACTTACACCAGCTAGCGGTACAGCTATTGTATTAAAATCATTTGATGATGATGGTGATGGACCAAATAGTCCAGTACTAACAGTATCAGGTTCGTTGGCTACCAACACGGTTTATTCGGGTGCCATTGAATTGTTAAATGAACTTGAATCTCCAGCTGAAGACATTACAGATGAAGTGAATGAAGAAAGTGATGAACATCAGTTTGTTTTTACGCTTAGCGGTCTTTCTGACGTTGTTATCGATAATTTGAACACCGACACTAACGGTATGCCATTGGGCACCACGTTCAATTTAACGACTGGAGCAGCAGAAAGCGGAACCCTAACGTTCACACTACGTCACGAGCCAACAAAACCAAACAACGGCACTTTAGCTGAAGTTGCTGGAGACACAGATATCGAGGTTACTTTTGATGTTGTAGTTCAATAGTTTAACTTCACTTGATGAGATTTTTAAAAAATGGCGCAATACTAAAATTGACTGTTGCGCCGTTTTGTTTTTTCTGCATTTTATGCTTCAGTTACTTTCCTGCTTTTTCGCAAGAAAAAATTGAGGAGCTTGACGAGGTTGTGGTGTATGATAAGTTTAATAAAATCACCAAAGCGCTTAATAAAACCATCCTGACCAACAGAGATCTGGAAGATTTGTCTAGTTTGCCTTTCGGAGAAGTGCTTAAACACATAAACGGTGTGTCTACACTAAATACGGGCAACACCATATCAAAACCTGTCATTCACGGCTTGCACAGCAGTCGCGTGGCAGTTATCAACAATGGCGTTCGCATTGAAGATCAAGAATGGGGCGTTGAGCACGAACCCAGTTTGGACATCAACTCAGTTGACCAAATATTTGTCCTTACAGGAGCTGACAAGCTGGAATACAGTGGAAATTCCTTGGGAGGTGTCGTGGTTACCCTACCCAAAGCGGTGCGCAAAGCTGTTGGCTTTTCTGGAAAAACGCTGTTTACTGCTTCGTCAAATGGACGTGGCGGCTCACTGGCAAGTAAGTTTGAAAATAGGTTTAGCAACGATTGGTTTGCCAACCTGAACTGGACAGTAAAAAAGTTTGGGGATTTCGAAACGCCAGACTATATCTTGAGCAACACAGGCTACGAAGAAAACAATATTTCGCTAAGAACGGGGAAGAACGGCAGCAACTCCGGTATCGAATTCTATTATTCATTTTTCAATAAAAATGTTGGGATACTCAAAGCTTCGCACTTACATACAGGAGAAGATCAATACCGTGGGATTAACAGTCCTGTCCCGTTAATAATTTCAGAATTTACCTATACAATTGATGCGCCCAAACAAGAGGTGCAACACCATGTTGCAAAAATGGATTTCTACACAAATCTCGCCAAACTGGGCAAGCTTGACATCAGCTATAATTACCAATTAAACAGAAGGTTTGAGTATGACATAAGACGCAGCAGTACCAATAAAAAACCTTCTATTGATTTAAAATTAGACACGAATGTGATTAATCTCAAATTGACTTCTAATATTTCATCTAAACTCAATACCAAATTTGGTTTGGAGTCCAAATTTCAAGAAAATTTTGCCAATCCTGACACGGGCATAAGAAGGATTATACCCGATTATACCAAATACGACCTAACGGCTTATGCCGTAGGAAACCTCGCGGTCAAGGAGAACTTTTTGTTTGAGTTGGGCTTTCGATATGATTACACCCACATTGATGCGTATAAATATTACAGAAAATCGCTTTGGGAAGCCCGGAATTATGACGAATTGTATGCCGATATCGCAATAAGAGATGTGAGTAGTCAAATCCTTGCGAATCCCAAGTTTAATTTCGGGAATCTTTCATTTAGCGCAGGAAGTTATTTTTCACTTGGCGGATACCATGATTTATATATTAATTATGCATTGTTGGCCAGAAACCCCAATCCCTCAGAACTGTTTAGCGAAGGACTGCACCACGCCGCAGCTCGTATTGAAATTGGCGATTTGAGTCTACGATCAGAAATAGGTCGCAAAATTCAGCTTTCATACAAATACAAAAGCAACACGCTTCAAGCATCTTTTAGCCCTTACTTAAACGATATAGAAAACTTCATATACATCATTCCCACCGGTTCTAGATCGACCATTAGGGGTACTTTTCCTGTGTGGGAATACAAGCAAAACGATGCGGTGCTGTATGGGTTTGACTATGATTTAAACTTTGATATCAGCGAAAATCTAAGCTTTAATCAGAAGATTTCAGTTACCAAAGGTTTTGAAAAGATTTCTAATAAAGCCTTAATTGACATACCGCCGTTGAGTATAAAAAATGAAGTCACTTTACATGTGCCCAAATACAAAGACCTGGAACTTACACTTGAAAGCGAATATGTTTCAAGGCAAAATCAATTCCCCGACAATAATTTTGATTTGTATATCCCACGAACAGATGCTTTTGTGCTGTTGGATTTAAGCACACCACCAGCGGCCTACCACTTGTTACACCTTAAATCGAGTATAAACCTCAACAAAAAAACAAAAATTGGTTTAAGAGTAAACAACCTACTCAATGCATCCTACAGAGATTATTTGAACAGAATGCGCTATTACGCAGACGATTTAGGCATTAACTTTAGCTTGTTTTTTAACAAACGTTTCTAAGAATATTTTCCGTGTATAAGGTTGAGAAACTCATTCCGCGTTTCCAAGGTCTCGAAAGCTCCTGTAAACCCTGATGTAGTTGTCAGTGAATTTTGTTTTTGAACGCCTCGCATCATCATACACATATGCGCTGCTTCAATAACAATAGCAACTCCTTTTGGCTGCAGGGTGTCATTGATGCAATTCATGATTTGTTCTGTCAAACGCTCCTGCACCTGCAGACGACGGGCAAAAACATCAACTACTCTAGGTATTTTGCTCAAGCCAACAATATTTCCGTTGGGTATGTAGGCAATGTGCGCCTTACCAAAAAAGGGCAGTATGTGGTGTTCACACAGCGAATAAACTTCGATATCTTTTACCAATACCATCTCGTTATAGGTCTCTGCAAACTTTGCCTTTTCAAGTATGGCAACGGGATCCATATCATAGCCCTGTGTCAAAAACTGCATGGCTTTGGCGGCGCGCTCTGGCGTATCCTTTAGCCCTTCCCTTTCAGGATTTTCGCCAAGGTTTGACAATACCTCGTAGTAATGCTCCTTAACAGCAGCTGTCATTTCTGTATTGTAAACATCCTTGGATTGATACTTCATATTATTTGAGTTTAGATGCGTGTTTGCGTAACAACTTCTGCACTTTAGGTGAAATTACGGCTGCACAATAGGGCTGATTGCTGTTTAGGTTATAATAATCTTTGTGCTCCACTTCTGCTGGATAAAACACATCAAAAGCTTTTATTTCGGTTACTATGGGATCGTTAAACTTCTTTTCTTTTGTCAGGGCATCAATTAGTGCTTCTGCCGCTACTTTTTGCGTTTCATCGTGGTAGTAGATTCCAGAACGATATTGTGTCCCTACATCCGCACCCTGTCGGTTTAGCGTAGTTGGGTCGTGGGTGTCAAAAAAAACTTCAAGAAGTGACGCAAACGAAATTTTTTCTGGGTTGTATTCGATTTGAATGCATTCGGCATGACCCGTTCTACCTGTGCAAACCTCCCGATATGCTGGGTTTTTAATATGTCCATCTGTATATCCAGAAACAACCTCTAGAACGCCATCAAGACGTGCAAATAAGGTTTCTGTGCACCAAAAACATCCACCAGCAAGTGTGGCTTTCGCCATAAATAAAGATTTTTTCAAATTTAAAGAAAAATTATCTCAGGTCATAGTTAAACATTTATTGATTTGGCAAGCCTATAAAATCAAAAAATTGATACATAGCCTGACACTTCTTGGTGTTTTTACCAATTTTTGGTAAATTCGAATAATAATTATTGGCACATGAAAAATACATCAGTATCACTAGGGAGTTATTTTGACGATTTTGTAAGTAATCAAGTTTCTGCTGGACGCTATAAAAACGTTAGTGAAGTTATTAGAGCTGGGCTGAGAATGTTGGAAAATGAAGAAAGTAAATCAATAGCACTAAGAAATGCCATGCAAGAAGGCTTGAACAGTCCATTGGTTGAAGATTTTGATTTTGACGAAAATCTAAAAAAATTAAAAGCAGGAAAAAGAAAGAATGGCTGATGTTACACTTAGACAAGAAGCCATTGACGATTTAAACAGTATTTGGGATTATACATTTTAAAAATGGTGTGAAAAGCAAGCCGATAAGTATTATGCAATATTAAATTGGCCTGTAAAGGAATTGGAGAAAATCCTGATATTGGAAATGCTTACAATGAAATAAGCAGAAGTCTACTGGGATTTAAATCGGGAAAACAAATAATATTTTATCAGCAGCTATCAGATGATAGCGTCGAGATCATCAGAATTTTGCATGAGTGTATGGATTTAGAAAACCAAATAACGGAATAAAACAACAACAGCCAACGCTGTAAAAATTAAATTTGATTACTTTGCATAACATGATTGAGGCGCATCACATTTTTAAGACCTATGACGATACAGCGATACTAAAAGACATTTCTTTTTCGCTCAAACCCGCTGAAATTGTTTCAATCGTCGGGCCATCAGGAGCAGGCAAAACCACCTTACTACAGATACTGGGAACACTCGACAAACCTGATAAGAATCCTGAAACACGCTTTGCCATTGACGGAAAAGACATGTTATCACTCTCAGACAGTGCTTTGTCTACATTCCGAAACAGCACGCTTGGTTTTGTTTTTCAATCCCACCAATTGTTACCTGAATTTTCGGCGGTTGAAAACATCTGCATACCGGCATTAATTAAAGGAGAAAATCAAAAAGAAGCCAGTAAACGTGCTCTTGAACTCCTTGATTATTTTGGACTGGTAGAGAGAGCCAAACACAAACCCAACATGCTTTCGGGTGGTGAGCAGCAACGTGTTGCGGTTGCCAGAGCACTCATTAATAGTCCTAGCCTGCTGCTTGCAGACGAACCTAGTGGTAATTTAGATGAGGTAGCTGCAGCCCAACTCCACGATATGTTTTTTGATTTGCGAAAAACATTTGCTGCAAGTATCATTTTAGTCACGCACAACAAAGCATTGGCAGCCCGCGCCGACCGTATGTTAACCCTTGTTGACGGACAATGGAGCTAAACGCAACGGAACTTAAATCCTTTCTTGACGAAAAGGTACAGCAATACAATACCCTTGCTTTTATCAACGACGACCCCATTGCCATACCCCATAGCTTTTCAAAAAAGGAAGATATTGAAATAGCTGCCTTCTTTGCAGCAACCATTGCATGGGGAAATCGCAAAAGTATCATGACCAACGCACGTTCCCTAATGAAGCGTATGGACAATGCGCCCCACGATTTTATTTTAAACCATACCGAAGGAGATTTGGGTGTTTTCGATGGCTTTGTGCACCGCACTTTTCAACGAGAAGACGTGGTTTTTTTTGTAACACGTCTACAGCAATTATATAAGGAATACGGAGGATTGGAAGTGCTGTTCACCCCCAAAGCTTCTGAAGTCAACATGCATACAGTATTAGCTAACTTTCACGAATTGTTTTTTGCAGTGCCACACCCCAAGCGCACTACCAAGCACGTTGCCAATCCGGCTAAGAAATCTGCAGCCAAGCGGTTGCATATGTTTTTGAGGTGGATGGTAAGATCTGATGCCGCAGGCGTTGATTTGGGGACATGGAAAAGCATTCCCCCTCGTGTTTTGTCGTGCCCTTTGGACGTTCATACTGGAAACGTAGCACGTTCTTTAGGTCTATTGCAAAGAAAACAGAATGATCTGACCGCAGTGATGGAGTTGGACAACAGCCTTCGAAAAATGGACCCTAACGACCCTGTGAAATACGATTATGCGCTGTTTGGATTGGGTGTTTTTGAAGGTTTTTAGTAGTTCGTTATCTATTTTCTATCTTTGCAGAAATATAATTTGAGGAGACGCGAATGAATGTCTTAATTAAAGCTGCTAAAATCCTCGATGCATCTAGCCCGCATCACAACACAATTCAAGATATTTATATTGCTGATGGGGTCATTCAAAAAATGGGTAAAAACCTTTCTTTTCCAGATGCAAAACAAATATCATTTAAGAACTTACACATCTCACAAGGCTGGTTTGACAGCAGTGTTTCTTTTGGAGAGCCAGGCTATGAAGAGCGTGAAACCATAGCGCACGGACTTGACGTTGCAGCCAGCAGTGGCTTCACTCATATTGCCCTTAACACCAATACCGATCCAAAGCCTGATAGCAGAGCAGACATTGCTTTTTTGCTCGAACAAGCCAACGGTAGCCCGGTGCATCTTTATCCCAAAGCGCGGATTACCACTTCCGAAAGCGAAAGTAAATTAGCACCGCTAAGAGAATTACAAGTAACAGGAGCCGTATGTTTTAGCAATCATAAATCCGCACTTGCCAATGCCAACATACTCAAACTCGCATTGCAATACACCCACGATTTTGACGGGCTTGTGGAGTCTTTTGCCTTTAACCAAGACATGGGGAACGGCGGTGTGATGCACGAAAGCGCTGTGAGTACTTCTTTGGGCCTAACAGGTATTCCTAGTGTGGTTGAGGAAATGCAAATCAAACGTGATTTGGATATCTTAAGCTACACCAACGGAAAATTACATATCCCTACCCTATCAACCAAAGATGCGGTACCCCTTATCAAGCAAGCCAAAAAAGCGGGTCTTGATATAAGCACTAGCGTTTCCATCCACAACTTATTTTTTACGGACAAGGCACTAGAAGGTTTTAACGCCAATGCCAAACTGCTACCGCCCTTGCGTGAGCAGGCCGACAGCAAGGCGCTACAGAAAGCATTAAAAGACGGTACCATAGATATGGTTACTTCAGACCACCAACCCTTGAACAGCGAATTGAAATATGTTGAGTTGGATTTGGCACATTACGGTTCTATTGGGTTAGAACACAGTTTTGGTTGTTTGCTCTCCATATTTGATGTTGATGTTGTTGTTGATATGTTGACACGTGGAAAAGCGCGTTTTGGCATAGCTGCTAGTCCCATACAAGAAGGTGCTATGGCAGATTTGTCGCTCTTCACGCCAGATGGCAAGGAAACCATTACCAAAGCAACTATTAAATCAACTTCAAAGAATAGCCTTTTTATGGATCAAGAACTTTCAGGAAAGGTATTTGGGGTTATTGCACAAAGCAAAGTACACCTAGCGGAATAGCCCATGTCTTCCTTTGTATATTTATCCAAAGCATCTAAGATTACAAACGCACCTTTGGTGGTCATGCTTCATGGCTACAGCAGTAATGAAGCGGATTTATTTTCGTTTGCTTCGCTGATTCCAAGTGATTACCACGTGGTTTCCCTACAAGCGCCCTTGTCTTTGGGTATGGGTTATGCTTGGTTCCCGATTCATTTTGAAGAAAATATGGAACGCTGGACTTCGCCAGAAGAAGCCCAACGAGCCATTGATTATGTAACGTCCTTTCTCACGTACTACACTAAAAAAAATGACGTGGACGCCAATTCTATTACTCTCTTGGGTTTTAGCCAAGGTGCCATGCTTAGTTATAGTGTTGGTCTGGGGCATCCCAACGTATCGGCAATTGCCGCCTTGAGCGGCTATCTAGACCCGCGTTTGGTACGTTTTGACAATTTGAAGAAGACGCTATATGTGTCTCATGGCGAGCAGGATATGGTTGTACCCTATGCTTGGGCAGCACAATCTGTTGCATTACTAAAAGAAAATGGATATTCCCCAACATGGCTGTCCTATCCTCAAGGGCACGGCGTTAATCAAGACAATTTAAACAGCCTTATGCAGTGGCTTCAGGAACAGTTATAGCCAATTTTTTGTATATTGGTAAAGCCAAATCTTAAAAACCTATATGTTATTGTATCCCTTCCAAACTAATCAATCTCGCTATCATGGTAAGCCTCAAGGTTTATAAATGAGTGATGGTGCGATTCAAAAAGAACATACAGCAAAGCGAAGTTGGTAGAAAGAAGACTTTGGGGCAACGTTCACCATTCATGCTTCGCTTATAAACCAGGGAAATGTAGGTTTTCTCTGGCTTTCTTTTGTCTATGCGGTGGCTTCGGCACATTACGGGCACTGAGCGCACCCTGAGCCTCGCCGAACGAAGCTCAATGACCTTCAACTGTTACCGATCGTGTCCTTTATGGGGTTGCATAAGTTCAATTGAATCTTGCAGTTTTTTAATCTTCTCATACTGCGACTCAATTTTTGATTGCGAATAGTTAAGGCGTTTTCCATAATCCGTTACCAAGAACACATTAATGAGAAGAGAGAATATCAACAGGTAAAAAATAATTTTTTGCTTCATACTACAGGGAAATTGTTAGATTATCATAGGCCAGGTTTATGTTTGGTGGCAATGAGGCTTGCACTTCATCGTGGAAACCAAGACGGTGGCTTATATGGGTAAAATACGTTTGCTTTGCGCCTATCTTTTGGGCAAAGGCAATGGCTGCCTCTAGGTGCAAATGTGATGGGTGTGGCTCTATACGCAATGCATTGACAACAAGTACTTCGACCCCAGCCAACTTTTCTGCTTCGTTGTCTGCCATTGAAAACATATCTGTGATATACGCAAAGGGGCCAAATCGGAAGCCCAACACCTCCAAGCCGTAATGTGATACCATTATGGGTGTTATGGTCTTAGAAGCCGCCACAAAGGGCTTGCTTGGGTCAATTGCGGTAGTGGTTACAGACGGAGCGCCTGGGTATTTGTTTTTATCACTAAAAATGTAATCAAACCTTCTTGATAAATTTTCCATAACACGTGCAAGACCAAAAACGGGAAGGGCACCAAGTTTAAAAGCAAACGGACGTATGTCATCAAGTCCAGCAGTATGGTCGGCGTGTTCGTGTGTAAATAAGAGTGCATCAACCTTGGGGCAATTGCTGGTAAGCATTTGTTGCCTAAAGTCAGGTCCGCAATCTACCACTATGTCCATGTCGTCCCACTGCACCCAAATGGAAGATCGCAGTCGTTTGTCTTTTGGATTTTCACTCAAACAAACGGGATGTGTGCTACCAATGATAGGTATGCCTTGTGAAGTACCGGTACCGAGAAAATAAACTTTTAGAGCCACAGCACAAAATTACACTAAAGATGTGCATCCTTGTGGATAAGTTTCATAATTTTGGAAAAACCTATATGCATGGCTATCCAACTGGCAGGAGATCATCCATTTGAAAATACCCCTTCGTTAGAAGCAAAAGCGCTTCGCATTAATCTGAATGACAACATCTACGGCACCTTTGCTGAAATAGGTGCTGGCCAAGAAGTCGCGCGTCATTTTTTTAGGTGTGGTGGCGCCTCAGGTACCATTGCCAAAACCATGAGTGCTTACGACAAAGACTTTAGTGATGCCATTTATGGCCGAGAAAACGATGGCAGGTATGTCTCAGAATCTCGATTAAATAAAATGTTGGATTGGGAAATCAGCCTACTTGAAAAGCGCATTGACAGGTCTAAAAATAAGGACAAGCTGTTTTTTGCATTTGCCAATACGGTTACGACCATTGACTTTGCCAAGAGATTTAAAGGCCACGGCTGGATGGGTATACGCTTTCAAACCAAGCCCGATGAACCCTATTCCATGATTACCACCCATGTGCGTTTTCGTGAAAATGACACCAAGACGCAACAGCTTACGTTGGGTGTAATTGGCGTAAACTTAATTTACGGTGCCTTTTATCAGAACGATAGGCCAAAAAAAATGCTGCAATATCTCTACGATCACATAGATCGCGATGCCATTGAGATTGATACCATCAATTTTACGGGGCCTCTTTTTGAAGACATTGACAACAGGGTAATGAGTTTGGAGCTCGTCCGGCTTGGCATGACAGATGCCGTTATGTTTGGTCCTGATGGGAATAACCTACTCCCAGCTCGAGAACTTTACAAGAAAAACATCATTGCCATCAGGGGTAGTTTTCGACCTGTTACCAAGGTCAATGTGGATATGTATCGCAAATCACTGAGTATATTTGAGAAGGAACCCAATTCCGATCCAGATAACTCACTGGTTATTTTTGAGATTACACTATCAAACTTGATGACCACAGGCGCCATTGATGAAGAAGACTTTATGGATCGCGCTAGACTGTTGTGTTCGTTGGGGCAAACGGTAATGATATCCAATTTTAAAGAATACTACAGGTTAGCTGAGTACTTCTCAGAATATACCGAGAAGAAAATTCGCCTTACCATGGGGGTTAACAACCTTATTGAAATCTTTAATGAAAAATATTACCGCAACTTAAGTGGTGGTATTCTTGAGGCTTTTGGAAAACTATTTTTCAAAAACCTAAAGGTGTACCTCTACCCCATTATTGATCCAGAAACAGGTAATATAATCGACAGCAACACGCTAAGAGTAAACCCAAGATTAAAAGAGCTTTACAACTTCTTTAAATACAACGACAAAGTGGTTGATATCCTAGATTACAATACCGAGGATATGAAAATATTTTCAAGAGATATTCTAGAACAAATCAAGAAAGGTGAAAAAGGCTGGGAAAACAAACTACCAGAAGGTGTTTCCAAGCTTATCATAAACAAAAAACTATTTGGCTATAAAAGCAAGTAGTCCTATCCTTCCAGGATTTGAGCAGCGTGGGCCTTGGTTTTAACCTTGTTGACAACGCGTACAATAGTCCCCTTTTCGTCAATCACAAAAGTGGTCCTGATGATGCCTTCATATTCTCTTCCTTGAAACTTTTTGGGTCCCCAAACGCCAAAGGCTTTAATAGCACTGTGATCTTCGTCGGCCAATAAAGGATAAGGAAATGAAAACTTGGTGGCGAAACTTGCTTGTTTCTTCACGCTGTCGGCACTTACGCCCAGCAGTTCATAACCTTCGGCTTGAAGTGTAGCATAATTATCACTTAAATTACAGGCTTCGGCCGTACAACCGGGTGTATTGGCACGTGGATAAAAGAACACGATTAGCTTTTTTCCTGTGTAGTCTTGATGTGAAACGGGTTCTCCCAAATGATTTAAACCTGAAAAAGCAGGTAATTGATCTCCTTCTTGTAGCATTTTGTTTATTTTTAGATGTTAAAAATACAAAAATGAATAAAGCCGATAAGGTAAGTTTTGCGATAAATACATTAGCTGAGCTATACCCTACCATTCCCATTCCTTTAAATCACAAGGATCCCTATACCTTGCTCATTGCAGTATTGTTGTCGGCTCAAAGCACTGATGTGCGTGTAAATAAGATTACGCCCAAGCTTTTTGCCAAGGCCGATAATCCTACCGACATGATTAAAATGAGTGTTGAACAAATTAGAGAAATCATAAAGCCCGTGGGCTTATCGCCGATGAAATCAAAAGGGATTCACGGCTTGTCACACATACTTTTGAATGAACATGAGGGGAAAGTACCCCAAAATTTTGAAGCACTTGAGGCGTTGCCTGCAGTTGGGCACAAAACGGCTAGTGTTGTCATGGCACAGGCTTTTGGTGTTCCTGCATTTCCAGTTGATACACATATTCAGCGTTTGATGTATCGCTGGGGTTTTTCGAATGGAAAAAGTGTTGTACAAACGGAAAGAGATGCCAAGCGGTTATTCCCAAAAGAAAAATGGAATGACTTACACCTTCAAATCATCTGGTATGGACGTGAGTATTGTCCTGCACGTGGGTGGGATTTATCTAGAGATATTATCACCAAAACCATTGGCAGAAAAAGTGTACTAAAGAAATTCGATTGCTAATTAGCAATTGTATTTACATATCCTTTAGCCAATTTAACGGGACGGTAAGCTGCTGCATATTGAAGAATAAGCGCAACTGACTTCTTACTTGGTTTAGGTGTTTTGTGTTGAGAAGGTAGCGTGTAAAATTTATCCATAAATTATTTAGTGGGATAACGTTACACTAATGCTTTTATTGTGTCATGGTCAAATTTCGTTCGTCTATTAATTTTCTCAAATTAATAAGACCATATCGCATTCTACCTAAGGAAGTATTGATGCTCACATTGGTTCTTTCAGCAATCTCCTTAAAGCTCATGTCTTGATACAACCGCATTTTCAACACTTCGTATTGGTTTTGCGGCAACTCAAGCATAAGCGCATTGATATCCGTTTTAATTTGACTATCGATAATCATGTCTTCAATGTTTTTAGAAGGCTCTGATAAGCGATAAAAAACATCGTGTTCGCTATCATAGGTGTCATACATCGGCATGCGCTGTTGACGTCTAAAATGATCAATGATAAGGTTGTGTGCAATTCGCATCACCCAAGAAACAAAACGCCCCTTTTCGTTGTAGGTGCCTTTTTTAAGGGTTTGGATTACTTTGATAAAAGTATCTTGAAAAACATCATCCGCAATTTCTCTATCTCTTAGCTTGGAATAAATAAAGCTGTAGATACGTTGTTTGTATTTGGATAAAAGGATTTCGAAAGATTCGTTATCACCATCCAAATACTGCTGAATAAGTATATTATCGGGAAGCATAGACATAAGTAACTCTTTTTAAAAACGTAAAATTTAATTGAGTATATGTCTATTCTATATGTAATTGTTATGCCGCTAATATAAAAAATTTATTTAACAGTGTAAAAAACGCTACTTCGTTTTTAAATCGTTAGTGAATTGATATATTTATAGCTTGTTTAAAAAGCATTGAAAAAAGAAGCAACTATAGAAATTATCGGGGCGCAAATGCACAACCTCAAAAATGTGGATGTGCAAATACCGAGACATAAATTTGTGGTCATCACAGGTTTGTCTGGTTCTGGAAAATCAAGTCTTGCATTTGACACCCTTTATGCTGAAGGTCAGCGGCGTTATGTGGAGAGTTTATCTTCTTACGCAAGACAGTTTTTAGGACGCTTAAACAAACCTAAGGTCGAGCAAATCAAAGGGATTGCACCTGCAATTGCCATTGAACAAAAAGTGATCAGCAACAACCCGCGTTCTACGGTGGGTACTGTTACAGAAATTTACGATTACCTCAAGTTGTTGTTTGCCCGTATTGGCGTAACCTACTCCCCTGTTTCTGGTAAGGTCGTCAAGAAAAACGATGTGAAAGACGTGCTGGAGCACGTTAAAAAATTTAAAGAGCGATCTAAGCTATTGATTCTTGCACCATTAGTAGTATCCAAAAACCGTACGCTTGAAGGTATTCTAGAACTGTACAAACAACAGGGTTATGCCCGCTTGTTTGTCAACGATGCCGTGGTTCGCATAGACAACTTTAAGCCAAAAAAGTCCGATAAGATTGAGTTGGTGGTTGATCGCGTTATTGTTAAGCATGACGAAGATGCCTTTAACAGAATTGCAGAGTCCATTGAGACGGCCTTTCACGAAGGAGATGGAACTGTTGTTGTTCACAGCTTATTAGATGGAAAAAATCAATCTTTTTCAAACCGCTTTGCCCTAGACGGCATTACGTTTACACTTCCAAACGAGCATATGTTTAGCTTCAACAATCCGCTTGGTGCGTGTGCAGCTTGTGATGGTTATGGTGATTTAATTGGTATTGATGAGCAATTGGTCATACCCAACACCAGCCTTTCCGTATTTGAAGGCGCTGTTGCCCCTTGGAAAGGCGAGCGTTTACAACGCTTAAAAAATGACTTTATCGATGCTGCCTATCAGCATGATTTCCCTGTTCACAAACCTTATTTTGAGCTTAACAGCGATCAAAAGAAGCTTTTGTGGGAAGGCGCAAAAGGCATCCGTGGGATTAATCAATTTTTTGCCAAGCTTGAAGCCAAAAACTATAAAATTCAAAATCGGGTAATGCTCTCAAGGTATAGAGGCAGAACAAAATGCAGCAGCTGTGAAGGAAAAAGATTGAACGAGAAAGCTTCATACGTTCGTGTTGACAAATACAGCATGAGTGATTTGGTCGATATGCCCATCGTTAATCTTGCGAAAGCAATAGCAAACCTAAAACTGACCAAACACCAGCAGTATATTGCAAGAAGATTATTGGTAGAAATCAAAGACCGGCTTCAGTTTCTTCAACAAGTAGGACTTGGATACCTAACCCTCAACCGCCGTGCCAGTACGCTTTCGGGAGGTGAATCACAACGCATTAACCTAGCCACTTCATTGGGCAGTAGTTTGGTGGGGTCGCTCTATATTCTCGATGAACCGAGTATTGGCTTACACCCAAAAGACACCAAAAGGCTTATTGAAGTTTTATACGGACTTCGTGATTTGGGGAATACCGTAATTGTTGTAGAGCATGATGATGATATCATGCGTGCATCTGATGAAATCATTGATTTGGGCCCTGATGCAGGGGTTTTTGGTGGTGAGGTTGTAGCCCAAGGTACTTTTCAGGAAATCCTAAAAGCAGAAACCTGGACAGGAAAATACCTTTCCAAACGCGCGCAAATTGAAATTCCAGAGAAGCGAAGTAAACCCAAGAAATTCGTTCATATAAAAGGTGCTCGGGAACACAACTTAAAGAACATAGACGTGTCGTTTCCCTTGCAAATGTTAACTGTGGTTACAGGAGTTTCTGGTAGTGGAAAAAGCACCTTAGTCAAAGACATATTGCTGCCTGCTGTTAGAAAAGCCAAAGAAATTTATGGTGATAAGCTGGGAGAGTTTGGCAGCATAGACGGAGACCTAGATGCCTTTCAAGAAATTCAATACATAAGCCAGAAACCGATCGGATTGTCTTCACGATCCAACCCAGTAACCTACATCAAGGCTTACGATGAGATTAGAAAGCTTTTTGCCAGTCAGGCGCTCTCGAAGCAGCGGGGCTATCAAACCAAACACTATTCCTTTAACGTTGATGGTGGCCGTTGTCCCAACTGCAAAGGAGAAGGAACGGTAAAGATTGAAATGCAGTTTATGGCTGATGTTGACTTGGTTTGCGACGACTGCGCTGGAAAACGCTTTCAAAAGGAATTGCTTGAAGTGAATTTTGAGGGCAAGAACATTCACGATTTGCTGACCATGAGCATAGACGAAGCCATTGCTTTTTTTAAGCAGTACCAACAAAATAAAATCAGCGACCGTCTTCAGCCGCTTCAAGATGTGGGCATGGGCTATGTTTCTTTGGGGCAATCCTCCTCTACCCTTTCAGGTGGAGAAGCACAGCGCATCAAACTCGCTACTTTCTTGTTAAAGGGAGCGCAAAAAACAAAAACCCTTTTCCTCTTTGATGAACCCACGACTGGACTTCATATGCACGATATCAAAAAGCTTGTAGGCTCGTTTCGTGCACTTATTGAGCGTGGTCATTCCCTAATTGTGATTGAGCACAACGTCAGTCTTATTGAACAAGCAGATTACATTATTGATTTAGGGCCTGAAGGAGGTATAAACGGAGGTCATTTGTTGGCAACGGGTACACCAGAGGAAATCAATACCAATAAAAAATCAAGCTTGTATAAGCTATTGCTTAACGTTTAGTTCGTTTTGCTACCCAACCATTAACCGTATCAGAAAGTCTTAATACAGCAATCAGTGCGCCGTATATAAGGGTAATCAAGATGGATTTAATAAGAATTGACACCAACGGATGTATATTCATTTGCAAGCTGCTGCTCGCTGCAAACAACAGTCCAATAACAACAAATGACTTTAGGGTGTTTTTGTTGTAAGGATACACGCCAAAATAGCTGTAAACAAAAGCCATGCGCACATAAGTGAAGACCACAACCACCACCAGCGTTGACAATGCTGCGCCGTTGATACCATACAGTGGAATGCTCATGCGGTTTCCAATGTAGACAAAGACTGCCATAAAAATGGTTAGCGCAAGAGATATACGGTACTGCTTTGAATTGATAAGTATGGTATTTGAGGCGCCCGAACTCATCACAATAAGCTTGGCAAAAGAAATCATCAACACGACCAGTGCTGCCGTTTCATAGCCATCCACTTGGATTAAATCAAATAAGGCTGCGATGCTGCCATTAACCAACAAAAAGAACCAACCCCCCAACAGCAATAAATTAATTGAGCTGTCCTTGTATAGCTTGGCCAGATGGGAATTGTCTTGGTTGTTGATTGCCTTTGCAACCAAAGGGTTTAGGATTTGAAACAAAGCACGGCCTGGAACTTCAATAAGGGTTGCGGTAAAAATACCTACGGAATAAAAGGCGGTTTGTGCGATTGCTTTATACTGAGGCAACATAAACTTATCAATGTCTATAATCAAGCTTCCAGCAGAACCAGCCAAAACCAAATAAAAAGAATAGCGCAAGAGTTCGGAAACATTCTTGGGTGCCTTAAAAGAAAAGGTGGGTGGTTGAATGCGAAAAGCAATGAACATCATCACAAGCATACGCAGGTAATACAAGACTACTAATAAAATAAAAAATCGGTCTAAATCGATCAATTCTACTTCGTAGGCAAGCAACAAAACAAATATTGTTAGCCGCGGATAAATTTCTTTAAATATGTTTCCCGTTACGGACTTAAAATGCACCCGTGCCCAGGAATAAAAAATTTCAAAATAGGCGGTTGCAAAAGCCACAGCAAAAATCACCCAAGTATAGGTAGCAATTATGGGGTTTTCAACCGATAACAATGTCGCAATTGTGTCGTGAAAGTATATGGCCAAAAAGCCAAAGGGAAGTACCACGAGCAAAGGAACGATTACAATAAAAGAAAGAAAATTTTGCTGTTCTGGTTTGGCATAACCACTGTGAAACTTGATAACGGTTTGTGCTACACCAAAACCAATGAGTGGCATTAGCAAATTGGACGACGATAGCAAGAACACGACCAATCCCTGATTGGAAGCACCAAAAAAATGCGGGTACAAAACAAGGGTATTCACTGCGCCTATGCAGAAAGCAAACATAATGCTCAGCAGGTTTTTAGACGATTGTGTGGTGATCATATTCATGACAGCGAATGTATTAACGCTAGGTATTCTTGTGCGATTGCATTGCGTTCATAACGCGTAATATCCTTGCCTATTTTAGGCATGTCGTTTTTTACAAACCAACTTAGCAAGGTTTCTTTAATTATTGATTGTTCTGTAAAGGAAACATAAACACCCAATTGATGTGCGTCAAAAAGGGCTTGCATATCACTTGGTTTTGGTCCAATACCCAACACAGGACGTTGAGCAGCCATATATTCAAATAACTTACCGTGAATAACATTTGCTGTCATGGGCATATTTATACCCAACAATAATAAGGCTTTTGCATTTGTCAATTGCGCATCCACAACTTCTTTGGGTTGATACCCCAAAAAACGCACGTGCGTATCAATGCCAAGTGATTTTACTTCCGCTTTTATGGAAGTGGCTACTTTGCCATACACATCCAGTGAAAAGGCTTCACCGAAAGCGGCATTTGATTTAATTAGTGATGCGATGGCCTGCCACAAGACTGTGGGGTTCTGCTGTGCTTTTAAGCTTCCAGCATAAACCATACCGGTCGCTGCTGCTGTTAAAGTGGGTAGAAGTTGTTCATACCCATTGGTAAGTACAGCAATATTGGGATTATGTGTTTTAAAATCCGATTTTAAAGAAGGGGCGGTTACGACAACACGATCTGCGTGTTGCAATACCTTTTGCTCCAATTGCTTATGTTTTTGCTTTGCCTTTTTGCTTAATGGAAGGCTGCGGTTTTGAAAAAATCCAGTCCATGGATCCCTAAAATCTGCAATCCACAACATGCCTGTTTGTTGCTTGGCTTGCATTCCTATTATATGCAACGAATGCGGTGGCCCAGAAGTAATAATTAAATCAATGGGTTTTTGCTTGTGCTGCTTCAAAAAAACCTGCGTTGCCGCTTTGGCCCAATACACCCTCGCATCGGGAATAAAGAAATTGGCGCGCACCCACAACATAAAACGCTTTACAACACCTCGCTTTTCGCCCAAGTTCTCCCCTATGGGTTTGCTGGAATGCTGCATTGGCTCCCAACCATCAACCTTTATTTCTGTAATTCCTTGGTGAACCTTTTGCCTTAATGCATCGTCGCGTTGGGCAATACGCGGATTATTTGGAACATAAACAGTGACATCCATCCCTTTGGCGGCAAAATAGTTTGCTAAAAACAACCAACGCTGTACGCCTGAACCACCAGAAGGTGGCCAGTAATAAACCATTATCGCAACACGTTTGATATTAGCCAAGCTTACTTTCTTTTTTTTGCCGCATAAGCATTCCTATCATAAGTAATAACAACAACCAGCCCGATGCCATTAGCAAGGTTCCATTTCGTATTACAGTTGGTTTAAATGCAAACACAATCTCATGTTTTCCCGGAGGAACAACAACCCCTCGAAGCATATAATTAACCTTATGATAGCTTTGTAACTCCCCATCAATACGCACCGACCAACCATTGGGATAGAACATTTCTGAAAACACCGCTAAACGCTTATGTGTTGTGGAAACAGTGTACCGCAATAAATTGTTGCGCTTTTCAATCAAGGAAATGGTGTCGGTTGCGGTTGACGTGTATGATGTTGACTTAAGCGTTTGCGAAATTGCCTGTGTTTTAGGATCTATTTGGTTGAGTTGTACTATGGCTTCGTTGGCATTTGCAAGCTGTATAACTTCATCCACAAGCCACACAGGCCCCAGTGCAGATTGGCGTTTCCCTACCCCATCAGCATATTGGTCGTCAATGATGAATTTTACATTCAACATATCAAGCGCCACACTGTCTTGTTTGTATAGGTGGAAATCATAAACATCTTGCAGCAATGCAGGTTTGGCTCCGTGGTAGCCCCCTAAGCTATTATGAAAATAGGCAGCTCTCGATGATGAAAAACCAAGCCTGGGTTCAAAAACACGATAGGTTGATTTGTCTGCTTGAATAATGTTGTCTTGTGGCGTTCTATCAAAGGGATATGCATACTGGTATTTCCCTTTAAACTGTTCTACGTTGAAGAAAAGCCTGTTGTACTGCCATAGATCGACGAGACCTAGTATTGCAATAACAACAGCAAATACACCACCCGAAATCAACCTGCGCCAAAGGGCAAGTACCGCCAATACAATTAAAACGAGATAGGTAACAATCCGCCAAACATCTTCCCAAACAAACAGCTTTCTTGACGCCTGTAGTGGCTCCAGTAGCACATTGGGTAAATTAGACAAGCCCTCGGAAGTTGACGTAAACGAAAAGAAGCCTTTAGCACCTCCTATTAAAAATAAGATTAAAGCAATAAATACAGCTACAACGCTGTATACCGCTACAAGCTTTTTTCTACTCATGCCCTTTTCTTGAGTCAGGTGCTGCATACCCAACATGGCTGCGTATGGCACACAAAGCATGATCATAATTTGAGCGGAACTAACAGCCCTAAACTTATTGTACAAGGGCAAATAATCCATAAAAAATTGAGTAGCCTCGGGCGTGTTTTTACCCCAAGAAAAGAGCAATGAAACGGCAATTATAAACAATAATACAAAACGCGTATTCCTATTGGCTACCACCAATCCCAAAACAGCAAAAAACAAGATCACTACACCCATATAAACAGGCGCAGCCACAAAAGGTTGATCGCCCCAATACGGTCTGAATTGGCGCAGCAAACCAATTGCAGTATCGTAGTCAATACTGCCCTCACCCATTTTGGTTTTAATAAACTGCATAAAAGGGCTGTCATCAGCAAAGCCTTCACTTGAACTACCACCCATAATGTTGGGGGATATAAAGGTCATGGATTCCAAGATGCCGTAACTGTAAGAAGTGATATAGTCATATGAAAGTCCGTCTGAAGCTACTTTATCCGTTCCATCTGGATTAATGGTTAATTCACTTGCACCTCGTGTACTGAACTTGGAATACTCTAAAGTAGCGAGTACGCCTTGTGCGTTTAAAACAAGTGCCAACAAACCCGAAATAAGTAGTGTTGCAACAGGTTTTAATGTGTTTGAAATACCACGTTTAAACCACATGTGAATACCCCACGTTAGGGTTGTGATAAACACCATTACCAAAGTGTAGTAGGTCATCTGCAGGTGATTGGCATGGAGTTGTAATGCCAGCCCAAGCGTAAGCCAAAGTATGCCCCACTTCTTTCGATCAATCAATACTTGAAACAAACCTAAAAACACAAGTGGCGCATAGGCCAAGGTCATGGCTTTTGTGTTATGCCCAACCATCAGAATAATGATATAATAAGATGAAAAACCGTAGGCAAGTGCGCCTAAAACGGAAACAGGCTTGGAAAAACGCCTGCTTTGTGCAAACACATAAAAAAAGAACAAGTACAAAAACAACATGTCGGCAGGACGTGGCAGAAAACGCAAGGCCGTATCAACATAGCGCAATACATCATAAGGGTAACGTCCCGTAATTTGATAGGTAGGCATGCCCACAAAGGCGTTGTCAATCCAATAGGGTTCTTCGTCAAATTCAGCCCTGTGTTCTAAAATTTGACGTTGCATTCCTTTATACTGAACAATATCGGATTGCTCGAGATACTTATTGGATAACAAAGGATAAAAATATGCCAATGAAATAAGGGCAAATAAAACAGTTACTAACGCATGCGGCAGTAAAAAACGCAATACTGGATGTTTCATCATGTTTCAAAAATACAACTCTATGTATAATGACGGAATTTTTAATTCGTGTATCTTTGAATATGCGCTTATCATCACTATATATATTGTGTTTTTCAGCGGTGCTGACCATGCCCTGTTTCTCAATGGCACAATACACCGAGGTCATAAACAGCAATCGCCCCAGTCAATCTATGGGCGCATTTGGCGTTGGCAAGCGTGTTTACCAATTGGAGCAAGGCTTATCGTTTCGAACAGGTGATTTTAGTGCATTTCAAGATGCTTCATATACTGGTATGGGTGCAAGAACTCAAATTCGCATTGGACTATTCAAAGAACAATTGGAGTTAGTCGGCACTGCTGATTATCAAATTGACGCCTTGCGCTACTCAAACGCTGTTGGCACATATAACTTAACAAGAAATAGCTTGCGTGATTTAGGAGCTGGTGCCAAATATTTGGTATATGACCCTTTTCGAAAGGTTGACAAATACAAACCAAATCTTTACAGCTGGCACGCCAATAATAAAATACGCTGGCACGATTTGATTCCAGCTGTTTCGGTGTATGCAGGCGCGCAGTTTAGCACAGGCGGTGTTTATCCCTACCAAGAAAACTTTTTACCGCTATTTGATTACAATTACCGTCCCATAACAGAACCTTTTGTTTCTGGTACAGCCATGCTTATTTTGCAACAGCATCTACGCCCAGGGCTGGTGGTGGTGCATAATGTTGGCATGCGTTATATAACTGCCGATGTACAGCAAAAGAAATTGCTGGGAACGGTTACCTATAGCACCCAATCAAAATGGTCCTTTTTTGGTGAATATACCCTTGATGATAGCCCACTCTACAGAGATTTAACAATTGGCGCAGGTATAGCTTATTTATTTAACAGCAATTTCCAGCTCGATGTCGCAGTGCAACAAAGCCTAAAGACTACGCCCAGTTTAATGACTGTGGGTATTGGCGTTTCGTACCGCATAGATCGTCACAATATTTGGCAAGAAGAACCACAAAATATTGAGATAAATAAACAAAAAAGAGCTGCACGCAAAAACGATAAATCAGAAAGTAAAAAAGTCAGAAAGGCAGCCAAACGAACAGGCAAGGGATTAAAAAAACTAGACCGAAAGCAGAAGAAAATTGAGCGTAAAATAAAACGTATAAAATGATTGAAATTGTAGAAGTAACTTCAAGACAACAATACCGTGCGTTTTTTCAATTCCCTTTTGAACTCTATCGCAATTGCCCCCAATGGGTACCGCCTATAACAAAAGAGGAAATGGACATTTTTGATCCTCAAAAGAATGCTGTTTTTGAACACGCCATGGCACGGCTTTTTCTAGCAAAGAAAAAAGGAAAGGTTGTTGGCCGAATTGCAGCCATGATCAATTGGGTTGAAATTGAAGAACTCAAAAAAACCAAAGTGCGTTTTGGCTGGTATGACACCATTGACGATTTGCAAGTAAGCCAAAAACTTATTGAAGCTGTTGAGGGTGTAGCCATCGCTGAAGGCATGACCTATATTGAGGGGCCCATGGGCTTTTCAAATATGGACAAGGCGGGACTACTCGTTCATGGTTATGATCATATGAATACCATGATTACCTGGTATCACTACCCCTATCAGAAAGTGCATCTGGAAAAATTAGGGCTAAAAAAACAAAGTGAGTGGATTGAATTTAAAATTGATATATACGATGCCAAAGACGCCCCTGAAAAGGTGAAAAAGTTTGCAGGTGTTATCAAGGAAAGGTTTAAGCTTAAAACCCTAGAATTTAAAACGACAAAAGACGTTGAGCCTCACGTGGATAAGATGTTTGAATTGCTCAATCAGACCTATAACAAGTTGCAGTCTTTTGTGCCCATTCAACAACATCAAATTGAAGTATACAAAAAGAAGTATCTACCCTATGTGCATCCCGATTTTATCAAATGTGTCGTTGACGAAAACGATGAAATGATTGGCTTTACGATTACCATGCCTTCTTTCACCAAAGCACTAAAACGCATCAATGGAAAAATGTTCCCCTTTGGCTTTTATCATTTGTGGCGTGCCTTACGTAAAAACAATCGCGCTTCATTCTATTTGATTGGTATAAAAGAAAGCTATCAAAACAAGGGCGTTACGGCCATTATCTTTCAAGAAATTCAGGAAATGTTTAACAAACGTGGCATTACAAAAGTAGAAACCAACCCAGAGCTAGAAGAAAACAAAGCGATTCAAGCCCTGTGGAAGAATTACAAACACGAGTTGCACAAACGACGCAGAACTTACCGTAAAGACATTTCACTTTGAACATCAACGACACCATAGTTGCATTATCAACTGCCCCAGGTGCTGCTGCTATTGCAGTGATGCGCCTGAGCGGTGACAAGGCAGTACCCATTGCTGAAGAAGTATTTAAATCACGTTTTGGAAAGCAATTGTCCAAGCAAGGTACCCATCAGGTTTTGCTGGGCGATTTTCATTACAAGAATACGCTTATAGATGAAGTACTACTAGCTGTTTTTAAGAATCCCAATTCCTATACTGGAGAAGATGTGGTAGAAATTTCTTGCCACGGGTCGGTTTATGTACAGCAAAAAATTCTAAAAGTATTGCAAGATGTGGGGGCACGCTTGGCCGAACCGGGCGAGTTTACACTACGTGCCTTTTTAAATAAAAAAATGGATTTGGCACAAGCAGAGGCTGTTGCAGATTTGATAGCATCTGAAAATGAGGCGGCGCATCATATTGCGGTGCAGCACCTCCGTGGGGGCATCAGCAAAAGCCTTGGCAGCTTACGAGAAAGACTTTTGTCGTTTGCTTCACTTATTGAATTGGAACTTGATTTTAGCGAAGAAGATGTTGCCTTTGCAGACAGAACACAATTGCGTGAACTTGTCGATGACATACGCACAACACTCAAAAACCTATTGGATTCTTTTGAAACAGGAAATGCTGTCAAATACGGTATTCCCGTAGCACTTATTGGCATGCCTAATGCAGGTAAATCTTCACTTTTAAATGCCTTGCTTGAAGAAGACAAAGCCCTTGTTTCAGATATTGCCGGGACAACACGTGATAGCATTGAAGACACGCTTACTATTGGCGGTATTCAATATCGCTTTATAGATACCGCCGGACTTCGCAAAACAACGGATGTCGTGGAAGCCATGGGCGTAGAACGCACCCAAGAAAAAATGGACAAAGCCAGCATATTGATGTATGTCGTAGATCCTAAAACACAATCGCCTCAAGAGGTTATGACGGCTGTAGACGAAATTAAACGTGATGACACTACCCTATTGCTTGTTATCAATAAAAAAGATTTGCTTAAAACAGCTGAACTAGACGCTTTCCTTGACGGACTAAACCGTTTGGATGTAGATGTTAGTGTTTATGATAAAGTAATCATCAGCACCAAAGACGATAGCGATATTAGCGCATTAAAGCAACGCTTTGCTGGATTGGTTAAATGGAACACAGGAAGCGCCCTAGTGAGCAATCAACGGCATTGGGCGGCATTGCAAGCGGCCATGGCAGGAGTCTTGGAAGTTATTCAGGGAATAGAAGAAAACCGCAGTAGCGACTTGCTGGCAATTGATATTCGGCAAACATTGCATGAGCTTGGATCGATAACCGGCGAGGTTACTACAGATGATATACTAGGAAATATTTTTGCGAACTTCTGTATTGGGAAGTAGTTGAGATTCTTCACCGACCCCACAAATCCTGTGGACTATCTAATTGCTAGAAACCCATTTGGAGCGTAAAAAGCGAAAAGGCCAAAAAGAGAGCCAACCATAGCTGTTCAATTTGACCAATTCATTTAGGAAATGCGAATGTATAACAATTATTTATACAAGCATCTTATTCTGTTGCCAAAATCGGTTTTGCGTATTGATTTAAATAATTGACTTTGTCACCAGAAAATGAAAATGCTTCCATCCACGAATAACTAGACGATGCGCCATCAGCGGTTTCAATAGTTGCATTGTCCCATAACAAAACCCACTCAACGCCATTTTCGCCAATTACGGTAAAGTTTACTGCTACAGAATAATCGTTAATGGAAACGGTTGAATAGGCTTCTTTCATAAATTGAAGTACGCTTTCTTTTCCTTCAAGAGAAGATCCGTTATCCAAGCTAAAGACTACATCATCAGTAAGGTAGCTTGCCGCCTTGTCATAATCTTGGTTGATGAGGTGTTGGTGCATTTCTTGAATAAGGAGCACCTTTTCGTCACTGCCCATTTCAAAAGAAGATTGGTATGTGGGTTGGTAAATGAATTCAGTCGCTTCCGCGTTTTCAGTCGCCGCTTGTTTTGGATTGGTACAAGAAATCATTGTAGCAACAAACAAGACAATAATGGTGGTATTTTTCATGTTTAGTGTTTATTTAAAATTTAAACTCCTAAAACTAATACTTTTATTTTAAATTTAACATTCAATAAAAAAATGTGAAAAAACGCTCTTTTACCTCAAGCATTTCTGAGTTACTCCTTGCTTTAACCCTATTTTGTTTCCAGTTGGGATTTTCTCAATTAAAAGCGACTATTACAGATGAGCTGGGCAATCCGCTAGAATACGCCACCGCAGCCTTATACAACAGCAACGGCACATTGGTGTCGGGTGTTGTTTCAGAAGCTAGTGGTATAATCGAAATTGACAATCTCAAATCTGGAAAATACAACCTAGAGGTTTCCTTTATTGGCTATGAAGTCTCCAAAACTGCAAACATTTTATTTGATGAGGTCCTAAATCTTGGAACAATAAAACTAACCTTAGGCAATCAGTTGGACGATGTAGTTATTTCAACCGCACGAAAAACCATCATCAATAAAATTGATAAACAAATCTTTGATTCGCAAGCATTTAAGAACGCACAAGGGGGAACAGGGGTAGATGTTTTAAAAAACCTGCCTGCCGTAAGTTTTAGTGGCAATGGCGAACTAATGGTCAGAGGAAGCAGTGGCTTTGTGGTATTGGTCAATGGCAAGCCAACGCAGAGCAATCCAACTGCTATCATGGCACAACTACCTGCAAATGCTATTAGCAGCATAGAACTCATCACTGCCCCGTCTGCCAAATATGATCCTGAAGGCAAGGCTGGAATCATCAATATCATTACCAATAAAGGTGCTACAGAAGGGGTTTTTAGTCAGCTAAACCTCAAAGGAGGCTTTCCCTCAATAGAAACCTATGGAAACGAATTAGCACACCAACGCTTTGGAATTGACGGAACTTATAATGTGAATTCAGAAAAGCTGCATGTTTCCATCGGAGCAAATTACCAACGAAACGATTTGGGCGGCAGACGCGAAGGAAATGTGTACACCATAATTGATGATGTATTTACGGGGCTTCCATCGACTGGTGAACGCAGTTTTGATGAAACCAACTACAACGGTCGTTTCACTTTAGAATATACTCCCAACACATCAAACGAACTATCGGTTGGTTTTTATGCCGGAAAAAGATCAAAAAAGCGTTTGGCAGATATCGTTTATTACAACAATCAAAAAATTACGCCAAACGGCAGCAATAATATTACGAGCCTTCCCTCCTATTTTAATCATAACCTAAGAGAGCGAAAAAGTGATTTTATTTTGGGTAATATAGATTACGCACGTGTTTTTCAAAACAACTCTGAACTTTCGCTTTCTATATTGTATGAGTATACGCTATTGGGTGGACCTACCGTAAATCAAAACCTAAGGCATCCTGATAATAGCGTATTATACCAAGATGAATACAACACAAACGACAACCCATTATATGGCTTACGAGCACAATTGGATTATGTTTTTTCTCCTTTTAAAGGCGGAGAAATTGCAATGGGCTATCAGTTCCGAAACCTAGACCACAAAGGCGATTTTCTCTATGAGCGCCGCACAAGCTTTAACGATCCATTTGTGATGTTGCCAGCATTTTCAAGCGAGGTGAATTTAGTACGTGAAATTCATGCGGTTTATGGGCAACTATCAGCATCCAAAGGAGCGTTTAGTTACAATGCGGGCATACGGATTGAGCAGATGAATCGAGATTTGATGCTTAGAGACAAAGCAAATACAATCAACGATACACGCAATTATGCATTTACCAAGGCATACCCATCGGCTTCAATCAGTTATGCAGTAAACGAAAACACCAAAGCCAAATTAGCATACAGCAAACGCGTAGCGCGCACCACAACCTTTAAAATGAACCCTTTTCCAGAACGTGAACATGCCGAAACCCTAGAGCAAGGAGATCCTGACCTAAGGCCTGAATTTATTAATTTAATTGAACTGGGCATAGACAAGAAACTATCCGAAGAAAACAGCTTTTTTGCTACTGCCTATTACCGCAGTACCAAAAATGTGATAAACCGAGTGAACACGGTCTATAGCGACAACATACTAAACCGTATTTATTCAAACGTTGGCGATGCAAAAACTTTTGGTGTTGAGTTTGGAACGCAACTAAAGCTTACAGCTAAATCGGATGCGTTTATTGGTGGAAACATCTATCATTATAATCTCAACGGTTCGTTTGATAACAATCCTGTTAATACCAATACAACGGTTTACAGTTTTAATGCGAATGCCAATTACCGGTTTTGGGAGAATGCAACACTTCAGTTTTCCATAAATTATATTTCGGACAGGGTAACGGCACAAGGCGAAGATTCAAGATACTATACCCCTAACCTAAGTGTCCAAAAATCATTTTTAAACGACAAACTCAAGGCTACATTGCAGTGGCTCAATATTGATATGGGCTTGTTAGACACAAATGAGCAGCGCATAACAACTTGGCGTGAAAACGAATTCTACACCACTACAAACTATATATATGAAGTTGATATGATAACACTAAACCTGTCCTATATTTTCCAAAATGGAAAAAATAGATCTAAGTTTATTGAAAGTGAGTTTGGTAAAAGAGAATTTTAATTTGTGTTTAACAAAAACCACATGCTTATGAAGAAATCATTACTGTTACTAATCTTGTTTTTTTTCTCTTGTAAATCAGATGATAAATGCGGAGAGATTTTTGATAAAATTAGCACGTCTGACCAATATATATTTGTGGTTTGTTGAGGGATGTAACCGCATTACTACCAGCGATTTTCAAGGGAGTATGCAAAGTGATGTCAAAGTAGATGCAGCAACCTTTGATAAGTTTAACGAAGGTGACGACTATTGTGTGAAGTAAAGCATAATCTTTTTTTAATAGTTTAACACAAGAAAGTGCCGCAATCGTCGTTTTTATAGTAATTTTATACTCATAATATTTTTAACAAAATGAAAAGAACACTCATCTTATTAATCGCAATTACTGCACTGCTGGCATCTTGTGTATCACAAAAAAAATACACCGCTTTAGAATCTAATCACAAAGAGACCAAAGATCTTTTAAACTCAGCCACTGTCCGACTAAACACATGTATTGATGATAAGGCAAAAAGCGACGCAAGCGTTTCTGCACTTCGTGACCAAATTACATTCTTAAAGGCCAACAACCAGGAGCTTATTAATAATATGGGCAACCTAACAACCTTGTCTCAAAAAGGCGCTGAAAACCTAGAGCGTTCGCTTGAGTCTTTAAAAGAAAAAGATATGCGCATAACACGCATGCAAGATGCCGTGACACGTAGAGATTCTGTCACGCTAGCATTGGTTACCAGTCTTAAGGGTGCACTTGTAGATATCAACGACGCTGACATTGAGGTAAATGTTGAAAAAGGTGTTGTATTTATTTCCATCTCAGACAAGCTGTTGTTTAGAAGCGGTAGCTATACCGTTACCTCACGTGCCAAAGAAGTACTTGGTAAGGTTGCACGTGTAATTAATGACAAAACAGACTTGGAGTTTATGGTTGAAGGACATACAGACAACGTACCTGTTAAAAAAGATAGTGATATACTTGTAGACAACTGGGATTTGAGTGTAAAGCGTGCAACAGCTGTTGTTCGCATACTACAAAACGATTTCTTGGTTGATCCAGCGCGTATGACTGCCGCAGGACGCAGTTCATATGTACCACTAGAAGATAATGAAACGCTTAACGGTCGCGCGAAAAATCGCAGGACACGTATCGTCGTGTTACCAAAACTAGATCAGTTCTTTGATTTACTTGAAAAAGGTATGGAAGCTGCATCCAAATAAGGATTAACAGCAATGGTATTTAAAGCCACCTTAGGGTGGCTTTTTTTATGAAACTACTTTGAGTTTTGCAAAACGCAACAGCACGTTCTTTTCTCCTGATTGATCAAAACGAATAAGGGCCTTTGCATCATTGCCTACCCCATCGGTGCTTAATACCGTTCCAAATCCAAAACGACTGTGAGAAACACGAATACCCTGTTGGATTTCGGATAAGTCTAACGTAGGTCCACTGCTAGGTGCAGCTTTAGACACTGATTTCATACGTGCTTTGGGCGGTACTGCAGCTGCGGGTTTCTTTTTTACAGGCGGCTTAAAGCGAACCTTATTTGGGTCTGGCGCATCAAATACGGAGGTATCCATAAATGGTTTAAAAGAATAATCGTCATTGACCACTTGATTGTCAACGAATTCTTCGTCGATTTCTGCTAAAAACCTACTCGGCTCTGCATCAATAATTTTCCCCCAACGATATCTAGACAGTGTATAGGTCAGCGTTACCCGCTTTTCAGCACGTGTAAGTGCCACATAAAACAACCTACGCTCTTCTTCGAGTTCTGCTCTGGTGTTAACACTCATGGCAGAAGGGAATAAATCTTCTTCTAAGCCAACGATATACACGTTGGGAAACTCCAAGCCTTTGGCGAGGTGAATGGTCATAAGCGAAACCGCTTGCTGGTCTTTGACTTCATTGTCAAAGTCAGTAGCCAAGGCTACATCTTCTAAAAACTCAACCAAAGAGCCGGTAGCATCAACGAGTTCACGTTGTCCTTCCACAAAGTCTTTGATACCATTCAACAACTCTTCAATATTCTCGATACGTGTAACGGCTTCAGGAGTTCCTTCCTTTTTAAGTTCTGAAACCAAACCTACCTTCTTGGTCACCATATCTGCAAGTTCAAACGCATCTAAGGTTGTAAGTTGGGTTTTAATCGACTCCATGAGCGTATAGAAGTCTTGTAATTTGGTACGTGTTCCCGCATTGATGTTTAGCGGAAGTTCTTGCACCTTCTCCAATACTTGATATAGCGTGCAATCGTGCGTTTTTGCCGCTACAATAAGCTTATTGATGGTCGTTTGACCAATACCACGCATGGGATAATTGATAACACGCTTTAAACTTTCTTCATCATTGGGATTGATAAGCAGGCGTAAATACGCCAACACATCTTTGATTTCTTTGCGTTGATAGAAAGAAACCCCTCCATACACACGATAGGGAATATTACGCTTACGCAAAGCGTCCTCCATCGCACGAGACTGTGCATTGGTGCGATACAATATGGCATAGTTTTCATAGCCCTGTTGTGTTTGCATGGCACGTTCAAAAATATCACCTGCTACATAACGTCCTTCTTCACCATCTGTTGGACTGCGATGTAAAATGATTTTATGCCCCTCAGGATTATCTGTCCAAACGTTCTTTTCTAGTCTGTTTTGATTGTACGCAATTACGGCATTTGCCGCTTGCACGATGGTTTTTGAGGAACGGTAGTTTTGCTCTAGTCGATAAACTGCGGCATCGTCATAGTCACGCTGGAAATTGAGAATGTTCTGAATGTTTGCACCTCGAAAGGCATAGATACTTTGTGCGTCATCCCCTACCACACAAACGTTTTGATAACGATCTGCTAAAGCACGAACAATCAAGTACTGGGAATGGTTGGTATCTTGGTACTCATCTACCAGAATATAGCGGAAACGCTCTTGGTATTTGGCAAGCACATCTGGAAATCTGTTTAACAACTCATTGGTTTTAAGGAGTAAATCGTCAAAATCCATGGCACCCGCCTTAAAGCAGCGATCTACATATTCTTTATATATGCTACCCATTTCTGGACGCTTGGACTCTCGATCTGCCTCAACAAGCTCTGGATTGTTGTAATAAGCCCTAACCGTAATCAGGCTGTTTTTAAAAGAAGATATGCGGGAACGAATCTGCTTAACCTTATATAGGTCTTTATCAAGTTGTAGCTCTTTGATGATGGAGCTTAACAACCGCTCAGAATCTTGGGTGTCGTAAATCGTAAAGCTTGAAGGGTAGCCCAAACGGTCAGCTTCAGCTCTGAGGATACGTGCAAACACAGAGTGAAAAGTACCCATCCATAAATTCTTGGATTCGCTCTCCCCTACTATTTGCGCAATACGCGCCTTCATTTCTCGTGCTGCCTTGTTGGTAAATGTCAATGCCAAAATGGAAAAAGAATCCACACCTTGCTGCATCAAATAGGCAATACGGTAGGTAAGCACACGTGTTTTACCAGAACCCGCACCCGCAATAACCATAAGCGGTCCATCTTTGTGGACAGTAGGTTTTTGCTGGGCTTCATTAAGCAGCTTGAGGTAATTTTCCAACGCATTTTAATTTAAAGTGAAAATAGCCAAACCCTTACGGTTGATAAAGAAGCCTAACGAATAGTTATTAACAGGAAACTGCTATCTTCGTTTTATGTCTGCATTGGTGCAAAAACCTATCGATTATTTGAAAGGCGTTGGTCCAAACAGGGCGCAATTGCTTAAAAAGGAATTGGGCTTACACAGCTTACAGGACATTCTGTACTTTTTTCCGCATCGTTATATTGACAGAAGCAAATACTACACCCCGGGAGAATTACCACAAACCACAGCAGACGTACAAGTGTTGGGGAGCATCACACATATCGAAACCATTAAGCAAAAACGGGGCAGTCGCTTGGTAGCTACGTTTACTGATGGTCAGCACAGCATGGAACTGGTTTGGTTTAGAGGACAGCAATGGATTCAAAAATCACTACAGCTCAACACGCCCTACATGGCCTTTGGACGACTCAATTGGTACGGAAAGAAGTGTTCCATTCCCCACCCAGAGCTAGAGCTTATTGCAGACCACGAACAACGTAAAGGAAACTTTCAGGCGGTATATCCATCTACAGAAAATCTGACCAAAAGTGGAATATCACAACGTGTTATGCGACAGATTGTAGAAAATTTGTTTGAAGAAGTACAAAACAAGCTTCAAGAAGTTTTATCTGATGAAATGCGCAATACTTATCAGTTGATGGAGAAAAACGAAGCCCTAAAAGTCATTCACTTCCCACAGTCACAAGAATCCTTAGCGCGTGCACAATTCCGTATGAAATTTGAAGAATTGTTTTTTGTGCAGTTGCAATTGGGGTTAAAAAAGCACCATCGGAAAGAACGCATTAAAGGCATCCCCTTTCCGAAAATCGGAAATTACTTCAACAGCTTTTTTCACGAGCATCTGCCCTTTCCATTAACCGAAGCACAAAAACGTGTTGTGCGGGAAATTAGAACCGACTTAAACAGTGAGGCACAAATGAACAGGCTGCTTCAAGGAGATGTCGGGTCTGGAAAAACTATCGTAGCTGTCCTCTGTATGCTGATGGCTTTAGATAACAATATGCAAGCCACACTAGTGGCACCTACCGAAATTTTAGCCCAACAACACTTCAGCAGCATAAAAGGATTGTTAGCACCGCTGGGTATTGAAATTGGTTTGTTAACAGGCTCTGTAACCAAAAAAGAACGTGAGCCTTTGTTTGAAAAATTAGCCAATGGTCAGTTGCAAATGCTTATTGGCACGCATGCGGTACTAGAAGAAACGGTCAATTTTCATCGCCTTGGATTGGCCATTGTTGATGAACAACACCGTTTTGGTGTAGCACAGCGTGCCAAGCTTTGGCGAAAGAACAACACCCCACCAAACATTTTGGTGATGACCGCCACACCTATTCCAAGAACCTTGGCCATGACGGCTTATGGTGATTTAGACCTATCTGTAATTGACGAGTTGCCTCCGGGCAGAAAACCCATTACCACAACGCATCGATTTGACAGCAAACGGTTGGCTGTTTTTCAATTTATGCGAGAAGAAATTGCCAAAGGACGACAGGTCTATATTGTTTATCCGCTAATTCAAGAATCTAAGGTTTTGGATTACAAAGATTTGATGGATGGCTATGAAAGCATCGTGAGAGAGTTTCCATTGCCAGACTATCAGGTGAGCATCGTTCACGGCAGGATGAATGCCAAAGACAAGGCTTATGAAATGGAACGCTTTATATCTAAAAAAACCCAAATCATGGTGGCTACTACGGTCATTGAGGTGGGTGTTGATGTGCCCAATGCCAGCATTATGATTATTGAAAGTGCCGAGCGTTTTGGCTTATCGCAACTCCACCAGCTCAGGGGGCGTGTTGGTCGTGGTGCTAGTAAGAGTTACTGTATTTTGATGACAGGGTCTAAATTAAGCCAAGATGCCCAGACGCGCATACAAACCATGGTCAGAACGCAAGACGGATTTGAATTGGCAGAAGTAGATTTGTCGCTTCGCGGACCAGGAGATGTCATGGGAACCCAACAAAGCGGGGTACTACCATTTCTAATTGCTAACCTTAAAAAAGACGTAGACATTCTAAAAACAGTACGTCATGCGGTAGATGCGTTGCTACAAGACGACGCAAGTTTATCCCTTACAAACAACGGAAACATACGTTTGGCGCTCTCGTTGACACAACAAGGAAAAAGTATTTGGAAGTACATTGGGTAAATAATGCCCAAAAAACCATCTTAATTGTATCTTTGCTATTCAAATAATAAGCATGCACATTTCTTTCAACTGGTTACGTGATTTCATAAAAACCGATTTAAGTGCTTCAGAAATTAGTGATATACTCACCGACCTAGGTTTAGAAGTTGAGGGTATAAATCAATATCAATCCATCCCAGGCGGACTCGAAGGAGTTGTTATTGGCAAGGTACTGACTTGCGAAAAACATCCCAATGCCGATAAGCTTAACGTAACCCAAGTTGATATAGGCGAAGCAGAACATGTCCAAATTGTATGTGGAGCACCCAATGTTGCTGCAGGCCAAACGGTACCTGTAGCCACAATAGGCACAAGGCTTTATGCCGAAAATGGAGAATCTTTTGTAATCAAAAAAAGTAAAATCAGAGGTGAGCTGAGTCAAGGTATGATTTGTGCTGAAGACGAATTGGGTCTTGGCCAAAGCCACGACGGCATTATGGTCCTCGAAAACCACCACAAGGCAGGCAAACCCTGCAGAGAAGTTTTTGAAATCGTAACGGATGAAATATTTGAAATAGGGCTTACCCCCAACCGATCTGACGCCATGAGCCATTACGGTGTGGCCAGAGATTTGCGTGCAGCACTCTCCCAAAGGGAAGATACTACTACGCTTATCACGCCATCCATTAGCTCCTTCCATACCGATAATTATAAAGGCGCCATTAAAATAGATGTACGAGATGCTGATGCTGCACCGCGCTATTGCGGTTTGCGCATTACAGGAGTTGAGGTAAAGCCTTCACCCGAACACATACAACATCGTTTAAAGGCAATAGGGTTAAAACCCATAAACAATATTGTTGACGCAACAAACTATGTATTACACGAAATGGGACAACCCTTACACGCTTTTGATGGAGGAAAAATCAGCAGTGGTGTGGTACGTGTACAAAAACTAAAAGAAGGAACCCCATTTGTTACCTTAGATGGCGTTGAACGCAAATTAAGTAGCGAGGACTTGGTCATTTGCAATGGCGATACGCCCATGTGTTTGGCAGGAGTTTTTGGAGGCTTGGATTCTGGCGTAACAGAGCAGACAACAGAAATATTTTTAGAAAGCGCTTATTTTGATCCTGTTAGTATTCGAAAAACAGCCAAACGCCACGGACTTAGCACAGACGCTTCGTTTCGTTATGAGCGTGGTATCGATATTGATTTGGTCAAATACAGCCTTAGGAGAGCTGCCATACTTATTAAGGAAGTTGCAGGTGGAGCCGTTAGCTCAGAAATTATTGATGAATATCCCAATAAGCAGGAACCGCATCAGGTATTATTAAAATACGACTACATAAACGCACTGATAGGTCATGAGATTCCCCGAGAGAAAATAAAAAAAATCATTCGAGATTTAGATATTAAAATTGCCCATGTCACGGAAACTTCGGTTGGCTTAGAAGTTCCTACTTATCGTGCAGATGTGCGAAGACCTGCCGATATTGTCGAAGAGGTTTTAAGGGTATACGGATACAATAATATCCCAACGGGAAACAAACTAAACAGCTCTATTCCTAACTTAGCAAAAAACAATACCAATCAACTGGAAACACGCATTGCCCAACAGCTTGTTGCGCTAGGTTTTTATGAGATTTATAACAACTCCCTAACTTCGCCTAAGCACGATAGCAATGCCACAAACATGGTGGAAATACTTAATCCCTTGAGTAGTGAACTATCCGTGATGCGTACTAACCTTATTTATGGTATGCTAGAATCAGTGCAGTTTAACATCAACCGACAGCAGCAAGACTTGCGCTTTTTTGAATTTGGAAATCAATATCACAGAACAGCTCAAGGCAATGCGCAAGAAGCTACACTTGGTATGGTTGTTACCGGAAAACAATTAGAAAACAACTGGGCTGTTTCAGAACAAAAATCTGATTTCTTTTTCTTAAAGGGAATTGTGAATGGCGTACTAGATCGTTTGGGACTGACCGTAAAGGAAACCCCCGGCGACCATCCATTTTTTAAAGAAAGTGTGACATTGAGTATCGGCAAAACAAGTATTGGTACGTACGGCTGGATTGATTTAGAAGAATTTAACGGTATTTCTATTGACCAAGACGTATTTGCTTGCACGCTTGCTGTGGATGCACTCGGACAATTCGTAAAACAAAAAATCAATGTAAAAGGACTTTCTAAGTTTCCATGGGTTCATCGTGATCTTGCCCTTTTAGTAGACAAAAGCACTTCGTTTAAAGAACTGTATCAAATTGCACAGAAAACAGAAAAGCATTTGCTCGAAGACATTGGGCTCTTTGATGTGTTTACAGGCAAGGGCGTTCCAGATGGGAAAAAATCCTATGCACTTAATTTTACCCTGCGTGACAAGGAGAAAACGCTTACCGACAAGGAGATAGATAAGACCATGCAAAAAATTGCAGACCAATACCACAAACAGCTTGGCGCAGAACTCCGTTAATAGTATTGTTTAACAAGTATTAAACAGTTGATTGTATGATAGTTATGCGTATATTTGAACATTGCTAAAAAGAAATGCTATGTTCACTCAAACAGATATTTATCAAGAATTAAACAAAGTTAAAGCTGTTGATCAAGCGCCCCTAACTACATCAACACTAAATAACTTTGATTTGGATAAGCTAGAATCCAATCGTGTATACCACATAAGTCAAATCAAAAAAACGTGTATTGATTTCAGGTTGCGTTTCTTGGATGCTACTTTGTTTAAAGGTGGTTTTCCTGTAGAAGCAGTAACGCAAATTAAATCCATCGAGGACACACACAATACCGTTCTATCGGATCTTAAAATTATGGCGCCTTCTAAGCTTTTTAAATTAGAAAATGCCGACGATCCTTTGTTGTTTGCTCCTATGGGCAATGGCTATTATTACTTGATTCACCAATGGGGCGATGATTTACATCCATTTCGCAAAGCAATGGTATGGCCATTTAAAAATATCATAACTGCTTGCATTTCATTATTGGTGTTTAGTTTTTTTCTAAGCTTTTTTGTGCCTATGTCGTTATTCACACCCAACCCGACGACTCGTGATTTTATCATGATTTATTTCTTCATGTTCAAAGCTGTGGCGGCAATTGTAATTTATTATACATTCGCTACAGGCAAGAACTTTAATAGAGCTATTTGGAATAGCAAATACTACAACAGCTGATGAACGATGCTTTTACCCTTTTATGTGCAAGTAATGTTGTTGAAGCACAGCGGGTCAAAGCTTTGTTAGAAGAAAACAATATATTTCCTATTATAAAAGACGAAAGTGAATCGGCGCGTTTGGCTGGTTTTGGTTCAGCGCCCATGATGCAACAGGTCTGGGTGGCCACGTCTGACCTTAAAAAAGCAAAAAGTCTTATCTAGGCGTACAACTTGTCACGCAATTCCTTGATTTTAGGATCAAGCATATATTCATCAAACGTCATATGACGATCAATAACCCCTTTTGGCGTTAATTCTACTACCCTATTTCCAACCGACTGCGCAAATGCGTGGTCATGTGTGGTAAGCAGTACCGTTCCTTTAAACTTAATAAGCGAATTGTTGAATGCAGTAATGGATTCCAAGTCAAGGTGATTTGTGGGTTCGTCTAACATCAATACATTAGCACGTACCATCATCATACGTGATAACATACAACGGACTTTTTCACCACCAGAAAGGACTTTTGCAGATTTCAATGCCTCGTCCCCACTAAATAACATCTTACCCAAAAAGCCACGCAAGAAGACCGCTTCGCGCTCTTCATCTGTTTTGGCATATTGACGCAACCAATCCACAAGTGAATCTTCGGTTTCGAAATACACGGCATTGTCTAGTGGTAAATAACTTTGGTTGGTGGTTACCCCCCATTGGAAGGAACCAGCAGTGGGTTGCTGATTGCCATTTAAAATTTCATAGAATGCCGTGGCAGCACGCGCATCCTTGCTGTAAACCACTACTTTATCGTTTTTGGCAAGGTTGATATCTATACCTGAAAAAAGCGTTTTGCCGTCTGCTTCAGTTGCAAGGTTTTCTACGTTTAGGATTTGATCACCAGCTTCGCGCTCTTGCTCAAATATAATAGCAGGATAACGTCTAGAAGACGGACGTATATCTTCTATGTTGAGCTTGTCTATCATTTTCTTTCTGGAAGTCGCTTGCTTTGACTTGGCAACATTTGCGCTAAAACGCGCAATGAATTCTTCCAATTCTTTTTTCTTTTCTTCAGACTTTTTATTCTGTTGAGCACGTTGCTTGGCTGCTAATTGACTCGACTCGTACCAAAAGGTATAATTTCCTGAGTAGTGATTTATTTTTCCAAAATCAACATCTGAAATATGCGTACAAACGGCATCTAAAAAGTGACGGTCGTGAGACACCACGATGACCGTATTGTCATAATTGGCTAAAAAGTTTTCAAGCCATTGAATGGTTTCGTAGTCCAAGTCGTTGGTAGGCTCATCCATGATCAGTACATCGGGATTGCCAAACAAAGCCTGAGCCAGAAGTACACGTACCTTTTGCTTTCCGTCAAGGTCTTTCATAAGGGTGTAGTGCTGTGCTTCTGAAATGTCTAAGTTAGACAGCATAGCGGCGGCATCACTTTCCGCATTCCAGCCGTTCATTTCTTCGTATTTGATTTGAAGTTCCCCTACTCGATTGCTGTCTGCATCAGAAAAATCAGGTTTGGCATAGAGATCGTCCATTTCCTTTTTGATGGCATATAGCGGTTTGTTTCCTCTTATAACGGTTTCCAAAACAGGAAAGTCATCACAGGCAAAGTGATCTTGCTCCAATACCGACATACGCTTCCCCGGTTCAAGGTGAACGTGTCCAGAGTTGGGCTCCATCTCGCCTGTAATCACTTTAAGAAAAGTAGATTTACCAGCACCATTAGCACCAATGATACCGTAGCAATTGCCGTGATTAAACGAAGTGTTCACTTCGTCAAAAAGAACGCGTTTGCCAAATTGAACAGAAAGATTCGATACCGATAGCATAGATTAATTTTATGCAAAAATAGAAAAGCCCGCAGAAATACTGCGAGCTTTTTAAATATGATTGTGTTTGTTTTAGTTCCCCTTCTTATAGTCTGCTAAAAATTTAGCCAAACCTATATCCGTTAACGGGTGTTTTGCCAAACCAGCAATGGCACTCAAAGGGCCTGTCATGACATCGGCACCGATATGTGCACAGTCAATAACGTGCATGGTGTGACGGACTGAAGCAGCCAAAATCTCTGTTTTAAATGCATAATTGTCATATATATTTCTAATGTCCTCGATCAGTTGAAGTCCATCTGTTGACACGTCATCCAAACGACCGATAAAGGGCGACACATATGTTGCACCTGCTTTTGCTGCTAGCAAGGCTTGACCTGTTGAGAACACAAGCGTACAGTTTGTTTTAATGCCTTTGTCAGAAAAATACTTGATAGCTTTAATTCCTTCAAGTATCATGGGTATTTTAACCACAATTTGCGGATGAAGCGCAGCAAGGGCTTCTCCTTCAGAAATCATGCCTTCAAAGTCAGTAGCAATAACTTCAGCAGAAACATCTCCTTCTACGATTTCACAAATGGCTTTATAGTGAGCTATGATATTATCTTGACCCGTAATTCCTTCTTTGGCCATCAAAGATGGATTGGTAGTTACCCCGTCTAAAATACCAAGGGATTGCGCTTCTTTGATTTGATCTAAATTGGCAGTATCGATAAAAAATTTCATGTGTTTAATTTAAGTTATAAAAGGATGCTATTAGATTTTCATAAGCCCGTTGCGGCAACAAAAACTTAATTATTGGCGAAAGTACTTCTAAAAATGGACCTACGCTGTAATGTGGTTTTAATTTCTTGTTATTTATGAGTTTTTCAACTTTTTTGGCCACGCAAATTGGAGGAAGACCTTTACTCACATGATTGTCCATGTCTGCCAGTGAAGCCTTGTATTGCTTATAATAAACGGAGTTCTCAGCGAGAGGTGCGTAATAACGGTTTTCCGCAATAGCAGTTTTAATGGAGCCTGGAGATAATACGGTACACTGTATGGGTGTATAACGCAATTCAAGTCGTAAGCTTTCACTAACGCGCATCAGAGCTGCTTTCGAGGCCGCATAAATACTTCGGAAGGGCAAACCATTGTCGCCAGCCAGAGAAGCTACATTAATAATCGTGCCTGATTGTTGCTTGTGCATGATCGCTAATGTGTGCTGCATAACGCGAATAGGACCATTCAAATTGGTGTTCATTAGGCTATCAACCGCTTCCAAATCCATTTCTTCCAAAGGGCCAGCCATTCCCATACCGGCATTGTTGATCAACACATCTATGCGTGCATACGCTGCTATTACAGCAGCTACGCCATTTTTTACAGAAGTATTGTCCAATACGTCCATGGCTATTAAGGGGAAAGGGTGGTTGGGATACTTATCGGGATTTCTACTGGTCCCGACCACCTGATATTGTAGTGAAGATAGGTGTTGGCCTATGGAAAGGCCTATTCCTGAAGAAGCACCTGTAATAAGAACAACGCGTGAATTTTCCATAAAAAAAAAGGCAGGCTACCTACAGCACACCGCTACGACCACTTACCCTTGCTGCGTTTCCGCCCTGGGGGATTCAGCAGGAGCTGGTTGTGTAGAACCTGCCCAATGCAAATATACGGGCTTTGTGTATTGTATTAGAGACAATATTCATATTTTTAAACAATATATTTGTCAATGAAACTTCGTGTATTTACCTATCTGACCCTTGCCCTACTTGTACTTTCGGCTTGTTCATCGAAACAGTCGTTGCGTTATAAAATAACCACAACCTCTAGTGCTAAAAACCCAACCGTTGCGGATACCATATTTTTATCTTTAAAACCAACCGTTGAAAATCAGTCATACAGCTTCTATTTTGAGGATGAAGCGCTTCAAGCGCCCTATCTAATTCCTTCAAAAACTGGAGAACAAACGGTAAAAGCCATTATTGAAACCGCTGATGGCACCAAAGAAGTAACCAAAAATATTCGCGTTTTTGCGCCTAACAAACCAAAAGTATACGGCTACGAGCTCATCAAAAGCTACCCGCATGACATCAACGCCTACACCCAAGGTTTGGAGTTTGTCAACGGCACCTTGTTTGAAAGCACCGGACAGTATGGCAATTCATCGTTGCGGAAAGTAAATTATAAGACAGGAGAAGTCATTCAAAAATTACCAATCGACAAGGCGTATTTCGCAGAAGGCATCACCTATTTCGATGGTAAAATCATTCAACTCACCTATAAAAAGAAAGTAGGTTTTGTTTACAATCCCGATGATTTAACGCTGGAAAAATCGTTTTCATACACCAAAAGCCCCGAGGGCTGGGGATTGTGTAGCGATGGTACTTTTTTATACAAAACAGATGGCAGCCAAAAGCTGTGGAAGCTTGACCCTAAAACATTTGAAGAGCTATCTAGTGTAGACATCGTCACGCACAACACCTTTCTCACTAAAGTTAACGAGCTTGAATATGTAAATGGTAAAATTTATGCCAACACCTATCAGTTTAACAAAGACGTGGTTGTGATTTTTGATGCCACGACCGGAATTGTTTCGGGTGTTGTTGATTTTTCTGGACTTAAAAAACAGGTTACACAACACAATCAATTGGACGTATTTAATGGGATTGCTTATCACCCAGAGCGAAAGACTTTTTTTGTGACAGGTAAATATTGGGATAAACTGTTTGAAGTAAAAATAATTGAAAAATAAAACCCATTCTTTCTTGCGCAACGCTGTCCTACTATTTGGAATAGCGCTATTGGCCTCTTTGTATAGCAGCTGTCGAAAGGACTTTGACTTTAGACCGGTGCAAAGCAGTGAGTTGCGCTTTAGTCGCGATACCGTTTATTTGGATACGGTTTTCACCAATATCAGTTCGGCCACCTACACACTAAAGGTTTACAACAAATCGGATGATCCCATTTCCATTCCTTCCATTTACCTAGAAAATGGGGCAACATCTAATTTTAGACTTAATGTAGACGGCAGGGTAGGCAAATCTTTTGATGCTGTGGAACTGTTGCCAAAAGACAGTATGTATGTTTTTGTAGAAACCACAGCAGACATTCAGCAACTAACAAGTAACAATACCCAGTTTTTATACGAAGATAAAATCCACTTTTCAGACGTTGGTGCTGTTACGCTAATGACCTTGGTACAAGACGCCGTTTTTCTATATCCAGAAAAGGATGGCCAAGGCATTAAAGAAAGTATTCCCATCGGCATAGACGACGTTGGAAATACCGTTGGTCTAGAAGGTTTTTATTTGGACGACAACGAATTGGTATTCACAAACGAAAAACCCTATGTGGTATACGGCTATATGGGTGTGCCATCTGGTAAGACTGTAACTTTTGAAGCGGGTGCCCGTGTACATTTTCATAAAAACTCTGGTATTATTGTCGCAAAAGATGCCACCATGATCGTTGATGGCACAGCCAGTAGCGATTCCGAAACACTTGAAGGAGAGGTTATTTTTGAAGGGGATAGACTTGAACCATTATATGATTATATCCCAGGCCAATGGGGCGCCATTTGGCTTACGTCTGGGAGCGCACAGCACCAATTTAATTATGCTACGATTAAAAATGCAACGGTTGGTATATTGATGGATTTAAATGACGAAACAAACAGCCCCACACTAACATTAGAAAATATCCAAATTCACAACAGTTCTGCATTTAATCTTTGGGGAAAAACAGCACATATCTCGGCTGTAAACAGTGTTTTTGGAAATGCGGGACAATCCTCATTTGCGGGAACCATTGGGGGTGAATACCATTTTAAACATTGTACGTTTGCCAATTATTGGAACAAAGGCTTTAGAACAACTCCTGCGGTATTGCTGAACGATTATGCCCAACTAGCAGATGGAAGTAACTTTGTAAAACCACTTACACAAGCGACGTTCGAAAACTGCATTATTGAGGGAAATCAATTTGTTGAGTTCTATGTAGAACAAGAAGGCAGCGAGGCGTTGAATTTTTATCTCGACCACACAGCCGTACAGTTTGAATCTTCAAATACAGCTATTGTCAACAATCCATTTTTTGACTGGGATGATAATGCCTATTACAACCAGATTATACGCAACGGAAACCCTGCTTTTGTTCTAGCAGAAGACAACGATATGCGCATAACGCAACAGAGTGATTTCCTTGCTAAAGGAGACGCGAGCGTAGGTGCAAGTATTCCTGTTGATTTGGTAGGAAAAACACGTACGTCACCACCCGATTTGGGAGCTTACCAGCATGTAATTATAGAAGACTAAACATTGAAAAGCGGACGGTGCGCCATCATCTTGTGCACTTGTGCCGCAACTCCTTCAATTACGTTTTCGTTTTCAGGTTGTTGAATAACTTCATCAATAAGCGAAACGATAGGCTCCATATCTTCGGCTTTTAATCCTCTTGTGGTAATGGCAGCAGTACCAAAACGTATTCCAGAAGTAACAAAAGGAGATTTGTCATCAAAGGGAACCATGTTCTTATTGGCCGTAATTTCAGCCTTAACAAGTGCTTCTTCAGCTTGTTTTCCAGAAATGTTTTTGTTGCGCAAATCAACCAACATCATGTGGTTATCCGTACCTCCAGAAATAAGGTGATATCCCCTATCTACAAAGGCTTTGGCCATGGCTTGTGCATTTTCACGAACACCCAAAATATACTGTAGGAAATCATCCGTAAGTGCCTCACCAAAAGCTATGGCTTTTGCTCCAACAACGTGT
>ERZ802830.173-NODE-173-length-63518-cov-15.5677_pt1 | contig 63518 bp, 60 predicted proteins | sample MGYA00345654_ERZ802830 | MGnify/ENA primary metagenome ERZ802830 (study PRJEB30503, sample SAMEA104212375) | marine metagenome | biome: Westerlies Biome; feature: [SRF] surface water layer (ENVO:00010504) within the epipelagic zone...; material: water...
TTTGCCTTGGGGACTAAATCAGTTCTATCGCTTCAAGACATAGCATAAGAGAACATGAAGCCCCCAAGGCCGTCATCCTTTGCTGAGTACGTTCGTTAGAATTAGTTACGAGTCCTTGCACTTTGACCTTTGAGTCATATTCCGTCCGCAATTTTTGCTAACCGTATTCGCCTCAGCGCCAGCCTCCTCATTTTCCAATGCGTAATTAGCACAACCTGCCGCGTGGGCAGTCGCCGCCAACATTAAAAGTATGCTTAGGTTCTTCATAAAGTTAGTGAGTATCTGCGATAGCTTTTATTTAACAAAAATAATAGTACAAAAAATAGGCATCGCCCAAGCCACCAATGTTAACTATTGCCCAAAACAGCTTTGGGTTTGCAAAGCACCAGCGCAAAAAACGACGGAACATACTCACGCCCCTAGCCAACCCAAGCAACAGCAACAGGAACAGGAACAGGAACAGGAACAGGAACAGGAACAGGAACAGGAACAGGAACAGCGAAGCCTAATAGTGTGAGAAAGGTTAGGCGTCTCATCAAGCACATCAATCGCTAGCTGGCACTTAGAGCTTCATCATTTGTCTTCGCACACTCGTCTGGGATGGATTCAATCAAGCCCACAAAACGCTGGTCAAAAAATGGGCGTCTTAATTCGTAGATCTCCCGCGTAGCGCATCTGTTGTAGTTCAGCCTAAGGACAGCTAGCTTGGCTTTCCATACATCTTGATCCATTAGTCCAAGAGAATGTTGGAGGTAATCGTTTTCCGCTATAAACCATAGTGCGTGAGCCTGATTTTCCTTAAACCAACGGTAGTCTTCTGTAGCGGGCTCAAGACCACGATTTTGCCTCAGCATTGTTTGGTAGCTCATTCGCTGTTCCGCTAGGGAATCTATCGCTGCAAGATAAAAGCCGACGCGGGTTGTATTCTGCGCTGCTAAAGCTATTTCTTGCGATTGCTTCATTTGCAATCCGACGAAGATTAGAGAACCCATTACCCCAAACATCGCTAGTGCCTGCACTAAGGTGTTCAAGTCGATCTTTTTCATAAGCAGGCTCCTTCTCCTTCATCTTGAGCAGCAATGACTAACGCAGTGTGTCCTCTCATTCTTCTTCCCCAGACTCTTTCTTGCGGCTCTTAAACACCAAGGGCGGCAGTACAAATAACAGAGGCAACAAAAAGAACCCTGCGTTTGCACTGATCTTGAAAACCATAAAGCAACAATAGAGGGCTAAGACTGCAATTAGGATGTGTTGTAGCCGGGGCATGGTGAAAAGATACCTTAACGCCTCATGCAACGCACTTAGAGGCTCACATAGCCATATTAAAGGCAAAGAGTAGGGAGGTAGCGGTCAGTATTCTAAGTCCTTAGAGGGTCCTATGGTGTTCGGATGGTTTAGGGAGGCTTGTCAATCTTGCAAAAAATTCAGGATGAACACGCCTTTAAGCATTGCTTTTTGACCTGAAAAGCCCCATTTTCTAACCGTTAGCCACTGAATGTTTTGGGGGCGCACAATGAAACTAGATGAAGACACCTTAAAAAATCTTCTGACCTATTCAATGTATTTGCACCGGCGAACGCGTGAAATGGTCAGTGCCTCAGCTGACAATGCTATTGGGTTATACACTCCAGAAGGCCTTTTTATTCCGGAGCTAAACCCGACCCTACTCGAAATCACTCAAATGATTGACGCATTTGAAAAAGGTAATCGCGAGTCTTTTGAAATGCTGGACAAGTATATAGAGGCTAAGGTTGACGAGGCTCGCCATGCTAGGGTTATGGCCACTCATCCAGCTCTGCAGCTGGTCACTTGAAGACAGCTAAGCACTCAAGCACGAATTACCTTCGAGCTTAAAAAGCCCTAAAAATGTCCGATCGTGCCTATATGTATCCACCCAGGGGCATGGTGACCTGCAAAGTTTGCCTGTGTTGACAGTAGAGGCTAAATTGGCTTTTCAAGACAACGCGAAAAACAACGCAATGATTATTCTTTATGGAATGCCCCCAGCTGGGGGATTGAGACAACCAAGCCCTTTCGTAGTCAAAGTGGAAATGGCTCTCAAATACCTTGAGGCTGAATACAGAACAGAATTCGTCGAGCCGTGGAAGATCCGAAAGTTATCCCCTAATGGAAAGGTCCCATGGATCAACATCGACGATTTTGAACTAGGCGAGTCAGATAACATTATTGAGCATCTAGTTAGGATGCATAAAAGTGATTTATTAGACACTTTAAGTACTGATGATCAGATACTTGGAACCGCTTTAAAAAGACTGACCGAAAAAAACCTCTACTGGTACATGGTTTGGTCTAAGTGGATGACGGCTGAATCCAGGGAAGAGCTTATCGAATGCTTTTTTCCTAATTATCCCAAGTTGATACGTAAGCTTGGAACGAGCTACACGGTCCGGCTGCACAATTCTTTCTCGAAGGTCCATGGTATCGGTAGCCTTACTGAAGCAGCAAGAGAGGCTGAGTCTCGGACGGACCTACAAGCTCTGTCCAACCAGCTTAAGAAAAGCAACTTCTTATTGGGTCAAGACATCACTGTTTTCGACTTTTCTATTGCCTCCATGCTTGCATCAATTCTATTTCATGTTCCAAAACCATGGCTGACTCAGCTCGCAGAGGACTATCCAGTATTTCCTGCCTACCTGAACAGAGTTAGTAACCGTCTAGGTGGATTCACTTTTATACGGGACGAGTTATTTACTCCAGACATGAGAAATTGATTCCAACCATCTTCCTACCCCTAAAATATCTCGCCATTACTATCTGCGGGCGGACAACTGCTGAACCTGCTGTCTCGGCCTATAAAATTGTCTGGGGAGAAGACGGAAAGAGATAGTTGATGGTAGGTCTCCCGTGGATCTTTAAAGGGAGACCCCATCGGGGTTTACTAGTACGGTTAAGACCCGCTGGCAGAAGCCGAGATGCCGGCAGGTCTTCAAATATCGTAAGAGCATGACGTCTAAGATCTAACCCAAAACCTCAAAAGGACTCTAGAAACTGTTAGTCAGTTTCCGAGATTCTGACCGCTGTTGTTGAGTAGAACATTGATTGCAGCGGATACCTCATCTAGCTTAGCCAACACAGTTTCGCCTCTAACGAGTTTTTCGCGTTCTTTAATCAATGCTTTTATGCCCTTCGTTTCTAAGCACTTATGCGGAATTCGAATTAGCCCGCGAGCAGCAAGCGCCAGAGCCTTGATAGCTATCTCTTCAAGAGCTTGCTCTATGAATACCCGATCAGGGGAAGCTCGAAGCTGAAGCTCCTCTTGCATGATTTCGCGCGTTCGATGAGAAACGTTGGCTAGTATGGCGATCCGCAAGGATTCGTTACATCCACTGAGAGCCGTGTAAAAGGTATCGAAACCTGCCTCGTAGAACAAAAGAGCTATGTCTTTCGATTCCATTTTTGCTAAACCGCTAAGAGTTTCAAACTTTGCTTCGTTCATTTTTTCCTCAAAAAGAGCCGATGTTGATTTTTTCCGTTGTTATTTCCGCAGTTATTATTTGGTGACGTTTTGGTATTTTTCAATCGCTTTAGTGCATCTTTCCTTACAGCGTTGCCATCACTGAAAAGTGCTTTCTGCCTCGCTCAATCCCATGGTGAAATGCAGCTGTCATGCGTCGAAGCCAAATTGGGTACACTCAAGTATCCACAAGAGGACTATTGAATGAGTTTACAGCCTCAAAAGCCCTCAAAATGTCCGACCGCGCCTACATACACCACTCCCTCTCCAGACTCTGGGTCTACCCCAGTTAGGAAGTAAACTTCCGGTCCAACAACCTCCGGCCGCTGAAGAAAACCAGAAAGTTCTGACCGTGGCGCAGCTATAGCTTTACCGGAGGAGTTGGCCCTCTCCCAAGCTCATCCGCAGGTGGACCAGGCAGATAGCCCGATGCAGAAGTGCCGATCGGAATAGCTGAAGGATTGCTGTTCTTCTGCATACCGCGTTAACGATTGGCGCAAAACCGGAGCGCAGTCACAAGACCCAATACTGGATGGCTAGTTCCGGCACGAATCATCGAGCGGTTTTTCGTTCAGCCTCGCGGCGTTCTGTTTATTTGGTGCGTACCGCAGTACCGCTGGCAACCAGAAACAGCATCGACTTTCCCCCGCCGGAAAACTCGCTGTAATCTAAGTCCACGCCAATTACTGCATCGGCATCGAGGGCCCTAGCTTCTGCGCGCAATTGCTGTAGGCATTCGTCTTTCAGGTCGCTCAGTACCTTTTGACTCGCAACGCTTTTGCCGCCAAAAAAATCTCGCACGCCCGCAAATATGTCACGAAAGACGTTCATTCCCATTACACATTCGGCTGTGACTAATTCAGCGATCTCATAATCTTGATTGTTTGGCAAACTGCCGGATGTTGTCAGAATCACCGGTGACATTCCTCTTCTCCTTAGTTTTACAACTATAAGTATACGTCGTTGACTAAAAAACATACGCCAATTTTTGCGTCGGCTTATCTGAATTAAACAGGCTTAAAACCTTCGATCGCGCATTGGGGAATAATGAGGTGGTCGCGGTGCTGAAAAGGGACAAGGAGCTGTCGTGCTTGATCGGGCCACAGGGTAGATTCGACCGTGCCCCATTTACCGATGCTTGTGCAATTCGGTGAACACTAAACTACTGATTTTAAGAAATAAAAATGGCTCCGCCTGCTGGGCTCGAACCAGCGACCCGCTGATTAACAGTCAGCTGCTCTACCAACTGAGCTAAGGCGGAGTGGTCATCTGAACGTGTGCTGATTAGCCCAGCGTTCGAACGAGGCGTCAGTTTAATGCTGTGTCTCACAATTGCAATACTCTCATGGCCACGCGTTTGTTGAATATCGTGCTATTCAACCTATCTGGGTGAGCGGCCTCGGCGGAAAAGTCGCTGCAGTTCTTTGGTCTCACCATCGGCTTTGACCGTGATTAATACCCGTAACTGGCCGTTATTAATGAGTTGATAACGTTCTAGCACACGCATGTCTTTGGTCGTGGACTGTATAAGCAGATCGTTTTGCTCCCAGCCAGCGTATACCGTCCATAGTCCTCGCTCACGCTCACCCCAAGTGACATCCCGGTATACGCCGGGCCAGTGCTGCACGCCCATGGAGTCGCTGCCTTGTTCAATCTTCAGCCGCTTCGCTTTCAATACTTGAAAATCCTGAGCAATAAACGCTAAACCAGATCCGCGGCTAATGCGCTGGATCTCTTCACGCACAGATTGATTGCGCCCAAGACCCCGCGATGGGCGGTTTTTCAGGCCCTCTGAGCTGTCTGAAGCGTCTACATCCAACTGCCACAGTCCCGACAAATTGGTCGGCTGGCCAGGTGTGGTTTCAAGGTTTAGCCCACCACAAGCGCCCATAATCAGTACGCCAATCACCCCCACTATCCGCCCGATCAAATGGCGCAGATGTTGGACCTTTAGCGCAGGGGTGTTGTTGATCAACATGGTTAGTCCGCGTCTAGAACGCGCTATTTCGGGCCTACGGCGCGTAAAAACTGCTGCTGGTGCTGTAACACTGAGCTGGCTTCGATGACCAGTTTGTCCATGATGTCTGCCACCGGTTGCACCTCGTCGAAGTAAGCAATGCTCTGCCCTGCCCCTGAGTGTATGAGCGGTTCAATGTCATGTTCTTCTATCGCGCCCAATAAATCGCCTACCAGCACATCTTGCATGGGCATTTTCAGCGGTTTTGGCGCGTCCTCGGCTTCCCACGCTTGACTCCAGCCGGTGCGGACCTGACGGAATGGCTTACCGCTTTCTGATCGAGTGATTACAGTATCCGCACTGCCCGCTTCTTTTAGCTTGGCCGTGTTAACCGGATGCATATGATCTTGGTGTTCGGTGGACAATAACCATGCGGTGCCCAACCACACACCCTGACCACCCATAGCCAACGCTGCGGCGATATGACGACCCGTAGCAACGCCACCCGCCACCAACACAGGCACATTACCAGCCGCATCCACAATTTGTGGCACCAATGAATACGTGCCTATAGGGCCGGTGTGCGCACCTGCGTCGTAGCCTTGAGCAACGATGATTTCTACGCCGGCCTGCAGGGCTCGGGGCACATGATGCGGGCTGCCGATTAACGCCAAGGTGGTTTTACCGCGGTCTTTGGCTTCTGCAACTACATCGGCTGGCGCACCGATACCGCAGGCCATCATGTCCACATCTGACTCCATAATCACGCGGATTTGTTCCTGCTCTATTTCTGCGGAACGAATGAACCGCGTCCGCATACCGGGCTCGCTAGCCGCGGGCACGGCATAACGATCGGTGAGTTGTTTTACAAAGTCTCTATGCTCCTGGGGTATCTCTGCTTCGATCGCGTCACGAGAATTATGAGTGGGCATACCCGGAGGCAGCACTAAATCCACACCAAAGGGTTTGTCGCCCACAAGGGCACGAATCTGACTCAGTTCTTCTTTGATCTCATGGGGAAAACGGCGGGTCGCGCCATAAACGCCATAACCACCTGCGTTAGTTATGGCGGCCACCACATGTACATCATGCGCGAATCCAAAAATCGGAACATCAATCCCCAAGCGCCCGCACACAGGTGTCCACACTCTATTCATACCGCCTCACTATAGCCTTGTGCGTTTTACTATAGCGCCAAATAAGGGCAGTCGAAATGCTGTATCGGTCTTGCCATTTATAGCCAGACTGTGCAGTGCCGAGCTCAGCGGCGACTGAGAGGCCAAATTTAGATGCTCTGCAGATCCGGTAATGCCAAACCCCCGTTCAGGCTAATTTCTTTCTTTAGCTCCAGTCTAGTCCGCCTCACTCTCCGCCGCGGATAGGCCCGCACTGGGCGCATAAGAAATCCGTTCTTTATTGGCCTTTAACACGTGTGGGCCGATGCCTCTGACCTGTGACAATTCGTCCTCGTTGCGGAAATCACCCACGCGCAGGCGGTAAGCCACAATAGCTTCAGCTCGCTGTTGCCCAACTCCAACCAGACCTTCAGCAAGCTCTTCGGCTGTTGCACTATTTAGATACACGGTTTTTGTTCGTTCTGGGCCAGCGACGTTTGAAACCTCGGCCGCCTGCAGGCTGTCACTGAATTGCGCCAATACTATGAATAAAGCTACTAGCCAGCGGCGACCCGAGCCGCGATTTAAGTCGAGGATAAGCATGAAACATCTCCTGTTTTCGATATTCCATTAGCTTAGTAGTTGGACGCAGGAAACCTAGCCGCCCATTGCGCGGCGAATTGTAAGCCTTTGCCTCGTTGTGTTTTAAGTATTGTCTGCGGACTGGCGGGCTAATTGCTGTTCGGCTTTATCTAAGGCTTTGCGCAAGCGTCGGTTAGCAAACCGGTATCGGACATTAAGCAAGCTGCTGTAAAGCACTCCAAGCAGAATGCCAGTCACCAGAGCGGCCAAGAGCCACCAGAAAATACTTAAAGTGAAGGGGGTTTGCCACACGGCAAATGTAAGGGCGACTTGTTCTTGATTGACTGCTAACGCGGCAAACAGGAAAGCGGTGGCCATAGCCAGAAACAATGCGATGGATTTAAGTCCCTTCACTCTCTTTCTGATGGCCAGACGGCGCGGTTAGGCGTTTTTCTGGGTGGCGTCCACTGACGAGGGCACTGACCCTGGCTCGGTGCTGTCTGCTTGAAGCGACGCGTTGACCCGATCTCGCAGCTCTTTGCCAGGCTTGAAGTGCGGTACGTGCTTGCCCGACAAGCCCACAGACTCGCCTGTTTTCGGATTACGCCCTATTCGCGGCGCCCGATAGTGCAGTGAGAAGCTGCCAAAACCACGTATTTCTATGCGGTCTCCAGACGCTAAAGTCTGGGACATCTGTTCCAACATCGTCTTGACCGCGAACTCAACATCTTTGCTGTTGAGTTGCGCATTGGACGACCGCGCCTGAGCAGCGACGATGCGTTCAATCAATTCCGACTTGGTCATGCTGATGTCTGTCATCACCTAACCCTGCACTACGTGCCAGTTAAACCCTATTCGTCTTCGTTTTGGTTCATCTGTGCTTTGATCAGATCGCCAAGAGTTGCGGGGCCAGATCGGTCGCTCTCTTGCTTTTGATGCTCGCGCACAGCCTGACGCTCCTCTTCCACATCCTTTGCCTTGATAGATAGGCCAATGGTGCGATTTTTGCGGTCGACGTTAATGATCTTAACCTCTACTTCTTCGTCTACCGAAAGCACTGAACGTGCGTCTTCAACACGGTCGACGCTGATCTCTGAGGCCTTCATGACACCGGTCACATCTTCGGCCAGCTCAATAACCACTTCTTTAACATCGGTTTCGATGACCTTACCTTTAACGATCGAGCCACGATCATTTACTGCGGTGTAGTCACTGAACGGGTCCTTGTCCAACTGCTTAATACCCAATGAGATGCGCTCGCGCTCTGGATCCACGGACAGGATAATCGTTTCAACTTCCTCGCCCTTCGAGTAGCGACGAACGGCGGTCTCGCCTGGCTCGTTCCAAGAGATATCCGATAGGTGCACCAATCCGTCGATACCACCGTCCAGACCAATGAAGATCCCGAAGTCGGTGATGGATTTGATGTTACCGGTAATCTTTTCGTTCTTAGCGTGGATGGTGCTGAACTCTTCCCAAGGGTTAGGTCGACATTGCTTAATACCCAAGGAAATACGGCGACGATCTTCGTCGATATCCAAAACCATGACTTCGGTTTCATCGCCCACGGAAACCACCTTCGATGGATGAATATTCTTGTTGGTCCAATCCATTTCAGAAACGTGCACCAAACCCTCAACACCGGATTCAATCTCAGCGAAACAGCCATAATCGGTGAGGTTGGTCACAGTGGCGGTTACTCGCGCACCCTCTGGATAGCGACGAATGATATCCACCCATGGGTCTTCACCCAGCTGCTTCATACCTAGGCTGACGCGATTCTTCTCTCGGTCGAACTTAAGAACACGCACATCAACTTCGTCGCCCACATTAACCATTTCGCTTGGATGACGAATGCGCTTCCAAGCCATGTCGGTAATGTGCAGCAAGCCATCAACGCCGCCAAGGTCAACGAATGCACCGTAGTCGGTAAGGTTCTTAACAATCCCTTTAACGTCTTGACCTTCTTGCATCGAGGCCAGCAGCGCGTCGCGTTCATGGCTGTTTTCTTCTTCGAGTACCGCGCGACGCGAGACCACGACGTTGTTACGCTTCTGGTCCAGCTTGATAACTTTAAATTCCAGCGGCTTACCTTCTAGGTGAGCAGTTTCGCGCAACGGGCGAATGTCCACCAGAGAACCGGGCAAGAAGGCACGGATGTCGTTGACGTCGACAGTGAATCCACCTTTAACCTTGCCATTGATAATACCGACAACCACTTCACTCTTTTCGCTGGCTTCTTCAAGTTGCTGCCAAGATTCCGCGCGGCGCGCTTTTTCCCGTGATAATCGGGTCTCTCCGAAGCCATCGTCGACCACTTCCATAGCGACCTTTACTTGGTCGCCTATACTCAGTGTGCATTCGCCTTCTTCGTTGAGAAATTGATTCTTTGGAATGACCCCTTCTGACTTGAGGCCTGCATGAACGATGACCCAATCGTCATCAATATCTACCACCGTGCCGGTTACGATGGACCCAGGCGCCATCTCGATGGTTTGTAAACTTTCTTCAAATAGGTCGGCAAAAGATTCGCTCATAAGTGTGGTCGGCGTAGCAGCAGGGGCGTGTCAAAACGACAATGTGCGCAGCCGTCTCTCCGTTGGTTAGTTAATGTTATGTGCACAGCGCTTTGTTCCGCGTTGCGATTATCCGCGTCATTCGGTGATTGGCCGCGAGTATTAATCACCCGCCAAGTTCCTAACCCCAATTGCAGTCGCAGTCGACTCGCGGCTATTGCAGCAAGCGCTGTTTCGCTGCCTGCATAACCGTGTTACACACCTCTTGTATTGTCATCTGGGTGCTGTCGATTAGCAGTGCGTCGCTCGCCGCTTTCAGCGGCGCTGTTACACGTTCTCTATCTCGTGCATCCCGTTCTTGGATCTGCTCGAGAAGGTCGCGCAAACTAACACTCAAACCTTTGTTTTTCAACTGGTTATAACGTCTTTCCGCCCGCGCCTGAGCGCTTGCATCAAGGAAAATCTTGAGCCCCGCATGCGGGAAAACCACCGTACCCATATCACGACCGTCTGCCACCAGGCCAGGCGCTTGGGCAAAGTTGCGCTGCAGTTCTAAAATAGCTCTACGAACTGCAGGCAGCGCCGCAACCCGAGACGCCAATACGCCAATATCTTCGGTGCGAATTTCATCCGTTAGATCTAAGTCATTGACCCGCACCTGCCCGTCCGGGAAGGTAATGTCTAGAGATCCCGCCAAATCGCACATCGTCTGTTCGTGATCGACATCTAAACCGCGCCGCACTGCCATCGCGGCAACAATCCGGTATAACGCGCCGGAATCCAGCAGGTGCCAGCCCAGTTCCGCCGCCAGCCACGCCGCTAAGGTGCCTTTGCCGGAACCACTAGGACCATCAATAGCTAATACCGGCACTGTTTTATTCATAGTTTTCTTGGTTTTTCAGGGTTTGCTTCTCCACGGCATTGCGCAGTTGAGCTAAACCCAGTTCGCTGTCGCCGTTTTCAAGCGCCGCAATGAGTTGCTGCAGATCATCGCTAAACCGACCGGCGCTCTCGACCACTGAATCCTTATTCAAGCGCAAAATACGCCACCACAAATCTGGGTCAGCTCCAGCAATACGGGTAAAGTCGCGAAAGCCGCCGCCCGTCAGCGGTATATGCCCCGGATTTACCTGCTGCATGAAAGCGAAAGCCAGCAAATGCGGCAAATGACTCGTCACTGCTAGCGACTGATCATGCTCCTCCGGGGCCATGACCTGCACCCGGGAACCCAACTGCTGCCAAAATTCTTCGGTCTGAGCTTGCCTTTGAGCATCGCCTTCGGGCAGCGGGGTCACGACTACCGTACAGCCCTCAAACAGTTGCGCGTCTGCCGCGCTGGGACCACTTTTTTCGGAACCGCTAATGGGGTGACAGGGGACAAAATTAGTCACCGGCACTGAGGCTGCGCGTACAGCTTCTACGATGGGGGCTTTGACGCTGCCGACATCAATCACAGTGGCCGTATGATCCGCGAGTTTAAGCACCCATTCAGCGACCAAATCGCTTGGCACGCAAAGGGCGCAAAGGTCGGCATCGCTGGGTACTTCTACGGCAATATCATCGACTAAGCCCTGCGCGAGTGCATAGTTCGCTGATTGTGAATTGGGTTCGACGCCAATGATGCGCTCGACAAGGCCTCTAGCACGGACAGCGGCCGCTAACGAGCCACCGATTAACCCAACGCCGACAACCACGAGGTTGCGCACGGGCATATCAGCCGGGCCCTAGCGCTGCAAGTGCCGACAAAAATCGTTCATTCTCAATAGGCAAACCGATACTCACCCGCACATGATTTGGCAACCCGTATTCCGCGATGGGCCGCACAATAACGCCCTGCCGCAACAGATCATCGAACACATCGGCACCGGCTCGACCACTGTCAAAGGCAACGAAATTACCGACCGAAGGAATAAAAGAATAACCTTGAGCTGCGAGCCCCTGTGTGATCTGAGCCATGCCGTCCTGATTCAATGCTCGACTCCGCTGCACATAGTCGTCGTCAGCTATCGCCGCCAAACCAGCCGCCATGGCCAAACCATTAACATTAAAGGGCTGCCGCGCGCGGTTGAGTAAATCGGCAAACTCGGGACTACTGACACTGTATCCGAGTCGCACCGAGGCCAGACCATAGATCTTTGAAAAAGTACGGGTAACAATAAGGTTGGGGTACTTGTCGAGCAACGTTAAGCCGTTCCCGTATAGCACTTCATCAACGTACTCAAAATATGCCTCATCCAGCACTACCCAGACCTCCGGGCGCAATTGCTGCAAGAAATTTTCTATTGCCGCTGCTGCTACCCAGGTACCGGTCGGATTGTTTGGGTTAGCCAAGAACACAACCCGTGTCCGTTCGGTCACAGCGGCAAGCATGGCGTCTAAATCGGCACCATAGTCCTTCGCCGGCACGGTCACCAAGTCACCGCCGCAACAGGTCACTGCGAGCCGGTACACCACAAAGCTGTGCTCAGCGATAATCGCTTCACTACCAGGCTGTAGCGCGACTCGCGCGATCAGGTCCAATACATCATTGGAACCATTGCCCAAGGTAATTTGCGCTGTATCCACTCGCAAATGCTCAGCAAGGGACTGTTTGAGTTCAAAACCGCTGCCGTCGGGATACCTAGGTAATTGCGCACTTGCTTCAACAACAGCGTCCAGCACTGCTTGCGAAGGACCTAAGGGATTTTCATTGCTGGCAAGCTTAACAATGTCATTGATTCCTAGCTCTCGAGCCAACTCCTCAATGGGCTTACCCGGCTTGTAGGGCTGTAAGGCAGCTATGCGCTGATTAACGTTATCGATCATGCGGGCACCACGGTTTTTGGGTAAGAGCCAAGACACCGAACCTCCAACGCAACGTCGCCGATCGCTTCGATCACACTGGTGGCGTTGGCGTCAGACCGGTGACCGTCAAAGTCAATAAAAAAGACATAAGACCAGTCACCCGAGCGCGCTGGACGGGTTTCAATCCTCGACAAGCTGATGTCAAAACGTTGGAAAGGCTCCAGCACACGTAAAAGTGCACCCGGCTCATTGCGCACTGAAACTAATATCGATGTCTTATCGCTACCGCTGGGTCCGACATTTTGATTACCCAAAACCAAAAAGCGAGTTTTGTTGTCCGAGTGGTCTTCTATGCGTGTGGACAGCATCCGCAGCTTGTAGCGGTCTGCTGCCATCTCTCCCGCTATTGCGGCCACACTTGGATCTTCTGCGGCCTGACGAGCTGCTTCAGCATTACTTGTGACCACCACTCGCGGCACGCCAGGGTAGTGCTGGTCGAGCCAACCTCGACATTGCGCCAAGCTTTGCGCATGGGAGCGAATTTCGCGGATCTCGCCCTGTGCAGATTCCAACCGCATGAGGGCATGATGGATGGGTAATTCCACTTCGGCACAGATGCGCAACTGACTGCTCAGAAAACAATCCAGCGTATGGTTAACCATGCCTTCGGTAGAGTTTTCAACCGGCACCACACCATAGTGCACCGCCTGAGATTCGACTTCACGGAACACTTCGTCAATAGAGGCCATGGGCTGAGTGTTGGCGAAATGGCCAAATTGCTTGACTGCGGCGGCTTCCGTATAGGTACCCGCTGGTCCGAAGTACGCCACTGAGAGCGGCTGTTCCAAATTCAAACAGCAGGAAATGACTTCACGAAACAACCCAGCCACGTCTTGATCGGATAACGGCCCAACATTGTCGCCCTGCAAGCGGCGCAATATCTGCGCTTCGCGCTCAGGCCGATAAAATACCTGCGCTTCCTCTGTCGGCTGACCTTGCTTGATTTCACCGACTTCTATGGCGCACTGGGCGCGCTCGTTGAACAGCTTCAATAACTGCTGATCAATAGCGTCTATCCGCTGCCGTAACGGCTGTAGCGCATCGTCATCCGTGCTCATTTTCAAATTCGCTCATGAAATCCACCAACGATTCTACCGCAGCCATGGGCACTGCATTGTAGATGCTTGCGCGCATGCCACCGACACTGCGATGGCCTTTCAGATTAAACAATCCACGCGCCTCTGCGCCACTTAAAAATGCTTTGTCTAAATCCGCCTCGGCCAGCGTAAATGGCACGTTCATGGTTGAACGCACAGCTTCGTGCACAGGCGCAGTATAGAAGTTACTGCCATCTATAGCGTCATATAGTAGCTTTGCCTTGGCTTCATTCTGATCAGCGATGGCCTGCAGACCCCCTTGGGCTTTCGCCCAAGCAAATACCAAACCTGCCAAATACCAACCATATGTCGGTGGAGTATTGGACATGGAATCTGCATCAGCCTGCGCCGCGTAATCTAAAAATGTTGGCGTTTCGGAGCGTGCGTTACCGCACAAATCTTTGCGCACAATGATCACCGTCAGTCCGGCCGGGCCAATATTTTTCTGCGCCCCAGCATAAATCAGGCCAAATCGATTCACATCTACAGGACGCGACAATATATCCGATGACATGTCAGCGACCAGAGGACAGGTGCTTTCGGGCATCTGTTTAAACTGAACCCCGCCGATGGTCTCGTTCGAACAGATGTGCAGTAACTTAGCGTTCGCCGACAACTGCCAATTTTCGGCTTCGGGAATGCGGTCATAATTAGTCTCACCACTGCTGGCGGCAATGTTAACGTTACAATACTTCCCGGCCTCCTTAATGGCCTTTTTCGACCATGCACCGGTATCAATAAAATCCATCGTATCGCCCGATACGGTCAGGTTGAGTGGAATACCGGCAAACTGCCCGGTGGCGCCGCCTTGCAAAAACAGCACATGGTAATCGTCAGAAATACTCATGAGCTCTCGCAAATCGGCCTCCGCACGGGCCGCGATCTCAACGAATATTGAACTGCGATGGCTCATTTCCATAACGGACATGCCGGTGTCCTGATAGTCGAGCATTTCCTCTGCGGCTTGCTGCAACACTTCGGTTGGCAAAGACGCCGGTCCGGCAGAAAAATTATGCGTGCGATGCACTGTTGTCTCCACGATTTTAGTTGTTAGTTAGGCAGCAAGATGCGCGGCTAGAGGTCTCTGTGAGTCCTCGGAGTTCCCGCCGCAGCAGCTAGTCGTCCGCGTCTACCAGAGGCTCACTGTTCCCTCGGTCTGCCCCGTCGTCCTGAGCAGAATCCGCATCCGCTGCGGCCGCCTGATCAAGCGTCTGCTCCGCAATGCGCTCTACGCTGTTAAGCACCTCATCATCTTTCAGATTAATCAAGCGCACACCTTGGGTATTGCGACCGACAATCGATACGCCATCCGAATCAGTACGGACTAGTGTACCGGTATTCGAAATGAGCATAAGTTCGTCGCCACTGAATACCTGTACTGCACTGACCAACTGACCATTACGTTCGCTGGTTTGCATGGCTATGACACCCTGAGCACCACGCCCACGCATGGGGAACTCGGCCAACGGCGTACGCTTGCCAAAACCATTCTTGCTGGCAGTCAACAAATAGCCCTCTGCTTCGGGGATGATCAGTGAGATGACGCGTTGCTGCGCTCCTAGGCGAATACCCCGCACACCTTTCGCGGTGCGTCCCATCGCACGAACATCTGATTCTTTAAAACGCGCAGCCTTGCCGGCACTTGAGCACAACATTACATCGCTAGTGCCATTCGTGATGGCCGCGCCAATGAGGGTATTGCCTTCTTCAAGATCCAACGCAATAAGGCCGCTTGGTCGCGGCCGCGAGAATTGCTCTAGCGGCGTTTTTTTGACGGTGCCGTTAGCGGTTGCCATGAATACAAAATGGTCGCTGGCGTATTCGGCAATAGGTAAGACCGCCGTGATTCGCTCGTCGCCACCCAATGGCAATAAATTGACCATCGGCCGGCCCTTAGCACCACGACTGCCCTGGGGAATTTGGAAAACCCGCAACCAATAAACCTTGCCTTGATTGGAAAAACACAGCAGCGAATTATGCGAATTGGTAATCACTAAATGTTCAACGAAGTCTTCGTCTTTAACTGACGTTGCCGCCTTGCCGCGGCCGCCACGCCGCTGCGCTTGGTAAGTATCCAGCGGCTGCGTTTTGGCATAGCCTTGATGAGAAATCGTGACCACCAATTCTTCTTCGGTAATCAGGTCTTCGTCAGAGAGATCCTGTTGACTGGCTATGATCTCGGTACGGCGCTCATCACCGTAGGTATCGCGAACGTCTATCAGCTCCTCTCTAACCACACTGATCAAGCGCTCATAGGAGCCAAGGATATCTAACAGGTCGGCGATTTCATCAAGCACGCCCTGATAATCCTCCATGAGCTTGCTCTGCTCCATGGCGGTTAGACGATGCAGACGTATTTCCAAAATGGCCTGGGCCTGCTCTTCGGTTAGACGGTATAGATCACCAGTAAAACCAAAGTCTTCACTCAGGGCTTCTGGTCTGCAGGCATCACTGCCAACGCGTTCAAGTAATTCAAACAGCGCAGGCGCATGCCAACGCTTCTCCATTAACGCTTCGCGTGCATCCGCAGCCGAGGGTGAACTCTTAATTAATTCTATGACCGCGTCGATGTTCGCGAGGGCTACAGCCTGGCCTTCTAAGATATGGCCGCGCTGGCGGGCTCGACGCAGCAAGTACAAGCTACGGCGCGTCACTACCTCCTTGCGATGCTGCAAGAACGCTTCCAACATTTCCTTCAAAGTTAGCAGCTTCGGCTGGCCATCAACTAACGCCACACAGTTGATACCGAATACCGTCTGCAATTGGGTTTGCGCGTAGAGATTATTCAGCACCACTTCGCCCGATTCCCCGCGGCGCAACTCAATCACTACCCGCAGACCATCTTTATCCGACTCGTCGCGCAATTCTGTGATGCCTTCCACGCGCTTTTCTTTTACCAGCTCGGCGATCTTCTCTATTAGCCGGGCTTTATTCAGCTGGTAAGGAATTTCTGTAATGATGATCCTGTCGCGTCCAGATTTATCGGTCTCCACATCTGCCTGGGCGCGCACATAAATCTTGCCACGGCCGGTGCGGTAAGCCTGCACAATGCCTGCACGACCGTTAATCATCGCACCCGTTGGAAAATCTGGGCCTTGGATGTGCTCCATCAGCTCATCTAAAGAAATTTCCGGTTGTTCCAACATCTGCAAACAGGCGTTGGTTACTTCGGTGAGATTGTGCGGCGGGATGTTTGTGGCCATGCCAACGGCGATACCCGAGCTGCCGTTAACCAGCAGGTTGGGCACCCGGGTGGGCAAAACTTCGGGCATGGTCAGGGTATCGTCATAATTATTGACGAAATCCACCGTATCTTTGTCTAGGTCAGCCAGCAGCTCCGAGGCCATTTTGGCCATGCGCACTTCGGTATAGCGCATCGCAGCAGGCGGGTCGGCGTCAATGGAGCCAAAGTTGCCCTGGCCGTCCACCAGCAGATAGCGCATGGAGAAATCTTGGGCCATACGCACGACCGTTTCATAGACCGCGCTGTCGCCGTGGGGGTGATACTTACCAATAACATCGCCGACCACGCGAGCCGACTTAACATAGGGGCGATTATGGGTGTTATTCAGCTCGTTCATGGCGAACAAAGCCCGTTTATGCACCGGCTTCAAGCCGTCACGCACATCCGGTAGCGCACGCCCGACGATCACGCTCATGGCGTAATCTAGGTAGGACTGCCGCAGTTCATCCTCGATATTTACCGGGGAAATATCCCGACTATCGGGGGGCAAATCAGGGGGCAACGTATCGGACATAAATCTTGATCAACGCGGTTAAAATCAGCCCAATATGTTAACACAAGCGAGGCTATTTTTCGCTTAAGAATGGCCTACGCGAACCCACCGCTGCGGCTGCTAAAACCCCTACTCTGGCCAAGACCACGCCCGCGCAGAACGCTATACTTGACCCATGCACACCCCAGAATTTCTCCTCAGCGCGACATGGTTATTGCCCATCGCGCCGAACAATATTGCGCTTACCGACCACGGCGTTGCGGTACGCGATGGACGCATTACTGCAGTGGCACCCATCAGTGATTTGACACAGCAATTTCCTGACTGCTCGCATACGCACCTGCAAGATCAAATTTTGTTGCCGGGGCTGGTCAATGCCCATGGACACGCAGCCATGACCTTAATGCGCGGCGTTGGCGCCGGCCTGGCTTTAAAAGAATGGCTGCAGGAGGCTATTTGGCCCTTTGAGGCCAAATATATGGACGCCCAAGCAGTCGCTCTGGGCACTGAGCTGGCCTTTGCCGAGATGCTGTTATCGGGCACGACGACGCTTGCTGACATGTATTTTTTTCCAGAAACCGTGGCGCGCGTCGCCCATCAAACCGGCATGCGCTGCCAAATTAGCGCACCGATCATCAACTTTGCCACGTCATGGAGTCGCGACGCCGACGACGCATTGCATAAAACTATGGCGTTATACGACGAGTATCGATACCACCCACTGATCAGAGTCGCGTTCGGGCCGCATAGCGCTTACAGCCTCGAGCGTAAACATCTCAATCAGATTGCCATGTATGCAGACGAGCTCGAAGCGGCGGTGCAAATTCATCTAAACGAAACCCAGCGCGAGGTGGCTCAGGCCCACGAACAACTTGGGCATGGCTATGTAGAGTTATTGAGAGATACAGGACTACTCGGGCCAAGGCTGCAGACCGTGCACATGACCCAACTGACCCCAGCAGAAATCGACATGGTCGCTGCCGCCAAAACTAGCGTGGTGCACTGCCCGACCTCGAACATGCAGCTGGCCAGCGGCACCTGTCCGGTTGCTCAATTACAATCCCAGGATGTCACAGTTGCCTTAGGCACCGATGGGGCGGCATCGAATAACACCCAAGATCTATTCGCTGAGCTGCGCTTAGCTGGATTGCTGGCAAAACATGCCAATGCCGACCCCACCCAGGGCCAGGCTAGGGATATGCTGAAAATGGCCACCTTAGATGGCGCTCGCGCCCTTGGCTTAGAACAAGACATTGGTTCACTGGAAGTGGGAAAGAGCGCCGACTTAATTGCGCTTAATACGCAACAAGCAAATATGGTTCCGGTTCACGATCCTTTCGCAAGTCTTGTGCACAATAGTAGTGGCTCGGCGGTCACCACCGTCATGATTGCCGGCAATACATTGGTCAGTGACGGACAATTGCAAAAAATCAACATCGACGAGCTGTGTCGTAAGGCCCAGCGCTGGCAACTGCAACTCAGCTAGCCTATCTACACGCTCGCCAAGCACCGCAATTCAGGAACAAATATGCAACCCGAAGCCAACGTCGACGCACCCGAAATTGAAAAATTTGATGCATTGGCCCATCGCTGGTGGGACCCAAATGGCGATTTCAAACCGCTGCACGACATCAACCCCGCTCGGCTCGAATATATAAGCCAACGCACAGATCTGAGCGCTGGCCCGACCGTTGATATCGGCTGCGGCGGCGGCATTCTGAGCGAGTCAATGGCCAGCGCCGGCAGCGCCACGCTGGGCATCGACATGGCTGGTAAAGCCCTCGGAGTAGCCAAACTACACGCTTTAGAGGCGGGCGTTGACATTGAATATTTAGAGACAACGGCTGAGCAGCTGGCGCATAACCGCGCCGGTGAATTCCGCACAGTGACCTGTATGGAGATGCTTGAGCATGTCACTGCTTATGCAGACACCGTTAAAGCCTGCGCAGAGCTTGCACAACCCGGTGGCGATTTGTTCTTTTCCACCATCAATCGCAACCCGAAATCTTATGTGATGCTGATATTGGGTGCAGAATACATATTGAATATTTTGCCGCGCGGCACCCATGAGTACAGCAAATTCATTAAACCAAGCGAACTGGCACAAGCGTTGCGCGATGCCGGTTTGGATGTACTGGACATCCGTGGCCTGCACTACAATCCACTCACCCGCAGCTGCCGTTTAAATAAAGACACCAGTACCAATTACATCGTGCACGCGCGTAAACCTGTCTGAGAAAAGTAATGTTATGACCAATACCGCGATTGCAAACTATCCTGAGCTCAGTGCTGAGATGTCCGACTGGCCGTCGTTTCTAAGCGAAGCGCTCTCGCCTTGCTGCCTAATCGGCAAGCGCATTGTGGTCACCGGCGCGGGCGACGGCATCGGCAGTGCACTCGCCAAGTCTTTGGCCTGCTTCGGTGCTGACGTCATTTTGTTAGGTCGTACACGCAAAAAATTAGAAACGATTTTCGACTGGATTAAACAACATACCCAGACCGACCCAGTGATCGTGCCTTGCGATTTAGCACAACTGGACACCGGTACCGTAGCTGCTTTAGCTGAGTCCATCGGTAACCACTACGGCTGTTTGCACGGGCTTGTGCATAACGCGTCCATGCTGGGGCCAAAGATCCCCCTAGCGCACTATCCTGCCGACCAATGGCAAACCGTTATGCAGACGAACGTGAACGCCGTGTTCATGCTGAATCAGGGGTTGTTCGATCTACTCGACCAAGGTGATCCTAGCTGTATAGTCCATGTCTCCTCCAGCGTTGGTCTGCAAGGCCGCGCGTACTGGGGCGCGTATTCAGCATCAAAGTTCGCGCTGGAAGGCCTCAATCAAATTCTTGCTGACGAGACCGAGACCGCCGGGAAAATACGCGTTTACAGCGTTAATCCAGGCGGTACCCGCACCGCTATGCGTCGCGAGGCTTACCCATTAGAAGATCCACAGACACTTCCAATACCTGAACGCCACATGAGCCTGTTTTTATTCTTACTCGCCGGAAGTCTCGTGCCTAATCTAATCAAGCACCCCCTCCCGGCTACCGGCGCGCAGCTGGATGCGCGCTCTTGGCTGTCTTAATCAGCGTTCCGGCAACTCTGGATAAGGAACGAGGCAACTGGTTTTAGCCACTTTCGAGCGCTTCAGCCGCTGGGCGGCTTGAGAATCTGCACCTTTGGTCGGCATGCGTAACAACTTGTATAGGCGCCGCAAATCGTCCAGCTGCATAGAAGCCCAATGTCCTACGGTAAGCCATGACGGCAAAATCACCGGCCCATATCGCACTCGCTTGAGTCGACTGACTGTGGCCCCCACCGCATCAAATAAACGCCGCACCTCGCGGTTCTTACCTTCCATCAACGCGACGTGGTACCAAAAGTTATTCTCACTGCCATTGTAATAACGAATGTCGGAAAAGCGCATTTGCTCACCTTCTACCAGCACGCCGCTCAGCAATTGCCGCAATGCTTCGTCGTCGAGTTTGCGGTTAATCCGCACGGCATACTCCCTATCCATCCCCGTAGAAGGATGCATAAGCTTGTGCGCAAGTTCGCCGTCATTGGTAAGCAACAGTAAACCTGTGGTCGCCATGTCCAGTCGCCCCACAGTAATCCAACGACCCTCGCGGAGTCGCGGCAGTTGATCAAAAATTGTCGGGCGCTTCTCCGGATCACGGCGACTGCAAACCGTGCCGCCCGCTTTATTCAGCAAGAGAATTTGCGGCGCATTTGTGCGCCGATCTCCAAGTCTTTGACCATCGACTTCGAGTTGATCGGCAGCCGAAACACGCTGTCCTAGGTGCGCGAGCGTACCGTTAACGCTAACCCGACCCTCGGTAATCCAGTTTTCCATTTGGCGCCGCGAACCGAATCCCTGCGAAGCTAATACTTTCTGCAGTTTCTCACCGACGCCTTGGTCCGATTTAGAGTGCTCAGATCCCACGCTACACGTCCTGCGCCGGCGCGGTGGCTTGTTGCCCCGTGCCGTTGTGTGCAGCTGCAGCCACAGGCGGCTGTTCTGCGGTCATAGTGCTCGCATCTTCATCGCTCCGCCCCGCTGTGTCGGTTATTTCAGCCGAGCCATCTGCTTCAGGGTCTGGCCTATCTTTGTCACCAGATGCCGCGTTAGCGGCAGCCTCCGCCGCCGCTTTCTCAGCTTCGATGACCGGCTCGATCATTTCACGTATTTCATCTAACGGCGGCAATTGATCCAAACTGCGCACCCCAAAGTAGTCTAAGAATGCCTTAGTTGTACCGTAGATCGCCGGGCGCCCAGGGGCTTCACGCTGCCCAACAATTTTAATCCATTCACGCTCTAATAGCGTACGCATGATGTTCTGACTTACCCCAACCCCGCGGATTTGCTCAATATCACCACGCGTCACCGGCTGCTTGTAGACAATGATCGCCAATGTTTCCAGGAGCGCTCGGGTATATCGCGGCGGTTTCTCGTCCCATAACCTGCTGACCCAAGAGCTGAGATCCTGGCGCGCCTGAAATCGGTAGCCAGACGCCACTTGCACCAGTTCAATGCCTCTCTCGCTGTTATTCGCTTGCAGAGCTTTGAGCACCTGACGAATCTTTTTACGACCTTCTTCCGCGCCCAGCTCACCATCGCGAAACAACTTGAACAATCCATCCACCGTCACCGGACCCTCAGCCGCAAGCAGCGCAGCTTCGATGATCTGCGCGACTTTTTCCGCCGCCAATTCTTCAATTTCTGTGCTCATTACACGTCCCCCTCAGTCGACCCATCCTGACCGGAATATTGCGCATCAATCGCCGCGAAGTCGGCTAAGGGTCCGCCTTGCACAGCCCCGGTGCCCGCGCGGACATGTATGGGTGCGAAGGCCTCCGCTTGCTGGAATTCAAGTAACGATTCACGAACCAATTCCATAATCGCTAAGAAAGTAACCACCACACCAAGACGCCCTTCTTCCGCGGCAAATAACTCCTGGAATGGCACAAAGTCGCTGCTGAGCTTCACTCGATTGAGTATATTGCCCATACGCTCCCGCACCGACAACGGCTCTAATTTGATTTCATGTTCAGTAAACATTTCGGCGCGACGCAATACGTGAGCCATAGCCAACAAGACCTCACGAAAATCCACCTCAGGATCTGCATGCTGACGCACAAGTTGAGGTTTATTCGCTGCCGCAACGAATAACTCCCGCTCCACCCGGGGTACTTCATCAAGTCGTTCCGCACCTGTCTTAATCTGTTCGTATTCCTGCAAACGACGAATCAATTCCGCCCGCGGATCGTCTTCTTCGTCATCCGCGTCTGGCCGCGGCAATAACATCCGCGATTTAATTTCCGCCAACATCGCGGCCATAAGCAGATACTCACCGGCCAATTCCAGCTCTAGAGCCTGCATCAAGTCGATGTATTCCATGTACTGGGCTGTGATAACCGCCACTTTCACATCCAAGATGTTTAGGTTCTGCCGCCGAATCAAGTACAGCAGCAGGTCTAGGGGGCCCTCGAACGTGTCTAAGAACACTTCCAATGCCTCAGGAGGAATGTACAAATCCGTGGGCAATTGTTTGAACGACTCACCGGCAACCCAAGCGATGGTCTCTTGATCTTCTTGCCTCGCCTGACTTAGATGGCTCGGGGTTACTGCGTCTTCATGCGCTTCAGTTTCGATCTCTGCTTCCATGCTAGTGCTCCCGCGCTAGTGTTTTCGCATCGTAGGTAAAGGCCCTACAGATTTAGCGATGGCTGATGCCAATCGCTTCGCGCACATCGTCTAGAGTTTCCCGAGCAATGCTACGGGCCTTTTCTGATCCTTCCTGAATGATCGTATTCACCAGATCCGGGTCTTCATCAAATTGCTGTGCGCGCTGGCGAATGATTTCCTGCTCTGCATTAACACTGCCAATCAAAGGTCCCTTGCAATCTATGCATCCCATCGAGGCGCTACGGCAACCTTGGGCCGCCCACTGCAGCGTCGCCTCATCTGAATAAACCTGATGCAGGCCGAACACTGGACACCGTTCAGGGTCGCCCGGATCTGTTTTGCGGACCCGCGCAGGGTCCGTTTGCATCGTGCGAATTTTCTGCTCCACAGTGTCTGGCGCTTCACGCAGAGATATAAAGTTATTGTAGGACTTCGACATCTTTTCCCCGTCCAAACCCGGCATTTTCGGCTGCTCAGCAAGCAGCGACTGCGGTTCCGGCAGGATGATGCGGCCATTGCCTTCTAAGTAACCAAACAAGCGTTCGGTATCGCCAATAGACAGGTTTTGTTGCTCCGCCAGCAATGCGCGCGCACGCTCGAGCGCCTCGGCATCACCGCGCTCAACAAACTCGCGGCGTAAATTCACATACAGCCGCGCCGCCTTCTTGCCCATCTTCTTAATCGCCGCCTCGGCATGCTCTTCGAATCCTGGTTCACGCCCGTACACATGGTTGAAGCGCCGCGCCACCTCACGAGTCAGTTCAACGTGAGCAACTTGATCTGCCCCCACGGGGACCCAACCGGCACGATAAATCAAAATGTCTGCCGCTTGCAGCAAGGGGTAGCCGAGAAACCCATAGGTGGCTAAGTCTCTATCCGACAGTTTCTGCTGCTGATCTTTGTACGACGGCACCCGTTCCAACCACGACAGCGGCGTAATCATAGATAACAGCAAATGCAGCTCTGCGTGTTCAGGTACACGACTTTGCACAAACACAGTTGCTGCACCGGGGTTTACCCCGGCAGCCAACCAATCCACTACGGTGTCGTAAGTGAACTGCTCGATACTCTCGGAATGCTCATAATTAGTGGTCAGGGCGTGATAGTCCGCGACAAAAAAGTAGCACTCGTACTCATGCTGGAGGCGCACCCAGTTATTTAATACACCGTGGAGGTGGCCTAAATGCAAGCGGCCTGTCGGTCGCATTCCAGAAAGAACCCTTTGATTCGAATCGTTGCTGCTCAAGCGAGCGCCCTAAACAAAAATATCTAGACCATTATAGGGGCAGGTGCCAACGGATGGCAGAATTTTCCGCAATTGATGGCCCGCTAAATACGACTAAACCAACTCGCCGATCCCTTGGCGCACGATCTCTACCTCTCCTTGGGTCAAATCCACTACCGTCGAAGGCTCGATGCCACAAGGCCCGCTGTCCAACACGACCGCGATCTGCTTGTTCAGCCGTGTCGCAATTTCATCGCCCTCTTGCAAACAAGTCTCATCGTCGGGAAGCCTTAGGGTGCTGGTCAACATTGGCTCCTGCAGCGCTTCGAGCAGCCCCTGGGCTACTGGATGATCAGGGATATGCAGCCCGATGGTGCGTTTCTTCGGGTGCACTAATCGTTTCGGCACCTCCTTACTGGCTGGCAATATGAAGGTGAACGGTCCAGGTGTATTGCGCTTGAGCAACCGATAATCAGCATTCCCAACCCGCGCGTAGGTACTTAGCTCGCTAAGATCCCGGCAAGCCAAAGTAAATTGATGATTTTTTTCGAGTTGCCGCAGTTGTATGAGTCTCTCCATCGCAGCCTTATCCCCCACATGGCAGGCGATCGCATAGGTCGTATCACTAGGATAGGCAACCAATTCGCCTTGATGCAGCGCTCGGGCTGCAACTTTTAGTAGGCGCATTTGAGGATGGGTAGGATGAAGGTCTAATCGTTGGGTCATGGTCTCTCCGTCGCAGGGTCTTGGGTGAACGCTCGCGCAAATTCCTCTACCATGCGCTATCACATTGGGATCAACTTAATGCAACAACTTATCGACTACGCCGCGGTCCTGGCCTTTCTTATCGCATATTTTGTCAGCGGCGACATCTTTATTGCTACCGCAGTTCTAATGATCGGCGTCTCGCTGCAGCTCTTGGCATACAAACTCCTCGGCAAACCCATTGGTAACGAGCTAAAAGTCACATTCTGGGCAAGCATGGTACTAGGCGGCCTTACCCTGATCGTGGGCGACGAGGCCTTCATACAATGGAAGCCGACCCTCGTTTACAGTTTTTTTGCGACCGCCTTGTTGGGATTCATGTGGTTCAAAAAAATATTTTTGCTGGAAAAACTGTTGGGCAAGGCGATGTCACTAAGCGACACCAACTGGACCCGTCTGACCTACGGCTGGTCGATAGCATTCCTTGGCTGTGCTGGGTTGAACTTATGGGTGGCGGAAAATTTTTCTATGGACGTTTGGGTCACATTCAAATTTGCCGGCCTCATGGGCCTGCAATTGATATTTATTGTTCTGACCGTCGGCTACCTGCTCGCTTCCGGGGCCTTAGCAGATACAGCATTAGACCAACCAGACCCCAAAGATTCGTGAGAATAGCGCATGACTGTACTGAGCGTTAACCTAAATAAAATCGCACTGCTGCGAAACTCCCGCGAAGGGCAGCGTCCCAGCGTTATTGAGTTTGCTCGATTGGCGATTGCTGCAGGCGCCAGAGGTATTACTGTTCATCCGCGCCCCGACCAACGCCATATTCGGGTCAGCGATGTGCCTGCACTAGCGACACTATTGCGGCAAGAATATCCTCACATTGAATTCAATATCGAAGGCAACCCACAGGCCGCAGCCAACAACACCGGCTACCCAGGCTTTATTGAACTGGTCGCAGCGGCCCAGCCGACCCAAGCGACTTTGGTTCCTGATAGTGACGACCAACTTACCTCGGATCACGGCTGGGATTTGTCGGTGGAACAGTCCCGGTTGCGCGCAGACATCAGTCAGTGCAAACAAGCGGGCGCCCGAGTCAGCCTGTTCATGGATCCAATCGCAGAGCACATGGCCGCCGCCGCTGATTACGGCGCCGATCGCGTCGAGTTTTATACTGGCCCTTATGCCCATTTGTATTGGCAGTACGGGCCAGATGATGCACGTACACAAGCGAGCTATGCGGCCTTCGTTGACGCGGCAGAGGCTGCACTAAAAGTCGGTTTAGGTGTCAACGCAGGTCATGATCTCGATCAACAAAACCTTCCACTATTTACTGGTTTGCCCGGCCTTGCAGAAGTTTCAATTGGCCACGCAATTATTTGTGAGGCACTAGCGAGCGGGTTCAGTAAAACTATTGCTGCCTATGTCAGCATTCTCAATAGCCCGAAGAGGAACGAACAATGAGCCTAGTGACGCCGGTCAACGCCACAATGAGACACGTCGCACTGCTGGTCGTGTGCTTGCTTACTTTCCACGGCATCGCCCACGCTCAGGAAAATCCCCGTGTCAGCTTGGTAACCAACAAGGGCGCCATTGAACTTGAATTGCTGCCTAAGTTTGCCCCGAAACACGTCGCGAATTTCTTGTCATTAGTCGAAGAAGAATTTTACGTAGGTTTAGTTTTTCATCGCGTGATTCCTAATTTCATGATTCAGACCGGCGGCTACGATAGCGATCTAAACTACAAAGCCAGCGAGCGACGAGTAGAAAACGAATCGTTCAATGGTTTACGCAACAAGCGCTTCACCCTTGCGATGGCTCGCTTAAACGACCCAGATTCCGCAGACACCCAGTTCTTTATCAACGTTCGAGATAATCCGCATCTTGATCCGCAACAGGGGCAAGCGGGCTACACCGTATTCGGAAAAGTGGTTGACGGCCTCGAGGTCATTGAAAATATTGAACTCACGGATACCCATCTGCGCATGGGCATGGTCGCGGTACCCGAAGAGGCAATCGTTATTGTCGCTACAAAATTGCTTTAAATCCCGCCAGCATCCTGCGCAGACGCCCATCTACCGACCGATTGAGTTACAATCGATTTTTTCACCAAACAGTTAATCTCTATGCGTACATTTCTTATCGCCTTAGCCAGCGCCCTCCTGCTCACCTATATCGTTGTGGAGGCCATGAGCAAGTTTTTTCCAAACCAAGACAACTATCTGGCACTTGCGGCGGCGGTAGCGGCGGCTCTGTTGATTAATGGCATGTTTAACGCTCGGCTCGCGACTTCTGATTCTGGCACCAAACGGCGGAGCAGTGGGCCCAAAAACGGCAATCGCAATTCACCCGGCAACCGCGCCAGCAAAGGTCGCCGCAACAATGACGAAAAACGCGAACGGAATAATGCCAATAATAACGGCAGGGGTGACATAAAAGGCGCGCCAAAGGCAGAACCGGCCAGCAAGCGTAAAAGCACCCCAGCGAGCGGACCTAGCGAAAACGGCACGGTGAAGTGGTTCAACCGCACAAAGGGCTATGGATTTATCGTACGAGAGTCTGGCGAAGAAATCTTCGTACATCAGCGCTGTATTATTGGCACCAGCGAAGGCCAACGCGCCAACCTAAGGGACGGTCAGGCCGTCTCCTTTGTCGTCGTCAATCACGACAAGGGAGTGCAGGCTGATCAGGTGCAGGCCCTCGACTAGCCTGAACGGTATCTTATGCATATAAAAGCGCTCCTTACTCAGCATATTGAAGCTGCCTTTGCTGAACTGAGCCTGCAAGGTCCTGCACTCATTCAAGCCGCCAGTCGTCCTGAATTTGGCGACTACCAAGCCAATGGCGTAATGGCAGCAGCCAAACGAGCGGGCCTTAACCCTCGCGACGTTGCCGCTGAGGTGATTGCAAAATTGAGCGAGGATTCCGATTTTTCAGCCATGGTTGATGGCATGACAGTGGCAGGGCCCGGGTTTATTAACCTCACTCTCGCGGCTAGTTTCATAGCGCCTTGTATGAACGCTGCTCTCGACAAATGTCAGACCGCCCAAACTGTAGTGGTTGATTATTCCGCGCCCAACTTGGCGAAAGAGATGCATGTCGGTCATCTGCGCACCACAATCATTGGCGACAGCGTTGCTCGAGTCCTCGAGGCTTTAGGCCATGACGTTATTCGCCAGAATCATGTCGGCGATTGGGGTACTCAATTCGGCATGCTGCTCACCTATCTAGACGACTCAGGAAACGCGTCGGACGAATTGGCCGATTTAGAGAATTTTTACCGCGCTTCTAAACAGCGCTTTGACGACGATGAGGATTTTCGCGAGCGCAGCCGCAGCGCAGTGGTGGGCCTGCAATCGGGCGATGCCGCCGCGCTCGAACAGTGGCGACGGTTTATCGATGTGTCCATGTCACACTGTCAGGGCATATATGATCGATTGGGCATAACACTAAGCGCCGATGACATCATGGGTGAAAGCGCTTACAACGATGACCTTGCCGACATCATTAGTGCTCTGGATAGCGCGGGTTTGCTGCAACAATCTGCAGGCGCAGATTGTGTATTCTTAGATCAATTTAAAAACAAAGAGGGCGAGATCCAACCGGTGATCGTACGCAAGTCTGATGGTGGTTATCTTTACGCCACCACAGACCTAGCCGCCATATCGCACCGCGCAAAGCGGTTACAAGCTGACCGTGTGCTGTACTTTGTGGACGCGCGACAGTCACTACATTTCAAGCAAATCTTCGCTGTGGCTCGAGCCGCGGGTTTCGCTCCGGAGACTTTGCGACTTGAACACCTCCCTTTTGGAACCATGCTGGGCAAAGACGGCAAACCTTTTAAAACACGCCAAGGCGGCATCATTAAACTTGCCGATTTATTGGATGAAGCGGAACGCCGCGCTGCCGCATTGGTGCGCGAAAAAAATCCGGACATTGACTCAGAGCAGCTGTCCCAGCTAGCTCAAGTTATCGGACTAGGCGCAGTAAAGTATTCTGACCTGTCCAAAAATCGAACCAGCGATTATGTCTTTGACTGGGACCAAATGCTCAGTTTTGACGGCAATACCGCCCCTTATTTGCAATACGCTTACAGTCGGATTCGAAGCGTATTACGCAAATCCAAGGTAAATCCGGCGCAATTACCCAATGAAGCGATCGCGGAGGAAGAACCCGAACGACGTTTAGCCGTGAGCATTGCCGGTTTCAATGATGTGCTGCAACAGGTGGCTGATGAGGGATACCCACACTATCTTTGTGCATATCTCTACGAATTGGCAACGCGCTTCACCACCTTTTACGAACAATGCCCGATTCTCAGCAGTGACGAAGCCCAAAAAACTCGACGTCTGGTGCTCGCTAACAGCACCGGTATCACACTGCAAAAAGGTTTGAATTTATTAGGCATCGATGTGGTCGAGCAAATGTGAGCGCGCCTGCGATGTTTCAATTGCTGATCTCGAGTGATGAGCTGGCACAACTCACAGAGACCGTACAAATATTGGACTGTCGGGCCAAACTTGGCGATCCAAGCTGGGGCGCCACGGCATTTGAACAAGGGCACATCGCCGGGGCCCACTATGTCGATCTGGATACTGAGCTTGCTGTGGCACCAAATCAGCATGGCCGACACCCGCTGCCATCACAGCAACAGTGGCTCAATCAGGTGCGCGCCCTAGGCTTACGTAACGACGCGCAAATTGTTGTTTACGATGACGCCGGCGGCAGTTTCGCCGCGCGCGCGTGGTGGATGCTACGCTGGTTGGGCCATGAAAATGTCGCTGTGCTTGACGGTGGCTTGGCCCAGTGGACACAGCCACTGCAGACCGGCAAGGCCGCACCGCCCCAGCCCAGCGCCTTTGCTATTCATCCGCCTTTAACTCGTCTCTACAGCAGCGAGCAGATACTGACCGCGATACAGCAACCCATCGATGCGCGACCCCAACTGGTCGACGCGCGAAGCCGTGAGCGCTTTGCCGGCAAAGAGGAGCCGATCGATCCTGTGGCCGGGCACATTGTCGGCGCAATCTGCTTGCCCTTTATCGAGAATCTCGAAGCCAACGGCAAATTCAAATCGCCGACCGCATTGGCGGCCCGGTTTGCCCATATCAGCGAAATCAACGATGTCGTGTGTTATTGCGGTTCTGGGGTAACTGCCACCCATAATATTCTTGCTGCGCGCATCGCCGGTCTGCCTGAGCCCGCGCTTTACGCCGATTCTTGGAGTGGTTGGATTACCGATCCCCAAAGACCTTACGAAACCCTCAACGATTCGTGAACACCGAGCGCATCGAACCAGCGCTTTTGGAATGGCATGGCGACCAACCTTTTGCCGCGCTTTATGACGATATTTATTACAGTGATGATGGACTTGAGGAATTCCAACGAGTGTTTCTGCAACCCAGTTCATTATTGCAGCGAGACGATTTATCCGAGTGTCTGCACGTCGCCGAACTAGGTTTTGGTACCGGCTTAAATTTTGCTCTGTGTGCAGAGGCGGTACTGGAGCACACGCAACGGCGCTTACACTACATCGCCTTTGAAGCCCATCCATTGGCGGCAGCGGACTGGGTTCGGCTTGCCAAAAGACGGCCGCAACCCCTGTTTAAAGATCTCGCTAAGGTTGCGCCACCGCTTCTTACCGGCTGGCATCGGCGTCGCTTCGCGAACGGCCGCATTCAACTGAGCGTTTATCACGGCGACATCTTACCCGGCCTGCAAGACCTCAATACTCGCCAACGACAACCTATCGACGCCTGGTTTCTTGACGGCTTCGACCCACGTAAAAACCCGGCGATGTGGCTACCCGAGGTGTTTGCCGCGATTGCCGACCGCTCGATTTCAGGCACTCGCGTGTGCACCTTTACAGCCTCCGGCCATGTGCGGCGTGGACTTGAAGAAGTCGGTTTTGATATGCGCAGAGTAGATCAAAGGCCACGTAAACGAGAGAGTCTCGCCGGTATTTTCAGCGCAACGTCCCCAGCTAGAAGGCCACCATATCCGAACCAAATACGCATTTTTGGCGCTGGAATCGCCGGGTGCTCAGTGGCTCGCGAACTAGCAGACCAAGGAATCGATGTTGAACTTTTCGATCCCAGCGGCGTCGCAAACGGCGGTTCGCGCATGCGGGCGAGCGCGCTGCATTGTCGACTGCTGGGCGATCTTAGCGCCACCGCCGAATTTCGTGCTCGGGCCTACCATCACGCACAGCCGCTTTTGAGCACCAATCCTGCCGCTCAACCCATTGCAGCGGTGCAATTGGCAACAAGCGCCAAAGAAGAGGACAAGCAACGTCGCATTGCTCAGGTCTATGGCGATCCTCAAAACACTTGGTTGCGCTTTTTAGCCGCACAAAGCGTATTGGACGAGCTCGGCTTAAAAGCTCGTTCCGCTCTGTTGTTCAACAATTCAGCAATCATCAACTTACCGCATCTCTGCTCTCAATTGCTCGACCATCCGCGAATTCAACTTGTGCAAATGCCGGGACAGGGCCAACCAGATGTGATCGCCTGCGCCAGCTTGAGCAAACGGATGGCACCACAAACGCCATTAGAAATCGGCGATGTATTTGGCCAGCTAAATTGGATCGTGCCGCCCACTGCAGGCACCGGCGGACAGCTCAATGTCGCCATAGTGGGCAACGGCTATGTATTGCCCAGCTCTGACCATTGGGTAATCGGTAGCACTTATGAACAATCGCCCTGGGAAGCAGATACCGCCGCTGCCCACAACATCACCAGCAATAGGGCTTTTCTCGGCACAGAAGCGATCCGCTCAATTCGTTATCAACGCGCAGCACGCTGCGTTTCGAGCGACCGAGACCCTGTCATTGGTAAGGTTGACGACGGCGTTTGGATCACTACTGCGCACGGCTCCATGGGCAGCAGCAGTGCGCCATTTGCTGCCAGCATTATTGCCAGTGAGGTGCTGGGCTGGATCGCTCCGGTTTCCTCGCGGGCGCTAAAAAGTGTCGCTCCAGAGCGCTTTATCGCTCGTCAAGCGCGTCGGGGTATAAAAAAAGTCGGCGCCTAGTGATCGATTACGCGAACGTTAATCACACTTTCTATCTGGGCGATGGCATCAATCAAACCTTGGTCAGGCGCTTCCGATAAATCAATTAAGTTATACGCGATACCATCACGACTCTTGTTTACAAGATCTATAACATTAATGTTTCGCTCGGCCAGTACCGCGGTCATTTGCCCCAGCATGCCTGGAACATTCTCATTGCTCACAGCCAATCGATAGCCTTCATAGGCTTCAGACACCACCGCTGGAAAGTTCACAGAATTAACAATGCTGCCACTTTCAAGAAAACGCCGTAATTGGTCGGCCGCCATGACCGCGCAGTTTTCTTCCGCCTCCTCGGTGCTCGCGCCTAAATGCGGGGTGAGCAAAACTCTATCGTGCTCCAACAAGCCCGGGACTGGGAAATCCGCCACATAACGGGCAACTTGGCCGCTTTCCAACGCCGCAGCCAAAGCCGTCGCGTCGACAATAGGTTGCCTCGCGAAATTTAATAACACACTCCCTGGTTTGAAGGCGCGCAAGCTTTCTTCGTTAATCAAACCCTCGGTCGCCGGCAACAACGGCACGTGCAACGTAACGTAATCAGCCTTTGCAAACAGCGACGGTAAATTTTGCATGCGCTCTACTTCGGCAGGAATGCGCCAAGCTGCATCGACTGACAATGCCGGGTCGTAGCCAACAACATTCATCCCTAAATCAAGAGCGGCTCTGGCGACCATTGAACCGATCGCACCAAGTCCTACCACACCCAAAGTTTTACCTACTAACTCACGGCCTTTGAAGCGTTTCTTTTCCGCTTCCACCAGCTTATTCAACTCACCTTCGTCCTGCACAGCTGCCAAAGAGCGCACATAGTTAATGCCGCCAAAAACGTCTCTGGAAGCAAGCAACAACCCGGTAAGCACCAGTTCCTTGACCGAGTTGGCGTTGGCACCCGGCGTATTGAACACAACAATACCGCGCTCGCTGCATTGCGCGACGGGTACATTATTTGTTCCAGCACCGGCGCGCGCGATTGCTCGCAATCCCGATGACAACTCATCAACGCCCAACTTATGACTGCGCAACAACACAGCATCCGCCGTATCGACCTCGGCACCTACGCTGTAGAGATCTGCAGGAAAGCGCTCCAGACCTATGGGAGCAATCGCGTTGTATGTTTTGATTTTGTACATAAAGAGAACCGGAGTGTTGCGGGGAGCGGCGACGTTAGGGGCCGGTCGCTGAGTTGTCAAGAACGCGGGCTGCGCCATGCATAGAATTCAGGTCAGGGCTTCAATTTCGTCAACTAGCAAGTCAATAGTGGGCAAACGCTGAAATTCAGTTAATCGGGCAAGATACCTTGCTTGGTTTTCTTCTAAAACGCTCAGGGCTTCGCACAAGCTCTGCGCGGTCAACACCGATTCTGGCAATACTTCGCTGTAACCTTGAGACTGAGCATAGTCAGCGTTTGCAATTTGATCGCCGCGAGAAGCCTTGGCGGACAGCGGCACCAACAAATTCAATTTTGCCAAAGACAGCAGTTCGAATAACGCATTGGCACCTGCCCGAGAGATTACGACGTCGGCTGCACTGAGGAGATCGCCCCAACCTTCCGATATGTATTCAAACTCTAGATAACCAGACTGCGCTGCACCGCTAATTTTGCCCGCGCCACAGATATGGACCACCGCATAATCCCGCAACAATACGGGTAATGCCGCGCGCACTACCTGATTGAGGCGATCCGCACCTAAACTACCGCCTGTAATCAAGAGGATTTTTTTATCCTCAAGCGCCAGGGCCCGCCGACCCTTGAAGCCATCACCCGCCAACAGCTCGGGCCTGATCGGGGTGCCAGTATGCACAATCCGACCAGCAAATTTAGGTAATGCGGTCTCGGCAAAGCTTATGCAGAATGTCTCGACAAACGGTGACGCCAGTCTATTGGCCAGCCCTGGCGTCAGATCTGATTCGTGAGCAAGAACCGGTACCCGCAACAACCAAGCAGCGAATACAAGTGGAAGGGAAACAAAACCACCTTTCGAAAAAACCACCTCAGGTTTGATCCGCTGCAGCAAGAATAACGACTCAATTACAGCCCAGGCGATACGCCCTAGGTCGGTAATGTTTTGCCAATCCAAGTAGCGCCGCAACTTCCCCGCCGCGATACCATGAAACGTGACCGCTCGGTCTTGCAGCAATTTTTCTTCAAACCCACTGCGCGTGCCTACAAAGTGCACTGACCATTGCCTAATCAATAGTTGATCAATCACGGGCAATGCAGGCACGACATGACCAGCACTGCCGCCACCCACCACCACAATAACTCGCGACTCACGCTGCCCTAGGTTTGGCTCCAAGGCCATACTAATATCCCAACACTTGCTTGAGCAGAGGGACAGTGAGCAACCGCTGATGCCTGAGCGTAGCCTCATCGAGCCGTTCTAGATCTCGGACTAAAGTCGATAAATCACGCGGGCCACGCCGCAACCAATACTCCAATACAGCGTCTGGCAGATCGTAGCCTTTAGCCTGTGCACGCAAGGTCAATACTTCCGCCTTACCCTGATCGCACAGAGGTACAAGTGAAAAATGTGCCAAACCACGCATACGCGAGTTCAAGTCCGGCAAAGCAAATTCAACCCCCAGTGCCGATTGTTCATGACTCACAAGCATTTCGCCTGCTGCAGCATGTAGACTTTGATAAATCGACATCAACGCCTCCTCTTGCTGTTCAGTCGTTTGCAGCTTGCCTAAATTGTCTATCGCGATCAGCGCATTACTGCCGAACGGCATATTCATTGCCCGTTTAAGCTGCACGCCGTACGTCTGTTGAGGTAACTTACAGTCTAGGTAAATCACCTGACGCCCCAATTGGGTCGCAGCATAGCAATGCGCTTGCAACAAATGGGTGCGGCCACTGGATCGCCTACCACTGACCCAGACACCGCGAAACCCTTCTTTTGACGAGCCCAAAAACTCGACCAATTCAACGTTATCGCCCACCACAAAATTGTCCATTGTGGGACGATAGGCGTTGTCAATGGGCAACGTAAATTGCGTGCTCAAGATCCGCTACTGCCTTCCTGAGCAGCCCTAGCTAGCTTGCGCAAGTTTAGTTCGTGCCGTGTCCGCCCACTCCAAACCACGATGTAGTGAAGGCCTGAGGTTGTTCCAAGAATAGCCAATAGCCATAAGCAATATGGGTCGACCCATTGCTCGGTAGTGCGGCCCAAGTATTCGCCCACTTGCGCCAGCACCGGGAGCTGCACCGAGGCGTCGGGCAACAAATACAACATGATTAGAATCAGGGTGATCACCTGCATAGCCGTATTAGCTTTGCTGACTAAACTCGGTTTTATTTCAAACGAACCGAAGGTGAATCGATAAAGTGATCCACCTATGAGGATGATCAAGTCACGGCCAATCGTCAGGACCGCCAGCCAGAAGGGTATGTAGCCCTGAAAAGTAAAAACGATAAATGTTGCCGCGACCAAGATTTTATCGGCGAGCGGATCAAGAATAGAACCCAAGTGCGACTGCCAATGATAGTGTCGCGCTAAAGCGCCATCGACGCCATCAGATATTCCCGCAACCGCCATAAGCGCCAAAGCCAGTGCGATTTCGCCGTGCCAAAGAAACCAAGCGGTGGGCACGACTAAAAACATGCGTAAAATCGACAACACATTAGGCAAATAATGCATCAGTCTCGCCACAGCAAACTTGGCACTAGAGAGTGGTCTTCAGCAGCCTGTGCGGAAAACCGACCATCGCGGGTCAGCAGCGACAACAATAGCTTCTCGCTTGCCGCAGTGCTGACATTCAGGGCTATTCTGCCATCAATGATGGACGCTACGGTGACCGCTTCAACAAACTCAAATTGACGAAAATAATTCATCATTCGGGCGTATTGTCCTATTTCGCTTACCTCTCCCACATGCAGCAAATGGTCAAACTGGTCGCCGGAAAAGACAGTCATCGCCGGCGCAAAATAGGCGGTCGCCAACTCCGTTGCCACATTTGCCACCTGCTGGGCCGTCAACGCCGAAAAATTGCTTGTGACAGGCACTAAATCTTCCGCGAAAGCGATCTGCCAATCGCCACTGTAAAGGGTCTGCTCGCCAACACGTTGAGCACGCATTCGACCCACTATGAGCTGATTGATTCCATAGCGTTCGGTTGCATTAATGAGCGTCGGTAGAAAGTTGCCCCAGACAATACCTGGCGAAACCTGCAGATTGTCTTGCAGGTCAAGCAACGGCAACGCCAAAGGCAAGCCACGCTGACGCGCTTTGCGTCGCAGCGCCTGAGCCAGTTCCAGCGGGCTACCATCATGCAATAACGACCGCTGACCATCTTGCTCCACCACCATCCAAGCCATGCTTAAGGGCCGACCGGACCACCAGATGGGCAGCCGGGCCTTGCGCACCAACTCCAAAATCGCTTGTTCCTGAAACGTAACTTCAAGAGCCAGCGCCCGAGCGCCGTCCACCGGGTCCCCATTATCTGAACGAACAAATACATATTCGCTATAAAATCGATCCGGCCGTGCTAAGGCATCGTTTACCTGTTGATTGCGGGGAATCGTGGCCAATCCAGTGACTCGTGACAACACTTGGAGCAGCGCCCGGCCCGCCGCCACCTGACGATTGCGGTCACTTTGATCGTCTACTGACTCTTGTACCGTATAAAGTTGTTCATCGCTTATCGCTGCCGCGACAAGGATAGGCAAAGATAGCAGCCCGCAAAGGAGCGCACTGAGACTGCGCTTAACAACAATACTACGGGCGAGTTGCGTCATAAACTCCACGAAATTTGGCTGGCCAGATCGCAGTGTAGCTAATTCCAACAACTATTGAGAACACCATCTGACATTCAAATAAAGTGGCTCGTATTCACGCACCGCCCTCGCCCCTGTACACTGCACAACAAAATCAATGAGATCAGGTCGTGTCTGAATCTAATTCACCTCAAGGCGAACCCGGACTAACGTACAAACAAGCCGGCGTGGATATCGAAGCCGGCGCCGATTTGATTCGACGCATCGCGCCAGCAGCCAAGGCAACTAGGCGTGCCGAACTGCTGGGCGGGCTTGGCGGCTTTGCCGCCATGGCCGAATTACCGAGCGGCTACAAACAACCCATACTCGTGACCGGCACCGATGGCGTCGGCACCAAGCTAAAACTTGCCATTGACTATGCGCGTCATGACGGCGTGGGCCAAGACCTTGTTGCTATGTGTGCTAACGACGTGTTGGTGACCGGCGCTGAGGCGTTTTTATTTCTTGACTACTACGCTACCGGCAAGCTCGACGTCGATATTGCAGAACGAGTCATCAAGGGCATAGCAAAAGGCTGCGAGCTGGCGGGCTGCGCACTGGCCGGTGGTGAGACCGCAGAGATGCCCGGCTTTTACAACGAGGGCGAATACGACCTTGCCGGCTTTTGTATCGGCGTTGTTGAGAAAAGCAGAATAATTGACGGTAGCCAAATTAAAGCAGGTAACAAAATTATCGGGTTACCGAGCAGCGGACCTCATAGCAATGGGTATTCTTTAATTCGAAAAGTTTTAGAACGTCAGGGCGTTGTCCCAAACGACGATTTGCTCGATGACTTGCTGGCACCGACACGAATTTACGTTAAACCGGTACGCGAATTACTCCGCCATATGGATGTGAACGGCATGGTCCACATTACCGGCGGCGGCTTTTACGAAAACATTCCAAGAGTCTTCACAGATCAGAACCACGCCGCATGCATTAATCTCGAAAGTTGGCAACGACCAGAAGTATTCGCCTGGTTACAGCAGGCCGGCAATATCAGCGAGGCAGAAATGCTCAGCACCTTCAACTGTGGATTGGGTTTGTTAATAATCGTGAATGCGCAAGACAGCGAAGCCGCACTGGATCATTTACATGCACAAGGTGAGCAGCCATTAATGGTCGGCGAAATCGTCCCGGCAGACACGCCAGCCCGACCCGGGCAGCTCGTGATCGCCGGACCCTCAGCAAAATAGACCGCGCGGTTTCAGCAGCGCTAAGCCATTAAGTCTTCGGTAGCGTCACGCCCGTTTGGCCTTGATATTTGCCACCGCGGTCTTTGTAACTGACCTGACACCGCTCATCCGACTGAAAAAACAGCATCTGTGCCACGCCTTCATTAGCATAGATTTTTGCCGGCAATGTGGTGGTATTCGAAAACTCTAACGTCACATGCCCTTCCCACTCCGGCTCCAGCGGTGTGACATTCACAATGATCCCGCAGCGCGCGTAGGTCGATTTGCCAAGGCAAATGGTCAACACATCTTCCGGTATACGGAAATACTCCACCGTGCTCGCCAACGCAAAGGAATTTGGCGGAATGATGCATACATCATCCTCAACATCGACGAAACTTTTAGCGTCGAACGCCTTGGGGTCCACGGTCGCAGAGTGAATATTTGTAAACACCTTAAACTGCGGACCGCAGCGAACGTCATAACCATAGCTGGAGGTGCCATAAGAAATTACTTTATTGCCATCCTGATGACGCACCTGCCCAGGTTCAAACGGCTCGATCATGCCGGCTTCAGCTTGCTCAATGATCCAGCGATCAGACTTTATGGTCATAGTTTGTTCTCTAATGAATTCAGTATTTTTAGCAGCGGCGATCCGGTGACGATCAATCATCAACCATACGAATGGTCGGTGCAGCTTGTTCCCGCGTCCACAGACGCGCTGCCAAATGTCGGGCTGCATCTCGGTATAGCCCACTGGCAGCCGATTCAGGCTCAGCACGAACGGTCGGGGTGCCGCCATCTGCCTGCTGTCGAATATCCATCGACAACGGGAGCTGCCCTAATAATGGTACATCGAGCTCGCCAGAAATTTTGCTGCCGCCACCCTCACCGAAGGGGTGACTGATGTGGCCACATGCTTCACAACAATGCATGCTCATATTTTCAAGAATGCCTAGCACTGGGATATCTACCTTGCCGAACATCTCCACCCCTTTCATGGCATCAAGCAAAGCAATATCTTGTGGGGTGGTCACGATCACAGCACCCGCGACCGGTGCCTTTTGCGACAGCGTCAGCTGAATATCACCGGTACCCGGCGGCATATCTACAATAAGATAATCTAGATCACCCCACTGCGTCTGACCAAGAATCTGCTGTAAGGCTCCACTTGCCATGGGTCCGCGCCAGACCATAGGGGTCTTATCGGTGATCATAAAACTCATGGACATGGCTTTCAGCCCGTGAGCACGGATAGGTTCAAAATATTTACCATCTTTGATGTCGGGACGCCGACCTTCCTCAACACCCAACATCATGCCCTGACTAGGGCCATAGATATCGGCGTCTAAAAGACCTACCTTTGCGCCTTCAGCATCTAACGCCAGCGCGAGATTTACAGCTGTGGTGGACTTGCCCACACCGCCCTTCCCGCTCGCTACCAACACAATGTTTTTCACCTGATTAAAGGCGCGACCATGATCCGCACTAAAACGCAGTTCTAAGTCAACGTCGGCAACGCCCAAAAATCCAGCCAGTTGCTCCTGCAGCACAGCCTCTAGACCGCTCGCCGGATAACCCAGTGTTACCGAAATACGATTCCCCGATGCCAAAATTCGCGCGCCTAATTCTTGCCAAGTTTTGCCTAGGTACGGATCTGTGAACTCTTCAACTTTCATTTATCCCCAGTGCCCTTTATCGCCAGCGCGTTAGTGTAGTGCCCTTCGCTGAGCGGGTATAGAACGGACTACCAGTTTGCGACACTGGATCGGCCCGAAGCCGCAAGCGCGACAGCTATGTCCAGCCTCAATAAAGCTATCTGTGTTGTACGGATATCCGGCTACGCCACTTTTGCCACCACTATTGGAACGATCCACCTTATAATCGACCGCGCGCCTTGAGACATTCGATCAGCTAGGACCTTCATGCAACGCCAAATTTTTGTCACCAGTGCTCTACCCAACGCTAATGGCCCAATTCATCTAGGGCATATGCTCGAGCATATCCAAACCGACATTTGGGTGCGTTTTCTGCGCATGCAGGGGCATCACGTTGTCTATGTCTGCGCTGATGATACTCATGGCACCGCAACGATGATCAAGGCAGAGCAAGAAGGGGTCACCCCAACGGAACTGGTGGATGCGGTGCGCGAGGCACATTTGGCCGACTTCAATGGTTTTTTAGTCGAGTACGATAACTATTACAGCACCCACTCAGAGGAAAACCGCCATTATTCGGAACTGATTTTTTCCCGGCTGCAAGAGCAGGGGCTGATTTATACGGAGCACGTCGAACAGCTGTACGACGCAGAAAAAGGACTGTTCCTTGCTGATCGCTTCGTTGTCGGAAACTGCCCAAAATGCCAAGCCGAAGGTCAGTACGGTGACAACTGCGAGAGCTGTGGCGCAACCTACAATGCAACCGAACTCGGCAACCCAAAATCTATTTACTCGGGTACCACACCAGAACTGCGAAAGTCTGAGCACTACTTTTTCGACCTGAGCAAATACACTGATTTCCTTCGCGAGTGGACTCGATCAGGCAGCGTCCAGCCAGAGATCGCGAATAAACTCAATGAATGGCTCGAGGACGGATTGAAACCTTGGGATATCTCTCGGGACGCCCCCTACTTTGGCTTTACGATCCCCGGCACTGAGGACAAATATTTTTACGTGTGGATGGATGCACCGATCGGCTATCTAGCGAGTCTGCAAAACCTATGCGACCAGCGCCAAGACTTGGAATTCGAGAGCTTCTGGAGTGAAGACAGCAACGCCGAAGTGCATCATTTTATTGGCAAGGATATTGTGAATTTCCATGCTTTGTTCTGGCCAGCAGTATTAAGTGGCGCCGGCTTCCGCACGCCGAGCCGTATTCATACCCACGGTTTCGTAACCGTCAATGGCACGAAAATGTCAAAGTCTCGCGGCACATTTATTCTCGCCGAGCGTTATCTAGCAAATCTGAACCCTGAATATTTGCGTTACTACTACGCGACCAAACTCAGTGATTCAGCAGATGATCTGGACATCAATTTAGACGACTTTGTGCAGCGAGTTAACGCCGATCTGGTCGGCAAGGTCATCAATATTGCCAGCCGCACCGCCGGTTTCTTGGTCAAACACTTCGATGGCGAACTCAGCACTGAGCCTCACGACCCAGCGCTGATGCAACAATTCACGAGTGCTGCAGACAGCATCGCGGAACATTTCGAAAGGGGCAATTTCGGCAAGGCTGTTCGGGAGATTACCGCCCTGGCTGATCTCGCTAATCAATATATTGCGGCCCATGAACCCTGGAACATGGTTAAAGACCCGGAATACAAAGCCGACGTGCAACCGGTATGCAGTCAGGCCATACAAATGTTCCGAGCATTAATGATTTTCCTCAAACCGATACTGCCAGAGACGGCACGCCGAGCTGAGGAATTCCTTAATGTCGCACCCTTACAATGGGCAGACCTAGAAAATAGTTTGGGCGGCCATCGAATTAAGCCGTTTAAGGCCATGATGCAACGTATCGATGCCAAACAAGTCGAGCACCTAATCGATACGCCAGATCAGCCCGCCCCGGAAAAGATCGACCCACAAGAGGCACCGGCAAGCACCACCATTAGTATCGAGGACTTCAACAAAGTTGAGCTACGCGTCGCCAAAATCGTCAGCGCTGAACCTGTAGAAGGAGCCGACAAATTACTGTGTCTGGTTTTGGATGTAGGCGACCACCAGCGTCAGGTGTTTTCCGGCATCAAGGCCGCATATGCCCCAGAAGATCTGGTCGACCGCCTGACCATAGTGGTTGCCAATCTCGCACCGCGAAAAATGCGTTTTGGTGTCTCCGAAGGCATGGTATTGGCCGCGGGACCCGGTGACGCCGACATTTTCCTTTTATCACCGGACAGCGGGGCGACCCCTGGCATGGTGGTGAAGTAACTCCCCCCAGTAATAAAGGTCCATAACTGGCATGACAGATTTAAGTCTGATATTGCTTGGAGCTCTGCTCGTCAACAACTTTGTACTCGCTCAGTTTCTTGGCCTTTGCCCATTCATGGGCATTACCAAGAGTTATGACACCGCCTTTGCCACAGGCCTAGCGACTACATTCGTACTCAGCCTTGCCGCTGTCAGCACCCATGTCCTTTATAACGGCGTATTACTGCCCTTGGGTCTTGAATATCTGCGCATCATTCTGTTCATTGTGGTTATCGCTGGGCTCGTGCAACTGGTGCAAGTGTACTTACGAGCATCATCCCCTGTGCTGCAACAGCTGCTCGGCGTCTATCTGCCGCTTATCACCAGCAATTGCGCTGTGCTGGGTGTCAGCTTACTGGCCATAGGCCAAGACCTATCATTGCTGCAGACTTTGTTTTACGCCATCGGTGCCGCCGCCGGATTTACTTTAGTAATGGTTTTGTTTGGTGCCATGCGCGAACAACTGCAGCAATCAAAATTACCGGATGCTTTTAAGGGCACCCCAATCGCATTAATCAGCGCCGGCCTTATGAGTCTCGCCTTCATGGGTTTTCAAGGCCTGATCATATGATTTTTTCAAATGCTCTAACCCCGACTCTATTAATCGTCACATTAGTCGCCTTTGCTCTGACCGTCGCGCAGCTGCGCCGACGACTGCCCCATGATAAGCACAGTTTACCCAAAGAGATTGATGCGTTACTGCCGCAAACCCAATGCGCACAGTGCGGCTACCCCGGCTGCATGCCTTACGCCGAGGCCGTGGCTACCGGCGCCGCGATCGACCTTTGCCCCCCCGGTGGGCGCGAACTGGTAACACAACTGCGCGATCTTATGGGTTCAGACGCACCCCGTGAGCAAACCACGAGCACCGAACCTGAAGCGGCGATCGCCGTTATCGACGAGACTAAATGCATCGGTTGCGCACTGTGTTTGCCGCCCTGCCCAGTGGATGCGATCGTCGGAGCAAACGGCTTTATGCACACAGTAATTCCCCAGGATTGCACAGGCTGCGAGCTCTGCATCCCTGCCTGCCCAGTAGATTGCATCAGCCTAATAAGTATACCTGCAGCGACACCACCCCAACCCGCGCAACTGGCAATTTCGAGCCGCGGCTGCATCAATTGCGCCCGGTGCATAGACATATGCCCGCGCGACTTGCCTCCCGACCAGTTGTTTAAGCTCACCCAAAGCCAAGGATGGTCAGCCGCAGCCAACCTTGGGCTGCAAGCCTGCATCGAATGCGGGCTATGTGACCGAGTTTGCCCCAGCGATATCAATCTCGCCGAGATCTTTACACAAGCGAAGCGCATCGAGGCACATGAACGTGCAGAGCGCGATCACAAGGAAGCCATAAAACAACGCTACACAACCCACCAGGAGCGCGCTGTGCAGCGCCGCGAATCCGCTCAACAACGCCGCGCCGAGCGCTTGCAACGACATCGCGGCCGTCGAATTCTAGTCAAGGAAGTCGACCAAGAACGGGAGCAGCGCGGGTGACCAAGATCGCTCGAAACCGCACATCCACAATAATGTATACCGTCCTGGCGGCACTGACTCCGGGCCTGATCGCCCAAGCATATTTCTTTGGTTTTGGCGTACTGCTGAACGGAATTATACTGAGTGTTTTGTGCGTGCTGATTGAAGTCTCCATCGTGCTGGCGCGGCGACCCGTTAATTACATTAACGAGCTGTCTCGCCACGTTGGTGACGGCAGCACACTGTTAACCGCTTGGTTGATCGCGGTCTGTTTGCCCCCAAGCTTGCCGATTAGCGTATTAGCCGTCGCCGCTTTAGCTGCGATCGGCCTCGCAAAGCACGCATACGGTGGATTGGGGCAAAACGTATTCAATCCGGCGATGGTTGGTTACGCAGTGATTTTATTGTCATTCCCCGCCCTAATGGCGACTTATCCCAGCGCGGGCACCGACGGCCTCAGCGGCGCCACCCTGTTGAGCGATTTTCGCTACCGCGGCGGCACTACTGTGGCCGAGTTTATGCCTGGCGTTGCAACCGCTGCACACCACGCCACATTAACTGCGGGAATGTTCCTGCTCGGCGGTCTCTGGCTGCTGTTTCGACGCATTATAAGCTGGCGCATTCCAACCACTATGTTACTGACCGTCGGATTTCTTGCAGCGGTGACTTACGATCAGGGGTCCTCGCAAAGCCTTGGTTCACCTTGGTTCCACTGGACCACTGGCGGCACCATTGCGGCCGCGTTTTTCTTCGCCACTGACCCGGTCACACACCCAGCAAACCCTCGACATCAGATACTATTTGGCTGTCTGATCGGCGTTATATTGTTCGTTATCCGCACCGGAGCCAGCCTACCTGACGGCATCGCCTTTGCGATTTTATTGGCCAACTGCACCACCCCACTGTTCAATCGAATGCATCAACAGCCACAGCGAGCAGCCCATGAATAGCAGCGCCCTCGATTGGCGCAGCCTCCTCAGCCTTATGCTCATCGCGGGCAGCTGCGGTACCGCACTGGTCTGGGTTAATGACATCACCGCGCCACGCATAGAGATACAACGTCAGGAGCAAGCACGAGCGCTTATGAACAGCCTGCTGCTGCCGAGCCAACAACTAGAACTAAAAACAGTAGACACTTGGCGTGAGGATAAACTCAGCGCCTGTACCGACTGGTGGTTACTCAGGCTGACCGAGAACGGTTATGCCGGCCCAATAGAATTCTTAGCGTATTTGCACACCTCTGGCGAGGGTCTACCTAGCACTATTAAGCTCAGGGTTCTTAAACATTTGGAGACTCCAGGCATCGGTGACTTTATCGACCATGAACGCAGCAACTATTTGCCCGACCGAGATAATTGGACCCAAGCTGACTGGCAGGCAACCGACACACTCAGCGGCGCAACGATTACCCACAATGCGCTGCGTCGCGCCGTAGAATCAGCCGCGCAAAGCATGGATGGCGACGCGCCAAACATGTTTTGTCAAAATACGTCGCAACCGGCAGAGGGTGATTCGCAATGAACACCTTCAATCGCGGCGTGCTTGTAAACAACCCTGCTTGGGCGCAACTGTTGGGCCTATGTCCGCTGCTCGCGGTCAGTAATAGTGTAGTGAATGCGCTAGGCCTAGCATTAGCCAGTGGGTTTGTGCTTTTGGGATCGAATCTCACAATCTCTCTCTTGCGTCATCGCATACCCGATGTCGCGAGGCTACCCTGCTTTGTATTGATCATCGCCACCTTTACCACGATCACGGTAATGGTTCTGGAGGCCTTTGCATTTACCTTGTATTTACGCATCGCCTTGTTCGTGCAAATTATTGTCACTAACTGCATGATCCTTGGGCGTGCCGAATCATTTGCGAGCCGCCAACCAGTCGGCGTTGCTGTTCTCGACGCCTTAGGTACCGCGGTGGGTTTTGCTCTGGCGTTGCTAATACTAGGCGGCGTCCGCGAAATATTAGGCTATGGCACATTACTGCGCGAAATGGATTTACTGTTTGGCGAAACAGCGAGCAGTTGGATCATCGAGTTGTCCAGTACTGCGGTTGTGCCGCTGGCTCTTTTTCCGCCCGGCGCTTTCCTGCTCGCGGGTCTGCTCTTTGCGTTGGCACAGGGGTTGGCAAAGTCCAAGCCGCCCGCGACTCACAATCCAAGCGCTCAAGTTGACGCAACAGCCGACTACGAGAAATGACACAAGTAGAGCAGGTTCTAGCGTTTTGGTTTGAAGAAATCAAACCGGCCCAATGGTGGCGCAAGAATCTGGCCTTCGACGCAGAAGTACGCCGACGTTTCGGGTATTTGCACGGTATCGCAGAGAATGGAGACTTAACCCATTGGCGAAGTAACGCGGAAGGCCGTTTGGCCGAAGTTCTTATTCTCGATCAATTTTCGCGCAATCTATACCGTAACCAAGCCCGAGCTTACGCATCAGACAGAATCGCTCAGGAACAGGCCGAAGCGGCTATTAAATTAGGCTTGGACCTAGAGTTGGCGCCCAGCAAACGCGCTTTTTTATATATGCCTTTTATGCATAGCGAATCTGCGGCGCATCAACACAACAGCGTGAAACTGTTTGCAACAATCGAGGCAACTGGCAACCTAAGGTCAGCACAACGACACCGTGCTGTCATCGAAAAATTCGGCCGATTTCCTCATCGTAACGACGCTTTAAAGCGGCCCTCTACAACAGAAGAAGAGATGTTTTTACGGCAACCGGGGGCAAGGTTTTAACCCGTATCCTATAGATCGCTACAGATCGCCATAGGTCTAACAAATGAATCGAGCAAACGCTGCACGATGCTGAGTCGGCTTCAGGCCGAAAATCCAGAGCCCACCACTGAGTTGCAGTACAGCTCGGTATTCGAACTGTTAACCGCCATGCTGTCTGCTTAGGCCACCGATGTGAGCGTCAATAAAGCCACTGGCCCATATTCGCCAGAGCCAATACGTGAGTGGCCATCTGCCGCCTAGGCGTAAGCGGATTAAAAAATCACACCAAAACGATCGGCCTATTTAATGCCAAAGCTGAGAACGAGATTAAGACATGCAAAACCCTGATCGCCCAACACAATAGCAACGCCCCCGAGGATCGAACTTTGTTGCAAGCGCTGCCCGGTGTCGGCCGCAAAACCGCGAACGTTGTTCTCACTAGCGCTTACGGCCATCCGACTATTGCTGTCGACAGACATATTTTTCGCAGCTCTAACCGCACCAAGGTGGCACCTCGTAAAAATCTGCGCCAAGCTGAGGAAAAGCTGCTTAAAGTGGTACCAGAAGAATTCAAGGTCAACGTGCATCACCGGCTGATTTTGCGCGGCCGTTACATTTGCGGAGCGCTTGCTCCACGCGAGGATTTTTATGTGTTCAAAGACAGAGTATCCAGCTGAGGATTAGATCGTTACAAGTTCCACGGCGCCAATGGGTTCCCCTAAGAAATAAGCCCCAACCCGACGAAACCGCTCGACGCCATCTGTCGCGAGAAACGTTACCTTGCCGGCAGTACCAACTAACTGTGCGCTGGTCGGCTGGATCGCTTGTGCAACCTGCAGAGCAGTGGTCTCGGCTGAATCCACAATCACGGCCGCATCTCCGAGTAGGTTGATAAGTTTTTTACGGAATACTGGAAAGTGTGTGCAGCCTAAAAGCAAGACCAAACGCCGATCTCTAAACCCGCGCAAAGCATGAGTAAGCACTGCCTCAGCTACCGACTCGGACTCATGAGAATTTTCAGCATAACCTTGCTCCGCCAGAGTAACCCAGAGCGGACACGACCTTGCGTAAACTGTGAGATCGGCGTCTGCAGCTAAGAGCGCGCGCTGGTAGGTGCCATCCATGACTGTGCCTTCAGTGGCCAGCACCAACACCATAGAACCGCATGCAGCATGCGCGGCGGCCTGCGCACCCGGTTCAATCACACCAAACACCGGTAATGGCGCGTATTTCTCTACTAACAAGGGCAGCGCTGCGGCAGAGGCTGTGTTGCAAGCCACAACGAGCGCCTTAATTCCGCGGTCAACTAAGGCTGCGGACGTCTGTAAGGCATATTGCTGCACCGTGGCAATACTCTTATTGCCATAGGGAAGCCGGGCGCTGTCGCCAAGATAGATAAACGATTCGCTGGGTAGCTCAGCTTGCAGTGCTCTCAATACCGTAAGACCGCCCATTCCAGAATCGAAAACACCAATAGGCAGCGTCGCATCAATCATGCGCGCTCGCCTCTTTACTCTCGCTCTTCAGGCCGGCCCTTTTGTAGTGCACAGCACCCAGCCGACACTTAAGAATAATCACGTCCACGCTTAGCACCCAGGCGCAGGCGTAGCGCATTTAACTTAATAAAACCGCCAGCATCTCGCTGATCATAAGCCCCTTGATCGTCTTCAAAGGTCACTACATCGGCATCGTACAAGCTGTCATCAGAACTTCTGGCCAGTACGCTCACCGACCCTTTGTAGAGCTTCAAAATAACGGTACCGTTCACGACGCTCTGGGAGGCGTCGATGAGGGCCTGCAATACTTTACGCTCTGGTGCCCACCAATAACCGTTATAAATTAGTTTGGCGTACCGGGGCATCAGCTCGTCCTTCAGATGCCCGACCTCGCGATCCAGTGTGATGGATTCCATAGCCCGGTGTCCTCGCAGCAAAATCGTGCCACCAGGGGTTTCATAACAACCCCGGGACTTCATGCCAACAAAGCGATTTTCAACAATATCTGCGCGCCCAATGCCATGAATGCCGCCCAATCGATTCAATTCGCGCAACATTTCCCCAGGACTCAGCGGGGTGCCATTCAATGCAATTGGGTCGCCATTTTTATAGGTTAGCTCAATGATGCCTGCTTCATTGGGCGCATCTTCTGGCGCTACGGTCCAACGCCACATACCGGCGTCGGCTTCTCTTGCTGGGTCTTCAAGACCACCGCCCTCGTATGAAATGTGCAATAAATTGGCATCCATAGAATATGGCGATTTATCACCACGCTTGTAGTCGACTGGGATCTGGTGTTTTTCACAGAAGTCCATCAATGCCTCACGGGAATTCAAGTCCCACTCGCGCCAAGGAGCAATGACCTTAATATCTGGATCTAGCGCGTAGGCACCAAGCTCATATCGCACTTGATCATTACCCTTGCCAGTGGATCCATGTGAAACCGCATAAGCCCCATTCTCACGCGCGATTTCAACCAAACGACGCGTAATCAACGGCCGCGCTATGCTCGTGCCTAAAAGATATTCGCCTTCGTATACCGTGTTAGCGCGAAACATCGGGTATACATAATTCGCCACAAAGTCCTCGGTAAGGTCTTCGATATAAATCTTTTCTACACCCATGGCCTTGGCTTTTTCCCGAGCGGGCTCCACTTCCTCGCCCTGCCCGATATCAGCTGTGAAAGTAATCACTTCCGCTGCATAGGTTTCTTGTAACCAACGACAAATCACCGACGTGTCTAAGCCACCGGAATACGCCAAAACGATTTTATTTTTTTCTGCCACGCGTGCGCCCTCAAAATTCGGGCGCAATCTTATGCGATGCTTCGGGTTATGCAAGCAGGCAAGATAACCAAACAGTATCGACTCAACGATCCCCCCTCTCAGCTGGGATCCTGTTAGAATGCAGATATGGAACTTTCCGAACGTTTTCGCGGCTATTTACCTGTGGTTTTAGACTTGGAGACCGGTGGTTTCGATCACCAAACCAATCCGATCCTCGAACTCGCCTGCAGTTTTCTGCATATGCATGACAATCAGCTGCTAATCAAAGGACAGGAGAGCTGGAACGTCGAGCCAGCAGCCGACCTCGTCATAGAACCGGCAAGCCTTAAGGTTACCGGTATCGAACTCGATGATCCGGATCGTAACGCGGTAGACGAAGAAACTGTGTTGCGAGAATTCTTTTCATTGGTGCGCGGAGAAATGAAGCAGCAGCGCTGTCATCGCGCCATTATTGTGGCTCATAACGCATCATTTGATCAGGGGTTTTTGAACACCGCCTGCGTACGCTGCGCAATAAAACGCAATCCATTCCATCCATTCACAGCTTTAGATACGGCGACGCTGGGGGCTTTGGCTTATGGTCATACAGTACTGCGGGAAGCTTGCCGACGGGCCGACATCGATTTTAGTGAAGCACGTGCCCACGGCGCAGCATACGATGCAGACAGAACAGCCGAACTGTTCTGCCACATCGTCAATACCTGGGATTTCCAGACCGCTTGGCTGGATTCAGCTGGCTCAATGGACTAACGATCTAAGTTTTCTCGCGCGCAATTTGGTTAATCCGCGCAGCGCACTACAAAACTCGCTTATCGGCGGATCATATGGCGAAACAATCTGAACGTGAACCAATGCGCGATGCCCGCGCCCTTCGGCTTTATCAAAATCATTTTTATCCGCAAGCAGAAAGGCTACTTTTTACCAGGCTCAAGGCTACTTATATGGGAGTTAACCAGTCGTGGGTGTCCGTGGCCAAGCCCCACTGAATATCATTTAAGATTTGACGCAAAACTTGTGTCGTCTGGCCCGGCTGGCCATTACCTACCTGATATTCCTGCCCCTTATTGATGAGCGTACCCACTGAAGTTAAAACAGCAGCCGTGCCAGACAGCGCCGCCTCACAACCGGGCCGGGCCGCCCTTTCCAGCAATTCTTCCACACTCAATTCGCGTTCCTGTACATGCATGCCGCGATCACGAGCTAGTGTCAGGATTGAATCCCGCGTCACGCCGTGCAGGAACGATTCATCAAGGGCTTTGGTAATAACCTCGTCGCCATCAAATAATATAAAGTTGGCGGCCCCCGTTTCTTGCACATCCCCATTTGGGCAAAACAGTACCTGATCAGCATTAAGCGCTTTTTTTGCCTGCATAATAGGCCCTAAAGCACTGGCATAATTACCGCCACTTTTCACCATACCCATATGTGGTGCGCAGCGTGTGCCATCTTCGTTTAGCAACACCCGCAGGGCAATTTCACCACCACCAGCAAAGTAGTCACCAACCGGTGACAACAAGATAAATTGAACAGAGGTTGTGGAAGGTTCGGCAGCGTTACCCACTGCAGGGTCTGTGCCCATGTGGGCAGGGCGAATATACAAAGAGCCTGGCGCGGCTGGTACCTGGTCAGCAAATTTTGCGACCGCGTCGACGATCATTTGTTGCGTTAAAGCGGCATCAATGGGGGGCAGATAAAGCAAGTCCGAGCTTTGGACAAAGCGCTTTATGTTTTGATCCAGACGGAAAATTTTGACGCTGCCGTCAGGATGACGAAATGCTTTTAGACCTTCAAAGCAGGTGCTGGAATAATGCAGCACATGAGCCGCTGGATGAAGATTGAGGCTATCGCTGGGCACAAATTCTGGCGCACTCCAACTGTTGCCGTCATTCCAGCTGATTATCATTTCATCAGTAAAAACCGTACCAAAGGCGGTCATAAGGGCAAACCTCTCTACCATCCATCCTAAATCCCGCCCAATCCACTATTGTGTGGATGCGTCAGGGGCTACTCAGGCGCTTCGTGCTTCCCTGCCGTGTCCGTGAGCAACGTCTCTAGCTCCCCGGATTCGAACATCTCTGTAACAATGTCACAACCACCCACAAGCTCACCCTCCACCCAAAGCTGAGGGAACGTGGGCCATTCTGCGTAGCCGGGCATCGCCGCACGGATTTCCGGGTTGCTGAGGATATCGACGTAAGCAAAACGTTGACCGCATGCCACCATGCATTGCACGGTTTGGGCAGAGAATCCACATTGGGGCGCTTGGGGCGAACCCTTCATATACAAAATGATAGGGTTTTCCGAAATCTGTTGCTTGATGGTATCGATGACTTCTTCAGACATGAGTATTTCCTATGCTGCTCTGGCGTGAACGCTTTCTTGTGAAAGTAAAAGTCTACCCTGTCGTTGCAGTCGGTCATAGTAATAGCAATCCCTAGAGGACTATTATCTAACTTCGTTATGTTGACTCCACCAGACCATGAACGACTTTGACCAAATAATTGATCGTCGCAACAGCCACAGTACTAAGTGGGAAAAATACGCCGGCCGAGACATTCTGCCTTTCTGGATCGCTGATATGGACTTCGCGGTACCTGACTTTATTCTCACTGCATTGCGCGCACGGCTCGACCATCCAATCATTGGCTACACCAAACCGCCAGCGAGCATTACTGAGGCGTTTCAGGGTTGGCTTCAGCACCATTATAAATGGTCGATTCCAGAGGAATGGGTGGTTTGGCTTCCCGGTGTAGTGCCCGGCATGAACATGGCCGCACGCTGCCTCGAAGCACAGCAGAAGATCATGATTCCGACCCCCGTCTATTACCCGTTTTTGGAAATCGCCAACAACGCGCAGCGGCAGGATATAAGGGTTCCGCTCACCCTCGACCAAGGCCTGTGGCGCATGGATCTCGAGTCCATGCAAACCCAGGTCGATGGGGTGAAGATGGCGATGATCGCGAACCCGCAGAATCCTACTGGCCGGGCCTATACCCTTGCTGAGCTGCAGGCTTTAGCGGACTTTATAGAGCGCAATGACCTGATTCTGGTCAGCGACGAAATCCACTGCAACATCGTCTTAGCTGAGGACTCCCAACATCTTCCCGTTGCGCAATGGATTCCCGATATCGCCCACCGCACCATTAGTCTGTTCGCGGCGACTAAAACCTACAACATTCCCGGTCTCGGTTGCGCCGCCGCGGTAATACCTGACGACAACTTGCGCGAGCGCTTTCAAGCACAAGAGGCGGGCCTAGTATCCGGTATCGGACCCCTGAATTTGGTCGCTTCAGAGGCGGCATTCAATGATCGAAGCGATTGGTTAAATCTTTTATTGCAGCATCTGCGCGCCAACGCAGCGAGGCTACAAGCCGTCGCGGGAACACGAATGACACACGTCGAGGCCACCTATCTTGCGTGGATCAACATTGCGGACTTGGGGCTAAACAACATTGAAGCCCATTTCGAGTCGCACGGCTTAGGCATTTCCGATGGTACGCAATTTGGTCATCCCGACTATATACGCTTCAACTTTGCCTGCCCGGACGCATTGCTGACCCAAGGCCTGCAGCGTTTAGACCAGGCATTACGCGTTTAAGAACTACTTCGCCTGACTTGAAGATTAGCGTCTGCTTTAGTAGTGTTTCGCTCTTGGACAGGCGGCTTAAGCGGCCTGTTGTCATTTTAAGACCCGCGTAAATCGCACACTTGCATATAGCCATGAGCAACGTAATGAATACCTATGGGCGTCTTCCTGTTTCCTTCGTAAAAGGCAACGGCGCTTACCTGCAAGATGATCAGGGCAAACAGTACCTAGACGCGCTGTCCGGTATCGCTGTGTGTGGGCTTGGCCACGCTCACCCGAAAATAGCCAAGGCGCTGAGCGAGCAAGGGCAAACCTTACTGCACACCTCTAATCTGTATGACATTCCACACCAAACTCGACTGGCAGAACGACTTTGCACATTGTCAGGTATGGATAATGCCTTCTTTTGTAATTCCGGCGCGGAAGCGAACGAGGCCGCGATCAAACTGGCGCGTTTAAAGGGTAATCGAGCGGGCAACCTCAGCCCAGCTGTGGTGGTGGTAGATGGCGGCTTCCACGGTCGCACCATGGCCACTCTGACAGCCACCGGCAACCGCAAGGTACATGCTGGCTTTGAGCCCTTACTCGGGGGGTTTGTTCGGGCGCCTTTTAACGACATCGATGCCATTCAAGCCATTGCGGACAATAATTCAGGCGTGGTTGCGGTTCTGGTCGAACCCATTCTGGGCGAAGGCGGGATATATATCCCAGACAGTGATTACCTGCCAGCACTACGCACGATTTGCGATCAAAAAGGCTGGCTGCTCATGCTCGATGAAGTGCAGACCGGCAACGCTCGGACTGGCAAATACTTCGCGTATCAGCACAGCGATTGTTTACCCGATGTTGTAACCACAGCTAAAGGGTTGGGCAATGGCGTGCCGATTGGCGTATGTATGGCGCGCGGCGAGGCAGCAAGCCTCTTTGTGCCGGGCAATCATGGTTCTACCTTTGGCGGTAATCCTTTGGCATGTGCCGCAGCTCATGCAGTGCTGGACGTCATCGAGGAAGAAGATATCTGCGCAAAGGCACAAACCCAGGGTCGGCGCATCGTTGACGGCCTTCAAACAGCACTGGCCGGCAATAATTCAGTGAAACAGATTCGCGGCATGGGCATGATGATTGCCGTCGAACTCAATAGTGATGCGCCCGCGTTGGTAAGCGACGCGCTGCACGCTGGCCTGCTGATCAACGTCACTCAGGGCAACATCGTGCGGCTGTTACCACCTCTGAACTTAAGCGATCAAGAAGCCGACGAACTGGTGAGTAAACTCACCACGCTACTTAATCGCTGAATTCCCCATTCCTGACTTGAGGAACTATGACAATGTCAAAGCGGGACTTTTTATCCTTATTGGACTTTTCTAAAGCGGAACTCGGTAGCCTTATCGAACGCGCCAAAATGTTCCGAAAAATGCACGAGCGCGGTGACGTTTATCAACCGCTAATCGGCCGTACTGCAGCAGTCATCATGCAATTGAGTAGCACTCGCACACGCCTAGCGTTCGAAGCCGGCTTGGCTCAGCTGGGCGCACACGCCGTTTTCTTAAGCACCAAAGACAGCCAGATAGGCCGCGGCGAGCCGATAGAAGATCTGGCACGCGTGCTGTCAGAAATGGTCGATATCGTCATGATTCGAACACTCGAACAAACTGATATGCAGACGCTGGCCGATCACGCCAGCATCCCTGTGATCAATGCGATGAGTTCCCTCCTGCATCCATGTCAACTGCTCGCCGATGTACAGACCTTCGAAGAACAACGCGGCTCTATCAAAGGCAAGCGCGTCGCATTTCTCGGCGACGGCTATAACATGTGCCACTCGTACATTAATGCATCCACGCAATGGGACTTTGAGTTGCGAATCGCATGCCCCGACTCGCATCAACCCGATGCCGATATTCTCGGCAATGGTCACAATGCCCGCCGAGTAGAGACCGCTAGCGAGGCGGTCGTTGGAGCCGATCTAGTTGTTACCGACGTCTGGTCGTCGATGGGTCACGAGGGCCAAGAAGCCCAGCGACGAGCAACATTCGAACCCTATCAGGTGAACGAAGCACTGCTAGATCAAGCAGGGCCGGACGTCTTATTTATGCACTGTCTGCCCGCGCATCGGGGTGAGGAAATCAGCACTGGTCTGCTCGATGACCCACGTTCCGTTGTTTGGCAAGAAGCCGGTAACCGACTACACAGCCAAAAGGCTTTGGTTGAGTTTTTGTTGCTCGGTCACAACGAGTCGGCTACGACAACGGCCTAACCGGCTTGCGCCTGAGCCACAGCTCTAGCGTAGCCCTCCATCAACTGCTGGCGACGCTCTCGGGGCATTAGAGGCGCGAAGGTTTGATCGAGTTGCCAAGCGCTTGCAGCATCCTCTAAGTCTGCAAGCTGGCCACAGCCCAGTGCAGCCAATACGGCCGCGCCCTTCGCCGTCGTTTCAACGTCCTTCGGGCGCTGCACCTGAACGTCTAAAATGTCGGCGAGGAACTGACATAGCGCGTCGTTGACTACCATGCCGCCATCTACTCGCAGGGTATTGACCCCAGCACCATCACCGGCCATAGCCCTCAATAACTCAGCCGTTTGCAATGCCACACTTTGCAATGTAGCAGTGATGACATGATCGCGACTGCTGTCGAGGGTTAAGCCGGTAATCAATCCACGCACATCTGGCTGCCAGTGGGGGGCGCCCAAGCCAGTAAACGCTGGCACCACCACAACACCATTGCTGTCGCCATGACAGCGCTCAAAGGCAGCCTGAGTTTCAGCCGCATCGTCGATTAGATTGAGTTGATCTCTTAACCACTTAATGGCCACACCAGCGACAAAAATACTGCCTTCCAAGGCGTAACTAGTTTGTCCGGCAATCCGATACGCGACGGTTGTCAGTAGCTGCTGCTTCGAATAAGGACGCGCGGCACCCGTGTTGGTCATGGCAAAACAACCCGTGCCGTAGGTGCTTTTTGACATCCCCGGAGCAAAGCAGGCTTGGCCAATTAACGCGGCTTGTTGATCGCCCGCCACACCGGTTATCGGAATTGGTGCTCCGAACCATTCTGCATCCGCCACCGCAAAATCGGCGGCGCTGTCCAAAACTTTGGGGAGCAACCCTTGAGGGATATCAAAATAGGCCAGCAACTCCTTACTCCAGGCCTGCTCGTTGATATCGAACAATTGAGTTCGACTCGCATTGGTCGCATCCGTGACGTGACTTTGGCCCTTGCTAAGTTTCCACAACAAAAAACTGTCCACCGTACCGAAACAAATTTCGTCCTTTAAGGCCGCTTGGCGAGCCCCCGCCACGTTATCGAGCAACCAAGTGAGTTTCGTACTGGAAAAATACGGATCAATGATAAGACCCGTGATAGCACTTATTGCCTCGGCTACCGGCCTACCGTCGACCAGCTTATCCGTGGCCATCTTCTGACATTGCGCAGCAGTGCGCCGATCCTGCCATACCAGGGCGTTGTGCAGGCAGTTACCGCTCGCGCGCTCCCACAAGAGGGTCGTCTCGCGCTGATTGGTGATACCAATCGCTTTAATTGCTTCAGCAGCCAAACCCGACTGCTTTATAGCTGTGCGACCTACAGTGAGTATGGATTGCCATAGCTGCTCTGGATCTTGCTCTACCCACCCATCGGCTGGACAAACTAGGTCAATACCTGCCTGGGCGACGGTAACGACCTGGCCTAGCGCATCATAAATAATCGCGCGACTGCTGGATGTGCCCTGATCTAGAGCCATGATGTAAATCAAAAGTGTCCCCTTGTGCAAACTTCGGTGGGTTGCGCGACTAATGCTAATGGATTGTCTGCAACGGGTCTAAAGCTGTTTCAGCACAGCAAAAAGTAAGAGAAAGGCAAAAAAATCTCCTGCTTAGGCTTTTTCTAGTTGCTCATACCTTAATCACAAATTTACCCAAAGCTGTAAACAGGTTATCCACAGACTTTTTCTTGCAAAGGATTTGGTAACCCATTATCTTGTGTATATAGCGCGCTCAAACCCTACATATGGGGTTTTCAAACTTTGACTAAGTCAATTTTAATATTGCTCTGCAGTCGAACTGGCAGCACAAGACTGGAGCAAGGCAGCAAAAAACGACCAGCCTGTAACGCAGGAAACAAAAAGCTCCTCAAAACGAGAGGGAAACGAAAAGAGAGGATTTTGAATCACGTAAGAGGCCTAACAGCAACAACTAAAACAATTCAAAAAGCTCAAGACGTCTATTCGGGCAAAAATCGAACGTGAAGTCCAAAACTAGCGAACAAAAAATCAGTCAACTAAAAGTAAACAACCTACTAGGGAGTGTGTGAGCGGTCAAAAAACCGCAAGCACTTAAGAGAGAGAATTTATACCGATGCAAATGGAAACGCAGACCGGCCCAACACCCCAATCTAACGCTCAGGATCAACAACTCAATGCCCCGCCATTGTCACCATCACTGACAGCTACCGCGCCAGGGCAACTCAAAATCATTAAGCGCAATGGCACGGTGGTCCCTTATACGCAGGACAAAATCGCCGTCGCTATGACCAAGGCGTTCTTGGCAGTTGAAGGTGGCACTGCGGCAGCATCACCCCGTATACGCGAGTTGGTTGTTAATCTTGCCGGTCAAATGACCAGCACGTTCAAGCGGCGGTTACCCTCTGGCGGTACTTTGCATATTGAGGAAATTCAAGATCAAGTAGAGCTGGCGTTGATGCGCTCAGGCGAACACAAAGTGGCGCGCTCATACGTCCTATATCGAGAACAGCGCGCACAAGAGCGCGGGCCAGTAGCACGAACGTTGCCGACAGATGAAAAATTTTCAGCCATTTCTGTCGTACTCAACGACGGCAGCACAGCACCGCTAGATGTCGCACGAATCCGCACAATCGTCACTGAAGCGTGCGAAGGTTTAAGCGACGTCGATGCCGAGCGCATTATCAGTGACTCTCTAAACAACATGTATGACGGTATCTCCGCTGCAGATGTTGCCACTTCTGTGTTAATCACTGCGCGAACACTGGTTGAAGAAGAGCCAAACTACACCTATGTAAGTGCTAGATTGTTATTAGATGAACTACGCACCGAAGCGCTGACGTTTCTCAACGTAGACGGCAGTGGCGCGCAACAAAGCGCTACTCAAGGGCAAATGACAGCGGTATACCCCCAAGCACTCAAGCAATTTATTGCACGGGGCATTGAGCTGGAATTGCTGGCGCCACAACTTGCAGACTTCGATCTAGAACGCCTTGGTGCAGCGCTGCTGCCCGAACGCGATCACCTGTTTACATATTTAGGTTTGCAAACGTTATACGACCGCTACTTCATTCACTCCAACGACATCCGTATTGAATTGCCACAGGTTTTCTTCATGCGGGTAGCAATGGGTCTCGCGGCAGAAGAAGACGACCCCTGCGCGCGCGCTATCGAGTTCTACAATCTACTCAGTTCATTCGACTATATGAGCTCAACACCAACGTTATTCAACGCAGGTACGTTACGGCCACAATTGTCGTCCTGCTTCTTAACTACGGTGCCTGATGACCTGCATGGCATTTATGGCGCAATCCAAGACAATGCGATGTTGTCCAAGTGGGCCGGTGGCCTGGGTAATGACTGGACGCCAGTGCGCGCTCTGGGGACCTACATCAAAGGCACCAATGGCAAGTCTCAGGGTGTTGTGCCGTTCCTTAAAGTTGTCAACGACACCGCCGTTGCGGTTAATCAGGGTGGCAAGCGCAAGGGCGCCGTCTGCGCCTATCTAGAGTCTTGGCATTTAGACATTGAAGAATTCTTAGAGCTGCGGAAAAACACCGGCGATGACCGTCGCCGTACCCACGACATGAACACTGCAAACTGGATCCCAGATTTGTTCATGAAACGGGTTACCGAAGACGGAGAGTGGACATTACTGTCGCCCGCTGATGCCCCTGACTTACATGACCTTTACGGCAAAGCCTTTGAACAACGATATTTAGCATACGAAGAACAAACTCGTAATGGCGAATTGAAGCTGTTTAAGCGGATCAAAGCCGCTGACTTATGGCGCAAGATGCTGTCTATGTTGTTTGAGACTGGACACCCCTGGATCACCTTTAAGGATACCTGCAACGTGCGTTCGCCTCAGCAGCATACCGGTGTAGTGCACTCTTCAAATTTGTGTACGGAGATCACACTGAACACATCTGCTGATGAAATTGCTGTTTGTAATCTGGGTTCAATCAACTTGGTACAGCACATCGAAAACGGTGAGTTGAACCTCGATAAGCTCGAACAGACCACCCGCACAGCGGTACGCATGCTCGACAACGTCATTGACATCAACTACTACTCGGTAGATCAGGCGCGCACATCTAACATGCGCCATAGACCTGTGGGCTTGGGTCTCATGGGCTTCCAAGACACTTTGTACAAGCTGGGTTTAGCTTATGGCTCTGACGCCGCGGTAGAATTTGCAGATAATTCAATGGAAGCGATCAGCTACTACGCGATTGACGCCTCGAGCAACCTAGCTAAAGAACGCGGTGCTTACGCAAGCTTTGCAGGGTCTCTGTGGAGCCGGGGCATTTTGCCCATCGATTCGCTGAAACTACTGCAAGCAGAACGAGGCGATGGATTTTTAGAAATCGATATGTCGAGCAAGTTGGATTGGAGTGCGTTACGCAGCAAAGTGCAAATCAATGGCATGCGTAATTCCAACGTCATGGCGATCGCGCCAACAGCGACCATTGCCAACATTACAGGAGTGTCACAGTCCATCGAGCCGACCTATCAGAATCTTTACGTCAAATCGAACCTATCCGGCGAATTCACCGTGGTAAACCCATATATGGTGCGTGACCTAAAGAATCTCGGTTTGTGGGACAAAGTCATGGTTAACGACTTGAAGTACTATGACGGCAGCATGCAAGCCATCGAGCGGATCCCGCAAGAACTGAAGCAAAAGTATGCAACCGCTTTTGAAGTCGAGCCTCGCTGGCTTGTAGATGCAGCCAGCCGGCGGCAAAAATGGATTGATCAGGCGCAATCATTGAATCTGTATATTGCTGGTGCGTCGGGTAAAAAACTCGATATCACCTACCGTATGGCGTGGCTACGAGGCCTGAAAACAACCTATTACCTGCGTGCCCTGAGCGCCACCAGCACAGAGAAATCCACGCTGGACCGTGGCACGCTAAACGCGGTTTCCTCACAAACCGCAACAACAAATAGCGTCGCAGCCGAAGTGGCGACTCCAGAACCCACGCCACCGGCACTTGACCCGGTAAGCAGTGCTGATCTGGAGCTCGGCGACGCAGCCCCTGTACCTCTGGCTTGCTCTCTGGATGATCCAGATTGTGAAGCATGCCAATAATATAGTTTAGGAGTTAAATCATGCTGAGTTGGGATGATTACGATAACAATGCAGAAGAAGCCGCTGTAGTAAATAACGCAGCACTGCAAACACTTAACACCTCTGAGCAAGCAGCGATGCTCCCCCAAGTTGCAGAGCCCGAGGCACCGCAGGTTATAGAAACCGCAGCGCCCGCCCCTGTGGTAACACCGACCGTAGTAGCCAGCGAGCCGGTAACTGAAGCGCCGGCAACAACTGACGAATTTGAGGGCGGCGAAAGTCGTGAGCGAGTTACCGTTGATCAAAAAGCAATGATCAATTGCCGCGCTGACCTCAATCAACTCGTGCCGTTCAAGTACGAATGGGCATGGCAAAAATACCTTGATGGCTGTGCTAACCATTGGATGCCACAAGAAGTAAATATGACCGCAGACATCGCGTTGTGGAAATCGGAAGAAGGATTAAGTGACGACGAACGTACGATTATTAAACGCAGCCTCGGATTCTTCTCAACCGCTGATTCGCTCGTTGCGAATAATCTCGTACTCGCGATTTATCGTTTGATTACCAACCCAGAGTGCCGACAGTATCTACTGCGACAAGCCTTTGAAGAAGCGATCCATACCCATGCATATCAGTACTGTATTGAATCGCTAGGCATGGATGAAGGCGAGATCTTCAACATGTATCACGAGGTGCCTGCAGTTGCGCAAAAAGCCTCTTGGGCACTGAAATATACTCAAGAAATTAACGACCCAACGTTCAATACCGGAACACTGGAGACCGACAAAGCGTTGCTGAAAAACCTGATCGCTTATTACTGTGTGTTAGAAGGCATATTCTTCTACTGCGGATTCACACAAATACTGTCTATGGGCCGTCGCAATAAGATGACGGGTACCTCGGAACAGTTCCAATACATCTTGCGAGATGAATCGATGCACGTGAATTTCGGCATTGATGTCATCAACCAGATCAAACTAGAAAATCCGCAACTATGGCAAACGGACATGCAAGAGTGGGCGCGTGCCATGGTTCTGGAAGGTACAGAACTGGAAATAGCGTACGCACGTGACACCATGCCCCGGGGCGTTCTTGGCATGAATGCCAATATGATGGAAGAATACTTGCAGTTCATAGCTAATCGCCGATTAGCGCAAATTGGTCTATCCGAGCAGTTTCCTGGCGCGAAGAACCCATTCCCATGGATGTCTGAAATTATGGATCTGAAAAAGGAAAAAAACTTTTTCGAAACCCGCGTTACCGATTATCAAACGGGTGGTGCACTGACTTGGGATTAGTCTTACGTTTTAAAGCCAAGAAAAAACCCCGCAAAGCGGGGTTTTTTTTGCACTGCCACTTTCATGGAATAATGGACGACATAAAACAAACCCATAACTGCTATCGAGGAGCGCAACAATGCGAATCGTCGTTCTTATCGCCACACTACTCATCAGTGCATTCGCCTACGCCGTAACACCAAAAATTGATCGGAATGCTCAGTATACGTTAGCGGGGTTAACCAAGCCGGCAGAGATAATTGTCGACCAGTGGGGCGTACCGCATATCTACGCTAACGATCACTATGACGCGTTTTTTGTTCAAGGGTTTAACGCGGCCCGAGACCGACTTTGGCAGATAGATACATGGCGCCGGCGTGGACTTGGACAACTATCCGAGGTACTGGGCTCGGCTTACTTTAACCAGGACAAAGCCGCCCGACTATTTTTGTATCGCGGCGATATGTACAGCGAATGGCTGGCTTATGGCAACGATGCAAAAAAAATTACTGAAGCCTTTACCTCTGGAATTAACGCATACATCGATCTGACCGAAAAAAACGCAGATCTACTCGCCCCAGAATTTAACTTGCTCGGTTATGCACCAGCAAAGTGGGCACCCGAGGATGTGGTGCGCATTCGCGGTAACGGGCTATGGCGCAATGTAGCTACAGAAGTCTGGCGCGCAAGACTCGCTTGCCAAGGCAAATTAGACCTAGCCGCTAAATGGAAAGTACTGGAACCCAGTTGGGTCACTGAAATCCCTGACGGCTTAGATCCCTGTGCGATTCCCGACAACGTATTAGATCTTTATTTTTTGGCTAAAAGCCCGGTGGACTTTACTGCCGCAATGGGCGGGCGGTCTAATGAGCAAGCCGCCATCGCATCCACGGCTTATCAAAACTACCGCGGTGACGTAGGCAGCAACAACTGGGTCGTCAGTGGTGCGCGAACCACAACGGGCCGACCTATACTGGCAGATGATCCACATCGCGGCCATGCGGTACCCTCGCTGCGCTATATCGCACACCTAAACGCCCCGGGCATCAACGTTATTGGTGCAGGAGAGCCCGCACTGCCTGGCATATCAATCGGCCACAACGAGCGAATAGCGTTCGGCTTAACGATCTTTCCGATCGATCAAGAGGACCTATACGTCTATGAGCGCAAAGGTTTAGGCTATGTTTACCAAGGGCGACAAGAACCGCTGCAAACGGTAAAAGAGACCATTCATGTTGGGGCAGAAAATCCGCGCGTGGTCGAACTGCAATTTACCCGCCACGGGCCAGTGGTGGCCGCAACAAAAACGCATTTGTTTGCAATCCGCGCGGCCTGGCTAGAACCCGGTATGGCGCCCTACTTTGGCAGCATCGAATACATGCGCGCGCAAAATTTTCGGTCCTTCGTGGGTGCTCTGAATCGATGGGGCGCACCCTCTGAAAATCAAGTTTATGCCGACATTGAAGGCAACATTGGTTACAAACCGGCCGGGCGATTCCCTAAGCGAGATAACTGGGACGGTTTATTGCCGGTCCCTGGCGACGGTACATATGAATGGGACGGCTACTTCGACATGGATGTTCTGCCTGAGGAGTACAACCCAAAGCGCGGGTTCAGTGGCACTGCAAATGCTATGAGCCTCCCCAAGGGCTACCCAATCGACCAATTTCGGGTGGGATTCGAATGGTCAGCGCCATGGCGTTACAAGCGGCTGTGGGAGGTACTAGCAGACCAAGATCAACACTCCATGCAAGATTCGGCCAATCTGCAGCGCGATTACCATTCAATCTTCGCCAGAGAAGTATTGGCGCGACTTCCCGAACTTGAAGCAGTGGTCCCGCAGGGTGGGCCGATGCTTCGCGGCTGGAACGCAGTTTTAGGCCGAAATTCGGCGGCTGCAGCCTTGTGGAATGTTTGGTACCACCGCCACTTAGAACCGGCTCTGATAGGATTAATTGACGAAAGTGCCGACACCAAAACGTCACCGAGCCTCGACACACTTACTGCGCTTGAACTACTAGACACTCCAGAAGGCAAACAGCGGGCCTACACCACACTGCCCAGAGCCTGGTCAGAAACACAACAACTGCTCGGCAGTGAGCCAAAGGAGTGGCGTTGGGGTAATCTGCATCGGACTGAATTCCAGCACCCGTTGCTTCACCTTGTCTCCGAGGATGTTGCAAAGACATTAAAAATGACGGAATACGGACGGGGTGGCAGCAGTAATACAACCAATAACACTGGTTTTCGAGCCGACGACTTCGTCGTGCGCAGCGGCGCATCATTTCGTATGGTTGTTGATGTGGGTAATTGGGACGCGGCACGAATGACTAGCGCGCCGGGGCAGTCGGGTGATCCAAGATCGCAGTTTTACGATAACCTGCTAGAAAACTGGGCAAATGACGATGATCTGCCAATGCTTTTCTCTAAGGAAGAAGTGGCCG
>ERZ802830.174-NODE-174-length-63126-cov-16.193_pt1 | contig 63126 bp, 60 predicted proteins | sample MGYA00345654_ERZ802830 | MGnify/ENA primary metagenome ERZ802830 (study PRJEB30503, sample SAMEA104212375) | marine metagenome | biome: Westerlies Biome; feature: [SRF] surface water layer (ENVO:00010504) within the epipelagic zone...; material: water...
TCCGGTTCAGGAGTTTGATCGCTTGCTGTTCCCGCTCTTTTTGAGGGCAGTTCCCTCAAAACAACCTTCGGGTTTGTCTGATCTGCCAGAATCATTGCGAATGCAGATCGCAGCTGAGCCATCACGTTGCGCCGCGTTTTGTTTTCCGGCGCTTCCATTTGGTTGTTGGTCTTATCCAAAAGGCGTGACATGGCCGGGATGTTTTGACATTTATCCCTGTTTTGAGTGCTGTCTTGACCTTTTTGATATCTGTCTTCGGCATCATCTTTCGATGGCAGGGGCGACGGGTCGGTTGTCGTTTTGTTGGTGGCAGAGACGCGGCTCGCTGTGTCGCTGGTATTGACAACATTTGAGGGTCTGTTTTGTGATGGCCCGTCGCGCGGCAGGTCTAATGGGGTATTTGGCATTTTAAACCTTTCAACTCTTGCTCCCGCCGATACATTTGTTGCAATGAGAACCGGATAGGCTGGGGTGCTGAGCCACAGTTTGCGCGGGGCCCCCCGCCAGACAGGTCACGTGTCCCTATGTCCAACACATCTTCATTCATAAAGCGGCCCAATCGCACAGCGCAGTGTTCTTTGTGCTTCCCTTTCTTCAAAAGGTTCAGCATCTTTGCCCCGACAACCTTTGGTCTTGATGGCTGTAGTCTGCCTATGAGTTCGTGGCGATATTATGGCGATTTTGTGCGGGAAACATAATTTGGACAAATTTACACATCTGATTCAAACTGACCGGCCGCTGGCACTTGTCGGGGGGGGGGCGTGTGATGCGGCAGATTTGGCTTTGGCCAAACGGCGCAGCAGTTGTTTTGTTGCGGCTGATGGTGGCGCAGATACGTTGTTGGCGCATGATATCACCGCTGAGGCGGTGATTGGCGATCTGGATTCAATCACTGTGCAGGCGCGCAGCCAGATGCCGCCCGACCGACTGCATCTGGTTGCCGAGCAGAACAGCACCGATTTTGAAAAATGTCTGCGTCATATTTCGGCACCGCTTATCTTGGGTCTGGGTTTTACTGGTGGGCGAATAGATCATCAGATGGCGGTATTTCACGGTCTGCTGCGGTACTGTCACCAGCGCTGCATGCTGCTGGGCTCGGAAGATGTGGTGTTTCTTGCCCCGCCGGAGATGTCGCTTGAGCTACCACAACAGACGCGGATTTCGCTGTTTCCAATGGGGGCTGTCCAAGGGACTTCAGAAGGGTTGTTTTGGCCGATTGACGGATTGGCTTTCGCACCGGGTCAAACAATCGGCACCTCAAATCTGACAGAGGGGCCGGTACGTCTTAGGCTTTCTGCAGCTCAAATGCTGGTCATTCTGCCGCGCAACTGTTTTGAGTTTGCGTTCGAGGCGTTGCTGACGACAGCGTCTTTATGGCCGGAACACAACGGGGTTCCGGTAGGGTGTTGAGGCGCGGGAACGGTCTGTACCGCCTGGACGTTGTTTTGCTGACCGGAACTGATCTGGCTTTGGTAATTTAAGACATCCTTGCTGAGCTCGGCGGATGGACGTGGACGTTTACTGGCTGCCCGTTTGGATTATCGGTCAGAGGCTGCGGTTGCTTATTTGAGACGTTCGCGGTGGAAAATATACAGTCCCGAGCCAATGATGATCACAACCCCGGTCAACGTCAGAAGATTTGGCAGATCGCCAAACACCAGATAGCCAAAGCTAACGGCGCTTACCATTTCAAGGTAATGCAGCGGAGCCAGTGTGGCAGAGGGCGCAAACCGCAGCGCGTAAGTGATGAGCAGATGCGACAGGCTGGCAAAGACACCAACACCAAGCAGCCAGAGCCAGGCGATCCCCTCGGGCATGACCGGCGCAAGCAGCGGGCTCAGCGTCGGGTGGTCGGAAAGATGTCCCCAAAGCAAGATAGGCAGGCACATGGCGGTCGCCAATGTGGCAGTGTGTAACTGCATGGGCACCGGCTCCATCTGACGCGAAAGGCGACGGGTCACCAGCATATAAAACGCAAAAGCCAGCGCGGTGCCTAAAGGAAACAGCGCCACCAGACCGAAGATGCTAAAACTGGGTTGGATCACCAGTAACACACCGGCAAAACCGATGATACTGGCGCTGATACGCCGCCGTCCCACCTGTTCGTTGAACAGCCATTTCCCCATAACGAGCAGAATAAACGGCTCTATGAAAACAATCGCCAAAGCGTCAGCAATCGGCATTACGGCGATTGCGGCCATAAAACAATAGGTGGCGAGGATCAGAAAAAACCCGCGTAGCGCCAGTAAGCCCAAGAGACTGCGCTCGATGGTGATCGGGTGCCGCATCCACAGACAGATGGGTAGCATAATGACGCCCTGCAGTAAGAAGCGTGTTGTGGTGATTTGACTTACCGGGATTGTCGGTGCGGCCAGTTTTGCCGCCACATCCAAAAGCGGTGCCACCGCGCAAAATCCCAGCATAAGGGCGATGCCAAGTGTTACGCGGTCATCGACCTGATTCATGTCAGAGCCCTGCACCGTCATCGGTGTGCTGCCTTGTGTGATCCAAAGCCTAGCAATTCGGCACATTGACGGCCAACCCGCCCAAGGATGTCTCTTTGTACTTTTCGCTCATATCGAGACCGGTTTGCCGCATCGTTTCGATACAGGCATCCAGCGGCACGATATGGGTGCCATCACCACGCAGTGCCAAACTGGCCGCCGAGACCGCTTTGATTGCGCCAAGACCATTGCGTTCTATGCAAGGGATTTGCACCAGTCCTTTGACCGGATCGCAACTCATTCCGAGATGGTGCTCAAGCGCAATTTCGGCGGCGTTTTCGATCTGCTCAGGGCTGCCGCCCAAAACCGCGCAAAATCCGGCAGCCGCCATTGCCGCGGCGCTGCCAACCTCGGCCTGACATCCGGCCTCGGCGCCACTGATACTGGCGTTATATTTCACCAAACCGCCAATGGCGGCGGCGGTCAGCAGAAATTCTTCAACTTTACTAGCTGACGCGCCGGGTACGTGATCGAGATAATAGCGCAGCACCGCTGGGACAACACCGGCCGCGCCATTGGTGGGCGCTGTCACAACTTGGCCACCTGCAGCGTTTTCTTCATTAACTGCCATGGCATACAGGCTCATCCAGTCATTGGTGGTGTGCGGCGGGGTCAGGTTCATACCGCGCTCGGCGATCAGGGCCTCATGCAGGCCCTTTGCGCGGCGTTTCACATTCAACCCGCCCGGCAGTATGCCCTGTTGATCCATGCCCCGGTCGATGCAATCGGACATGACCTGCCAAATGCGGTGGATACCACCGCTCAAACGGCCATTGTCTGTGTGACACAACTCGTTTGCCCGTTTCATCACGGCAATGGATTTTCCCGACGTTTTGGCCATTTTCAACATCTCGGCAGCCGACTTAAAGGGATAGGGTGTAACGATTTCGTTGGAATCACTTGTTTTATCACCGGCAAGATTTGCGGCCAATTCTGCGGCCGTTAGTACAAACCCTCCACCAACAGAGTAGTAAGTTTCCTGCAGCAGGGTATCGCCCTGTTTGTCGGTTGCGGTCAGGATCATACCATTGGCATGACCGGGTAAACTGGGGCCAAAATCAAAGACAAGATCGTTTTTTGGGTTAAACTGTAACGTCGGTAGGCCGGGTGGGGTGACCGTTTTGCTATCACGGATTTCGTTGTAAGCGGCTTCCGCCCGCGCGTGGTCATAGCGATCTGGTTCGAACCCTGCTAAGCCCAATACGATGGCGCGATCCGTAGCGTGACCGATCCCGGTAAAGGCCAGTGATCCATGTATCGAGGCATTGAGCCCGTGAAATGCGAAGGGTGCTGCCCGCATCGCGACTAAAAATCGTGCGGCTGCTGTCATTGGCCCCATCGTGTGCGACGAGGAAGGGCCAATGCCGACCTTGAACATATCAAAAACTGATAGAAACATCACAGAGGGCTTTCTTGCGGTTTAGGGGCAGCGATCGTCCCCGCATGTCTCGTTAAAATTTTGGCTCGCCTGCGTAAAGCAAAAAAGCTTGCAGAGCGGATGGCTTGGGGGCTGTTTCAGAGCGCCTTTGGTTATTTGGACCACCGTTGCGAATACGATTCTTGTATCCGATGGTACGGCGGGACGGGTAAGATTTCAGCGGCCTACTTGGCGTGCTTCTGTCCGAATGACACATCTGGTAGAGTCTGAGGGATAAAAAACGACATATTAGCGGCTTTTTCGTCTTTTATGGGCCTTAGTTGCTGGTTGAAGCCACCTTTTTCAAATTAATGCTTTTGGGCGCGTGGCCGGCTGGTGAAGCACTGTGCTGATGATAGCTTGTCATACGTCATCATACGTTGATTGGCGATTGCCTCTCGCTCCTGGTGCATAAGTTACATATAAGCCGTGCAACAGTAACGGAGACGTTTTTATGACTGAACATCTTTCGCCGGGTGACCGGGCAAAATTTGCAGCCGCCAAGCGGGCCTCGGCGTTGGTTGAAAGCGGTATGCGGGTTGGTCTTGGCACGGGCAGCACGGCGGCCTTTTTAGTGCGCTGTCTTGGCGATAGAGTGCGCGAAGAGGGGCTGAGTATTCAAGGTGTACCGACATCGAGCCGCACGGCGCATCTGGCGCGTGAGGTAGGCATTGAAGTGTTTACTCTTGAAGATTTGCCGCAGCTTGATTTGACGATTGATGGCGCCGATGAGTTTGATCCCGATCTCAACCTGATCAAAGGCGGTGGTGGCGCGTTGTTGCAGGAAAAAATTGTTGCTATGGCCAGCAATAAAATGGTTGTGATCACCGATGACAGCAAAAAGGTCGATACGCTTGGGGCGTTTGCCCTGCCGGTTGAAGTGCTGAAATTTGGCTGGCAGACAAGCCATGAACTGATCAAAAACCGACTTGAATCGCTGGGCCTTGGTGACAAACCGATTGCGAGACGGATGTCAGGAGAGACCCCCTATGTCACAGATGAGGGCAATTACATTCTTGATCTGCAATTGGGGCACATCGCCGATGCACCACAGTTGGCGCTGCGGCTCAATCAAATACCCGGGGTTGTCGAGAACGGTTTGTTTATTGCGATTTGTGAGCGCGTGATCATCGGCTATAACGATGGCACGACTTCGGAACAGGGCCGCCCCGTTGGCTGAGCCGGTACCGGCACGGCATTCTAAGGACTGTAAGTATTTAAATAAAATCTGGATTGGATAGGACAGTTATGACTTTTGACTATGATCTTTTTGTAATCGGCGGTGGCTCTGGTGGCGTGCGCTCGGCGCGGGTTGCGGCGGGAGACACCGGCGCGAAAGTGGGTTTGGCCGAACAGAGCCGCTATGGCGGAACCTGCGTCATTCGCGGCTGTGTGCCTAAGAAATTAATGGTCTTTGCCAGCGAGTTTTCAGTCATGACCGAACAGGCACGGGCTTACGGCTGGCCGGTCGAGCGCGGTCCGTTCAACTGGGGATCTTTTCAAACCAAGCTCAATGCCGAATTGGACCGTCTCGAGGGGGTTTACCGCTCAATCCTGGCGAAAGCTGGCGTTGAAACGTTCGATATGGCGGCCAAACTGGTCGAGCCGCATGTTGTGGAATTGGCCGATGGAACCCGCAAAACCGCCAAGCACATTCTGTTGGCAGTGGGCGGGCGGCCGGTAAAACCCGACATCCCGGGGGCTGACCTTGCGATCACATCCAACGAAATTTTCAATCTTCAGCAGCTACCAAAGTCGATGCTGATCATCGGTGGCGGATATATTGCCAGTGAATTTGCGGGTATTATGACCGGTCTCGGTGTTGCGACAACGCAATTTTACCGCGGTGAACAGATTTTGCGCGGGTTTGACGATGAGGCCCGCAATCTGGTGACAGATGGTATGCGCGCGCGCGGGGTCGATCTGCGGTTGGGCACCAATGCAACCGCATTGCGGCAAGAGGGCAACGGGATCCGCGTTGTGGCCACAGACGGGACCGAAGCGGTTTACGATCAGGTGATGTTCGCCACTGGCCGGCGGCCAAATACCGACATGCTTGGTCTTGCGGCCCTTGATCTGCCGTTGGACGCCAACGGCGCGGTGATCGTGGACGATTATTCTCAGACAGCGGTCCCGTCGATCTATGCGGTTGGCGATGTCACGGATCGGGTAAACCTGACCCCTGTGGCGATACAAGAAGGCATGGCGTTTGTGAAAACAGTCTTTCAGGGCGCGCCGACCAAGCCTGATCACGATTTGATCCCCACGGCGATCTTCACCCAACCGGAGTTTGGCACGATTGGTCTGTCCGAAGCGGCGGCGCAGGCGGCCGGCCCAATCAATGTATATGCCACAACGTTCCGCTCAATGCGGGAAAGTTTTGGCGGCGGGCAAGAAAAATCTTTGCTGAAATTGATCACTGATGCCGCCACTGATAAGGTTATTGGGTGTCATATTGTCGCTCCTGCGGCGGGTGAAATGATCCAACTCATTGGTGTTGCTATCAAAATGGGTGCGACCAAAGCTGATTTTGACCGAACAATGGCGGTTCATCCCACTTTGTCAGAGGAATTGGTAACAATGGGTGGACCTGTCAGGATGGGTTGAAATTTTTGCCAATCTACCCAATTACAGTAAAAGCAACCACGCGGTGAGCAAAAGGATAGTATTTATGACGGGTAACAACGGCGGCCCTTGGGGCGGCGGCAATCGGGGCAACAGCGGCAATGGCAAACGCCCTGCGGATGAGACGCCGCAGATTCCCGAAATCGACGAGTTGGTCAAAAAAGGTCAAGAACAGCTTCGTGTGATGCTGGGGGGACGCGGCGGCGGAACGGGCGGTGGCTCAGATCAAGGCGGGCCGGTTGGTCCAGCCTTTACCAAAGGAACTATTGGCCTTGCGGCATTGGTTGCTTTTGTTTTATGGGCGATGGCCAGTTTTTATACCGTCAAACCAGAAGAACAATCGGTTGAACTGTTCTTGGGTAAGTATTCGGCTACTGGCAATCCTGGCCTTAACTTTGCACCTTGGCCGTTGGTCACGGCCGAAGTCTTGCCGGTCCGTCGCGAACAATCCGAAGATATCGGTGTAGGCGGCAGCGGCAGTGATGCGGGTTTGATGCTGACCGGTGATGAAAATATCGTCGACATCGATTTCCAAGTGGTCTGGAATATCAATGATCCTGCTAAATTCCTGTTTAATTTGCGTGATGCGCGCACAACGATCCGCGCCGTCTCTGAATCTGCTATGCGCGAAATCATCGCTCAGTCCGAGTTGGCGCCGATTTTGAACCGTGACCGGGAGTCGATTGCGGGTCGTTTGAAAGATTTGATCCAGGACACGCTGAACAGCTATAACAGCGGCGTTAACGTTGTGCGGGTTAATTTCGACAAAGCCGATCCACCAAAGGAAGTGATTGACGCGTTTCGAGATGTGCAGGATGCCGAACAAGAACGTGACCGGCTGGAAAAACAGGCAGATGCTTACGCCAACCGTATTTTGGCACAAGCACGCGGTGAAAAAGCCCAAGTTCTGGAAGAAGCAGAGGGTTATCGTGCTGAGGTCGTCAACCAAGCCGAAGGTGAGGCTAGCCGTTTCTTGTCAGTCCTGACCGAATTTACCAAAGCGCCAGACGTCACCCGCAAGCGACTTTACCTTGAAACGATGGAAGAAGTCTTGGGACGCGTCGATAAAATTATCGTTGACGATCAAATTGGTGGACAGGGCATTGTGCCGTATCTGCCGCTGAACGAATTAAACCGTGCCGCAGGAGGGAAAAAGTGATGGGTAAAACAGCCTTAACACTGCCAGTTATTGCAGTTGCTCTGATCGGCATAATATCGTCGGTTTTTATCGTAGATGAGCGTGAAACGGCGCTGGTACTGCAGTTTGGTCGAATTGTGTCGGTCAAAACCGAACCAGGATTGGCGTTTAAAATTCCACTGGTGCAGGAAGTTGTGCGCTATGATTCCCGTATTCTTAGCCGCGATATTGACCCGTTGGAGATCACACCACTGGATGACCGTCGTTTGATGGTAGACGCATTTGCGCGCTATCGGATCGTCGATGTGAACCAGTTCCGTCAAGCGGTGGGCGTAGGAGGGATTCCTGCGGCGGAAAACCGCTTGGACTCGATCCTGAAGGCACAGATACGGCAGATTTTGGGTTCTGTTTCATCAAATGACATCCTGAGTACAGACCGGGCGGCGCTGATGCTGCGTATTCGTAACGGTGCAATTGATGAGGCTGGGGCATTGGGGATTGAGATCATCGATGTGCGCCTTAAAAGGACCGACTTGCCCAACACCAACCTCGCGGCGACGTTTGCGCGGATGCGGGCCGAGCGTGAGCGTGAGGCTGCCGACGAGATTGCACGTGGTAACGAGGCGGCGCAACGGGTGCGAGCTTCGGCAGATCGGACCCAGCTTGAGATCGTTTCGGACGCCAAGCGTCAATCAGAGATTATTCGCGGTGAAGCCGACGCCAAGCGCAACGCGATCTTTGCTGAGGCGTTTGGTGCAGATCCAGAGTTCTTTGAATTCTACAGATCACTGGCGGCCTATCGCGTGTCGCTCAAAAGTGGCAATTCTACGATGATCATGTCGCCCAACAGTGAGTTTTTTGATTACTTGAAAAGTGACAACTCGAGCGAATGATCGAGGTCGCTTTACTGGCCATTGGCCTTGTATTGATTGTGGAGGGGCTGGTCTATGCGCTGGCCCCTTCGCTTATTGAAGACCTTCTTGACAGGTTACGTACCCTGCCGTTGGAAACCCGGCGGATGATGGGGTTGGTGGCACTTGCGGCGGGTGTTTTGTTGGTTTGGCTGGCTAAAACGTTCGGAGCCTAGGGTTTAGCGATCAATTATCGTTCACATGGCCGTGAAAAATGCCCTGAACGATTGTGTTATCAAAACTTCCGCCTACATAGTCATACTGAAACGGTGTTCACACAGCGAGCACCATTGGATTTATGGTAAAGGGAGCAGTACTGGTGAAGGCGAAAGCGAAAGCACTATCAGTTCAAGACAATCGGGCAGTTTATGGTTTTTGGATTTTATGTCTGGCGACGGCGTTGATACTGGTCCAGGCTGTTGCTGCACTGGCAAAGGGCGCTCCGGACAGTTTTGCCGATCTGGCAGAGAAAATCAGTCCATCGGTGGTCAATATCACGACCTCCACTGTGGTTGCGGGCCGCACAGGGCCGCAGGGGATTGTTCCAGAGGGATCGCCGTTCGAAGAATTCTTTCGAGAATTTCAGGATCGCGGTGGCCCGCGCGGTGATCAGGGCGACCGACAGCGGCGCAGTTCGGCGCTTGGCTCCGGGTTTGTGATCTCTGAAGATGGCTACGTGGTGACAAACAATCATGTCATTGAAGGTGCTGACGAGATTATGATCGAGTTTTTTGAGGGTGGCGAATTACCGGCCAAAGTGATTGGCACAGATCCGAAAACAGACATTGCTGTTTTAAAAGTTGATGCGGACGAGCCGCTGGATTTTGTCAGTTTTGGAGATAGTGACGTGGCACGTGTTGGCGACTGGGTTGTGGCGATGGGCAATCCGCTGGGACAGGGTTTTTCGGTCTCTGCCGGCATTGTTTCGGCGCGAAACCGGGCACTGTCGGGCAGCTATGACGATTACATCCAAACAGATGCAGCAATCAATCGCGGTAACTCGGGTGGGCCATTGTTCAACATGTCGGGCAAGGTGATTGGCGTGAATACTGCGATCTTGTCGCCCAATGGTGGCTCTATTGGGATTGGATTCTCGATGGCGTCCAACGTGGTCGCACGCGTCGTTGATCAGTTGAAAGAATTTGGTGAAACTCGGCGCGGATGGCTGGGTGTGCGGATACAGGACGTTAGCGAAGACATGGTAGAGGCCATCGACGGGTTAGATCAGGCTGCGGGTGCAATGGTGTCAGATGTGCCCGAGGGGCCCGCTTTAGAGGCGGGTATGGAGGCTGGCGACATTATTCTGAGCTTTGATGGTAAACGCGTGGCGGATACACGGGGTCTGGTGCGTCAGGTCGGCAATACCGAAGTGGGTAAAACGGTTCGGGTTGTGGTGCTGCGCGACGGTGCCTCCAAGACGCTGAAAATCGTTTTGGGCCGTCGCGAGGACGCCGAGGCAGCAACGCCAGTGGCTCAGAAAACACCAGCAGAGCCGCAGAAAAAAGAAATTCTGGGGCTGAGTCTGTCGACTTTGACCGATGAACTGCGTGAACAACTGGAACTAGACGCGAAAGCCAGCGGTCTGGTGGTACAAAGTGTTGATGAAAATAGTCAGGCGTTTGAAAAAGGCTTGAGAGCCGGTGATATTATCACCGAGGCTGGGCAGGAGCCGGTGATCCAAATCTCTGATTTTGAAGCCCGGATCGCGGCAGCGAAAGAGGCGGGACGCAAATCCTTGCTTCTATTGGTGCGCAGGGCAGGTGATCCGCGTTTCGTTGCATTGGGTCTGGCAGATAACTGATGCCAAAAGTCTAATTGGCTGGCATTAGCCTGCCTGAAATATCACAGCGCCGCGACAGAGATGTTCGCGGCGCTATTTTTTCGCCGCCCTCAACAGACCTAAGGATTCGGCGGTGCGCAGGCTCAGCACGTCGCTGTTAATACCGTCTTTGTGCTGCAGCGTCCGTATTGCGGTACGGGTGTCATCGGTCAAACGGCCATGGATTGCGCCGTGATAGAGCTTCCGGTCTGTCAGGGCGTGCTGTAGCGCGGTGACAAGCGCCTTGTCCATTTGGGCCGGGCAGAGCGTTTCAAACCACGCCTCATTGCGCTTTTTAATCATCACATGGCGGGTTTTTGTCTGGTATTGTACTGTGGGCAGCGTTTGTTCATCAGATTGGCTTGGATTTTTCTGCTGCGGGACCCGTATCTGATGGGTTACCGTATCGAAGACCGCTGGTGTGATGTTTTTTTGCCAGCAGCTGCCTTTGGGCGCATCCGTCGGACCGGACATGCCGTTTGGCAGAAGCTCTGCTGCCGCCTGTGTGTCATACCTCTGGCCGTCAACGCAGCCGACAGCGCTTAAGGCCACTGTCAATAATAATGCGATTGTGCCCCGACGCATGCGTAAACCCCTCAATCTGATTTTGGATTAACCATAGCGTGTTTTGTCGGCTGTTGAAAGCGGCAGAACCGGTGTCAGGAGGTGATCGAGCATGGGCGAGATATCTTCGATGTTTTGAGCAATCACATGGGTGACACCATCGGCGCGTTGCAGCGTGCCGGTGACTCGTAACAGGCGCGCCGAGGTCACGGCCCTGCGGCTGTCCTCAAAGAGTTTGCGCCATACAATCACGTTGACGGTGCCGGTTTCATCTTCGAGGGTGATGAAAATAACTCCCTTTGCGGTGCCAGGGCGTTGTCGCAGAATAACCAGCCCTGCGACGGTGATCCGGGCCCCGTTTGGCGGGGTGTGCAACCTGGCTGCCACTATGGCTGAAGGCGGGCGCGGCCAGTTGGCAGGGCCATGGTTGTAAGGTGGCGAAGAGGCATGATGCTGCATGAGAACAAATATAGAACATCCTATGGTTTTTGCAAGCGGTCTCAGGACCGGTTGCAAAACGGCCTGTTGGTGTTTAGATCACTTGGATAAGTATCTAAATTTATATCAGGAGCCTGCGAGAGATGGCGAAAATTACGTATATCGAGCACAATGGTACATCCCATACAGTTGACGTCGCAAACGGTCTGACCGTTATGGAAGGCGCGCGAGATAACAATATTCCCGGCATCGAAGCTGATTGTGGTGGCGCGTGTGCCTGTTCGACCTGTCATGTCTATGTTGATGCAGGCTGGATCGACAAAATACCCGCCATGGATGATATGGAGCAGGACATGCTTGATTTTGCATTCGAACCAGATCTTTCACGTTCGCGGTTGACCTGTCAACTTACGGTTAGCGACGCGTTGGACGGGTTGGTTGTCAACATGCCAGAGCGCCAGATTTAAAATAATCCGCTTGAATGGATTTGTTCGGGTGGGCTGACCCCGCTCAATGTTTTGGCCTGCACTTTGTCAAAGGGTCAGTTCAAAGGATGTGTCCAGCATTTCCACATTTGCAGCGGTGCCGCTGATTACAAGGCTTTCCAGCCGATATCAGGCCGGTAAAATCCCTCCGGCCAATCGATCTGGTCGATCAGGGCATAGGCCCTGTCACGGGCCTCTTGCAGACTGTCGCCGCGCCCGGTGACATTCAGCACCCGCCCGCCGTTGGCCTCAATACCGCCTTGGCCCAGAGTGGTACCTGCATGAAAACACATCTGAATACTGTCTTTGGGCAAGGCATCCAGCCCTGTGATTACAGTGCCTTTTTCGTAGGCTCCGGGGTAACCGTTGGCGGCCATCACCACGGTCAGCGCGTGATCCTCGGCCCAGTTGACCCGTTCTTGTGACAGGCGGCCTTGGGCGGTAGCCTGCATTAAATCCAGCGCTTGTGCGCCAAGCCGCATCATCAAAACCTGACATTCGGGATCGCCAAATCGGGCGTTATATTCCACCAGTTTGGGTTGGCCGTCTTTGATCATCAGCCCGGCATAGAGAACGCCATGATAGGGCATACCGCGCCGCGTCATTTCGGCCATCGTCGGCGCGATGATCTCGTCGAGGGCCTTTTTTGCCACTGCATCTGTCAAAACCGGTGCCGGGGAATAGGCCCCCATGCCGCCGGTATTGGGGCCGGTGTCGCCGGTGCCGACACGTTTGTGGTCTTGCGCGGTGCCGATTGGCAAAAGATCGCTACCATCGCAAAGAATGAAAAACGATGCTTCTTCACCGTCGAGAAATTCTTCGATCACCACTTCTGCGCCAGCGCTGCCAAAAGTACCGTGAAACATCTCGTCGACGGCATTAAGAGCGGTGGCCTCGTCGAAGGCGACAATAACGCCCTTGCCAGCTGCCAAGCCGTCGGCTTTGACCACAATTGGCGCACCTTGGGTGCGGATATAGTCTTTGGCGGCTTCGGCTTGGGTAAAGTGAGCATAAGCCGCAGTGGGAGCATTTGCAGCGTCACAAATTTGTTTGGTGAAATTTTTGCTACCTTCAAGGGCAGCGGCGGCTCTTGAGGGCCCAAAGACTAAAAACCCTGCCGCGCGCAACTCGTCACTGACCCCGGCGACCAGTGGCGCTTCAGGGCCAATGATGACAAAGTCAATCGCATTGGCCTCGGCAAACCCGACGACCGCAGCGCTGTTTTCGATGTCCAATGTTGCGCATTCCGCCAAGTCTGCGATGCCGGCATTGCCCGGCGCGACAATCAAACGGTCGCATTTGGGGTTTTGCTTTACGGCCCAGACCAGTGCATGTTCGCGACCACCGCCGCCGAGGATAAGAATATTCATGAAATGCACGCTCCTGCTTGGCCTTCGCTCGCGGGCGTTCTAAGCTGTGCTGAACCCAGTGGCAAGAAGTGAGACCGCATGTCTGATTTAATTGATGACCCGCGTGAGGGCCTGAACGAGCCTGAATTCAGCGTGACCGAAATTTCCAGTGCAATCAAGCGGGTGATTGAGAGCGGGTTTTCCCATGTGCGGATCCGTGGCGAGGTGGGCCGCGTGTCGATGCCGCGTTCGGGCCATATCTATCTGGATCTCAAAGATGATAGATCGGTGATTTCTGCCGTGGTTTGGAAAGGCGTGGCCGGGCGTCTGGCGACCTGCCCCGAAGAGGGGCTTGAGGTGGTGGCGACCGGGCGGATCACGACCTTTGGTGGCCAGTCAAAATATCAGTTGGTGATTGAGGATTTGAAACCTGCCGGGGTAGGGGCCTTGATGGCAATGCTAGAAAAGCGCAAGGCTGCCCTGCAGGCCGAGGGGCTGTTTGAGGCCGCACGCAAATCAGCCTTACCCTATCTGCCTGATGTGATCGGCGTTATCACCTCGCCGTCGGGTGCTGTGATCCGTGATATTCTGCATCGGCTGCGTGACCGTTTTCCACGCAAAGTGTTGATCTGGCCAGTGGCAGTTCAGGGCAAGAATTGTGCCCCTGAGGTGACCCGCGCCATTGAGGGCTTTAACGCCATGACACGGGGTGGTGCACTGCCGCGACCGGATTTGCTGATTGTGGCGCGCGGTGGCGGGTCGCTGGAGGATCTGTGGGGATTTAACGAAGAAAACGTTGCTCGCGCCGCAGCGGCGTCGACGATACCGCTGATTTCGGCGGTTGGACATGAAACCGACACTACATTAATCGATTTTGTCTCGGATGTGCGGGCGCCGACCCCGACGGCGGCGGCGGAACTGGCGGTGCCGGTGCGCCATGAATTGCTGGCGCTGGTGTCCGGTCAAGAGGCGCGGATGGCGCAAGCTCTGAGCAACCTTTTGAGCATGCGGCGCCAACGGTTGCGCGATTTGGGGCGGGCTTTGCCGCGCCCTGATGGTCTGTTGGAAACACCGCGGCAGAAACTTGATCTCTGGGGCGATCGCCTACCGGCAGGATTGATCCAGCTGGTACAACTGCGACGCCTGAGGGTTTCGGAACGCGCGGGCAGTCTGCGTCCAGCGCTTTTGCACAGGGCGGTGCGCGGCGAAGACAAACGATTGCAGACGCTCGCGCCGCGGTTGGCTCCGGGGTTGATGCGGGTTGTGGCCAGCAAACGCGAAGCGTTGGGTCGGCGCAGCGACCGGTTGAATGTGGCCCCATTACATCAAGATCTGGGACGTAAATCAAAAGATTTGACACGGCTCGCGGGTCGGCTCTCGGATGCGGGCACCCGTCAAATAGACAGCTGGCAAGAACGGATTGCAGCGCTGGATCGATTGCGCGAAACACTGGGCTATAAGGCGACCCTGCGCCGGGGCTATGCGGTTGTGCATGGTGACGGCCGTGTGGTGACCACGAAAAAAGCGGCCCGCGTTGCAATGGAGTTGGAGGTGGAGTTTGCCGACGGTCGCATGCGCTTGGTTGGCAAACCTGCCCGCAGGGTGAGCAAGCCCGACCCAGAGGCTGGCCCCCCCCAGCAGGGTGATCTGTTTTAGCACCTGTGCGGTATCAGCCGAATTAGGAACAGGTGCCCGGGTCGGCGAATTGGCGCTGGTAGGCAGTGGCGCTGGTGCCCAGAACACGTTGAAATGCGCGGTTCAGCCGCTGCGCGTCGCCAAAGCCACTGTGTTTGAGCACCCGTGCCATCGGCGTACCGGTCAACAATCGGTCACAGACATGTCTGACGCGGATATGTTCCAGAAATTTCATTGCAGACAGGCCGGTGTCGCTCTTGAAATGACGCGACAAACTGCGCGGTGTCATATGAGCGTATGCTGCCATTTCGGTCAATGTCCAAGAGGCTTGTGGGGTTTCAAACATTGCATCGATCAATCTGCCCAAGCCGCCTTGTGTCGCAAACTGGCCTTTAAGTGTTGGAGCGAATTGGCGCTGTCCGCCGGTGCGGTGCATCGAGACCACCAGTTCTTGTGCCACCCGCAGGGCACACTCGCTACCACAGTCTTGCCGGATCAGTTTCAGCGCCATGTCGATCCCCGTCGTCACACCGGCAGAGGTGCACAGCCCGTCTTGTAAAATATAGATTCTGTCCAAATCCCATTGAACGGCGGGAAACCGGAGCGTGATCTGCTTTTGACGTGACCAATGGGTGGTGGCGGGTTTGCCGTCTAGAATGCCAGAATTTGCCAGTAGTAATGCCCCCGAACAGACCGCCGCCAGACGACCGCCCGGGTGGTGCAAATGCCAGTCCCCGATCAGGGTTTTCAATGTGGGGTCTTCGAGTGCTGTGTCGATGCCAACGCCACCGGGGATCAGTAAATCATATGGCACTGAGCGGCTGTCGGTCTGGCTTGGCGTCGTTGTGATGGACGCATCTGCAACCAGAGATAAGCCGCAGCTTGCACGCACCGCTCGGCCATCGATCGAGATATAGCGCAGCCCATAGGCTTTGTCGCCATCGATATACGCCGCGCTAAAAGCCTGTGCGGGACCAGCCACATCCAGCACATTAATGCCATCAAACAGCAACACATCGATCTGGCGGCGTATTTTGTCCATAATTGATAAGACTATGACGTTTAAGCCAGGCGGAAAACATATAGAGTTGTGTCAGTTCCAACATAGGGGTCCACCGGTGTTTACGCGTAATTTCAAGTTGATTTTGATCACAAATGTTATCCTGAGCACAGCCATGCCGATGTTGGTGCTTCTTGGGGCGCTGGCCGGTGCGGCCCTGTCTCCTGTGGCCTATGCCGCCACGATACCGCCTTCTGTGCAAATATTGGCGGCGGTTTTGGCGGCGGCGCCGATGTCGCTTTATATGGGGCGGGTCGGCCGCAAAAAAGGGTTCGTTCTGGCGGCTGGTTTGCTGGCTGCGGGTGGATTATTGGGCGTCTTTGCGATGATCTTGCAGCACTTTATTTTGCTCTGTATTGCGCATTTTGTCATGGGGGCGGCTTTTGTCGGTATTAATTTCCTGCGTTTTGCAGCCGCCGAGGTGGTGCCCCGGCGTTGGACGTCGAACGCCATTTCCTATACATTAGCCTCGGGGTTAATTGCTGCTTTTATCGGGCCTGAAGTGTTTTCGGCCACGAAAGATATGCTGCCATCGGGGGCCTATGCAGGCGCTTATGCGGCCATCGCCGTGCTTGGCAGCTTTGGGATATTTCCCATTTTGGCGTTGCGTGGCCTGCCACCCGTCCCCAAGGGGCGGGCTGTAGCGGGGCGGGCTTATGCCCTTTTTCTGCGCCCCAAAATTGCAATAGCCGTGGCTGGTGCGGCGGTGTCTCAGGCAGTAATGGCTCTGTTGATGACGCCAACCGCTCTGGCTATGGTGGGGTGTGGCTTTGCTGAAGATCAAGCAGCCGATGTGATCAAATGGCATGTGATTGCCATGTTTGCACCGGGGTTTTTCACCGGTGCGCTGATCCAACGCTTTGGCGTTATGGTGATTATCTCAGCTGGCATGGTGGCTTTGGCAGCGGCGGCGATGTTTGCGGTTGCAGGCCTCGCGCTGTGGCAGTTTTACCTCTCGTTGATCCTGACCGGTTTCGGCTGGAGCTTTGGCTATATTGGCAGCACCTCATTGTTGCAATCGACGCTCACCCCGGCTGAGAGGCCGCTTGTTCAGGGGGCCAACGATACGCTGATTGCTTTGGCCTCTTCGGTGGCATCGCTGGTATCTGGTGTGCTGTATTTCAGCATTGGCTGGGCGGCGCTGGCGGCATCGGTCCTGCCGTTGGTTGTGCTTACGCTACTGTTTTTGGCGTGGCACAGCCGCCCGGCGGCTTGCCTATGAGCCTTTTCTTACGATATTTTTAAGGAAAATTGGGTCCCACGGGCATGTCGCACCAGCGATTTTCAAGGCCTTTTCGGATCATCCTATTGCGGTCTCGAATAGGCTTTTAAAATCCTTTGGTTGTATCCCCATCCGGTTTATTATCGTTTTTTATCCATAGATTTCGGAATTTCTATTCACAGTGAAATTGCTTTTGTGGGCGCGGTGACGCCGGTCCTGTAAGCTGTATGTCGCGGCATTTTGGGTGGGGCTATACGCCCACGCCGGGTCCATGGCATTGCATGGGCGCAGCGTTTGGCTGGGCCTCATACAGTGTGTCTTGCTCGGTTTCGCCAGAGGCGCTTTTGAACTGTGCTCTCAGCCCGTCTGGGGTTTTGAAAAACTGCCAGCACTGTGGATCAACGGTGTCTTCATAGACAAAGCAAATATAATCTCTGCCGGCCTCAAACCAGCGACCCTGCTGGCATACCCCGTCTAGGAAAGACCACTCCACGCGGCGTTTGTCGAAATATCGCTCGGCACCATAAGTCTCGCCTTGATTGTTGAAGTAAAGTGTTTTGCCATTTGTATAGGCTTCGAATTCGGCCGCTGTCATCGGGCTTTGCGCGAAGGCCGGGCCAATTGCCGGACCAAACACTGGGGCCAGCGCAGAGGTGAGCCAAATGGCGAAAATGAAAAGAAAACTACGCATGGGACGAGCATGACATGAATTGTATCAGGAGGAAAGTGCCTGAGGGGGTAACATTATCATGCCAGTGCTTTGATAATATAGGTTGAAACGGGTCAGATTTCATCTGTAAGACCGCAGCCGGTGAAAATTGTACCGGGGTTTGTTCGATCCACGGTCGGCAATGCCTTTCATCTTTTGCCGATCCGCATTAGGGAAATATACAGATCTGCGGAGGCACGAATGGCGTTTTTTAAAAAGCTCAAAGACCGGTTGTTCAAGTCGTCATCAAAGCTGGATGCCGGTTTGGAGGCGATTGTCGACGAGGCCCCGGCTCCAGTCGAGGGTGCGCAGGCTGACTTATCTGTCAATGATCTGCCAGAAGACGACCATCCTGACAGCTCACTGCCAGAAAATCCTTTGCCTGTGGATAAACCGATTGCAGCCGAGCGGCCTGCAGAGGAGCCACACCAAGGCTCAGAAGCCCTGGCCGTCGAGCGGGTTGATCGGGCTGCGTCACCATCGGTATCTGAAACCGCACAACCCGCACCAGAGGCAATATCGACGCCAGATCCCGCCAAGGCCGGGCATGCTGAACCAGCAACGGCAGCAGATGAAAATACTGTGGATGAAAATACCCTTGATGAAAATATCGTGGCATCCGCAACCCGATCAGCGGGGCGCGCAAAGGGCTTTTTGGGGCGGATTTTCAATCGTGACGACAAACCTTTGGATCCCAAGCGCCGCTTAGATGATGATATGCTCGAACAACTCGAAGAGCTGTTGATCTCGGCCGATATGGGCGTTGATACGGCCATGCGGGTCACCGCCAACATGGCTGAGGGCCGTTTCGGCACATCCTTGTCGGTGGCTGATATCAAAAGTCTTTTGGCGCAAGAAATCACGCGGATTATGGAGCCTGTCGCCAAACCGCTGCCGCTTTATGCTAAAAAACCTCAGGTGGTGCTTGTGGTGGGGGTCAACGGCTCGGGTAAGACGACCACCATTGGCAAGTTAGCAAGCCAATTCAAGACGGCGGGTAAAACTGTGGTGATCGCAGCTGGTGATACGTTTCGTGCCGCAGCGGTGGAGCAGTTGCAAATCTGGGGGGACCGCGCTGGGGTGCCGGTTCTGACCGCACCGGAAGGGTCGGATCCGGCCAGCCTTGCGTTTGACGCGATGACCAAAGCCGAAGCTGATGGCGCGGATCTTTTAATGATTGACACGGCAGGGCGTTTGCAGAACCGCGCCGATCTGATGGAGGAGCTGGCTAAAATTGTTAGGGTGATCCGCAAAAAAGACCCAGAGGCGCCGCATAACACCCTACTGGTGCTTGATGCGACAACAGGGCAGAATGCGGTGCTTCAGGTTGAGACCTTTCAGCGTCTGGCTGATGTCTCGGGCTTGGTCATGACCAAGCTGGATGGCACTGCGAAAGGTGGCGTGCTGGTGGCTTTGGCTGATAAATTCGGTCTGCCGATCCACGCGATTGGCGTTGGTGAGCAGATTGATGATCTGGCGCCTTTTGATCCCGAAGAATTTGCCGCTGCGCTGACTGGAACCCGGCTCGGAACCCGACCGTGACCTGTCAGGCCTGTCCGGGCTGCGGGCACCGAAAATTATGAGCGAATGGCTATTGTCGCTGCGCGGCACCGAGGCGGGGAACCAACTGGCAATGGTGTTGGCGCTGCAAGCGGCTTTTTTGCATGCGGTTTTTGGCGCGCTGCAGAAAGGCCGGTATGACCCTTGGCTTACCCGGGGGGCGATCGATGCGTGTTGCAGCCTGATGGCCGCGCCCATTGCGCTGCTTTTGGTGCCTTGGCCCGATCCCTATATGTGGCCAATTTTCTTTTGCGTTTTTGCAATTCACTTGATTTATAAAATTTTACAGGGTTTGGCGTACACCCGAGGCGCTTACACGGTGGTCTATCCGGTGGTGCGCGGTACCGGGCCGTTGTTTACGGTTATTGGGGCGTATCTTTTATTCGGTGAGGTGTTTGCTCCGCTGCAATGGTTTGGGGTGGCGGTTTTGCTGGCTGGTATTTTTGGTCTGGCGGTTTACAATATGATTTATCTGGAGAACGGGCGGGATACACTGTGGATGGCGATGGTTTTTGCCATCGCGACGGGGTTGCTCGTTGCGCTCTATACCACCTACGATGCTTATGGCATAAGGGCTGCACGCGACCCGTTTACCTTTCTGGCGTGGTTTTTCCTGTTTGACGGTCTGGTGCTGCCGGGATTTATATATCGGCGCTGGCTGCGGATGCCAGATGCTCCGGCTTTGGGGCCGCTTATGGTGCGGGGTTGTGTTGGCGGCCTTGTTGCCTTTATGAGCTTTGGTTCAGTGATGTTGGCAACGCTCTTGGGCAAGGTCGGCGAGGCGGCGGTTTTGCGAGAGACCTCGACGATTTTCGCCGCATTAATTGGGTGGCTGGTGTTGAAAGAAACGGTTGGACCGCGACGAATCGGCTTAATGGCCCTGATTGCGCTGGGCGCAGTGATAGTAGAAGTAGGAGGCTGAATATGTCGGACAAACAGGTCAGTAACGGGCTTAAATCGGCGCTGGAGTTTGGCCCAGTGGCCTTGTTCTTTATCGCCTATATCTGGCTTAAGGATGAGGTTTTCCAGTTTGATGGTACTGAGTATGGGGGCTTTATCATCGTCACGGCGGGATTTGTGCCGCTGATGATCCTCAGCACTCTGGCGCTTTGGAAACTGACCGGAACGCTGTCGAAAATGCAGATTTTTACCGTTGTGCTGGTGACGGTTTTTGGGGGGTTGAGCGTTTGGCAAAACGATAAGAGTTTTTTGCAGATGAAGCCGACGATCCTGTATTTGTTATTTGCGGCTATTCTGGGGTTTGGTTTGCTTCGCAAGCAGTCTTACCTGCAGTATATGATGGGCGAGATGATGCCTTTGCAGGATCGTGGGTGGATGATTTTGACCCAGCGCATGGCCTTACTTTTTCTTGCTCTGGCGGTTCTGAACGAGTTGATCTGGCGCAATATGAGTGAAGAGACGTGGGTTTATTTCAAGACATTTGGCCTGCCAATGGGCATCTTCAGCTTTTTCATCTTTCAAGGCGGGCTGTTTAAAGAACACGCCATACGGGACGATACAGAAGAATAACGCAGCAACGGGCTGCGTTATTCTAAGTTGGTAAAGTTGGGCGCAGCTGACACATCGCGGCAGGGCGTGATGCGGTCTAGGCGTTGCGCTTGAACAAGAGCTCTTGGGCGTTTTTGTCTGTTTGCAGGTTGCTGCGGCTGTCTTGCGCAAGGGCGCGACCGCGTTGGACTGCATCGCGGGATTTTACTGCGTTAAGCCAACGTTCGAGGTGAGGTTTGTCCGCGAGGGTTTGCTGTTGGCCCCGCCATTGGTTGACCCAAGGCCAAAGAGCCATATCCGCAATCGAATAAAAGTCACCCGCCACATAGGCATTCTGCTCTAATTGGCGGTCCAGCACGCCATAGAGCCGCGCTACTTCTGTACGGTAGCGATCCTTAGGATAAGGCAGATCATGCGGGGGATCCATTGCCGGGGCATATTTGAGAAAGTGGTGTGCCTGTCCGGCCATCGGCCCTACGCCGCCCATTTGCCACATCAACCACTGGTCTACTGCAATTTTTTCGCGCTCTGTCGAACCGTAAAACAAGCCAGTTTTACGGGCCAAATAAAGCAAAATTGCCCCCGATTCAAAAATTGAAACTGGCGCGCCATCGGGGCCGTTTGGGTCCGTGATTGCCGGCATGCGATTGTTTGGGGCAATTTTTAAAAAAGCTGGATCAAATTGGTCGCCGGCGCCAATATTTATAAAATGTGTCGTATGGGGCAGGTTCATTTCCTCAAGTGCTATGGAAATTTTCCAACCGTTGGGGGTGGGCCAATAATACAAATCTATAACTTTGGTCATAAAATTCTCCAATTCAAATGCTTACATTGCTTGCTGTTTAATCAATTGGCAAGTTGGTGATGGTCATAGTGCCGTGGGAAACCGCATATTAAAGGCTCTGGGCTTCGCGAGAAAAGAATCTGTGAGGGGCTTGTCTTAGGATCGGTTTTGCGACTGTGGTTTGTTGCAATCCTGTTGACGTGATAAACCTAAGGGGGTACCGGTATTCCGTGAGTGGCGATTTGTAACCGGATTGTGGGCCACGATAAATAAGCCACTAAAGAGGTCAGGTAAAAAAGGGTACCCCTTTCGCTTGGCTGCGTTTGGGGTTTTTCTTTTGGAGTAAGTTATGAGCAAAGACTGGAACAGACGGACAAAACTGGTTCATGCTGGCACCCGTCGCAGTCAATATAATGAAGTCAGCGAAGCGATCTTTTTAACTCAGGGATTTGTCTATGACAGTGCCGAGGCCGCCGAGGCGCGGTTTTTGAAAGCGGGCAAGGACGAATTTATCTATGCGCGCTATGGTAATCCAACGGTTGCGATGTTCGAAGAGCGTATGGCGGCGCTGGAAGGCACCGAAGATGGGTTTGCCACAGCGTCGGGCATGGCCGCTGTCAGTGGCGCGTTGATGGCTGTGCTGAAGGCCGGCGATCATGTCGTTGCAGCGCGGGCGCTGTTTGGGTCTTGCTTGTATGTGCTTGAACATGTTTTGCCGCGCTATGGCGTCATAGTCACTTTCGTAGATGGAACTGATCTGGAACAATGGCGAACGGCAATCACGGCGGACACGCGTGCGGTGTTTTTCGAGTCTATCTCTAATCCGGCGTTGGAAGTGATCAATATTAAGGCCGTCTCAGATTTGGCGCATGAGGTGGGGGCACTGGTTGTCGTCGACAATGTCTTTGCGACGCCGGTATTTTCCCGCGCTGTGGAACAGGGGGCGGATTTAATCATTTATTCCACCACAAAACATGTGGATGGACAGGGCCGGACACTGGGCGGCGTGATTCTTGGCAGCACCGCGTTGATCCGTGAAACGGTGGAACCCTATATGAAGCATACTGGTGGTTCGATGAGCCCGTTCACCGCTTGGATGATGGTGAAATCACTTGAAACCATCGACCTTCGCGTGCGGGCCCAGACCGCGACAGCGTTGGCGTTGGCCGAGGCGCTGGCAGATCACCCAAAGCTGCACCGCATGATTTACCCCGGGCATTGCAGCCATCCGCAGCACGCGTTGGTCAAGCAGCAGATGGGCGAGGGCGGCACCGTGCTTTCGATTGATGTCGCGGGGGGACAAGAGGCAACTTTCAAATTTTTGAATGCCCTGCAGATTGTGATTATTTCAAACAATCTTGGCGATGCAAAATCAATCGCGACTCATCCGGCGACAACAACGCACCAACGTTTGCCCGAGGCGCAAAAAACTATTTTGGGCATCACACCCGGATTGGTCAGACTGAGTATCGGACTTGAGGATCAAGCCGATTTAATCGCAGATTTCCATCAGGCACTAGCATCCTGTTGATCTGCGTATTGTATTTAAACCTGCGTCTATGCTGGTTTTTATGGGTTTTCTAAGATTATTTGTAAGGCGGGCGGGAATAGACTTTGGCATTTTGCGTAGGAGGTACTAAGTAAGAGGTACCAGACATCGCGAAAGACGGATTTATGAATATTCATACGCGTGAGGCCGATAATATCTCTCTTCAGGATAAAGCGGATGCGGCGCTTGATGTGCTACGGGTCTGGTCGCAAAGCGCCAGTCAAGACGAGCTTGCGGCGATGGCAAAGCGCCTTGCCCCGCTGGCAGCACCGGCCGGCTATCCCGACCTTTCGCAGGACTATCCCGAAGAATTTGTCGCCGATCCGGACTATAAATCTGGCCTGCCAGATTTGCAGAATGGTCCCAGTTCGCTAATCCGTGGCGCACAGCGGGCGATCCAGCATGTGGGGATCTCGAATTTTCGGCTGCCGATCCAGTTTCACACTCGCGACGATGGCGACGTCAGGCTCGAGACCTCAGTCACTGGTACCGTAAGCTTGGAGGCTGGCAAAAAGGGCATTAACATGTCACGCATCATGCGCAGTTTCTATGGTCACGCCGAGCGCACATTCAGTTTTGACGTGGTTGAGGCGGCGCTAGATGATTATAAGGCCGATCTGGAAAGCTTTGATGCGCGGATTCATATGCGGTTTTCTTTTCCGGCGAAAGTCGACAGTTTGCGCTCTGGTCTGTCGGGGTATCAATATTACGATATCGCGCTGGAGCTGATCGAACAACACGGTCAACGCAGGCGTATCATGCATCTCGATTATGTCTATAGCTCGACCTGCCCCTGTTCGCTTGAGTTAAGCGAACATGCGCGTCAAACCCGCCACCAGTTGGCAACGCCGCATTCGCAGCGTTCGGTGGCCCGTATATCGGTAGAATTGGTCGAGCAGAACTGTCTTTGGTTCGAGGATTTGATAGATATGTGTCGCCGTGCGGTGCCGACTGAAACTCAGGTTATGGTCAAGCGCGAGGATGAGCAGGCGTTTGCCGAATTAAATGCTGCCAACCCGATTTTTGTCGAAGATGCGGCGCGGCTGTTTTGTGAGCAGTTGCATCAAGACGGTCGGATTGGAGATTTCAGAGTGATTGCCAGCCACCAAGAAAGTTTGCACAGCCACGACGCGGTGAGCATTTTAACCGAAGGCCAGACCTTTGCGGCAGACAGTCTGGATCCGCGGTTGTTCCAATCGCTGTTTCACACCGGCTGAGCAAGGCTTTCGCAATGCGGCTTGACACTTGGCGGATCGCCGTCCAACGGTTGGTGTATGTTTGATCTGCGTCCCGTCGGATATGTAACCGGTCTTTTGGTTACCTTTTTGGGCTTGGCAATGTTATTGCCGATGCTTGTGGATATCGTCGAAGGACAAGGCCATTGGATGGCCTTTTTAGAAAGTGCGATTATCTCGACCCTGACCGGTGGATTAATGGCATTGGCGTGCTCCAACGGTGTCAGGCAGGGTTTGAGTATCCAACAAACCTTTTTACTGACCACCGGTGTCTGGGTGGCTCTACCGGTTTTTGGCGCGCTGCCATTCATTCTTGGAGATACCGAGGCCCGTGTGGTCGATGCCTTTTTCGAAGCAATGTCGGGGCTTACCACGACCGGATCAACCGTGTTCTCAGATCTGGATCAAATGCCTAAGGGCCTGCTCTTGTGGCGTGGGCTGCTGCAGTGGTTGGGTGGGATCGGGATCATCGTTGTGGCGATGGTGTTTTTGCCTGAACTGCGGGTCGGTGGTATGCAAATTTTCCGTTCGGAAGGTTTTGACACGTTTGGTAAAATACTCCCACGCGCAACGGAAATCTCGTCGCGGATTTCAAGTATTTACCTGTTTCTCACGATGAGCTGTGCCGCAGCGTATATGCTAAGCGGGATGACGGCCTTTGATGCCACGGTGCACGCGATGACGACAATTGCCACTGGAGGGTTTGCAAATTATGATGCATCTTTTGCAGCGTTTGAAGGGGCTTCAGTCTCTGTTGCAGTGGTGTTTATGATCCTCGCAGCCTTGCCGTTTGTGCGTTTTGTGCAGATGACCGCCGGAACGGCCCGGCCGCTGCTGCACGATAGTCAGATCAGATTTTTCCTGAAAACAACAATATTGATCATTGCGGGTCTGACCTTGTGGCGGGTTGTGCATGATGGCGTCACAACTGTCGAAGGGGTCCGCAATGTGGTGTTTAATGTGGTGTCGATCCTAACCGGTACCGGGTATGCCAGTGCTGATTATATGCTCTGGGGGGGACTGCCAGTGACGGTGTTGTTTTTCGTAGGCTTGATCGGCGGCTGTGCGGGGTCAACGTCGTGCTCTATTAAAGTTTTTCGCTATCAGCTGCTGTTTGCTTCTATTAAAGCCCAGCTGCGCAAGATCCACTCTCCCAATGGTATGTTTACGCCGCGATATGACGGGCGCTCGATTGACGAGGATGTCTTGAATTCGGTGATGTCGTTTTTTGTGTTCTTTATTGTAACCCTGGGCGTTGTCGCGGTGTTGCTTGGCTTGACGGGGTTGGATTTCATCACCTCGCTCTCTGGCGCATCGGCGGCCTTGGCCAATATTGGACCTGGATTAGGGGATCACATCGGGCCGGCGGGCAATTTTGCAGGTTTGAACGACAGTGCGAAATGGCTGTTGGCCGCAGCGATGCTGATTGGCCGGCTGGAACTGATGGTGGTTTATGCCATCCTGACGGTAAAGTTCTGGCGGGTTTGAGCCCGCCACCCTTGTGCGCAAGGGTCGCGACGTCGTGTCGGGGATCTCGCCGGCTCGCCTGGGATGTCACATGAGAACGGGCTTAGCCCCAGCAGCTGACCAGCGCGGTGATGTCACGCGCCGTTTGGGCTCTCGCCGTATTGGCAACCGGAGAGGACGTTTCTGATTTTCTTGACCAGACACCACTTCGTTCAAGCAGGGCGAGCATCGCTTCGACAGTTACGGCAAAACTGACGTCTTCAGGCAACTGTCTGGGGCCGTTTTGAGGATCTTGCAACATGCCCAACACCGTGCCGCCTGCGCTTAGTACCGGCCCGCCAGCATCGCCGGACATTGCGGGCAGTGTCAGGCGCAAAAGAGTGGTCTCGCCGCTCAGACCCCTATCATCGGTGACGGTGCCCGAAGTCAAGCTTGGTGTGTCCAAGACGCCTTCAAATGAGTAACCCGCAACTATAATATCCTCGCCGACACGCGCCGGCAGGGTTGAGAAACGCCCGATCGCGATGGGGCTTAACGGGTCTTTTGGTGTGACGAGGACCAGCCCCAAGTCGGGATCAGTGGCTGTGACTTCCGCACTGAAATCGCGGTCTATGGTTAGGCTTGTGCAACCGTCAACGGCCTCGATTGTTGTGAGCAACAGGCCACTATCGGCCACAAATATCCCTGACCGGCTGTGTTTGGGACGCAGAATCTCAAATCCGGATAAAAGGTCGTTATCGACCGTTTCAAGGGCTGAGTCGCTAGGCTTGAGGACGCCTTCAATCGCGGTGAAGCTTTTTTGCATCTGGGAGAGAATCATCTCGTAGCCGGTTGCGTCGCTGCGCGGCCAGACCAGAGTGAATCCTTTTATCTCTCCATTTTTCAGACGCGCTTGCGTGTGGCTTATTATCGTGTCGTTTTGGCTGGAAATGACAAAATTGTCGCGTTTCAAAACCCGCTTACCGCCGGATGGAATACTGTCGAGGGTCTGCATGACCTTATACAGGCTTTTGAGCGTTGCGCGGTTGCCTTCTTGGCTGATCAGCAGTGTACCAGCCTGTTCGCCATCGCGCTGGGCATACCGGACAAAAGGATATGTGTATTGCGCCGCTGACAGTTGAGCCATCGGCAGCATCACGCTGATGCCCGCTTCGGTGTTGCGCACGGTTTGCAGGCCGATTGTCTCAATCGCCAACTGATAATCCGCCAGTAAACCATTGCGCTGGCTCAGGGTGAGCACTCCTGTGGGGTCAAAACTATTCGCGCTTTGCCAGGCCTTCATAGATCTGCGTGACATTGGACCATATTGGCCGTCGATATCCCCCTTGTAGACGTCAGCCCATGCCAATGCCCGCTGCAGCTGTTTGCGCTCGTCGCGCGACATCAGGCTTTCGCTGTTGCGGGCTTCGGTCAGAGTTTGAGTGGATTGCGGTGCTGGTGTTTGGGTTACAACAAGGGGGGGCTCAGCTTCTGCCGGAGCCTCCGGGACTGTGGGGGCTTCCGGCGTAGGTACAACGACGGGTTCCGGCGTGGATTCCACAATCGGTTCGGGTAGCAGGGTGGTGGTGATTTCCTCGGGCGCAGCCAATAGGTCTTCGCCCGGTGGCCAAAATTGTCGTGCGTAATCCTGAGCATAGCTGGTAAAACTATCAGCGGGCACTTGCCCCGAATCGCGGTAGACCTGCAGCAGATTTTGGGCAGTAATCTCAGAATAGGGTCCCAAAGCAATGACATACCAACCGGAGGCGAGCGCAAAGCCCGCGACATCGGGGAGGAAACTTTCATAATACCGCGCGCTCTCTTCTGCCTCGGCCTCGGTGGGCTGGGCATCGATCTGTAACCAGGCGTTGTCTTGCGCCTGAGTTTGTGCTGTGGTCACAAGGACCATCCAAAGAGCCGAAATCAATAGTTTCATACCACTGCCTTGTATCTTGCGCCTCGGTCTGAGACTTTTTGTGTCAGGTCTGTATTTAACAGATGTTACGCGCGGTGCACGTCAAAATATGGCCTGTCTGGCAATTGACCCTTGCGGCTGTGCCGCATAGGTAGGGCAGGCGATTTCAAGGGGTGTTATAATGACCATGAGACAGGACAGACCGCGTTGCTTTCAGGACATCATCCTGCGGCTGCAATCTTATTGGGCAGCGCAGGGCTGCGCGATTATGCAACCCTATGATATGGAAGTTGGTGCCGGCACCTTCCACCCGGCCACCACGTTGCGCAGTCTCGGTACGCGGGCTTGGGCGGCCGCTTATGTGCAGCCGTCGCGGCGCCCCACCGATGGTCGCTATGGCGAAAATCCTAATCGCCTACAACATTATTATCAGTATCAAGTGCTGATCAAACCCAGCCCGCCGAACCTGCAAGCGCTTTACCTTGGCTCGTTGGATGCTATCGGTATCGACATGGATTTACATGATATTCGCTTTGTTGAGGATGATTGGGAAAGCCCAACCCTTGGCGCATGGGGACTTGGTTGGGAGGTCTGGTGCGATGGCATGGAAGTATCGCAGTTTACTTATTTCCAACAGGTTGGTGGGCATGACTGCCACCCTGTTTCGGGTGAGTTGACCTATGGCCTAGAACGCCTGGCGATGTATGTATTGGGCGTGGACCACGTTATGGAAATGCCGTTTAACGATCCTGATGCGGTCATAGCGCTGTCTTATGGTGACGTGTTCCGTCAAACCGAAGAGGAATATGCGCGCTGGAATTTCGACGTTGCCAACACCGAGACCTTGCTGCACCATTTTGAAGACGCCGAAAAAGAGTGCCACAGCATTCTCGAGCAACCGCATGTGGATCCGAAAACCGGCAAGCGGATTATCATGGCGCATCCTGCCTATGATCAATGCATCAAGGCCAGCCATCTGTTCAATCTGCTTGACGCTCGTGGGGTGATTTCGGTTACTGAGCGGCAGGCCTATATTGGTCGTGTGCGAGCTTTGGCGAAGCAATGCGCCGATGCCTTCGTATTGACCGAAGCCGGAGGTCATGCGCTGTGACTGGAAAAATTCTTGCGGCCTGCATCGTTCTTGCAGCCCTGATCGCTGGCGGCTCGATTTATTATTTGCAGGTCTATGCTTACTATACCACGGTTGCCGTGCATGGCAGCGAAGATGTTATGTTGACGGCGCAGGCGTCCGGCCAGCCTGAGGCAATTGCCTATCGTGATTTTCAGGCGATTGACTCTGACAGCTCGCCGATCCGTTATCGTGGTTGTTTCACCAGCGCGCAATCGCCCGAGACGCTGGCGCAAAGCTATCAGGTGATTGAAAAAGCCGAACCGCGGGTCGCGCCGGGATGGTTTGCGTGTTTTGATGCAGATCGCATTGGCGCTGCTTTGGAAAGCGGTGCTGCAATGGCCTTTATGGGTACTGAAAATATCCGGTATGGCATCGACCGGATCGTAGCGGTCGAACCTGATGGCACCGGTCATGTCTGGCACCGGATCAACCGGTGCGGCAAAATCGTTTTTGCGGGCCGAACAGCGCCCCCTGATTGCCCTAAACCTCCAGAAAGTAACTGATTATGCCTGATCTTTTAATTGAACTGTTTTCTGAGGAAATTCCTGCAAGAATGCAGGCGCGCGCGGCGGATGATTTTAAAAAGCGTATGACGGACGGGTTGGTTGAGGCAGGGCTGACCTATGAGGGGGCGGCGGCCTTTGTCAGCCCGCGACGTCTGACCTTGACCGTGCAGGGCCTGTTGTCGGCCAGCCCGACCTTGCGTGAAGAACGCAAAGGGCCAAGGGTCGATGCACCTGAAAAGGCAATTGAAGGATTTCTGCGCGGGGCGGGGGTCGGCCGCGATCAGCTGGAGCAGCGCGAAGAGAAAAAAGGCACAGTCTTTTATGCGTTGATTGAAAAGCCGGGCCGTCCCGCACAGGTGATCGTTGCTGAGGTTCTGGAGCGGGTGATCCGAGGCTTTCCCTGGCCAAAATCGATGCGCTGGGGATCGGGAACGCTGCGTTGGGTGCGTCCGCTGCAATCTATTTTATGCCTGCTCAGTGATGAAGCCGGCGCGGAAGTGGTGCCTTTCGAGATCGAGGGAATTGTTGCGGCAGACCAGACATTTGGTCATCGGTTTATGGCGCCTGATCCGATTGCTGTCAGCAATTTTGACACCTATCAAAACCAGCTAAAGCGCGCTTATGTGATGTTGGATGCCGCAGAGCGCCGCGATATGATTTGGAATGAGGCGACCACACAGGCCTTTGCACTTGGGCTTGAAGTGATCGAGGATTCGGGGCTGTTGGCTGAAGTGACCGGCTTGGTGGAATGGCCTGTGGTGTTGATGGGGCAGATTGATCCGGAGTTTCTGGATCTGCCGGGGGAGGTTTTAAAGACCTCAATGAAAGAGCATCAAAAGTTTTTTTCCGTTCTGAATCCTAAAACCGGTAAAATCGAGCGTTTTATCACTGTCGCCAATCGAGAGACGGCCGATCAGGGTCAAACTATTTTGGCTGGCAATCAAAAGGTTTTGTCTGCGCGTTTGGCGGATGCCAAGTTTTTTTGGGAAAATGATCTGAGGGTTGCCAAGGGTGATGGGCTGTCGGTTTGGACCGAGGCGCTTTCGACGGTCACCTTCCACAACAAGCTGGGAAGTGAACAGGCGCGGATTGATCGCATTGCTGTATTGGCGCGGTATCTTGCGCCGGTAGCTTCCGCAGACGCCGATATGGCCGAACAGGCCGCGCGTGCTTCCAAAGCCGATCTGTCGTCGGAAATGGTGTATGAATTTCCTGAACTACAGGGTGTAATGGGGCGTTACTATGCGACGGCTGCGGGCTTGCCTGCTTCGGTTGCCGAGGCGTGTGAGGCGCATTACGCGCCACTGGGCCCCTCGGATCAGGTGCCAACAGCGCCGGTGGCGGTGGCCGTGGCGCTGGCCGACAAGCTGGACAAGCTGACCGGCTTCTGGGCGATTAACGAAAAGCCGACCGGATCGAAAGATCCGTTTGCGCTGCGTCGGGCCGCGTTAGGAGTGATCCGGCTGTTGCTGGAAAACCGGTTGAGCTGTGGTCTAATGACAGTTTTTGCCCAAGGGTATGACGGTGCGGATGCAGATGATTTGCTGGGCTTTTTCCATGATCGGCTCAAAGTATATCTGCGTGATCAAGGCATCCGCCACGATGTGATCGACGCCTGTACCGCGATGGCGGGTAATGATGACCTGACACTATTGTCCACGCGGGCGGCGGCGGTGTCGGATTTTATCAAGACCAATGACGGTGAAAATCTGCTGCAGGCGTTCAAACGGGCTAATAATATTCTTGATCAGGCCGAGGCCAAAGATGGGGTTGAATATTCCTATGGCGCGGATGTGAAATATGCCGAAGCTGAGGTTGAACGTGCATTATTTGCCGCTCTTGACGCCAAGGCCGGGACGATCGAGGCGGCGGTTCTGGCCGAAGATTTTGTCGCAGCCCTGTCTGGTATGGCTGAATTGCGGAAGCCTCTGGATGATTTTTTCGAAGCGGTCCAGATCAATGACGAAAATGCTGTTATTCGCCGCAACCGTCTGAATTTGCTCAGTCGTATTCGGGCGATTTGCCTGTCTGTTGCCGATTTCACCAAGGTCGAGGGATAACAGACCCAGCGCTGACCACGGGTATGGTTGGTACGCTGTACGCTTTTGCTTGCTTGAGCGCCTGTCGCGGTTATGCTGCACCGGTAACAAATAGGTGCGGCAGTGCAGCAAAACGATCCAAATATCACGCTTATAACCGCCACAGCGCCGTTGTCGGCAGCCACTCATGGCGGTCGTGCGAAATGCCTGCAGCGTTTGATCAGGCTTGATTTGCCCGTCCCCTGTACCGTGGCGCTGTCGTTTGACGCGGTGCATGCGATTGCAGCGGGGAACATGCCGGATATGCAGGCTATACTGACTGCGTTCGATACGGATGATCTTTTGTGCGTGCGGCCCTCGTCGGAAGATCCTGACTGGGGTGGGCCGAGGGCGATTCTAAACATAGGCATGAATGACAATCGTTATCAGGCCCTGCGCTCTCAATTGGGTCACGAGGCAGCTGCGGGGCTGTATATTCGGTTTGTACAAAGTTATGCGGTGCATGTGGCTCGGCTTGACCCGGATATGTTCGACACCAGCGCAGCTTTTGGGCCACAAGAGCTGGCGCAGGCGCTACAGGCTTATGAGGCTGAGACAGAGGAAGAGTTTCCGCAGGATCCGGCGGTTCAGCTTGCCGAAGTGCTGCGGTCGATGGCGCGGGCTTGGGAAGGCGTAACAGCGCGGCTTTTGCGACAGGCAAAAGGTGCTCCGGTTGATGCAAAACTGGGCCTTGTGGTGCAAAAAATGGCATTGAGCTTAGGGCAGGGAGCATCGGGATCGGGGGTGTTTCAAATGGTTAGTTCGGTGACTGGACTTCCCAAGCTCACGGGGCATTATTTCAATCAAAGCCAAGGTCGCAGAGCTGCGCAGGGTGAACAGACGCTTTATCTTGAACGCGACCCTCGGGGACCGTCGCTCGAAGATTTGGTGCCGGAGGCGTTTGAGGCCTTAAAACAGCATTCGGTGTTAATGCGCAGCCGGTTGCGTGAAGAAATGCAGATTGAGTTTATGCTGCAAGATGGAAAGCTAAGGATATTGGATAGCGTTCGGGTGCAGCGCTCGTCGCAAGCGGCGGTTCGGATCGCGGTTGCATTGGCGACGGACAACATAATTCCACGTGAAGAGGCGTTGATGCGCATTGATCCGCGGGCATTGAACGAATTATTGCACCGTCAAATCGCCCCCAACGCAGACCGTGATCAACTGGGCCTTGGCATTGCGGCAAGTCCCGGTGCGGCGACAGGGCGGATTGTGTTCACCGCAGCCGAAGCACAGGCGAGTGCCGCGCGCAATGAGGCTTGTGTTTTGGTGCGGCGCGAAACCAGTCCAGAGGACATCCGCGGTATGCACGCCGCCAGCGCAGTCTTGACCGAGCGGGGCGGCACGAGCAGCCATGCGGCGGTGATCGCGCGGGGGTTAGGGCTGCCTTGTGTTGTGGGGGCGAACAGTTTCCGGTTTCAAACCCGACTTAATCTGCTGACGGCACCGGATGGGCGGGTGTTTAAGCCCGGCGATATCATTACGGTTGACGGGTCGAACGGGGCTATTCTGGCGGGGGCCCCTGAGATGATGGAGGCGGCATTGGATGATGCTTTTCAGACGCTTTTGAACTGGGCTGATGCGGTGCGGGATATTGATGTCCGGGCGAATGCAGATACCCCTGCAGATGCCAGAACTGCAAAGCATTTCAAGGCCCAAGGGATTGGCTTATGCCGGACCGAGCATATGTTTATCGAGCAGAATCGTTTGACGGTTATGCGCGAAATGATCTTTGCAGACAGTCCAGAAGACCGCCGGTCGTCGCTGGAATTACTTTTGCCGATGCAGCGCACTGATTTCATCGAATTGTTCCGGATCATGGAAGATAAACCGGTTTGTATCCGCTTGTTTGATCCGCCACTGCACGAGTTTTTACCGGCGAATCGGGCTGGTGTGCGTGATCTTGCGGAAGCGCTCGGCTTGCCGTTGTCTGATGTAACTCGTCGGGTTGAGGCGCTGAGTGAATACAACCCAATGTTGGGGATGCGGGGGGTCCGTCTGGGAATTACGGTTCCGGAAATCTATGAAATGCAGGCCCGTGCGATCTTTGAAGCCACTATCGAGGCCAGCGAAGGTGGGGCTCCGGTGGTGCCAGAGATTATGATCCCGTTGGTGTCGGCACGGCGGGAAGTGGAACTGGTTAAAACCCAAATCGATGCGGTTGCGGCAGCGGTGAAAAATGACAAAGGCGTCGATTTCACCTATCGTCTTGGCGTGATGGTAGAGACACCGCGTGCAGCTTTGCGCGCTGACGAAATTGCTGTTCATTGTTCCTTTTTAAGTTTTGGAACCAATGACCTAACTCAGATGACTTATGGTTTGTCGCGCGATGATGCCGGCCGGTTTATGTCGAGCTATGTGAAATTGGGTGTCTATCCAGAAGATCCCTTTCACACCCTAGATATTGAAGGTGTCGGAGAGTTGTTAAAGATCGGGGCAACGCGCGGTCGCAATGCACGGTCCGATGTCGTTTTGTCGATTTGTGGTGAACATGGTGGCAGCCCGGAAGCGATTGATTTTTGTCGTAAAGCTGGCTTTGATTATGTGTCTTGTTCGCCATTTCGTGTGCCGGTGGCGCGTCTGGCAGCGGCTCAGATTGCGCTAGCGGATCGAATTGGGGTTGATCCTTAGTGCGTCTCAATTGTGATTAAAATTGACGCTCAGTCGCGCTTAGGGCGATTTGGTATGGTTCAAAATGGCACTAGACGTGTGTGCGAAATTAGCTTAATGCCCCATTCACCTGAAATATAGATGTGGTTGGATACGCTGAATGCGGTTATATTTTGCGATTGCTGGGTTTGCCCTGATGGCCTTTATGGCCAAAGCAGAGGTCCCATCCGGTGTGGTGGAAAAAATGCTGGCTTTGGAGGCAGAAGCTGTCAGTGGCTTGTCGAAAAGCCGGGTGAAGGCCTTATTAAGGCTTTCTGCAACAGCGCCTGCCTTTTTGCATAGTAAAAAATGGTTGGTCCAGCAACCACCGGCCACCGGTGACGAGCAGTGGGCGTGTCTGGCAGAGGCTATCTATTTCGAGGCTCGCGGCGAAAGTATCAAGGGCCAGTTTGCGGTGGCTGAGGTGATTTTAAACCGAGTGGACAGCCGATCTTTCCCCGATACAGTGTGCGGTGTGATCACGCAGGGAGGTGAACGACGCCACGCGTGTCAGTTCAGCTATAATTGTGACGGGCGCGAAGAATATATCGAAGAGGCAGTTGCCTATGAAAGGATAGGAAAGATTGCGCGGTTGATGCTGGATGGCGGGCCTCGAACGATCACCAAAGGTGCGACTTATTACCATACCCGTTCGGTTAACCCTCGGTGGGCGAAGCATTTTTTTAAAACTGCATCGGTCGGGTCACATTATTTTTACAGCAGCAAAATGCAGCTAACTGAAAGATAGATAAGTGAACCGTGCCGTTTTTTGACGTTTTTTGCAGTAGATTACTCTGTCGCTCTTGACTGTCTCAGGATACACAGGACGGATATGTCAGTGTTCGGGAGGGTTCAGATGACAAATGAAATCGGTCTGGCTTTTTCTCATCCAATTGAGCGATCTGTCGCTTCGGGCATTTCTGTTGAAGATCAGGACGTGGATCGCATTTCTCTGCGCGATCATATCGTAGAGGTAGAAATTGGCGCGTTTCAAGCCGAGCGTGGAACGACCCAGAGAATTTGTTTCAACGTGGTGGTCGAGGTGCGTCAGATCCTTCAGGCGCAGGTCGATGATGTCGATCGTATCTTAAGTTATGACAAGGTAACCGAGGCGATCAGCCAAGAATTGGCTGAGGAACGGTTGAACCTGTTGGAAACCCTCGCGGAACGCGTTGCAGACCGGATATTACTTGAGCAGCAAGCTGTTCGAGCCTTTGTTAGAATCGAAAAACTTGACCGTGGTCCGGGGGCACTTGGGGTCGAAATCGTCCGCTCCCGACGCGCCGTTCCGCAGCTTGTGGCTGAAGATGTCGAGATCGAAGAGCCACACCCAACCGTGGTGTACCTGTCCAACGCGGCCCTCGACTCACAGTATCTTACCCGGTGGGTTGACGCGCTGAAGGCGCAGAGTGGTCCGGTAATTTTATGTGTCGGTTTGCCCAAAACACCAACACTGTCGACCGAAAGCGGATTGGTGCAGCGGCGGATTGACCTGTTGGCAATCGAACAGAATTGCTGGCGGCTGGCGGGGCTTGATGCCAGATGCGTTGTGGTTGCGACCCGAACCGAATTGGACTGGGGTATGAAAAACGATCAGATCAGCGTTTGGGCACCGTCAAAAATCGTTCTGGACACGGTTGATACTCCGGCGCCCGCGCCGGGTGAGAACGCGGATTTAGCCCTGTGGCTGGGCCAAATGCTGCAGGCGGTCAAAGTCCTTGTGGTGGGTGGCCCCGTGCCGGCCTCTGACTTGGCGGCGGCCTCTCAGTCTGTGCCAGTCGAGGTGGTTGCGGTGGAAAGCGTCGAAATTTGAGTACTTGCAATAGGCCGTTAGATTTCGCATGCACCTTTCATGAGCGAATATTTTAGACCTCTGGTGCAAACTGGCCCTGTGCGGCCAAACACTGCTGTAGCCCTTGCGGGAGGTGCGTGCTGGTTCAGTCACGCCGAGCGTCTGAGTCGCAACAAACCGCCTGAGGTAATCAGGGCCAATGCCGTTCCTGAACCTTGGTTACGGGCGCTTGGCGCACCGCGGCAATCTATCGCCGGGCTGGCATTTGATGTGCCCGTTTTGATGGGCATTTTAAACGTAACACCGGACAGCTTTTCTGACGGTGGTTGCTATGACAATCAAGAGGCTGCGCTGGCGCGGGCACAAGAGATGGTGGCGCAGGGGGCAGATATTCTGGATGTTGGCGGAGAATCAACTCGTCCGGGGGCGCTCGAGGTTGCGGTCGATGTCGAAATTAGCCGTATCGTGCCGGTGATCGAAGCGGTGCGGCGCTGGCAACCTGTGACTATATCAATCGATACCCGAAAATCTGCGGTTGCCAGCGCGGCGCGTGCAGCGGGGGCAAACTTAGTCAATGATGTGTCGGGTTTTACCTTTGATCCCACCCTGGCAAAGCTGTGCCGCGATCTTCACCTGCCGGTGATTGTGATGCATGCCCAAGGGGTCCCGCAAACGATGCAAAAATCCCCGCACTATGATGACGTTGTGCTTGACGTGTATGATTTTTTGAAAAATCAAATCGCTGATTTGGTCGCCCTAGGTATTCCGCATGGGCAGATTATTGCAGATCCTGGCATCGGCTTTGGCAAATCTTTATCTCATAATGTTGAATTATTAAATCGGTTATCGGTGTTTCACGGCCTCGGTGTGCCTGTGATGCTGGGGGCATCGCGCAAAGGCTTTATTCGTGCTATTGGTCAGCCAGAAGATGCGAATGACCGCATGCCTGGCTCTTTAGCTGTGGGTTTGGCGGCATTGGCGCAGGGTGTGCAGATCCTGCGGGTCCATGATGTGGCAGCGACCCGACAGGCCGTCAATTTGTGGCAAGCGGTTGTCTATGGAGAACATATTGGAACGTAAATTATTTGGAACAGATGGTGTTCGGGGCACGGCGAATATTGCGCCGATGACCGCGGATATGGCGCTGCGTATCGGCGCGGCTGCGGGACGGTATTTTCGCCGCGATAAGGCCGGTGTGCATCGGGTGGTCATTGGCAAAGATACCCGGCGCTCGGGCTATATGTTTGAAAGTGCGTTGACGGCGGGGCTGACCTCGACGGGCATGAATGTTTTGTTGCTGGGGCCGGTGCCGACCCCGGCCGTGGCGCTGTTAACGCCGTCGATGCGGGCTGATGTTGGGATCATGATCTCGGCCAGTCACAACCCTCATATCGACAATGGCATCAAGTTTTTTGGACCTGACGGATTCAAACTGTCCGATCAGGCTGAGGCGGAGATCGAAGCTCTGGTTTATGACGGGGTCACGCTTGCGGCGTCTGAAAACATTGGACGTGCCAAGCGGATTGACGATGGGCGCTTTCGCTATCTTGAGCGGGTGAAATCAACCTTTCCACAGGGTATGCGCCTTGATGGGCTGAAGGTGGTGATCGATTGTGCCAACGGCGCGGCTTATCGTGCGGCCCCTGATGTGCTGTGGGAAATGGGCGCTGAGGTTATTCCTGTCGGGGTCGACCCGGACGGGGCCAATATAAATGAGAACTGTGGCTCCACCCATCCTGAAATTGCCGCGGCAACTGTGGTCGCCCATGGTGCCGATGTCGGAATTTGTCTCGACGGCGATGCGGATCGCGTGGTGATTATAGATGAAAACGGGCAGGTGGCGGACGGTGACCAGATTATGGCGCTTCTGGCTGCACGCTGGGCTGACGAGTCACGACTTAATCACGGGACGCTGGTGGCCACGGTCATGTCCAACCTCGGGCTCGAGCGGTTTTTACACGGCCGCGGCTTGCGGTTGGAACGCACGCCAGTTGGTGACCGCTATGTGGTCGAAGCGATGCAGCGTGGCGGCTGGAATTTGGGCGGTGAGCAATCGGGCCATATCGTGATGACCGATTATGCGACCACCGGCGACGGGTTGATGGCAGGGATGCAATTTCTGGCAGCGATGGCCTCAACAGAGCGCTCTGCCAGCGCTTTGGTCCGCAGTTTTGAGCCGGTGCCGCAACTGTTGAAAAATGTCCGGTTTGGTCTCGGTCAGACGCCACTTGAAACTGCGGCTGTGCAGGCTGCAATCGCAAGCGCTGAGGCTGATCTTACCGGGTCGGGGCGGCTGCTGATTCGCAAATCTGGCACCGAACCGCTGGTACGCGTGATGGCTGAATGCGAGGATGACCGTCTTTTGCAACGGGTTGTTGAAGATGTTGTCGCTGCTGTCGAGGCCGCTGTTTAAATTTCAAATGGGGATTGACGCAACGCGGGTGCAGGCGTAGGGCCAAGCCTGCGCGGAGGGCTGGATGGCCGCGGGCCTGCAAAGGCGCGAGGAAAGTCCGGACTCCCAGAGGCAACGGTGCCGGGTAACGCCCGGGCGGGGTAACCCGACGGAAAGCGCCACAGAAAACAAACCGCCGTCGTGCAGGGCCTCGCCCTGCAGAGCCGACGGTAAGGGTGAAACGGTGGGGTAAGAGCCCACCGGGGGGCTGGCAACAGCCGCCGCATGGCAAGCCCCACCGGGAGCAATGCCGAATAGGGACCTTGCGCGGGTTTGATCGGGTTTCCGATATCACCGCAGGCAGCCTTTGCCCAAAGGTCCGGGTTGGCAGCTAGAAGCGCGCGGGCAATCGCGCGTTTAGAGGAATGGCCATCACCGGGACGCCGTCCCGGAACAAAATCCGGCTTACAGGCCCTCCGCGCATCCTCAATCTTGAAATCCCTGTTGACTTGGGGGCAGGACCCGCTAGAAAGCGCCCCTACAGTGAATTTTACCGAATGCCAAACTATTCGGTGCAGGAGACGACTTATGGCGAAGCCTACCACAATCAAAATCCGCCTGAACTCGACAGCGGGAACGGGACACTTTTATGTCACCAAGAAAAACGCTCGGACGATGACCGAAAAAATGACCGTGCGCAAATATGACCCGGTTGTGCGAAAGCATGTTGAGTATAAAGAAGGCAAAATCAAGTAAACCCTTCTCGGGTTTGCCGGACCCCTTTTCCTAGGGGGCGCAGATTTACAAAAACCCTGTCCGCGCATCGGTGCGGCAGGGTTTTTTGTGTCAGCCTTTACGTCCTAACTTGGTACGCGTCCTCGATATATGTGACCTTACCTTTTTCATATTTGCCCCACCATGTCTGCAAACATCATATTGGTGGACCTTCATACGGGCAGGCTTGCAACGCGGGTTAAAAGCAGGCCTAGTGCGGGCAACCGGGAACAAGGGGGGCAAGTCCATGCTTGCGGGGGTCAGAATCATAGAAATAGAGGCGCTTGGGCCTGCGCCGTTTGCCGCGATGTTGTTGGCTGACCTTGGTGCGGATATCATCACAATTCACCGTAAATTGGCTACCGAAACGCCGGGCAAGGGCGCAGATAATCTGCTCGACCGCGGCAAGCGATCGATCGCGCTTGATCTCAAAGACCCGGAAGACACGCAAATTCTGAAGCGGTTGTTGAAAACCGCTGACGGGCTTATCGAAGGCTTTCGCCCCGGGGTGATGGAGCGTTTGGGACTGGGTCCAAAGGACTGTCATCAGATTCGTCCACAACTGATTTATGGGCGCATGACGGGGTGGGGGCAAACTGGGCCCAAAGCGGCGCAAGCAGGTCATGATCTGAATTATATCGGTCTGTCTGGCGCGCTTTGGTATGCGTCTGCACCAGACGATATACCAATTGCGCCAGCAACATTGGTGGGTGATATTGGCGGTGGTGCAATGTATTTGACCGTTGGCATGTTGGCGGGACTGCTGAAAGCCCGTGCCACGGGCGCAGGTTGCGTCGTTGACGCGGCCATCGTCGACGGATCGGCGCATATGATGAACTTGTTGATGTCTCTGCGCTCCAGTGGTGGTTTTCGAACTATGCGCGGTCAAAGTCTACTGGACGGGCCGCATTGGTCACGTGTCTACCGCTGTGGTGACGGCGGGTATTTTACTGTGCAGGCGCTAGAGCCAAAATTTTATGCACAGTTTCTTGATCTTATGGGGCTTGCTGGCGATGTGGATTTCACCGATCAATTCGATCAGACGCGCTGGCCAGTTTTGACCAGGCGCCTCGCGCAGATTTTTGTTGAAAAACCGCGCGCGCATTGGTCGGCGATTTTTGCAAACTCGGACGCCTGTGCCGGACCGGTGCTAAATCCTGAAGAGGCGATGGCAGAGACGCATATGCAGGCACGCGGAGTTTGGTCTGCGCCTGAGGGACGTTTGCAAGCCGCGGCGGCCCCGCGTTTTGACGGTGCAAACCCTTCAATTCCGTCGCCAATCCCCCGGCGTGATCAGGACAGGTGCAGTATTCTTGACGAACTTGAACAACTTGAAAGAGCCGCACCATGAGAGATTTTCACATGCTCGAGTCGCTTCTGGCTCAGCGCCATTCTTGCCGGGCTTTTTTAAACCGGCCGGTTGAGCGGGCTTTGGTGGAGCGCGTGGTCGAGACCGCGCAAAAAGTGCCCAGCTGGTGTAATTCGCAACCTTGGCAGCTGATCGTGCTTAGTCACGCTGAAACCAACCGATTGCGCGACCGATTTGAGGCCGCGGATGTGGCGACGCCTAATCCGGACGTGACGTTCCCCGAGCGTTATATCGGGGCGTATAAGACGCGGCGCTCGGAATGCGGTTGGCAGCTTTATGATGCAGTGGGGGTGAAAAAGGGTGACCGGGTCGCTTCTGCGCAGCAGATGATGGAGAACTTTCGGTTTTTTGGCGCGCCGCATGTAGCCTTTGTCACCAGCCCGGTGGCGCTTGGGGCCTATGGCATTCTGGATTGTGGGGCTTTTGTTACCGGTTTTATGTTGGCGGCGCAGGCGCTGGGGCTGGGTTCGATTGCACAGGCGGCACTGGCAGGTCATGCACCTTTGGTGCGCGACGCGCTAGAGGTGCCCGAGGATCGTCAGATCTTATGCGGGATCTCATTTGGCTATAGCGATACGGCCCATCCCGCCAACAGTTTTCGCACCACGCGCGCGGCAGTGGATGAGGTGATGGATTGGCGGTAGGTCTAACCAACATTGCGCCAGTTCGGCACTTGCTCAGTCGAATGTGATCGGCACCATAACCTCGGGCTCTATAACATCAACCTTGGGAAGGGCGGCGATCAGCACCTCGGCCGATTGCTCTAACAGAGGCATGGTGCGGTAGTGGCACGGAATGACGGTTTTAAAGTCGAAAAACGTCCGAGCCGCATAGGCCGCACGCCGCATGTCCATGGTGAAATGCCCGCCGGCACAGAGGATGCCGATGTCGGGGGCGTGCAGATCGTTGAACACTTTCATATCCGCCATCACGTCGGTATCACCCGAAACATAGATCGTGTGCCCGGCGCCTTCGATCATAAAGCCGCATTCAGTGCCGACAAAGCGCGGTCCCTCGGGACTGGACATGCTGGAGGAATGCACCGCGTGTACCATGGTGATGGCAACTCCGTCCAGATTGACAGTTCCGCCCTTGTTAAAGCCTGTGGTCTGAACGCCCTCTGTGTCGTTCCAAAAACCCATCAAATCGTATTGGCCAAGGATCGGGATGTTCAAACTGCGCGCGAGCGATAATGCATCGACGCTGTGGTCAGCATGGCCATGGGTGATCACGATATGCGTTGCCCCATCGACAGCGCTTTGATGCAACGCTTGTGGCAGCATTGGATTGCCACTGAGCCACGGATCAATCAAAAGTACCTTGTCGGCAATTTCAATTCGAAAAGAACCATGCCCTAGCCAGATGATCTGCATTCTGTATCTCCCCGTTTTAGGATATGTTATCAGGGCAAAACGCTAAAACGGTCCGCGTGCTTTGCCAAGTTGATTTTAGCCAGTACTCGGCCCTTGTTTAGCCTGTGCTCGGTCTTTACTTGGCCTTTATACGGTCAGTATCGAGCCGGCAATTGGCACGCTTGTGTCCGGGGTGAAAACTATGCGGTGGCGGGATGGATACTGCGTTTTGCGGTGTGTTAGCTTTTGGCCTGCCGGGGCGTGAGAGAGTGGGTGGCGCAAGTTGGGATTGTGAGTGATCTTGAAGTTTTTGGATTATCGATGTCAGATGCTTGCGAAGCAGGGCGCGGATCGCTAAACCAAAGTCAAATTGTAAGTGGAGAGCCGGATGGCGATTGATACTGAAACCGCCGCACGTGTGGCCAAGCTGGCCCGGATCAAAGTTGAGGACAGCGACCTGCCGGCGCTGGCAGGCGAGTTTAATGCCATTTTGGGATTTATTGAACAGCTCAATGAAGTTGATGTCTCCGGTGTAGAGCCGATGACTTCGGTCACGCCGATGCGGTTGAAACGGCGGGTCGACGCGGTCACAGACGGAGATCGGCAAGATAGGATCAGGGCCAATGCCCCCGATTTTCGCGAAGGATTTTTTGCGGTGCCGAAGGTGGTTGAATAATGTCTGATCTGAATGCTCTTACCCTTGCTGAGGCGCGCGACAAACTGATCGCCAAAGAGATCACCAGCGTCGAACTGACCGAGGCTTGCCTGGCGGCGATTGAGGGCTCTGACAGCCTGAACGCTTTTGTGCATAAAACCCCCGAGATGGCGCTTGATCAGGCACGGGCCGCAGATCAGCGTCTGGCCAAGGGGTCGGCACAGGATCCGGCACCGGCGCTGTGCGGTCTGCCTTTGGGAATCAAGGATCTGTTCTGTACCAAGGGTGTACCCAGCCAAGCGGCCAGTGCCATTTTGAAAGGCTTTAAGCCGGAATATGAATCCACCGTCAGCCAGAATCTGCTGGATGCCGGCGCGGTGATGCTGGGCAAGTTGAATATGGACGAATTTGCCATGGGCAGTTCGAACGAAACATCGGTGTATGGCGACACGGTCAACCCTTGGAAGGTCGATGATCGGCGTCTCACACCGGGTGGCTCGTCGGGCGGCTCGGCTGGTGCTGTGGCAGCTGACCTATGCCTTGCGGCAACGGGCACCGATACCGGCGGCTCGATCCGTCAACCGGCTGCGTTTACTGGCACAGTTGGGATCAAGCCGACCTATGGGCGCTGTTCACGTTGGGGCATCGTGGCCTTTGCCAGTTCGCTGGATCAGGCGGGGCCGATCACCAAATCTGTGCGCGATGCGGCGATTATGCTCGAGGCGATGTGTGGTCATGATCCCAAAGACAGCACCAGTGCCGAATTGCCGGTGCCAAATTTTGAAGCATTGCTGACCGGTGATATTCGCGGTAAAAAAATTGGTATTCCGAAAGAATACCGGATGGATGGCATGCCCGAGGAAATTGAGGCGCTGTGGCGGGATGGGGCGGCAAAGCTGGCCGATGCTGGGGCCGAAATGGTTGATATCAGTCTGCCGCACACACAGTATGCGCTGCCAGCTTATTATGTCATTGCACCGGCCGAGGCGTCTTCAAATTTGGCGCGCTATGACGGTGTGCGCTATGGTCATCGCGCCACATTGGATGCGGGGGACGGTATCACTGAGATGTATGAAAAAACCCGCGCCGAGGGGTTTGGCGCCGAGGTGCAGCGGCGGGTTATGGTTGGCACTTATGTTTTGTCGGCGGGCTTTTATGATGCCTATTACAATCGGGCCCGTAAGGTGCGTGCGTTAATCAAGCAAGATTTCGATACGGTTTTTGCCGCAGGCGTTGACGCAATTCTTGCGCCGACCACGCCGTCGGCCGCTTTCGGTCTGGGGGAGATGCAAAACGCGGATCCTTTACAGATGTATCTCAATGATGTGTTCACGGTCACCGTCAATCTGGCGGGGCTGCCGGGCATTTCGGTGCCTGCTGGGCTGGATGCACAGGGACTGCCGCTGGGATTGCAATTGATTGGGCGACCCTGGGAAGAAGGCGATTTGCTGAATTTTGCGTTTGCGTTAGAGCGCGCGGTCGGATTCTCACACAAACCTAACAAATGGTGGTAGGCGGCAGATGCAGACATATGGCAGTTTAAAAATTACACCTTATCTTTTGATCTCAGGGCTGGCTTTTCTGGGATTGTCTGGGTGTATGTCTGGTCTGCCAGATGGGTTGATGAACAAGCCGGTCCCTGCGACTGGCAAGGCGCGGACCGGAGGTTCGGCCGTTGTGCCCAATACCGCTCCGTTGTCTGCGATCGATGCACAGGCGCTGCCCAATGCTGATGGCAGCAATGTTGCGGCGCTGGCCGCAGAGGCTGCCAAAAAGATAGAGGATGGACCTGCGGCAGGGCAACAAAATACGACAGGCTCTAGTTTGACCTCTACCGCGGTCGCGATCGCTGCTGAGGACGGGATGGGGACCTCTTTATCTGACGAGAATGATTTTGAGGCTGTCAGTAACCGGCAATCTATTGAGAGTGACGCTGAGCGATTGGCCCGCAACAGTGCCTCTTATGAGGTGATCGAGCCGAGCGCTCTGCCGACGCGCGGTGCGGCCAAAGGTGTCAATATTGTTGAATACGCCCTGTCGAGCGATAATATGTTGGGCAGTCCGGTCTATTCGCGGTTTCCAATTGGTGGGCAATCGCGGTTCTTACGAAACTGTGACAAATACCCATCGTCTGACATGGCGCAAATTGCATTTTTAGAACGGGGCGGCCCCAAGCGCGATACCCTTGGGCTTGATCCCGATGGCGACGGGTTTGCTTGTTATTGGGATCCGGCGCCTTTCCGTAAAGCCGTCAATAACTAGGGTCGGCTGGCGTGGTCGTGATACCACATTGGCACCCTTCGCAAAATTATGGACCACGCAAAAAGGGCGGGCATCCGCAGCTGATCGTGTTACATTACACAGCAATGGACACCACGGAGGCGGCCTTACAGCGCCTGTGCGATCCGCAGCATGAGGTTTCGGCGCATTACCTGATCTCACCCAAAGGTATTATCTGGCAGATGGTGGATGAGGCACAGCGCGCCTGGCATGCGGGCGCGGGCTGTTGGGGTGACATCGAAGATGTGAATTCGCAGTCTATCGGAATTGAGTTGGCCAATCGTGGCGATCATCCGTTTGCAGAGGCGCAGATGGTGGCGCTTGAAGGCTTGCTGCGGGGTGTAATGGCGCGTTGGTCATTGACAGCCTCCTCACTCATTGCACATTCCGATCTGGCGATTGGTCGAAAATTTGATCCCGGTGCGCGATTTGACTGGCGGCGTCTGGCCTGTCAGGGGCTTGCGGTTTGGCCTGATCCCGTTGCGGGGGGAGATTTTTATACAGATACTGCGGCCTTTGGCTACCGTATGCCGGGGGATGATGCGCAGGCTGCCGCCGCGCTATTAGATGCGTTCAGGTTGCGGTTTCGTCCAATGGCACAGGGGCCGTTAGATGCGATTGATTGCGCATTGGCCGCTGGCTTGAGAGAACTGAGAGATGCCAGTCGGGCAGGCATTTAGGTGCGTCCAAACAGCCGCCTGAGGGCGCCGTATTGGCTGAGGCCGACGCCGCACAGGATTAAGATTAAAGCGATGAACAAGCTATTGTGCACAGGCTCGCCCAGCACCAGAATGCCAAGAATAACCGACCACATTGGCACTTGATAATTGGTCAGGCTCATAAAGACAGGACCGGCGCTGCGGATCAGCAAAACCCGTATTAAATTCGCACCTGCAGTAGGCACCAAGCCTAAAAATGCCAAAATAATAAGCGTTTGTTTGGTGGGTATGGGCGGTGGGCCCTCGGCCGTCAAGGCCACTGAAACGACAAATACCGCGCCGATGATCAGGGTGACCGCCGAAAGCCCGATCGCATCAATGGCGGGCAAACGGCGCATGATCACCGAACTGATTGCATAGCAGCTCGCGGCTAGCAGGCAAGCGATCCGGCCCAACCACTCAGAGGCTGCGCCGGTCGCGACAAAGCTCTGTTGCCCCAACAAGACCACAACTCCGAAAAACCCAATGATAAACCCCAGAAGGCGGCGTGGGGTGATCCGTTCCCCCGGAATGAGAAAATGCGACAACGGCAGAACGATCAACGCAACCGAGGCCATCGAGACACCGGCAAACGCCGAAGTGACATACTGTTGACCCCAGCTGAGCAGTTGAAACGGTATCGCAGTGCTGAGCAGACCTACGGCAAAAAGCCCGTTCCAATCGCGGTCGGGTCCCAGATGGAACCGCCAGCCGCGCAGACCCCAGATGGCACTGGTAAGCAGCGCGGCAAAGGTGATCCGTCCAGCCGCTAGCCAGAACGGAGTGATGCCCTCGAGCGCCACTTCAATCACTAAAAATGTGCTGCCCCAGATCAGACCCAGTACCGCCACCATCCCCCAGCTTTTGGCCGTGATATCAACAGGCGGTTGCATGTTTAATTCCTTTACGGAGGTGGGGCAAAAGCGCAGGGCGCACACAGACCCGCGCCGACGGTATTGTGGGGCAGACAAAAAAGGAATTGAATGAATTATCTATTTTTCTCACCATCAAATCTGTCATCTGGTGGGCTGTCATCTTCTGGTTTGTCTGCGCCCCCGCAGTTGCGGTCGCGGGGGCGTGACGAGATCAGTTCTTTTCTTTGTCGACCATTTTTCCCGCTGAAATCCAGGGCATCATGGCGCGTAGGGTTTCGCCAGTGGCTTCAATTTGGTGGGCGTCATTGATACGACGGGTAGCTTTAAATGACGGCTGTCCGACAGCGTTTTCCAGCATAAAGTCCCGTACAAACTTGCCGTTTTGAATGTCGGTGAGCACCGCTTTCATTTTCGCTTTGGTCTCATCATAGGGCAGGATGCGCGGCCCGCTGACGTATTCGCCATATTCTGCGGTGTTCGAAATCGAATAGTTCATGTTGGCGATGCCGCCTTCATAGATCAGGTCAACGATAAGCTTGACCTCGTGTAGGCACTCGAAATAGGCCATTTCTGGCGCATAACCCGCCTCGACCAACGTTTCAAAACCCATCCGGATCAATTCAACCAAGCCACCACAAAGCACGGCCTGTTCGCCGAACAGATCGGTCTCGCACTCCTCGCGGAAATTGGTCTCGATGATGCCTGAGCGGCCACCACCGATGGCCGAGCAATAGCTCAGACCAATTTCCAGCGCGCGGCCGGTTGCATCTTTGTCGACAGCCACAAGACAGGGAACACCACCGCCCTTGGTGTATTCACCGCGGACTGTGTGGCCGGGCCCTTTGGGCGCCATCATGATCACATCGATACCGGCCTTTGGTTCGATCAGACCGAAATGCACGTTCAGACCATGTGCAAAGGCAATTGCCGCGCCTTCGCGGATGTTGTCGTGGACATATTTTTTATAGGTGTCGGCCTGCAGTTCATCGGGCATGGTGAACATGATCAGATCGCACCAAGCTGCGGCTTCAGCGATGCCCATAACCTTCAGGCCTTCAGCTTCGGCTTTCTTGGCAGAGGCTGAGCCTTCGCGCAGCGCTACAACAAGGTTCTTGGCGCCACTGTCGCGCAGGTTTAGTGCATGGGCATGGCCTTGCGAGCCATAGCCTAGGATAGCCACTTTGGTGTCTTTGATCAGATTGATATCGCAATCGCGGTCATAGTAAACGCGCATTATCTTGCTCCCTATTTTCTTTACAAGGTCTATAGTGATGAAGCTAAAATAAAGGTTTTTTAGGTATATATGTTTTTAATTTCGCTATATTTTATATATATTGATTGTTTTCATTCTAAATTTTGCTGTATATGATAAAATTTATGCTTAATGATCTTGATCGCCGTATACTGCGCCATCTTCAGCTTGATCCCGGCCGCTCTGTTGCGGCGCTGGCAGAGGCTGCCAATACCACCTCTGCGGTCTGCGCCCGGCGTCTTGCGCGTATGAAACAAAACGGGGTGGTCTTGGGTCAGGAGGCGGTGATTGATTGGCGTGTTCTGGGCTATGCGGTTGAGGTGAGTTTGCGGGTGAGTTTGGACAAGACCCAAACCCGGGCGTTTGACGATTTTATCACTGCGGCGCGCCTTGTACCGGAGGTGATCGAGATACAGACTTTTCTCGGGCGCGTCGATGTCAGGCTTTCGGTGATCGCCCGGGATATGATCCATTATCAACATCTTTATCGAACGCGGATTCTGACACTGCCGCATATAGCAGATATCGAAGCTTTGATGCAGGTGGCGCTGATCAAATCGGAAGAGGTATTGCCGATATGACTGAACTTGATGACCTTGATCGTAGCCTGCTGGCGGCTTTGCGCGGGGATTGTACGCAGGCGATCGGCGCTTTGGCACGAGAGCTTGGGGTGTCGCAACCGGTGGCTTGGCGGCGGGTCAAGCGGCTTTATGATCTGGGGGTCATCAAGGCGCGGCGTGTGTATCTGGATCATGACAAACTAGGCTTTGGGGTGACGGTGTTTTTGGGGATTAAGCTGGCCAGTAAAGGCCGGGTCAGCCTTGAAGATTTCGAACGCGCGGTAAAGGCAATCCCCGAAGTGCAAATGGTGGAACATGTCTTGGGGCTTTATGATTATCGATTGCGGGTTGTGGCGCGCGATATCTCTGATTTTGAACGCATTTTAAGACGAAGGGTGATGACCTTGCCGGGGGTAGGGGACGTTGAGGCCAACGTGCTATTATCAGAGGAACGTCGCCCGGGTCCCTTGGATCAGAGCACGGGTGTGTATACAAAAGTAGACCGTGCAATCCCTCTTGGCGCTGGGTAGTGCTAAGCAAACAAACGGAGAATCGCCACATGGCTGCCTTGCTCGATCATGTCGACCCCGATGGGCTTCTTGAATTTTCAGTGGTTTTCACAGACCGCTCTCTCAATCATATGTCTGCCTCGTTCAAACAGGTGATGATCGATATTTCAGACATGCTGAAACAGGTGTATTGCGCCGATGCCGTTGCTATTGTACCCGGAGGCGGCACCTTTGGTATGGAGGCTGTGGCGCGTCAGTTTGGCCGGGATTCCAAGGTTCTTGTGGTCCGCAACGGGTGGTTCTCTTATCGGTGGAGCCAGATTTTTGAGGCTGGCGGGTTTACGGCTGAAACCCATGTGATCAAGGCGCGGCAAAGTGATAATGGCCCACAGGCGGCGTTTTCTCCGGCGCCGATTGACGCCGTAGTGGCGCAAATTCGGGCCGAAAAGCCGGATGTGGTGTTTGCTCCACATGTGGAAACTTCGGCAGGGGTGATTTTACCAGACGCGTATATCACCGCGCTGGCGGCGGCCGCACATGACGTTGGGGCGCTGATGGTGCTGGATTGTGTTGCTTCGGGTTGTGCATGGGTCGACATGCGCGCCACTGGTGTCGATGTGCTGATCTCAGCGCCACAAAAGGGTTGGTCGGCTTCGCCCTGTGCCGGGTTGGTTATGATGTCTGCGAGGGCCGTTGCCCGGCTTGAACACTCTACATCCGACAGTTTCGCAATTGATTTGAAAAAATGGCATGGCATCATGCAAATCTATGAGAACGGTGGGCAGGCCTATCACTCCACGATGCCGACCGATGCGCTGCGCGCGTTCCGAGACACCATGATTGAGACCCGCGATTATGGCTTTGAGCGCCTGTGCGCGGCGCAGTGGCAATTGGGAGATGGTGTACGGGCGATGCTGGCAAGCAAAGGTATTCGGTCTGTCGCTGCTGATGGCTTTGGCGCGCCGGGGGTGGTTGTGAGCTATACTGACGATCCGGCGATCCAGAACGGCAGTAAATTTGCGGCCCAAGGCATGCAGATTGCCGCCGGAGTGCCCTTGCAATGCGACGAGCCTGAAGGGTTTTCAACCTTCCGGTTGGGTCTGTTCGGTTTGGATAAGCTTTATAATGTTGAAGCCACTCTGGGGCGCTTGAAAACGGTGCTCGATACGGTGTTGTAGAGGTACCATGTTGTAAAGATACCGTGCTGCAAAGCAGGCTACCCTTCTCGGGGCAGGCCAAGGCCAAGCTGCATAATGGACTTTCGCAAAGGTGCGATACCGTGCAACCCCTGTAACGCAGCAGCTCTGGCATCGCGCAGGGTCGGTACAGACAGCATTGAGGTGCGGTTCAATATCTCGATCCCTGCAGCACGGGTGCGAATATCGGTGATCCGGTCGCGATGATAGGCGTCAAGCATGGCGGTGTCCCCCAGATCATCTGGTCTGGCTTGCGCATGATGAAACAGGCATTTTACGTCTTTTAAGCTGGTGTTCAGCCCTTGTGCGCCGATCGGGGGCATCACATGGGCAGCCTCTGCGACCAGTGCCAGCCGCTGGCCGCAGAGGCGTCCGGCGGTCTGGCTGATGATTGGCCATAGGGTCCTGCGTGAGGCCAACGTCAGTGGACCCAAGACGCTGTAAGACCGCTCGGTCATTGCGGCCTCGAAGGCAGGCGCTGGCATCTGATGGAGTGCATTCGCCTTGGCCCCTGTTTCCATCCAGACCACAGCCGAAGACGGCTGACCCTGCCAATCGGGAAGTGGGACCAAGGTGAACGGGCCGCCGCTGCGGTGAATTTCGGTTGAGACGTTTTCGTGTGGTTGCGCGTGGGTGACTGCAAATGCCAAGGCTTTTTGACCGTACCGGCTGGTGTTGACAGCGATTCCGGCGGCCCGACGCATGGCTGATTTGGGCCCATCGGCGGCGATGACCAATTTTGCCCGCGCGCGGCTGCCATCGCTGAAGGTGACACGGGCTTCTTTGAGGCGGGTAAACAACCCGACACTGGCAATTCCGCTACGTAGCGTCACGTTTGGCAGCTGGTGCAGGATCTTAAGTATTTCGCGCCGCAACAGCCAGTTGGGCAGGTTCCAGCCAAACGGCAGTTCGGAGATGTCGCGCGCTTCAAACTGTTTGGTCACTCTTGGTGTTTTATCACCTGCGCCAGCATCCATGATCTGCATCACCTCAAGCGGGGTAGCATGCGTCGAGAGATGATCCCACAGTCCTAACGACACCAAAAAATCGCGAGCGGGTTGCAAAAATGCGGTGCTGCGCAGATCGGCCCCGGGTTTGTCGCGCTCGGTGACAGGCAGGGCAGGGTCGACGCAAAGCACATCAAACCCGGCGCTGCCGAAGGCGACAGCGGTGACCAGTCCGGCCAAGCCGGCGCCTGAGATAATAATGTCAAAATTGTGCTGCATCATGCCATTCCTCTTTTCAGGGGAGCTAGTGCGGCACTGTGATCCGGTCGAAGCGTCATCCTGTCTCAGACCAGATGTTCAAGAAACAGCCGCAAATCATCCGTGTGATGCTGCAGATAGGGGGCTGTAACTGGAACCGGTGCGACATGAACGGTTTGCATCCCCAGACTGTGGGGGACTTTTAGATTTCGGGCTTCATCTTCGAACATTGCCGCTTGCCGTGGATGAATACCATCCAGTGCAAAGATCGTCTCAAACGCACCCAGTTCGGGTTTGGGCAGATAGTTGGCCTCCTCGACGCCATAGACGGCGTCAAACACTTGATCAAGGCCGCGCGCTACCAACACCTGACGGGCATAGGGCGCGGTGCCATTGGTATAGACTATTTTGCGTCCTGGCAGCGCGTCGATTGCTGTGGCCAGAGCTGGATCTTTGTTCAGCTGCGACAGGTCAATATCATGCACGTCGAACAGATAGGGGGCGGGGTCGACATTATGTTCACGCATCAAGCCGGCCAACGTTGTGCCGTAATCACGCCAATAGTCCTGACGCAACTGGTCGGCAGTGGCTTGGTCTACCCCCAGCGAAGTCATGACATAGGCCGACATTTTGACTTCGATCTGGTCAAACAACCGCGCCTCTGGCGGGTAGAGCGTATTATCCAGATCAAAGACCCACTGCGTGACATGGCGGAAACTGTTTTGAAGCATTTATAAAACCTAGCGTGTTCCCGCCTGCAGTACAATGGTGGGTAAGGCTTGCCGGACGGGTTAAGACAAGGCTAGGGTGGTTTGGGTAATCGCCGGAGATAACGCAGATGACAACACCAAACAAAATACCGCAGAAAGATGCCTATAAGTTGGTTTTGGATGCAATAGATGGTGGTATTTTCAAACCCGGAGATAGATTGGTTGAAAGTGATCTTGCAGAGCGGTTTGGCGTCTCTCGCACTCCGATTCGGGAAGCGTTGCAACGGTTGGAGACGCAGTCACTTTTGGCGCGCGATGGCCGCAGCCTTATCGTCGCCACATTGGACCACAATCAGATGACAGAACTCTATGCCGTACGCGCGGAATTAGAGGCGCTGGCGGCGCGATTGGCGGCTCGGCATGCCACTACTGAAGAGGTACGGGTCCTGCGCGATATGGTGCTTGAAGACCGCGGTTTGATTGGAGATCCGCCGGCTCTGTCTTTGGCCAATCGGCGGTTTCACAAACAAATTCATCTGGCGTCGCACAACCGCTATTTGGTGCAACAATTGGATTTGGTACATCGCACCATGGCGTTGATGGCCACCACGTCATTGGCTGTAAAGGGTCGAAGCAAAACGGCGCTCGATGAGCATCAGGCGATTGTAGAGGCGATTGAGATGCGTGATGAAGATCGGGCATTTGGGGCGTTGAAAGATCATATTTCTGCTGCATTTGTCACTCGGTTAAAGATTGACTCACTGGCGGTTGCATCGGCGTAGTTTTGACCGATTTTAGTGAATGGCCGTGGGTGGTTTTATCCCAAAAGTACGGGCTGAAAATCATTTCGTAACCGGCCTTGAAAGCGGCCAATGTTCCGAGGTGAAAATACAGCCATAGGGTTGGGGTATAGCGCCCAAGCCCTCGGTGGTGCGTTTTGCTCAACGCAAAGAGACTGATGATAATATCTGCTCCGAGTATGGTTAAAAAGAAACTGATAATGGCTTGCGCGCCATTTGGCCCCAGCAATGGCAGAATGGGATGCGGCAGACCAAAAGGAATAATCCAAAAGGACCATAGGACTGGGGCAAGTATAAATTGACTAAGGCTGGCTAAAAATATGATCTGGAAACCCACAAATTTGCGCCACCCAAGTTGTCGAAGTAACAGTATCGGTGATCGCATATGAACCCTGTAGGTTATCATATACCCTTTCAACCAGCGCGACCTCTGTCGAATCCAAGGCCAAATCCGGTTGTTGGCTTCTTCGTAGGTTGTACTGGATAACATTTCCGTATGATACCCATGACGGGCAAGTCGTATCCCTAGATCAGCATCCTCAGTGACGTTATGGGCGTCCCACCCGCCTACATCCATGAGCGCGGAGTAGCGCAAAAACACTGTTGTACCACCAAGTGGAATTGCAAATCCCAATTTTATCAACCCGGGTAGAATTAGTCTGAACCAAACGGCGTATTCGATGGTGAAACATCTGGTGAGCCAGTTACTTTTACTATTGTAAATATCCAAAATACCCTGAAGGCAGGCGACCTCTTTTGGTGCTGTGGCAAAGCGCGCAACGGCCAAGTCGATCTGATCTGCATCGGGTTTGTCCTCGGCATCATAGACTGCGATAATATCGCCGGTGCAAAACCCCAACCCGTAGTTGAGCGCGCGCGGCTTTGTCATGATCGGACCAGCTGGCAAGATGTGAACCGTTATTATGTTGGCCAATGTATGGCGGTCCAATTCGCTCAGTGTGGCCGTATCTCCATCTTCGATCATTAGCAAAACTTCTAATTGTGCCTTGGGATAGCGCAGCTTTGCAATCTGTCGCAACAAGTGTTCGATCATCTCGGTTTCGCGATACAGCGCAATAATGATTGATACCCGGGTCATTTCGCCTGTGATGACTTGCGCAGCCGACGATGCTGGCACAGTCTTGGATCCCGGTTTTGGCGGTGCGTGGAACGGCGAGTGTATTCGTCTTGAAAGGGCGGCGCTAATCTTGAGAAGGTTACTGCTGGTCAAGGCGGCACAGGCCCAGAGGACGATGCCCAGAAAGACAAGGTTGGGCATAAAGACGAGGCCAAGCCCGCAGGCCGCGCCGATGGCGATACTGTTGATGCCGTGCCACTTCACCGGATTTTGTTGGCGATAGCTTTGCTGCTCGGGGACAAGGGTTTCCGCCTTGCGGCGGTATGCTGTGCTGTGTCTCTTGGTCAGTTCGGAATAAATTGTCTCTTTCGAACAGAGCGCCATTTTCGTGCGGCGGGCGAGCTCCGGGTATGCGGACATATTTGCACGAAATTGATCGGGGTCGCAGGTCGCGATTAGAATGGATCGCCCCTGCTTTTTCCATGGAATAATACAGTGCTTGCGGCAAAAATTTGCAGTCAACAAATTTGCCAGGTCCGGCTCGGGGCGGCTGCCCTTGTTGGGAATCCGCGGCACGCCGTATTTCAGTGACTGCGCCACTAATAATTGGTCAGAACTGATTATATTTTCAGCGACTAAAATACGGCCCAAAGGGGCGAGGGATGTTTTTTGCAACGTCTGAGCAAACTTTAGATCATCGGTCGTTATGTAGCTCAAACTGCATAATATAGATCCTAACGGCGCGTTGAGATGTCTGCTTTCCGAGCCTGCCGTTGCAGGTGCGGTTTTGACTGGTATCCGTTTTTGTGTAGCTCCCATTTCTAAAACCCTCATAATAGGATGTTTTAGAAATGGGCGTGGTTTGTTAAATTTTGGTTAATTGCAATGTATTATGATGTCATTCATAAGTTTCATGCACACATCGAGGACGCGAACCTTTCAAAAAGATAAAAACTATCTTGTGGTCCGGGGCTCGCTTCGGGGTGATGCTGAACTGAAAAAACGGCTCTGTCGCGCAGTCTCAGACCACAGTTGGATCCATCGAATAACGAGACATGAGTTTCGACCACATCCTCTGGCAGGGTCTGGCTGTCAACGGCAAAGCCGTGGTTCATTGAGGTGATTTCCACCTTGCCACTATCGAGATCTTTGACCGGGTGGTTTGCACCGTGATGACCATGATTCATTTTGATGGTTTGCGCTCCAAGCGCCAGCGCCAGCATTTGATGTCCGAGACAAATTCCAAAGATTGGTAGGTCCGTGGTGTCAAGAATCTGCTGGATCATCGGCACCGCATATGCACCGGTCGCTGCAGGATCGCCCGGCCCGTTGGATAGAAATACCCCATCGGGCTTATGGGCCAGCACCTCTTCTGCCGTAGCAGTGGCCGGCAATACAGTGACGTCACAGCCGGCACTGGCGAGACAGCGTAAAATATTGCGCTTTGCGCCGTAATCCAACGCCACAACGCGATGCTTTGGCTTTTTCTGAGGGGCATAGCCTTCGGGCCAGGCCCAGCGAAGTTCATTCCAACGGTAAGATTGCGCGCAGGTCACGTCTTTCGCCAAATCTACGCCTTCCAACCCCGCAAAAGTCCTTGCCTTCTCGACCAGGTCTGCGGTGTCGAACTGTCCGTTCGGGTCGTAGGCCAAAGCGACATGAGGCGCGCCCTGCTGGCGGATTGCTCGGGTTAGACGCCGAGTGTCGATACCACCGATTGCGACACGGCCGCGCTTTGCCAGCCAGTCGGACAATTCTTCTGCCGCGCGCCAGTTACTGGCAGTCGTTGGGCTCCACTTAACCACCATCCCTTCTGCCACGGGGTCACCGGTTTCGTCATCCTCTGGGTTGACGCCAACATTCCCAATATGCGGAAAGGTGAATGTGATCACCTGCCCTGCATAGGACGGGTCGGTCATGATTTCCTGATACCCGGTCATTGCCGTATTAAAGCATAATTCCGCCACGCGTATGCCGGGTGCGCCAAAACCGATGCCATAGAAAAACGTCCCGTCTGCAAGTGCGAGGCAGGCTGTAGGATGAGGTTTTTTTGGCATTGTGCGGTCTCCGGTAAAAGTTGCCGGACACTAGGTCGGTGCCGGACCTTGGTCAAGGTACGCGCAGGTCTCTGCGGAGCAAACAATTACCTTTGATCACCGATCTGGTTGCTTTGGGTGCTTGATTTGGCTAGCGTCCGCAAGGAACATATCGAATGGGGTGATTACAGTGGCTGATTTACGCGAAAGGGTGATGACTGCGGTCAAGCACGCGATGAAGCAGAAAGCAGCGATTCGGCTGGCAACATTGCGACTGATTAACGCCGCGATTAAAGACAAAGAAATTGCATCGCGGGTCAACGGCGAGACACAGAAGATTTCTGAAGCGGACATTCTTGCCATTCTAGGGAAGATGGTCAAACAGCGATTAGAGAGCGCGCGCGCCTATGAAGAAGCAGGGCGTTTGGATTTATCCGAGCGCGAAAGAGCGGAAATCGACATTATTGAAGAATTTTTACCCCAACAACTCAGCGATGCTGAGGTTGAGGCTGCGATTACTGCGGCGATCACTGAAACGGAAGCGGTCTCGATCCGCGATATGGGCCGGGTGATGGGGGTGTTGAAAGCGGCCTACACCGGACAAATGGATTTTGGCAGCGTGGGTCCGATGATTAAACAGCGTTTATGCGCGCCCTCATCAGGGTAAAATCAAAAGCCAAAGGCTAATTGTGAAGATGCTCAGAGCGGTCCCTAGCAGTACAGAAGACGCCGCGACGCGACGAGCGCGCCCATACATATTGGCAAAGACATAGCCGTTGACCCCGGTTGGCATCGCCGCTGTTATAACCGCTGAGCGAAAGGCCGACGACGACAAGTCGTAGTAGCTGCCAAGGAACCACACGATAACGGGGTGTAGCAAAAGGGAAATGCCGCAGACATAGCCAATCGTGCGCAGATCACCATCGGGGCGGTATTTGAACAACACCCCACCCATGCCGAACAGGGCGGCGGGCAGGGCGGCGCGCACCACCATGTCAAGCGCGTCGGTAAGCGCGATCGGCAGGTTTATGTCACTAAAGTTCACCACAAAGCCCAGTGCAATACCGATGATCAACGCGTTTTGAAACATGGCTCGCAGGACAGTTATGCTAAGTTGCGTGGGTGATTTTCCACGGTTGCGGACCACTTCCATGACGGTGATGCCCAATCCATAACAAAACGGGGAATGCAGCGCGACCAGCGCATAATTATGGGTCAGGGCGTCGGTCCCATAGGCGCGTTCCGTAATCGCCAGGCCGATCATCAGCGAGTTGGAGAACAGACAACAAAATCCGATGGCGACGCAATCCTCCCAGTCACGGCCAAACAGATAGCGAGCCCCAAACAGGCCGGCGGCGAAACCACTGGCCGCGCCTGTGTAAAAGCTGAACATCATCCAAGGATCAAATCCCTGGCTGAGATCAAGCGTTGAAATGGCCTGAAATAACAAACACGGAATAGCAAAGTTCTGGGTGAACGACATCAAACCGTCCACGCCAGCGGATGAAAACAAGCCACGCCAGACCGCAGTATAACCAAAGCCGACCACCAAGAATACCGGCATGATAACTTCGATTATGGCCTGCATATTTGGCCCTTAGATTTCATAGCGTATGCACATTCCGTCATAAGCTGGTACGATATGATCTGGGGTTTCGGCCGCCACTGTGTCATAATCAAGGTCATTGTGCATGTTCGTCAACACCGCACGTTTTGGGGTCGCGCGCGCAATCCATTCGAGCGATTGGCTCAGGTGTGAATGTGAGGGATGTGGTGCCCGGCGCAGCGCATCCAGCACCCAGCAGTCCAGATTTTCGATAGCCCGCCATGCGGCAGCGCCCAGTGCCGAAGCATCTGGAACATACGCGAGGTCTGCAATGCGAAACCCCAGCGCATCTATGGCGCCATGGCTTACTTCAAACGGATGCAATGTTACCGCACCACCTGCACCCTGCACGGTTATATCGCCGTCGATGTCATGCATGTCGAGGATCGGCGGATAGGGGCTGCCTTCGGGTTGCACAAACGCATATCCAAACCTCTGAATGAGATCCTCTTTGGTTGCGGCATCCACCCAGACCGGCAGGCGTTGGCGCATATTGAAGACCACCATCCTAAGATCATCTATGCCATGCACATGATCTGCATGGGCGTGGGTATAGACCACGGCGTCAAGTGTCCCGATCCCCGCATCGAGCAATTGCATTCGCATATCGGGCGAGGTGTCTATCAGCACCCTTGTGATGCCGTTTTCTGTTTCGCGCTCGACCAACATCGAGCAGCGACGGCGCCGGTTCTTGGGATTGGCCGGATCGCAGGCCCCCCACAGTCCGCCTAAACGCGGCACCCCGCCCGATGAGCCACAGCCCAAGATTGTAAAACGTAATTCACCGGTCATGTGCTTGCCTCAAACGCGGCAACTTTGCCAAATAGAGTGTGGAAATTTACCTCGGTTTGGCAAGCGAATTCATCATAAGTCAGGCCAAACAACGCGGCCCCGACCTCTGCGGTATGCACTGTATGGCCGGGTTCGTTGCGCTTGCCTCGAAACGGTGGGGGCGCCAGATAGGGGCTATCGGTCTCGACCAGAATACGGTCGAGCGGCGCTGCGGCAAAAATATCGCGCAAGTCCTGACTTTTGGGAAAAGCGGCAATACCAGACATCGACAAATAAAACCCCAGATCTAATGCTGTGCTGGCCAGTGTCGCGCTCGAGGAAAAGCAGTGCATGACGCAGCTATAAGGCGCGTTGCGATATTCTTCGGTCAGTATGTCGGCCATATCATTATCTGCCGCACGGGCATGGATGATCAGAGGCAATCCGGTCCTTTGGGCTGCCTCTATATGAACTTTCAGGCTTTGCTTTTGCACTGGTGCGGTGTCGGCCGTGTAATGATAATCCAATCCGCTTTCCCCGATTCCAACAAATTTTGGATGCTGGGAGATTGATATCAAATCCTCAAGCGTCGCCATTGGTTCGTCTGCAACGCTCATCGGATGGGTGCCTGCGGCGTAAAATACCTCGTGATAGGTCTCGGCAATGGCGCGCACCTGAGGTTCTTGACGTAATTTGGTGCAGATGGTGACCATCCGGCGAACGCCAGCCTGCACCGCCCGCGCCACAACCTGATCGCGCTCGGCGTCGAAATCTGAGAAATCAAGGTGGCAATGGCTGTCGGTAATAGGCGCGCGTTGTGTCATGAATTCCCCAAGCCCCGGCCTAATGTGCCGCCGTTTTCTGCATTCTGAAAACCGTATCTAGGATGAGTGCGGCAGGGTCAAGGTTGACAGCGCGGCCATGGTGTATGCGGGCGGTGATCTGTTGCGCGCATTCGGCCCAAGCGCGACCGCTGGCGGCGTTAGGGGCGGCCTTGCGCAATACGTCAAATTCGCCTCTGGTGATTTCCACTTCAGGCATTTGTCCGGTTACGCCGCTGCGGGCCAAGCGGGCGAGAAATATGTCCAGTAATGTTACCAGCATATCAAAGCGGTCTTCTGCGCCGCGCATTGCCGCTGTATCGGCCATTTTAATGGCCTGTGATCTGTCCAAGTTTGGAAGGTTAGAAAACAGCTTTACCACGTCGTGATATAGTGTGAGTCCGTCAAGATTACTTAACCGTATTGATCCGCCCACAGATCCCGCTGATAATTCAGCCAGCACTGCGGCATGGCCATGTGACGCTGGCAGCGAAGCCGCCACCGTTTCTGTTTGAGCGCTAGAGTCATCCTCGCCCCCCGTTGGTGATGCCGTTTCAGCCTGTTGCAGCGCCTCGGCCATATTCTGTGGGCCCAGTGGTAGAAGGCGTAGGTCACAACAGCGTGAACGCAGGGTGGGCAACAGCCCGGCGGGTTGATGCGAAATTAACAGCAGACAGCAGCGTTCGGGGGGTTCTTCAAGAACTTTCAGAATCGCATTGGCGGCGCTGGTGTTCATGTCATCGGCGGCATCAACGATCACAACCCGGCGCCCTCCGTCTGTGGCCGACAGAGCAAAGAAGTTCTTGAGTTTTCGGACTTCATCAACCGTAATCTGTTTTTTCAGCCGGTTTGTTTTTTCGTCATAGGGACGTCGTAAAACAAATAAACCTGGCTCAGATCCGGCGCGAATCCGGCTATAAACCGGGTGGCTCTGTGCGACTTCTAACGTGTCAGGCGGTGGTAGAACATCGTCGAACAAACCGCCTGCAGCTTGCAGCGGAGTGGCCAACAGAAACCTCGCAATTGACCAAGCCAATGTCGCTTTGCCGACACCGCGCGGTCCGTTGATCAGCCAGCCGTGATGCAGGCGGTTGCTGTTGAAGGCCGCAAGGAAATTGTTTTCAGCCTCGGACTGACCAATGAGCCGTAGTGTGTCGCGGGGGTGCGGTGCGCCAGAGATACGGTCAGGCTCGGGGAAGGCGGTGACGGATTTCATGCCAGAAAACTTTGAACTAAATTGAAAATGTCCTGTGCGACATCGTCGATGCTTCGATCGCCATCGATCACATGTATTCTGTGCGGCTGTTCCTCGGCCAGCGTTAGAAACCCCTGCCGCATGCGGGCCTGCAAACTCTCGCCAAAATCTTCAAAGCGCTCTTCTGTGCCATGGCGGGACTTGGCGCGGCGCAGCCCTAGCGCCGGGTTGATGTCAATCAGAACTGTAAGATTGGGCTCTGTGCCAATCATCAAGGTGTGCAGGGTATCCACCGCTTGGCGCAGATCGCCACGGCTCAGGCCTTGATACAGACGGGTAGAGTCGGCAAACCTGTCACAGAGCACGATCTTACCGGCCGCAAGTGCAGGCAGAATGGTGCGTTCAAGATGATCGCGTCGTGCGGCGGTAAATAGCAAAAGCTCTGTTTCAGCTGACCACCTGTCGGGATCGCCCTGTAGTACCAGCGCGCGGATTTCCTCTGCCCCAGGCGACCCCCCGGGTTCGCGTGTGAGCAAAACCTCATGGCCCTCGGCTCGCAGTCTTTCGGCCAACAGGTCGAGCTGCGTTGATTTGCCGGATCCATCAATACCTTCGAAAGAAATAAACGCAGATCTTGCGGTCACGAGTCCGCCTCAGTCTTTGTGGGATCGTCTGTCAAACGGCGGATCAGCACTTTTGCCGTGGTTAAAATCCGCTCTAAAAATCCGCCCTGTGCTACATCCTGTGCGGCCTGCAAGGGGATGCTTTGCTGTGGCAAGCCTTCCGCTGAGATGATCAACTTTGCCACAACAGCCCCCTTTTTTATTGGAGCTGCCAGCGGCCCTTGATAGACTATTTCAGCTGACAATTTCCGGTTGCCAAACACTGGCCGCAAAATTTCGAGGTCATGATCAACGACCAAACCGACAGTACTTTCGGCGCCGATCCAAACATCAGCAGAGGCTATGACGGTATTTGCAGACACAATTTTATGTTTGGCAAATTGTCGAAATGACCAGTTGACGATTGCTTCCGATTGCTCGGCGCGCTCTTTGGCACTGTTCAGGCCTGAAAGTACAAATATAATCCTTCTATCGCCCTGCTTGGCCGAACCTACGAGGCCGTACCCGGCCTCTTTTGTATGGCCAGTTTTCAGCCCGTCTGCCCCAAGTCCCAAACCCAGAAGTGGATTGCGATTGTAACGGTTCTGCGATTCATTTTCATCAAATACGAATTCTTTTTCGGAGAACATGGAATAAAACTCTGGAAACTCGGTGATGATACGGTCCGTTATTATGCCAAGGTCCCGCATGGACATTCGCTGATTGGGATCAGGCCAGCCGTTGGAGTTTGCAAAGCTTGAATTTTGCATGCCCAATTGTTTGGCGCGCTGGGTCATATGACGGGCAAATTCCGCTTCAGTGCCGTTGGGCGACAATGCCTCAGCGATAACAGCGCAGGCATCATTGCCGCTCAGCACAATAATGCCGCGCAGTAAATCATCGACTTTGACCCGTTCCCCGGCGCGCAAAAACAGGGTAGATCCGCCATAATTCATTGCGTGTTGCGATACCAAAAGCCGCTCATCGCGCGCCAAACGCCCCTCCCGGATCGCTTCAAAAGCCATATAGAGCGTCATTAATTTAGACATGGATGCCGGAGGGAGTGCTTGATCGACATTCTTTGCCAAGAGCACCGTGCCAGTTGTCTGATCCAGCACATAAGCGGCCTTTGCGGGGGTCTCGAATGCAGCAGCGGGCAGAGCCAGCCAGATAAGAGCGAGGCACAGCGCTTTAAGACATTGCAGTTGTGGAGAGTTTTTTGGAAATTTAGCCATTTTCCCGGCGCTCACTTTGAGACTGCATAGGCATCTGAAAATCCCTTAGACCGGATCAGAGCAAGCAGGATTTTTCTTTTCTCGACGGTTTGTGCAGGCCCAATCAGCACCCGCCAAAGCGTCTCGCCCTTGTGGGTGTACGGTTTCACAACCGATGCCGTTCCGGCGCTGTCTAGGCTGTTGGCTGCGCTCATTGCATTCGCCTTGATTTTGAACATGCCCAGCTGGAGGTAGGGTTTTGCAAGCGGAGAGGTGGAAGAATGTGGTGTTTTGACAGGCACCGGCTTGCCAGAGATGGTCTTCGCCGCGCTTGGCGTTGTCGCTGCAGAAGATACCCGGCTCAAAGCGGTCACGCTGAGTTGGACCGAATCATTGGCTCTTATTCCCAGAGCCCGGGCTGCATCTGAGGAAATCCGTATTACGGGGGTTTCTGGCTTGGGGTCGTTGCGAAACAGGTTGCCGATGACAAATTTTTTCGTTGCCAAATTGCGGATAACAACGCGGATGGGATCCTTTAAATCTGGATGCGCCACCCAGATGCCGCCCAGAGTGGGCGCCCCGTCCCAAAGGCCTGCGGCTCTGATGTCGAACACTTCGGGGCTTTCGACGTCGCGTTCAACAAGGCGGACTTGAGCGGCTGACGTTGGCGCGTCTGAGATATTCTGTAAAGCTGTTTCATCGACATGCTGACAGCCCAACAGCAGCCCGACAAAAGCGGTTGCCCCTATCGGGGCAAATAGCTGCCTGAGCCGGGCGATGTTGTGCCGCGTAGATACCATATCCGTACTGCCTCGTTACTTGGTCTGTGATTGTGGGGTTTCCCACTGGGCGCTGGGCCCGATCGGCCCGAGAGTACGACTTAGTCTAGCCTCATGTTTCCTATATTGAAAGCCTGTCGGCCGGACGGATAAATTTTTGTTTGATTTTTGCTTTTAGAATCAGAAAACAGCGTATAGGAGATGCCCGTCGGAGGAGTGGCAGAGTGGTCGAATGCACCGGTCTTGAAAACCGACGTACGTGAGAGCGTACCCAGGGTTCGAATCCCTGTTCCTCCGCCACTTACTGCCCAACTAGCAGGGGCATATCCACGATAAGCATCAGATAATACTCAGTTATTTAAACCC
>ERZ802830.175-NODE-175-length-62913-cov-8.33092_pt1 | contig 62913 bp, 53 predicted proteins | sample MGYA00345654_ERZ802830 | MGnify/ENA primary metagenome ERZ802830 (study PRJEB30503, sample SAMEA104212375) | marine metagenome | biome: Westerlies Biome; feature: [SRF] surface water layer (ENVO:00010504) within the epipelagic zone...; material: water...
GCAGTTGGCTTTTAACCAATTGGTCGCTGGTTCGAACCCAGCACGACCCACCATCTTAAAAAAAGCCACCCACCCGGGTGGCTTTTTTTTGTGATGTGAGTTGTTGAGTTGGTTGGGTCCACGCACGTGATTCGGACCTCCACAACCGTCGATGTCGCTCTTTCCATCTCGCGGCAATGTCAGTAAATCTCGTCAATAGGCATTAGCCGTTTCGCTCGCGCACGAAGCAATCAACGAGTAGAGTGATCGTTACTCACTCAGACAAATAACAAATCGAGGCGTGCAATGAGTAATAGCGTCTATATTTTAGGTGGCAGTCAGACAGATTTTTCGCGCAATTGGGCGCGCGAGGGTCTTGAGGTGTATGACATGTTTGCCGAGGCACTGACTGACGGGATCACGGACGCAGGGGTTGAACCCACCCAGATTGAGGTGGGTCATGTAGGAAATTTTGTGGCCGATCTCTTTGCTGGACAGGGTCTTATCGGTGGCTTTTTTGGGCAAGTCTTTCCTGAGCTTGCGATGTTACCAACGTCCCGGCATGAAGCCGCCTGTGCGTCCGGATCGATGGCGATCCTCGGTGCAATGCGCGATATCGAGGCAGGTCACTATGAGACTGCCTGTGTCGTCGGTCTGGAGCTGATGCGAAACGTAAGCGGTAAAACAGGTGCAGAGTATTTGGGCGCCGCGACGTGGCAAGGGCATGAGGCTCTGAGTTGTGACTTCCCATGGCCCTTTATGTTCGATCTGATTACCGAGGAGTATGACCGGCGGTACGGTATCCGAGATGATCATTTAACGCAGATAGCGGAGATTAACTTTGCCAACGCGAAGCTGAACCACAATGCGCAAACCCGCGGATGGCAGTTCGCCGAGGGGAGTTTCAGTGGTGATCAAGGGCTCAATCCTGTTATCGAGGGGCGGGTGCGAAAACTCGACTGCGGTCAGATTACCGATGGCGCTGCGTGCATCATTCTGGCGAGTGAGCGGTTTGCTCGGCAACATGCGGAAAAGTTAGGCCTTAAGCTTCAGGACATACCGCGTATCAAAGGCTGGGGCCATTGCTCTGCACCTATTTCGCTTGAGACAAAGCTTGCTCGGTCGCGTGGCGATGACCTCATCTTTCCTCATGCCGCTAAGACAATGTCCGATGCACTGAAACGTGCAGGCTTTGGTGCCGTTGATGAGGTGGATGGACTTGAGACTCACGACTGTTTCACCGTCACGGAGTACATGGCGATAGATCATTCCGGTTTAACGAAGCCGGGTGAGAGCTGGAAAGCCGTTGAGGCTGGTCGTATCGCCCTCGATGGTGATTTCCCGATCAATGCCAGCGGAGGGCTGATTGGGCTGGGGCATCCTGTGGGAGCTACCGGGGTGCGGATGGCGCTCGATTGTTCAAGACAAGTCACGGGAAAGGCAGGGGCTTATCAAATACCAGAAGCGCAAAATCTACTGACCTTCAACATGGGCGGTAGCACGACCACCTGCGCGAGCCTGGTGGTTGGTGTGGGTACGTGACTGATGCCTATGTCTTCGAGGCGCTAAGGAGCCCTAGAACAAAAGCAAAGGAATCCGGAGGGCTTCACGAGCTCACTCCCTCTGACCTGCTTGCTCAGCTATATGATGCGCTTGTACTGCGCACGCAGGTCGATCCCGTATCACTTTCTGAAGTCATTCTCGGCTGTGTCACCCAGCAGGGCGAACAGGCAGCCAACATTGCGAAAACCTCGGCCTTAGGAGCGGGCTGGCCTGCGTCAGTTGCCGGGATGACGATCAACCGATTTTGTTCATCCAGTATCGACGCAATTGCACTGGCTGCGATGAAGGTCAACTGTGGGCAAGCCTCTGCACTGGTCGCGGGTGGGGTGGAAATGATGTCGCGGGTGCCTCTGATGGCAGATGGTGCTCGAGTCTTTGCCGATCACGACTTTGGCGTGAGTCATCAGATGCTACTCATGGGGGCGGGTGCGGACCTGATTGCCTCCCGAGGCGAGATGTCGCGGGAGGACCTCGATGCTGTGGCGTTTGGTAGTCATCAGCGTGCGTTGCGCGCGCAGCAAGAACAGCGCTTTTCCTCTATCGTTCCCATAGCGACGTCAAAAGGAATCATCTCTACCGATGAATGTGTCAGGCCCTCTCTCACCTCTGATCGACTGGCCGCGATGCCCGCTGTTTTTGACGTTCTGGGGAAAGCGGGCTCTGATCAGGTGCAGCTGGCGAAATTTCCTGAGTTGAAGGTCATTACACACCTTCATACAGCGGCTAATTCCCCCGCCATGTGCGATGCCGCATCGGTGCTGATGATTGGCTCATCTGATTTTGCCGAGCGCAAGGGCTCAGGCCGCTTGCTCGTATCGTCGACACAGTGACCTGTTGCGCCGAACCGCTCGAAGTCGTCAGTGGCTGCGTGGAAGCCACAAAAACCATTCTCGAGCGTAATCGACTACTGCCTGATGACGTGGATGTCTTCGAAATTCATGAGGCGTTTGCGGCCACTATCGTGAAGTTGCAGCGAGAACTCGCGATTGATGAAGAGCGGTTAAATGTGAATGGTGGGTGTATTGCGCTGGGTCATCCTATGGGCGCAACGGGTGCCGTCATGGCGGGCACAGCCCTCGATGAGCTCAAACGGGCTGAAGGTCGACTTGCCCTGGTGGCTGCCAGCGGTGCCGGCGGTACAGGTAGCGCTTTGCTGCTCGAGCGTTGTGATTAGTCTCACTCGTCGGCAAGCGCTATATTTGACTGGTAACGAATCTCATTGGTGAGGCGCTTTTTGTATCGACGTTGCCGCCGTCGTGCTTTCGCTGCATTGGCCCGCCAGCCCTGACGTTTGTCTGACACCAGCTGGTCAACATCATCCGCCAACTCGATGCTCAAACCGTCGCTTTCATAGGTTCGCCTCGGCACAGCTGGCTCCCAAGTGGTCGTATCAAAAGTCTGACAAGTGTGCCTGTCTCTCTGATACACGGCGAGGGGTGAGCCGCAGGCGACATCAACGTAATGTGGACGTATGACTAGCGAAATCGAATAAAGGCGCTTGTATCACTGGTTAACCACGCTACCCTGTCGAAGTTGATGCGTTTGATGGGGGGAGTCGTGGCGTTACTCAGTCGTTTTTTCGTGGCTATGTCGCTGGCACTGATGGTTGCCTGTGGCGGTGGAGGAGGATCCTCTCAGCCCGCGCCTGTGCCTGTCGATAACAGTTCAGGGTCGTCTGGTGGTGGCGGATCGACAAATCCTCCACCGGCGCCGCCGGAGCCGCTAGAGCTTAAGGAGATGCTAGGAAACGAGCTGGCGCTCGACGTGACACGCTTTCTGACTCAGGCGACCTTTGGTCCAACCGAATCTGAGATCAAGGCACTTTACGAGTCCAGCGGTGATTTCGAGACCTGGATTGATGATCAGGTGGCGGTAGCACCTTCACGGATCCTCGAGGGTCTCGACGCGCATATGCAAGCCTCGGGTTTAGACCCTCTCAACAAGCGAAATTTGGAGCTCGATTGGCAAAAACGCATGCTAATGAGCGATATTTTTTGGGAGCGTTTTGTTCATGGTGAAGACCAATTACGACAACGGGTTGCCTTCGCTCTGAGCCAGATTTTTGTAATTTCAGATTTGTCTGATGCGCTGTTCAATGATGCGAGAGGCATAGCGAATTATCACGACATCATGACCGAGCATGCGTTCGGGAATTATCGAGACTTGTTAGAGGCAGTGACCTTGAACCCCATGATGGGCGAGTACCTCAGCATGGTGCGAAACGAGAAAACAGACGTGTCTCGCAATATTCGTCCCGACGAGAACTACGCTCGAGAAATGATGCAACTGTTCACGATAGGGTTGGTCGAACTGAATGATGATGGGACCGTCAGACTGGATGGCGACGGGAATCCGATTCCAACCTATGATCAAGAGATCACCAAAGCCTTTGCCAGCGTTTTTACAGGATGGATGTACGGTAACGCGCCTTACTGGTACTGGGCTGACTGGTTTAACGAAAGCACAACTTTGGCGATGAAGCCCTTCGAGGCATACCACGATACCAAGACAAAGACCTTGTTGAACGGTGAGGTGCTACCAGCGGGGCAGACAGCTGAGCAGGACCTTGATGCCGCCTTAGACAACGTTTTCGGGCATCAGAACGTAGCGCCCTTTGTTAGCAAACAATTGATTCAGCGCCTCGTGACCAGTAATCCGTCACCCGGGTATGTCGCCCGAATTAGTGCGGTGTTCAACGATAATGGCAGTGGCGAGAAGGGCGATCTGGAGGCCGTTGTTCGAGCTATCCTACTCGATGACGAGGCAAGGGAACTTAGCCCAGAAACGCGAGATACCTTTGGTAAACTCAAAGAGCCCGTCCTGAAATTCACGTCGTTGATGCGTGCCTTCCATGTCGAGGCGTTTCAACCTTTAAGAGAGGACGGAGCGGTTGAGCGTGAGACGGTTCGATTTTTTTGGCCCGGTTATGATTACGGTCAGAGACCTTATGGCTCCCCGTCGGTCTTCAACTTCTACCGACCTGATTATAAACCAGCCAATGCCTTTGGTGGCGCTGACGTGGTGAGTCCTGAATTCCAGATTCTGAATGAAAAAAATATCACTGCGGCCTCAAATTGGGGTGGATCAGTCGTCTTCAACTCCTACGATTTTTTGCGCGATGGATGTGAAGAGGACCTCGATTTCGAAGCAGGTGTTGGTTGCTTGTATGCGAAGTTTGAGGGTGAAATTGAACTGGCAAAAAATACGGATGAACTGCTCGACCACTTGAATGTACTGATGATGTCGGGTGGCATGAGCGATGATATGCGCGCGGTGATTGCCGATCACATTGAACCGTTTGACCCTAATGACGAGCAACAGCGCCTCTATCGAGTGGCCGAGGCGACTTATCTGATGTGGATGTCGCCCGAATTTGCCGTGCAGCGCTAGGAGCGAATCAGATGAAAGACCACAAACCTTCAGTGATCGGCCGGCGCAACTTCATTCGACGTTCGGCACTTGCTGCTGTCGGTAGCTCGAGCTTCTCCGCACTGACAACACAATTTAATCTGGCACATGCGCAGGTCGGTGGCGCGGATGATTATCGAGCGCTTGTCTGTGTCTTCCTCTATGGAGGTAATGATGCGTTCAACATGTTGGTCCCTCACTCGCTTGGCGAGCACACAACCTACGCTGACACACGTCGAAGTCTCGCCATAGCGCGTGAGGACTTACTGCCATTAAATCCAGCGAATAGCGTAGCCGCCGACTACGGTTTGCACCCTCAGATGCCGGATCTGAAAAACTTGTTTGACGACGGCAAGCTCTCACTTATTGGTAATGTCGGGACGTTGATCGAGCCCACACTGCAGTCAGACTACGTTAACAAACGGGTGGAGTTGCCGCCTCAGCTGTTCTCTCATAATGATCAGCAAAATTTTGTAATGAGTCTTCAGTCAAACCGTAATCGTCAGGGTTGGGCGAGTCGAATGGCTGACCTTATGCTCGACACCAACGCGAACCAGAACCTCTCGATGAATATCACCTTGAGTGGATCGAATACGTTCCAGACGGGTGGTCTGCAGGCGCCTTACGCCATTGGTTCTGGCGGTGTAAACGATTATTGGTCGTTACAGCCGGGCAATCCGGAAGAGTGGTCGGTAAGACGCAATGCCGCCTACGATGCCTTGCTTGCACAGTCGCAGTCCCATTTGTTTGCAACCGAGTTTGCACGTACCCAACGTCGCTCTATCGATCTGGGCGTTGAATTGCGTCAGGCGCTGAATGCGGTGGGCGCTCCGCAGACAGCGTTTGATGGTTCTAGCCGTCTGGCCTCGATGCTGAGGATGGTATCGCATCTAATTGCGGCGCGATCGCAGTTGGGAATGAAGCGGCAAATCTTTTTTGTGGGCATCGGTGACTACGATACACACGGAGACCAAATCAGTCGGCACCCGACGTTAATGAACGAGCTTAATCACGCGCTCACCTCATTTTACAACGCAACGGTAGAGCTGGGTGTATCCGACAAGGTCACCACCTTCACTGCCAGTGACTTTGGTCGAACCCTCACCAGCAACGGCGATGGCACCGACCATGGTTGGGGAAGCCACCAGATGGTGATGGGTGATGGTGTCGATGGAGGTAAAATTTTTGGCACCATGCCAGAGCTTGCGATCGGCAGTAATGATGACATTGGTGAAGGGCGAATCATCCCCACAACGTCGGTCGATCAATATGCGGCTACCCTTGCGGGTTGGTATGGGCTCACCCCGTCCCAAATTGCCGAGACCTTCCCAACACTGGCTAATTTTAATGCCGCAGATCTAGGCTTCATGCACTTTGGCTAGGGCTATGGTTAACGGCGCCTGCTTTATTAGGATAGCGATGTAATGACTCCAGTTGAGGCGCCGGTATGGCGAGAACAACTCAAGCGCGCAATACGAGAAAACCGTCGTGACGCCCACAATCGCTACCTTCAGTTTGCGACACTCGGTCTGGACGGTAAGCCGCGGGTAAGGATGGTTGTTTTTCGCGGATTCTCACCCTCCGAAGCTTCGTTTTTTATCATCACGGATGCGCGGAGCGAGAAGGTGAAAGAGCTAGCACACTGTCCCGATGTGGAGGTGAGTTGGTATTTCACCCATACCCGAGAGCAGTTCAGGCTCCAGTGCGGCACCGTAGTCCACAGCCATAATGCGGACCTGGAGTTACACCGTGACACACTCTGGAAGGGGTTGTCGGAGGCGGCAAAAGCGCAGTTCTTTTGGCCAGAACCGGGACTTTCATCGGGCGAGGGTCAGTCGCTGGAGATCACAGCGCATCCTCCGGAAACGTTTGTTGTCATCCAATGCCGACCACAGCGGGTTGATCATCTGGTGCTTGCAAAAACCCAGCGACGCATGCTCTCTGATTTGACGTCATCGGGTTGGACAGAGGTTTCCGTCAACCCGTAGCCTTTCTCACAGCCATCAGGGAATGGCCCGGGGAGAGGTGCTCCGGTGCACAATTTCATTTATGCTGGCTCGCTTACAATAACAACAGCGCTTAGAGCGCTAGAGGTCAGTAACCATGTCGATTCCGCGTCACGGCATCTCAGCCAAAAAGTTCACTTTCATTGTTGTGTTAGGTGCATTAAATGCATGCTCAGGTGAACCTATGGAGGCGTCAAGCGAGGCCTTCAGCACAATGGCTGATGTGCACACCGACCCGGATGTGATTGCCGGCACGGCTGAGATCGATCAGCTGTTGATCGACCAGGATCCCGAAGGCAATTGGATGGCCAGTGTGTTTGACGCGGATACCGTATTGCTTGAGCGAGGCGGGACCGACGAGGCGGCTACCGCAGAGGTCGATACCTTAGAGCCACGTGGGCGCACTGCGTTTTACGGTGACTTACACGTTCACACAGAATATTCCTTCGATGGTTATGCTATGGGGACGCAGGCGACGCCCTATGATGCGTATCGCTTTGCGAAGGGAGAGGCGATTACCAACCCCGGTGGCTTCGATATGCAGTTGTCACGGCCCCTAGATTTCTATGCGGTAACTGACCACGCAATGTTTCTTGGTTTGGCAAAAGCATCAGCCGAGACCGTCACCGAGTTTTCTAAAAATGATTTTGCCGCGCCCTACCACGGGCTCAACGATCCGCATAATTACGATACCGATTTTTTCAGCATGATTAAGCGACTGGGAACCTTTGCCAATTTCCTGCCCAGTGCGGTGGGGAGTTTGCGATCGGGCGATATTGATAAGGATGAAGTTCTCGAGGTTATTCGATCCGCCTGGGAAGACATTATTGTCGCCGCCGATGAGCACAACGACCCAGGGAACTTTACGACCTTCGTTGCTTACGAATACACGGCTTCGACCCAAGACATGGGCAATCTGCACCGTAACGTGATCTTCAAGGGCAGTGACCGCTTACCACGAGAGCCATTCTCGCGTTTTCACTCGGTGAATCCTGAGGACTTGTGGGATTGGATGGATGAGTTGCGGGCAATGGGTGTGGAGAGCTTGTCCATTCCGCACAACTCGAACGGCTCGAATGGCCAGATGTTCAAGTTGGAAGATTGGGCGGGCGATCCGCTGGATGATGCCTATGCCGAACAGCGCATGCGCAACGAACCCGTTGTCGAAATCACCCAGGTCAAAGGCACTTCGGAGACCCACCCGTTGCTGTCTACACGAGATGAATTTGCAGGCTTTGAGATCATGCCCTACCGAGTCGCAACTAACGCCTTGAGTGCGGTTAATGGCTCTTACGCTCGGGAAGCCTTACTCAACGGGCTAGCGATCGAAGACGCGGGCGGCCAAAACCCCTACAAGTTTGGTTTCATTGGCTCGAGCGACACTCACTCAGGTGCAGCGGCGATTGAAGAGGACAACTACGTCTCTAAATTGGGCTTACTGTCGAGCGAAGCCGTCCAGCGTGGTTCGGTACCCTACACGGGTCTGGATGCGCAAACCTTTTACTGGGGAAGTCGTGTGCTCGCAGTGACTAATCCATCGCCTCGTGGTGGCGCTGGCTACTCGAAGATCAACGGTCAGGTCTATATCAACGGTGCGACGCCCACATTTGGTGCATCGGGGCTGGCGGCAGCTTGGGCAGAAGAGAACACCCGTGACTCACTGTACGCCGCTTTCAGACGAAAAGAAGTCTTCGCGACATCGGGTCCTCGCATTCAAATCCGTTTTTTTGCCGGGGCCGATCTCGAGGAATCCATGATGTCTTCGCCAGACGGGATTGACCGTGCTTACGAGGCCGGTGTGACCATGGGCGCTGATCTTCAAATGGTGGAGGGGGGAGAGGGTGCACCCAAATTCTTGATCATGGCGTCGGCCGATCCATCCAGCGCACCACTGCAGCGATTGCAAGTGATCAAAGGCTGGGTAGATGAAGCAGGGCAGACCCACGAGGACGTCATCGATGTTGCCTGTGCCAAAGGTGCGTCGGTTGACCCTGAAACCAACCGATGTCCAGATAACGGTGCGCGTGTGGATATCTCAAGTTGTGCCATCAATCCGGAGACGGGTGATGCCCAACTCGCAGCGCTGTGGAGCGATCCAGACTTCGATTCCGGGACTCGTGCTTTTTATTACGCACGTGTTATCGAGAATCCAACCTGTCGGTGGTCGACGTGGGACGCTATTCGGGCGGGGGTAGAGCCGCGACCGGATTTGGCGAAGACACTGCAAGAGCGTGCCTGGTCATCGCCCATCAATATTGTTCCCGGTGATCAGTAGGTTCTTAGCTATCGATCAAACTGAGCATCAGTTCATCACCGGCCTTTATCTGTGCAAGCTGATCTAGCGACTGGTTAACGCACTGCAGCACGCGTGGGTAGCCGCCGATCGTTTGCCCGTCTCTCATGAGGATGATCGCTTGCCCTGCGTGGGTCAGTTGCACCGTCCCGGGCTGAACACCCGAGGACACCATTTCAGTGTCGCGCTTGTCCTCTCGCAGTTGAATTTGGGTGTCGGTACGCAAACCGATACGGTTTGACGGATCCACCACCACGATGGGCTTGGACAGCAGCTGTGATCGCCCGCGATGGTCCAACCAGTCAAATTCAGGCCCCGGTAGGACTCTGACGAGATTACCTGCCGGTTGAGGTGGAAGCATTGTCGAAGGCCAGGGTTTCACTGACGTGTCTCGTGTCGTTAGAACATCGCCACTTTGCCAGACCGCCTCGGGCAGCAGCTCATGACTACCGACCCTGAGGGCGCTTGCGCTCCCTAACCATCGTTTTACCTGCCACTCCCCCGAGACCGCGAGGTAGGAGCGACACCCGTTGCCTGATGATTTGATCACGAGCTCATCTCCCGCATTTACAGAGACCGCACAGTTATAGGTTTGCTGCGCGCCGTTAAGTAGCAAACTAAAACCGCGACCCACAAGCGCAACCCGACCCGGTTCTAGGCAGCGTACATGCGGTCCAGAAAGCATTATTTCAAGAACCGGCGTAGCGAGGGCATTACCTACTAAATTGTTCGCGTACTGCAGTGCGCTTCTGTCGAGTGCACCTCCTGTAGGCACGCCCATGTGCGTGTAACCGGGCCTCCCTAGATCCTGAGTGGTTGTCCTCAAGCCGCTTGTGACAAATTGGAGTTTCACTGACTCCCTGCCTGCTTGATCATCGATAAGGCCGGTTGCTGCTCAAGTTCCTTGAATTCCTCGGACGTGACGGCTTTAAAGTTGATTCGGTCGTTGGGTTGAAATAGCGCGGGCTGGTCGGCCCAAGTGTCGAACACAGGAAATGGCAGCCGGCCTATGATTCGCCAGCCACCCGGCGAGTCGAAGGGATAAATGCCCGCCTGAGTGCCGGCAATGGCAATCGATGATGACGGGACTTTTGCACGTGGATCCTGCCTGCGGCTACAGTGCAGTGCGTTGGGCAGATGACCTAGGTAGGTAAAGCCCGGCAGAAAGCCAACAGCATGGACCCGATACTCGATTGAGCAAAAGCAATCGATGATGGATTGCCAGTCTCGGGATAGCTCAGCTTCCAGCGCTGCGTAATCGAGCGAGTAGGGCTCGTCGAAACACGCAGGTAAAAGCCACTGATTACCCTGTGGTATTTGCTTAACGTCTATGGTGTCGGCAATAGCATGGATCTTTGTGCTTAGGACGTTTTGCCGCACTCGCCCGGAATCAAAAGACACCAGTAGGCTGTTGTAGCTCGGTGTTGCACTGGTAATGCCGGCTATAGGCTGACGCTGCAGTTGAGTATGTAAGGCCATCACGACATCGCTTGATGCGTCAGTGCTACCCGCATCGATGTCGATGAGTAAGGCCGAATCACCGAAGGGTCGGATCGTCATGTTGAACGTACGAGACGAGGTCACTTTACGGCGACCGTTAGACCATATGAACTCAGACGGTCTGTGATCATTGTTACGTGGTCTAGGGCACCCGGTGTATCGCTATGGACGCAAATACTTTGCGCTGCCAACGGCAGCCAGTGACCGTTAATGGACTTGACCCCCCCATGCTCAACGATGGAAATGATTTGCTCGGCCGCCGTTTCGGGTTGCGTGATGACTGCACCCTCTTGCGATCGAGAACTTAGCTGGCCGTCATCGGCGTAGCGACGATCCGCAAACGCCTCGCCAATGAACTGCATCCCCAGACCCTCGCAGATTGCGCGGCAATGACTCCCAGCCAACCCCATGATCTGCAACCGCGGATCAATGTGTTTAATGGTGTTAATGACCAGCGCCGCAAGTTCAGCGTCGCGCACCATATCGTTATAAAGCGCTCCGTGCGGCTTTATAAAGCTCAACTTGCCTCCTTGCTCGTCAGCAATGGTCCGCAATACAGAGACCTGCTCGGATATCGCTGCGCACAGGGCATCTGGCGTTATTGGCATTGCCTGGCGGCCAAAGTTTTCTCGATCAGGATAGGACGGATGCGCGCCTATTCGCAGACCAGCCTCGCGCGCAGACCTTACCGTGAGCCTCATGGTGCTCTCAGATCCAGCGTGCCCACCACAGGCGATCGAACAACTGCTGATGAATCGCATCAATTCGCGATCGAGCGCGGCGCTGGCCTCGGTTTCACCCTCACCCATGTCGCAATTCAGATCAATGTGTCGAGACATCTCAGAGCCACCCCGTTGCAAGTAGGATGCTCCGCAAGCCCAGCACAAGGGTGATGCCCACCACCGCGCACCCTAGGAGATTCTGAATGCGGTTATTCGAGTGCTCTCGCAGCAATGTTTTGTCGTTCGAAACCCAGAGAATGAAGAGTGCGATGACCGGCAACAACGCACCATTAGCAATTTGCGCGAGGAGAATAAGTTGCAGCGGCTTCAGGCTCAGGCTTGCAAATAGGACTCCGGCGATAATGACGGACTGCCAGGTCCAGCGAAAGACCCGGTGTTTCAGTTCGGGGCGTAGCTGGACTATTTCAGTGACTGCGTAGGCTGCCGCCAGCGGTGCTGTGATCGCCGATGACAGGCCGGCCGCCAGGAAACCAATAGCGAGAAAGGTACTGGACGAGTCTCCGAGTAGGGGTTGCAATGTCGGTGCCAGATCATTGAGCGACACCACTGGTGCCCCCGATCCGTACAGTGCAGCGGCCGCGGTAATCACAATGCAAAGAGTGATGAGGCCTCCCCCCAGGACGGAGATCGTGATGTCACGGCGCGCCTCAGTCAGAGTGACGCCATCGGCAGCATGGCGCTTGAGTGTCGCGGCGTGCAAGAACAGATTGTAGGGGACTACGGTTGTACCGATGAGGCCGATGATGACGAGGATGCCATTCTCGGGAACGGTCGGGGTTATCAGGCCTTTGAGGATTTCAAGGAAAGGTGGCGCTACCACCACAGCGGTGCCGACAAAGACAAGTGCCATACAGACGACCAGACCAACGAGTACGTGCTCGATTAAGCGGAACTTCCCTGACGCCAACAGCAGGAAGGCCACCGCCCCAATAAACACTCCCCAGAGATTGATATCCATAACACTGAATTTGGGTAACCCAACGGCAGCTCCCGTGATATTGCCGGCTTCGTACGCTGCGTTCCCGATGAATATGGCGCAGATGACCAAGGCGGCGGCGGGAATATAAAGACCCCGGCTATGTGTTTTTTGAACAATGGCATCACCCAATCCCAGCTTACCAACCACACCCAAACGGCAGGTCATTTCCTGAAGGACAAGGGTGGCGATTACCGAAAATGCGACGGCCCACAGCAGCGTAAAGCCAAAGTTCCCGCCCGCGAGTGTTGCGGTCGTGACGGTGCCCGGGCCAATAAAGGCCGCGGCGACCATGGCGCCAGGACCAAAGTGTTGTCGCGTCTTGCTCATGAGTGTGTCTGAGGTGCCTAGTGAATTTGCCGTGTACCCAGTCTATCCCGAACCGAGCGATGCTGAAAAATGTAGATGCACCGATGAATCGTCCGCATTTCGCCGGGTTCTGGTTTAGACTAGCGCTTCACTGATCACGCAGGAGCTGGGCATGGGGCGCGCCTACCAAAACCGCAAAGAGTCGATGGCGAAAACGGCAGCCATGAAGACGGCTGTTTATTCGCGATACAGTCGCGAAATCTACATGGCGGCCAAAGGCGGTGGTACGGACCCGGCAGCCAATCTCACGCTGCGATCATTGTTAGACAGAGCAAAAAAAGACCAGGTTCCATCCCATGTCATTGAAAAAGCTATTGATAAGGCAGGGTCGGGTGTCGGTGAAGATTTCCAGATCGCGCGTTACGAGGGGTTTGGTCCTGGCGGTACTATGTTGCTGGTCGATTGCCTGACCGATAACGCCAATCGAACCATCGGTGAAGTGCGTCCTGCGTTTACCAAGGGAAAGGGCAAGATGGGCACACCCGGCACCGTTGCTCACATGTTTGAGCACGCGGCTGTTTTCGTTTTCCAAGGAGACGAGGAGCCAGTTTTAGAGTGCCTGATCATGGCAGATGTTGACGTGCTGGAGGTCGAGAGCGAAGGCGACAGCGTTACTGTTATAGCGCCCAATACCGAGTTCGCGAAGGCGCGCAATGCGCTGACAGCGGAATATCCCGATATCGATTTTGATGTCGATGAGATTCAGTTTGTTCCCAAAGGCGAAACCATTGTCACAGGCGAAGATGCTAAGCAATTTGAGAAGTTACTCGATCTACTCAACAAGTGCGAAGACGTTCAAAACGTCTTCCACGATGCGAAGCTAGACTAGTTAGCTGTCGAAGGTGGCAAACAGGTCGTCGTCGTTTGCAAAGCTTTTGAACTCCAATGCATAGCCATTTGGGTCTTGGAAGAAGACAGTTCGCTGCTCACCCGGTGTGCCGGCAAATCTGACACTCGGCTCAATGATCATGGTCACCTTTCCCTCGATGCGCTCGCACAAGGCTCTGTGCGCATCCGGTGTCAGCACAACGCCAAAGTGGGGAATGGGCACGCTGTGGGCATCGACGGGGTTATGTGACTGCGGTAAGGGTTCAGAGCCAGTCACATGGAATACAAGCTGGTGCCCGAAAAAATCGAGATCTAACCAGTCGTCGCTGGTACGTCCCGTGTCACAGCCTAAAATCTCGCAATAAAAAAGACGGGTTAGCTCCAAGTCCTCGGTAGGCAGGGCTAGGTGAAAAGGGCGAACGTTCACAAAATACTCCGTATTGTCTGGTACTGACCGAGCGATCAGATTCACAGCCCGGTTTCACCAGTTGGGCAAGCATCATTGTAAGGGCAGCGGCACGTAACCGTAAGTAGCTACAGGCCAGAGTAAAGACTGAGTCACTATCCATGCTACTCACGCATTCAGCGATCGCAGGCGTCATTCCAGGGCGGTCGCATTCAGTGCGTGGATTCAAAACATTCTTGTGGGTCAAAAAAACATACTGTATGTTCAAATCACATCAATTGGCGTGGAAACAGATAGTAATCCCTGCGCCCTTGAATCACTCAAAGAGCCAACATAACGTCATAAAAGGGGTAGGTTATGGACTTAGGTGTCTCCGAAAAAGTTGCGCCCATTCTGGAAAGCGTCCGCAATTTCATCAACGACGAAGTACTTCCATTAGAGGAGGAGTACAAAGCGCAGATCGACATCGGTTCGCCCTGGGAGTTTACCGATCGTCAGACTGAAATTCTCGAGAGCCTAAAGGCGAAAGCACGGGCTCTGGGTTTGTGGAATTTTTTCCTGACCGACAAGAACGGGACGGGACTAAACACGGTCGAATACGCTTACCTTGCAGAGGAGATGGGCCGCTCCTACATCGGTGCAGAGGTCTTTAACTGTAGCGCGCCCGATACGGGCAACATGGAAGTGATCCACAAGTACGGCACTGAGGCGCAAAAAAAGCAGTGGCTCGAGCCACTGATGAACGGAGAAATTCGCTCTTGCTTCGGCATGACCGAGCCTGACGTCGCCTCATCTGACGCCACCAATATCTGCACGCACGCCGTTCTGGAAGGTGATGAGTGGGTCATCAATGGCGAGAAGCACTGGACCAGTGGCGCAGGCGACCCCCGATGCAAGGTCATGATCTGTATGGTGAAGACCGATTTCGATGCGCCTAAGCATCTTCAGCAGTCTCAGATCTTGGTGCCAATGGATGCGCCCGGGGTGGAGATTGTTCGGCCCTTAACGGTTTTCAACAATGTTGATGCCCCACACGGTCATATGCGCGTCAAACTCAACGAGGTCCGGGTCCCCAAGGACAACATTATCCTGGGTCCAGGGCGCGGATTCGAGATTTCTCAGGGGCGTTTGGGGCCGGGCCGTATCCACCACTGCATGCGCTCAATTGGCGCCGCAGAGAAGGCATTGGACTTACTGTGCAAGCGCGCCACAACGCGCACCGCTTTTGGTCGTCCATTGGCGAAGCTCGGGGGCAACATTGACATCATTGCCGATGCACGCATGAACATTGAGCAAGCGCGACTTCTTACCCTGAAAACTGCGTGGATGATGGACACCGTTGACCCGAAAGAGGCCCGTATCTGGATCTCGATGATCAAGACAGTCGTTCCTAACATGGCCTTGAAAGTGATTGATGATGCCATTCAGATGCACGGCGGAATTGGTGTGTCCAATGACACGCCGCTTGCCAACATGTGGGCGGGACAACGCACCCTGCGATTGGCCGACGGTCCTGATGCTGTTCATCGCATGGTCGTTGGGCGGCACGAACTTAAGGGTTACACCATGGTTGAAGAGACCGGTGCAACGTTCCGCGACGGCTAATCACACTGGAGATTTGAACAATGCCTACACAATGGGTTGAACCGGATGACATGGAGAATATGGCGGGTACTAAGTTGCCGGCCAGCGATTGGATGGTTGTGGAGCAAGAGCGGATCAACACGTTCGCTGACTGTACTGAAGACCACCAGTTTATTCATATTGACGAGGAAGCTGCGGCTAAGACGCCATTTGGCGGCACCATCGCACACGGCTTTCTGACATTGTCTTTGTTGACGAAATTGAGTTCCGAGAATTCGATTGGTGTGAAGGGTGTGGTTATGGGTGTCAACTATGGCATCGACAAACTCCGCTTCTTGGCACCTGTGCGCGCGGGTAAGCGCATTCGTGCTCACACGGAGGTATTGAGCGTTGATCGAAAGGACGCCAACCGGTTTTTGGTAAAGACCGGTGTCACCGTGGAAATCGAGGGAGAAGAAACGCCGGCTCTCTACGCCGAGTGGTTGGGAATGCAGTTCATCGCTTAATCAGAAGCGACATTAAGAAAGGGAAATAGAATGGCAATTCGTTATGACGGTCAGGTAGCGATCGTTACAGGTGCGGGCAATGGTCTAGGTCGTAGCCACGCAATGCAGTTAGCAGCGCGCGGTGCAAAAGTCGTGGTGAATGATCTTGGCGGCACCGTTGATGGCAGCGGGGGTGGCAGCTCGGCTTCTCAGGCGGTGGTCGCTGAAATCGAGGCGGCCGGTGGTGAGGCAATGGCGCATGGCGCTAACGTGGCCGACTTCGATCAGGTACAGGACATGGTGGCTAAAACCATGGAGCGTTGGGGCCGCGTCGATATTCTGATTAACAACGCCGGTATCCTGAGAGACAAGAGCTTTGGTAAGGGCAGTCTCGAAGACTTCAAATTAGTGCTTGATGTTCACCTCATGGGTAGTGTGAATTGCACGAAAGCGGTTTGGGACATCATGCGCGAGCAAAATTATGGTCGTGTTGTTGTTACCACTTCCTCCAGTGGTCTGTATGGTAATTTTGGTCAGACCAACTATGGCTCGGCCAAGATGGGTGTCATTGGAATGATGAACACGCTTGCTCAGGAAGGTGCCAAGAATAATGTCCGAGTCAATGCGCTGGCGCCGACTGCAGGTACTCGCATGACAGAAGGGCTTATTCCTGAAAAGGCTTTTGACCTGATGACGCCAGAGACCGTAACACCGGCGGTGCTCTATCTGGTCTCACAGGATGCGCCCACGCGCACTATTTTGGCAGCAGGTGCTGGCGGCTACGCGGTCGCAAAGATCATGGAGACCGATGGTATCTATCTCGATGACGCAGATCAGACTCCTGAAGCTATTGCCGAACAGTGGGATGCCATTGCTAACAGTGAGCCAAAGCAACTCCAGGCGGGCTTTGAGCAAACCTTCAAGTTTCTTGGTAAAGCCGCGCAAGCCAAAGGGATCTCGCTCGAATAATCCATCTAATAGCTAAAACTCACATACGACATTAGCCCGAGAAGGGCATACGGAGCATAAAATGAAAGAAGCAGTAATCGTCTCAACAGCACGCACACCCATAGGCAAGGCTTATCGCGGTGGTTTCAATAATCTGCAGGCTCCCACCATGGGTGCACACGCCATCCGTGCTGCAGTAGAGCGTGCGGGTATCGAAGGTGATCGAGTAGAGGATTGCATCATGGGTGCTGCCCTCACACAGGGTACGTCGGGTATGAATATCGGCCGAAATGCGGCGCTTCGCGCGGGCTTGCCGGTCACCGTGTCGGGCATGACGATTGATCGTCAGTGCTCGTCAGGTCTCATGGCCGTGGCGACAGCCGCGAAGCAAGTAATGCACGACGGTATGGACTGTGTTGTAGGCGGCGGTTTGGATTCTATTTCGCTGGTCCAAAACGAGCATATGAATGGCCACCGCCTCGTTGATAATGAGTTGGTGGGCATGCACAAAGATATCTATATGCCCATGCTCCAAACCGCTGAGGTCGTTGCAGCGCGATACGGTATCTCGCGCGACGCGATGGACGAATATGGTTTTGAGTCGCAAGAGCGAACGGCTGCGGCTTATGCGGCAGGTCGATACGATGCTGAACTGGTGCCTGTGACCTGCGACCGTATCGTTTATGACAAAGCGACAGGCGAGCAGTCTACGGGCGAAGTGACCGTGACCGCTGATGAGGGCGTTCGACCCTCGACACTGGAAGGCGTTAAGGGTCTGCGCACGGTTATCGAGGGCGGAACGATTACAGCGGGTAATGCATCTCAGTTGTCTGACGGCGCTTCCGCACAAGTTGTTATGAGCAGTGACTTAGCCAATTCACTGGGTCTTCAGCCACTCGGTGCATACCGTGGTATGGCCGTTGCCGGTTGTGAGCCAGACGAAATGGGTATTGGCCCCGTGTTTGCTGTGCCCAAGCTACTCAAGCAGCACGGTCTTACGGTTAACGACATTGGTCTCTGGGAGCTGAACGAGGCGTTTGCGGTTCAGGTGCTTTACTGCCGCGACACGCTGGGTATCGATAATGACAAGTTAAACGTTGATGGCGGCGCCATTGCGATTGGTCACCCCTATGGTATGAGTGGATCGCGCATGATCGGACACGCTCTTATCGAAGGTAAGCGTCGAGGTGTTAAGTACGTTGTCATCACCATGTGCGTGGGTGGTGGCATGGGTGCTGCTGGTCTGTTTGAGGTTTACTAAGATGGCTAAGGCAGTCGTATGCAGCGAGCACGGGCTTCCCGATAAGCTCAATTTGGTCCATGACTGGGACACCCCTGAGTTAGGTCCCAATGACGTGCGGATGGAAGTGAAGGCCGCTGGCCTTAACTTCCCCGACGTTCTCATCATCCAAGGCAAATACCAGATGCAACCGCCAATGCCCTTTGTGCCGGGCGGTGAATCTGCGGGTATTGTGACCGAGGTTGGCTCGGCGGTGACTCGCTGGTCAGTTGGCGACAGTGTCATCCAGTTGGGTGGTGTTGGTGGCTTTGCCAGTGAGGCTGTGGTCAACGAAAACGCGCTGTTACCAAAGCCATCGGGTATCGACTTTACGGCTGCCGCGGGTGTGGGTATGACCTACTTCACGTCCTATTACGCTCTGAAGCAGCGTGGGCAGCTGAAGGCCGGCGAGACGATGCTTGTGATGGGCGCTGCCGGCGGTGTTGGCAGTACAGCTGTCGAGTTGGGCAAGGTTATGGGTGCACGCGTGATTGCGGCAGCGAGCTCAGATGAAAAGCTTGAGCTGTGCAAGCAGTTGGGCGCTGATGAAGTCATCAACTACAGCAATGAGTCGATGAAAGATCGCATCAAGGAGATCAGTGGCGGCAAAGGTGTCGACGTGGTTTACGATCCTGTTGGAGGCGATTTTGCGGAGCCTGCTGTTCGCAGTATGGCCTGGAATGGTCGCTACCTTGTGATCGGTTTTGCCTCTGGGCCTATACCTAGCATTCCGCTCAATCTGACCCTACTCAAGGGCTGTGCTTTGGTCGGCGTTTTTTGGGGACGCTTCCTGGGCGAAGAGCCTGCGGAGCAGCAACAAAATGTTGAGGAGCTCTGGGGCCTATTTAATGACGGCAAGCTCAACCCTGTGGTGACTGATGTCTTCCCCATTGAAGACTACGAAGCCGGCTATTCCGCCATGATGGAGCGGCGAGCGAAAGGCAAGGTCATTTTCACCTTCTAAGTGATGGACGGATTCTCCTTCCAATCGGTCAAGACCACGCTGGTGCAGTCAGGCGCTGTCTTACAGTTGCCTGACTTGCTTTCAGAGCGTGGTCTTTCGAGGCCACTATTTGTCACAGATGCCATGCTGATTGAGCTAGGCGTGGTGTCTCCCGCAATTGATCACCTCCGCAGGAGTTGCGATAGTGTAACGGTGTATGACGGTATCGAACCCGACCCATCGGAGCGTGTCGTCGGTGACTGTCTATCCGCTTACAGGGCTGGGGATTGTGACTGCGTCATCGCTATTGGTGGCGGGAGCTCAATGGATGTCGCCAAAGTGGTCTCGGTGCTATCAAATAATCAGCACTCGCTCTCGGAAATCTATGGTGTGGGCATGGTTTCCAGCCCAAGGAAGCCGTTGTTTTTGGCGCCGACCACCGCTGGAACGGGTTCTGAGGTCACGCCGGTTGCGATTATTACAACCGGTGAAACGACCAAGGCTGGAGTGAGTTCACCTGTCCTTTTGCCCGATGTCGCCATTCTCGACGCAGCATTAACCATTGGACTTCCAGCCAGCATCACGGCGATGACAGGCATTGATGCCATGGTGCATGCGATCGAGGCCTACACCTCGAAGATCAAGAAAAATCCCATCTCAGACATGCTTGCCTTACGCGCACTCAAGTTGTTATCTGAAAATATTCGAACAGTCCTGACATCGCCGCAAGACACGGATGCACGAGAGGCGATGTTGCTAGGGTCGATGTTTGCAGGGCAGGCATTTGCAAACGCACCCGTCGGCGCGGTGCACGCGCTGGCCTACCCTGTTGGCGGCCACTACCACATACCGCACGGGCTCAGTAACTCACTCATGCTTCCAACGGTTCTAAACTTCAATGCAGAAGCCTGCCCCGAGCTCTACGCGGAGTTGGCGGCTGTTTTACCGGGAGCCGAGGCCTCTGCGCTTGGCCTCATCGATTGGTTCAAGGAGCTGATTTCCCAGAGCGGTTTGCCTGCGACATTGGCGCAGGCCAATATCCCCGAGTCCGATCTACCGATGCTGGCGAGTGATGCTATGTTCCAGCAGCGGTTGTTGATTAATAACCCTCGCGCGGTCGATGAGGAAACAGCGCTTCAGCTCTACCGCGAAGCCTGGCAGGGTTGGGCGTGAGCGAACGGGCAGCGCCGTCTCCCCGAGCGCACTTTTCGGTGTTTTATCCGCTTAATAGTCGTTGGGCGGACAACGATATTTACGGACATATCAACAACGTTGCCTACTACGCCTTCTTTGATTCGGTGGTGAATCGCTTCTTGATCGAGGAGGGAGGTATGCGTCCGGGTATCGATTCTGTGGTCGGTTATGTCGTTAACTCGTCGGCTGATTATTTTTCACCCTTGTCCTACCCTCAGGGACTCGAGCTCGGACTGCGCATTAGCCGGATGGGTGAGAAGTCTGTGACCTGGGAAATTGGCGTCTTCGCTGAAGACGCCGATCTGAGCAGTGTGACCGGGCGATTCACGCATGCCTTTGTCGATCGCAAAGCAAATCGCTCGGCCGCAATTCCCGCTGGTATACGCGCGGCTATCGAACGGCTACTGAACTAATTTTCCTCGACCAACAGGTGGGGTCGGGACTTCATCGCGTAACTCAGCACCACAATGGTGATAAAGCCCGCGAAGAGTGGCGGGTAAGTTGGACTTATTTGATAGAGCGCCCCGCCCAGTATCGGACCCATGACAAATCCCGCGGCCGGACAGGCGGTAATAAGACCTGCCGCACCGCCCTGCTCGTCACGGCTCACCGCTAGCGAGGCGCCTGCCGCAATAGCGGGACCTAATAACCCTAGACCTGCACCCAAAAATGCCATTCCGACTAATAGGCTTGTGAGCCCCTGCGCCGAGGTCACTACACCGGCGGCAATGAGATTGGCCACAAGCCCCATGCGCACTAGATTGAGTGCCGGCCCCGTGTAGCGTTGAGTGACGGAGAGTTGTAGCGCGAGGGTAAAGAAGGCGGAGACCATCAAGGCCGCCCCTGTGTACTGCGCTGTTTCAACGCCCGTCAGCGACAAGCTATCCTGTATTCGAAATCCCAATGTTTGCTGGATGGCCGAGAAACCCGTGAAGGTACCAATGGCGCTTAAGAGGTAAACGCGTAACCTCGAGTCCAGAAAGGAGAGCCGGGGTGCGCGCTTGCGGGCGGGTCCCGTGCTGTCTCCTTCTGGAAGGAATTTCCAGACAATGAATACGGCAATAAAGGTAAATAGCGCGGCAATGTAAAGTGGCGCGAGCAAACCCAAACCCGCTAGGAGGCCGGCAAGCACAGGACCAATAATCAAGCCCAGACTGTTTGCTGTACCGATACGGGCCAGAGTCTGCGTTCTGAACGCGCGCGAGCTGTGATCGGCTGCATAGGCAGTGACACCAGGGCTGGTTGCGGCCATCAGCGAAGATTGCATGCAGCGACAGATCAAGGCGGTGAAGTACAGCGCCCAGCCGGTAAGAATGCCTTTCATTCCCAAGGCGAACACACCTGCAAAGACGACTGTCCCTGCGGCATACCCTGTTAGGCCGATAACGATAACGACTTTCCGACCGATTTGATCTGATTTGCGACCCCACCAGGGTGATAAGAAGGTAAAGACCAGGGCGGACGTCGAGATGATTGAGGTCGTTTGTATCTCGGTCAGCGCAACCTCTCTCCCCAACGGCGGAAGAATGGCAAAAATGAACGCCTGCCCGACAGCGTTAGCCAGAAGCCCCGAAATCAGAATGAAAAACGATGAACGACTTAGCTTGGTCGGCTCGGCTTGCTCGGCAGCCTCAGCCGTTGTCATCGTTTCTTGATCCTAACCGAGTGGTGATTGCGTGGTAGGAGGTGGGCATGAACTTGGTAAGGGTATGCATGAACCAGGCGTCCCAGCCGATGAATACACGACGACGTCCCGCCAATGTGCCTTTCATAATCACTTGTGCGGCCTTGGCTGCAGAGGTTCTCGCGCTTTGCTTGAACGCTTCGTCGCGCTCCTCTGCACTCGCTTCTGACGCTTCGCCGTCGGTTCGAGCGCGCAGTGCAATATTTGTAGCGATGCCCCCCGGGTGAACACAGGTGACGGTGAGTGAGGTGCCGCGATACTCGGCCTGAAGTGATTCAGTGAAACCACGGACGGCAAATTTGGCACTGTTATACGCACTCTGCGTTGCAATGCCCACCATGCCAAAAATCGATGAAATGTTTACAAGGTGGCCTGACGGAGATGCTTCGAGTAGGGGTAACAGCGCTTTCGTACACCAGACGACACCCCAGTAGTTGATATTCATTAACCACTCGAAATTGTCGAGCGATGCATCACGAAACGCTGCACCGTAGGCCACGCCGGCGTTATTGAACAAAAAATCCAAGCGATCGTTTTCGGATGTAATGGTGGCTGCCCAGGTCTCGATCTCCGCTCGATTACCGCAGTCAACCAGTGCGGTGGATACGGATGACCGAGCTGTGTCCAGCATTGCCACCGTCGCTTCCAGCCGCTTTTGATCGATGTCACATAGGTAAAGATCGATGCCGCGCTCATTCAGGTTAACGGCAAGTGCACGCCCAATGCCGTCGCCAGCGCCTGTGATTGCCGCTATCTGTCTTGTTGTGTTGGCCATTAAAGGTCCCCGATAAACTGCAAAATTTTGACGTTGAAACGGACGAGGATTTGGTCCTTTTCCGTGGACACTAAACCGGCTTAACCGTACAATTGAGTCTTAGCGCATTGATGAATTGGTCGGCGACTTTCGGGTCCGTCCGGCGCATCACTGTGTGCGCGAAACAATAACATATCTGGTGCCAATCCGGTTGAAGAATAGTGAGGCAAAGAGAGGCTTCACGGGCACCGGGCAAGTGACTCTCTGGAGGATGTCGAGTGGATAAACCTGCTGTCTTAGCGCTTGCAGACGGCACAGTTTTTCGCGGCCGTTCAGTTGGTGCCGATGGGAAAACTGTGGGAGAGGTGGTTTTCAATACTGCGATGACGGGGTATCAGGAGATTTTGACCGATCCCTCGTACGCTCAGCAGATGGTGACTCTGACGTACCCTCATATCGGTAACACCGGAACGAATGCGGCTGATGCCGAGTCTGATGCCGTTCACGCGGCGGGTTTGATTATTCGCGACTTGCCGCTGGTGGCTTCCAACTTTCGTTCGGAGCAAAGTCTTGCCGATTACCTCGTTGCCCATAATACCGTGTGTATATCAGACATCGACACGCGCAAGCTGACGCGCATCATTCGTGAAAAGGGTGCGCAGGCCGGTTGTATCTTGACGGGCGATGCAGTCGATGAGGCGGCAGCTATTGCTGAGGCTCAGTCATTTCCGGGACTTAAAGGGATGGACCTGGCCAAGGTGGTAACAACTAACGGCAGTTACGAGTGGACAGAACCCACCTGCCAGCTGGGCGTGGCTTCGCCCGCAAGGCCCGATCCAAAGTATCACGTCGTGGCACTCGATTTTGGTGTCAAACGCAACATCCTTCGAATCCTCGTTGATCTTGGTTGTCGTGTGACCGTTATGCCAGCTAAGAGCTCTTACGACGACGTCATGGTCCATAATCCAGATGGCGTTTTCCTGTCTAATGGACCAGGAGATCCTGAGCCCTGTGATTACGCAATTGATCTGGCTCAGAAGGTGATGGCCTCGGGCCTACCCCTCTTTGGCATCTGCCTCGGGCACCAGATTTTGGCGTTGGCCAGTGGCGCCCACACTGAGAAAATGAGTCACGGTCACCACGGAGCGAACCATCCGGTTCAAGACCTAGCCAACAAGACCGTAATGGTGACCAGCCAGAATCATGGGTTCACGGTTTCGGATGCAGATCTGCCTGAGAACCTGGTCGTTACTCACCGCTCACTGTTTGACGGCACGGTTCAGGGGATCCGTCGAACGGATACGCCGGCTTACAGTTTTCAAGGTCATCCCGAAGCGAGCCCGGGGCCGCACGATGCAAAGTATTTGTTTAACGCCTTCATAGAGGCAATGACCGCTGCAGTCTCTCAGGGAGGAGCCGCCTAATGCCAAGACGATCCGATATTGAGAGTATTTTGATCCTAGGCGCAGGCCCCATTGTGATTGGCCAGGCCTGCGAGTTTGACTACTCGGGCGCTCAAGCGTGTAAGGCCCTCCGTGAAGAGGGCTACCGCGTGATCTTGGTGAACTCTAATCCGGCCACGATCATGACGGATCCGGCTATGGCTGATTCGACCTATATCGAGCCGGTGGAATGGCAGACCGTTGCGAAGATTATCGAGAAAGAGCGACCTTGCGCGCTGCTGCCGACCATGGGTGGCCAGACTGCGTTAAATTGTGCTCTGAAACTCGATGCTGAGGGTGTTCTTGCTAAATACGGCGTCGAAATGATCGGTGCGACTCAAGAGGCGATCGATAAAGCCGAGGATCGCGAGAAGTTTGATATTGCGATGAAAAAGATCGGCTTGGAAACGCCTCGCGCCGAAATTGCCCATACGCTTGAGGAAGCTTTTGGTGTACTGGAAAAGGTAGGTTTTCCCTGCATCATCCGTCCATCGTTCACGATGGGTGGCTCGGGGGGCGGTATTGCCTATAACCGCGTCGAGTTCGAAACCATCTGCAAGCGAGGTCTTGAGCTGTCCCCAACCAATGAGCTTCTGATTGACGAGTCGCTTATTGGGTGGAAAGAGTTTGAGATGGAGGTGGTGCGAGATAAGAATGACAACTGCATCATTGTCTGCTCCATCGAGAATCTCGATGCTATGGGTGTCCACACCGGTGACTCGATCACCGTTGCGCCCGCGCAGACGCTAACCGATAAAGAATACCAGCTCATGCGAAACGCCTCGCTCGCGGTTCTGCGAGAAATTGGCGTTGAGACGGGGGGGTCAAATGTGCAGTTCGGGCAATGCCCCGATACGGGCCGTATTGTCGTTATCGAGATGAATCCTCGTGTATCGCGATCATCGGCCTTGGCATCGAAAGCGACGGGCTTTCCGATTGCTAAGGTCGCGGCCAAGCTCGCGGTCGGCTACACCCTTGATGAGCTGGCGAACGACATTACCGGTGGCGTGACACCGGCCTCATTCGAGCCCTCTATTGACTACGTCGTGACAAAAGTTCCGCGTTTTGCATTTGAAAAATTTGCGACAGCGGATGCCAGGCTCACCACGCAAATGAAGTCTGTAGGTGAGGTTATGGCCATTGGTCGTACGTTCCAGGAATCCGTTCAAAAAGCATTGCGCGGTTTGGAAGTGGGCTCCGCTGGCTTCGAGCCCCAAATATCAGTGACTGACGATGATTCTCGTGCAGAGTTAGTGAAGCAGTTAACCCATCCGGGCGCCGACCGAATCTGGTATCTCGCAGATGCCTTCAGAGCCGGGTTTGAACTGGAGGAGATTTATGGCTACTCCGGCGTGGATCCCTGGTTTCTCGTACAGATTCAGGACATCGTGCGCCTTGAAGGAGCGCTCGAGGGTCGATCGGCAACTGAACTCGGGTATGCAGAGCTTCGCAATCTGAAGCGCAAAGGATTTTCTGATAAGCGAATCGCCACTGTCATGGGTGCGCCTGAGGCTTCCGTAAGGGCCCATCGTCACGCGATGGATTTACGACCGGTTTACAAGCGCGTTGATACCTGTGCGGCAGAATTTTCGTCCGCGACGGCCTATATGTACTCGACCTACGAAGAGGAGTGCGAGGCCACTCCAAGCGATAAAGAAAAAATCATCGTGCTTGGCGGCGGTCCCAACCGTATTGGTCAGGGTATCGAGTTTGACTATTGCTGCGTCCACGCGGCACAGGCTATGGCTGATGATGGTTACGAAACGATCATGGTCAACTGTAACCCGGAGACCGTGTCGACCGACTACGATACGTCAGATCGGTTGTTCTTCGAGCCAGTAACGCTCGAGGATGTACTGGAAATTGTGGATCTAGAGAAACCCAAGGGTGTCATTGTGCAGTTTGGTGGCCAGACCCCATTGAAGCTGGCGCGTGAACTCGAGTCAGCTGGCGTTCCCATCATTGGGACGACACCCGACCAGATTGATCGGGCAGAAGACCGGGAGCGATTCCAGCAGATGATACAGATGCTTGGCTTGCTTCAGCCGGCAAATACGACGGTCCGCAGTGTTGGCGAAGCCGTGGCAGCGGCTCGAGAAATCGGTTATCCGCTGGTGGTTAGGCCGTCCTATGTCTTAGGCGGTAGAGCGATGGAGATTGTCTATCGCGAGGACGACCTGCTCAGGTATATGCGCGATGCGGTTCAGGTGTCTGATGACTCACCCGTGTTGCTCGATTCGTTCTTGAGTGCCGCAATCGAGGTCGACATTGATGCGGTGTCTGATGGGGAAAATGTTGTCATCGGATCGATTATGCAGCACATCGAGCAGGCCGGGATTCACTCTGGCGACTCTGCGTGCTCATTGCCGCCCTATAGCTTGCCCGCTGATGTGCAAGACGATATGCGCGATATGGTGAAAGCCATGGCCGTGGCGCTTGAGGTGAAGGGGCTCATGAACGTTCAGTTGGCATGGCAGGACGATCAGATTTATGTGATCGAAGTGAATCCACGAGCCTCCAGAACCGTACCCTTCGTATCAAAAGCAATTGGTGTGTCGCTAGCGAAAATTGCCGCGCGGTGTATGGCAGGCCAGAGCTTGAAGTCACAAGGGTTTACGGCCGAAGTGGTGCCTAGCTACTTCAGCGTCAAAGAGGCGGTACTGCCGTTTAACAAATTCCCCGGGATTGATCCGATATTGGGTCCGGAGATGAAGTCCACCGGTGAAGTCATGGGTACGGGGCCGACGTTTGCGGATGCGTTCGCTAAGGCACAGCTGGGCGCTGGCGATGTGACCCCTCAGTCTGGCCTTGCCTTATTGAGTGTGCGCGATGCTGACAAGGCGGCCGCGGTTGAGGTTGCCAAACGACTCGTCGAAACCGGATTTACGCTTGCGGCGACCAAGGGTACGGCAAAGGCGTTAGAGCAGGCGGGTCTCCGGGTGCGTTCTGTTAATAAGGTGGCGGAAGGGCGCCCCCACATTGTAGATTTGATCAAGAACGACGAAGCATCGTTAATCATCAACACGACTGAGGGACGAACCGCTATCTTAGATTCAGCGTCTATTAGAGCGAGTGCCGAGCAGCATCAGGTGTTCTACACTACGACGTTGGCGGCAGCCGAAGCCATTTGCATGTCAATGGAACAGGAGCCTGATGGGCAGGTTCGCAGGTTGCAGGATCTCCATGTGAGTTTGGTAAATGAATAAAGTTCCAATGACTGTTGCAGGCGAAGCCGCGCTCCGGGAGGAGCTCGAACGCCTAAAAAAGGTGGACCGCCCAAGAATCGTGGCGGCGATCGCCGAGGCGAGGGAGCACGGTGACCTTAAAGAAAACGCCGAGTACCACGCAGCGCGAGAACAGCAGAGTTTTGCCGAGGGCCGAATCAAGGAGCTCGAATACAAGCTGTCAAACTCGCAAGTCATTGATATCACGACACTGACTCACACGGGACGTGTGCTCTTTGGTGCCACTGTTGACTTGATCAACATAGATGATGACACCGAGGTCACTTACCGCATTGTCGGTGAGGATGAGGCGGACGTGAAACAGAATATGATTTCGGTCAGCTCGCCTATCGCGCGTGCTTTGGTTGGTAAGTCAGAAGGTGATGAAGTCGTCGTCAAAGCACCGGGTGGCGATATCTACTACGAGATCGATAAGGTGCGTCACGTCTAGTTGTGATGTGATCAGTTCACGGCTGTGTCAATGACCGCTCAATCAACTGTTTCTAGGCCGCTTTGGCAACTCGCAGTCGGTGAGTCCAGTCAAATAATTGCGATTGAAGCCAATACGTTAGGAAACGCGGCTCAGCGATTGATCGACATTGGTTTTCGAGAAGGCCAGAGGGTGACCTGTCTGATGCGGCTCGGTTTTGGTGCCCCCCATGTATACGCAGTGGGCGGTGCCACTTACAGCCTGGATCAGCGGACGGCGAATGTTGTCTTTGTTTCTCCAGAGTCCAGCGCATGACTAACGTCTTATTGGTGGGTGCGCCAAACTCAGGAAAAAGCGCACTTTTCAATCGACTTACGGGTCTCAAGCACAAGGTCGCCAACTACCCAGGGATCACCATCGATGTGGGTACGGGGAGTTTGCTCTCCAATCCTGAGGTAACACTCTGGGACTTTCCCGGCACGTACTCACTGAATCCGGTATCCGAGGAAGAGCAGATTGCGATTAACAGTCTGCGCTCTGCGCTGCGTGACCCGCAGGATGTGTTGGTGGCCATGGTTCTTGACGCCACTCGACTGGAAAAAGGTCTAACCTATTGCCTACAAGTAGCGCGAGAAGCGGCTGTTGCCGGTAAGTCATTCGTCGTCCTGCTCAACATGATGGATCTTATCGAGACCGATGGTCTCGATCTCGATGTGTCAGGTCTGAGTGCCGCACTGGGTGTCCCCGTGCACCCCGTCAGCGCGCGCACCGGTGCGGGTATTGCCGAGGCCGAGCGGGCAATACAAACGCGAGAGCTGGGTGTAGCTCCTTGGGCAGACAGTCCCGATGCGTTAATTACGGGAACGGCTCAGCAAATAGGGGAGCGATATGCCCCCAAGGGCGATCTTCTCGTTCGCCGACAGGCCCGGCTGGATCAGTGGCTGTTGGGTACTGTTTCAGGCGGGCTAGCATTTGTCATCATCATGACGTTGTTCTTCCAGGCAATCTTTACTTGGGCTGCCCCGCTCATGGACGGCGTCGAGGCGTTGGTGATCGCCATGGGCTCGGTAGTAGGGTCCCTTATGCCCGATGGAGTAATTGCGGACTTTGTGAACGACGCGATTTTCGGTGGAATGGGTGCCTTTCTTGTTTTTGTACCGTTGGTGTTCATTTTGACCCTCATCGTTGGTGCACTTGAGGGCTCAGGTTACCTAGCTCGCGCCGCGCTGATTTGTCATCGGCCCTTGAGTGTCTTTGGCCTCTCAGGAAAAAGCTTTGTGCCATTACTGTCTGGCATTGCTTGCGCGATTCCGGCCATTTACGCTGCGCGCACCATGTCATCGATGCAAGAGCGATTACTCACCTACGTGGCTATTCCACTGATGCCCTGTTCGGCAAGGCTACCCGTCTATGCACTTCTCATTGCTATTTTGATCCCCAACGAGACCGCGTTAGGTGGGCTCATTGGTTGGCAGGGTCTGGCAATGTCAGTGATTTATTTTTTTGGTATCTCTACGGCGCTAATCGTTGCTGCTGTTGCGAGTCGTATGGGAGGCGAGGGTCAGGGCGATACGCCTTTTATCCTGGAATTGCCTGCTTATCGATGGCCTGTGGGTCGAACCATTTTTAGTGCTGCCCTGAATCGCGCCGGGCACTTTGTTCGTAAGGCAGGCAGTGTCATTTTCGCTGTGACTGTTGTCGTCTGGTTTCTCGGCTACTTCCCAAACGGTGGCGAAGACCTAGGTGGCTCTTGGCTAGCGGCGATCGGGCGTTTCATTGAGCCGGTGTTTACGCCATTGGGCCTAGACTGGCGATACGGCGTAGCGATCATTGCCTCGTTTCTGGCCCGCGAGGTATTTGTTGGAACTCTGGGCACGATCTTTGGCATTGAAAGTGCCGACGAAGATCCTGCGCCACTGGCCGATCAAATCGCCGCATCGGGACTGAGTATCGCCTCGGGGGCAGCATTGGTGGTGTTCTTTACGATTGCCCTTCAGTGCGTATCCACCGTGGCCCTGCTTGCGAGAGAGGCAAAATCTGCTCGATTTGCCGTGACACTGATGGCGGGTTATCTGGTGCTGGCATGGCTTGCTGCCCTGATGGTTTATACCCTGGCTGGTGTGCTGTTGAGCTAGATATAGCTAGTCCCTACTGCGTTGGAATAGCGCTAACTCGGTCAATAGTAGCTGCGCTGCCATGCGAATCACAATTGAGTGATGATGCTGGCGCAAGGCCTCAACCCCTGTGCCAATTTCCTCTTGCAGCCGTTGCACGTCGTCAATGTCCAATCCGCTGGGTAGGTTGACGGTAAATGAGAAATCCGATTCGTCCTTGAGCTCTCCATAGACCTTGGTTAGGAGCTCTGTAGCGTGAGCAATGAGAACATCGTCAGCCCCTTTGTCTCTCAGTAACGAACTAAGTTGATCTGTCAGATAGGTGTAGGCTTGTTTTTCGCGACCAGGAAATTCGAGAATATTGGACATCAGAGAGGTCTTTGCAGGTTTGATTTCCTTGGATCGGCGTTTGGGGAGTGACGCAACAAAGTCGCCGTGTGTCCAATTTTCTGAACCAATTCGGCACTGCACAGACCCACCAATTGCTCGATCACGGCATCTCGGGATTCACGATCGCCCATGTTTACTCTGATCTTCACAAGCTCGTGGTCGGTAAGTGCACGATCTAGCTCGGTTTCGATTCCACTGGTTAAACCCTGTCCACCGACGGTTACAATAGGGTGAAGTTTGTGTGCAATCGCGCGGTACTGTTTTAGCAATCGGTTTTCCAAGGTCGGGCTCTCTCGGGTACGGTTTGTGGATGAAGGATTGCTATTCTAGCGGGCATTGTTTCAGGAGTCCTTAAAAATGGCGAAGAAGCGCGGGTCGAGCAAGGCGTGGCTGAAAGAACATCGAGACGATGTTTATGTGCAGCGTGCACAAGCGGATGGTTATCGCTCACGAGCGTGCTACAAACTACTCGAACTGAATGAAAAGGATCGTTTCATCAAGCCTGGAATGACGGTGGTTGATTTGGGCAGTGCGCCCGGTGGGTGGTCGCAGGTAGCAGCCCAACTGGTGGGTCACAAGGGGCGCGTCATCGCCAGTGATATTTTACCGATGGATGCCATTGCTGGGGTCGATTTCATAGAGGGTGACTTTACCGAGCAGTCGGTTTTCGATGAGATTCAAGCGGTTATTGGCTCCGATCAACCTGACATTGTGTTATCTGATATGGCGCCCAATATGAGCGGTATCGTCGATGTCGACCAGCCCAAGGCCATGTATCTGGTGGAACTCGCGCTTGATATGGCGGTACAGATGCTTCCAAAAGGTGGCGTATTTGCGGCAAAAGTATTCCACGGTGAAGGCTTTGATGACTGGCTTAAATCGGTTCGCACCAGCTTTCAGTCGGTTAACAGCCGCAAGCCAGCAGCGTCCCGACCTCGTTCTAAGGAGGTCTATGTAGTTGCCAAAGGGTTCCAAGGTTCGACCCAGTTAGGGAAATTTCCCGTCAATCCTGGACATAGTGCCTTGGCGTCTCCATGTCACTTATATGCGCGTCTGATGAATACCCCGCTATACTGGTGGGCCGATAGACGCCTAGGTCAGTCCGGAGGATAGTGATTTGAACAATATGGCGAAGAATATGTTGTTGTGGTTAGCGATAGCGGCTGTATTGCTGTCGGTATTCAACAACTTCGGTACCCAGGGACAGAAAGAGCAACTGGGTTACTCGGCCTTTATTCAAGAGGTTCAGAACAATCGTCTGTCCAAGGTGGTTGTCGATGGATTGACGATTTCGGCAGAGCGGACTGATGGCTCCAGTTTTGAAACCATTCGACCCATGGTCGAGGACCCGAAGCTGATGGATGACCTCCTTGCCCACAATGTGGTGGTTGAGGGTAAGCAACCGGAGCAGCAATCGGTGTGGACTCAGTTGTTGGTTGCCAGTTTCCCTATTTTGCTGATTCTCGCTGTCTTTATGTTCTTCATGCGCCAGATGCAAGGTGGTGGCGGTGGCCGTGGCGGCCCAATGAGCTTTGGCAAGAGCAAGGCAAAGCTGCTGGGCGAAGATCAGATTACGACAACGTTTGCGGACGTCGCTGGTGTCGACGAAGCCAAGGAAGACGTTCAGGAGCTTGTTGAATTCTTGCGCGATCCCAGCCGCTTTCAAAAGCTGGGCGGACGCATACCACGCGGCGTCCTTATGGTGGGGCAGCCTGGTACGGGTAAAACCCTACTCGCTAAAGCCATTGCGGGTGAGGCCAAAGTACCGTTCTTCTCCATTTCAGGATCGGACTTCGTTGAAATGTTCGTTGGCGTGGGCGCGTCGCGCGTTCGCGACATGTTTGATCAGGCGAAAAAACAGTCTCCATGCATTATTTTCATTGATGAGATCGATGCGGTCGGTCGTCACCGTGGTGCTGGTCTTGGCGGTGGTCACGATGAGCGTGAGCAGACCTTGAACCAGCTGCTAGTTGAGATGGATGGCTTCGGTGGAAACGACGGTGTCATCGTCATTGCGGCGACTAACCGTCCAGATGTACTCGATCCAGCTTTACTCCGTCCCGGCCGTTTCGACCGTCAGGTCACTGTGGGACTTCCTGATATCCGAGGTAGAGAGCAAATCCTCAAGGTGCACATGCGTAAAGTACCGCTCGCAGAAAACGTTGAAGCCTCAAAAATTGCGCGAGGTACGCCGGGCTTCTCCGGGGCAGACCTAGCCAACCTGGTGAACGAAGCCGCGCTATTTGCAGCGCGAGCCGGCGTGCGAAGCGTCGGAATGCAACAGTTTGAGCTCGCTAAGGACAAGATCATGATGGGTGCTGAGCGCCGCTCTATGGTGATGTCCGAGAAAGAGAAGCTCAATACAGCGTATCACGAGGCAGGGCACGCTATTGTGGGGCGTCTCATGCCCGAGCACGACCCAGTTTACAAAGTATCCATTATTCCACGTGGCCGGGCATTGGGTGTCACCATGTTCCTGCCAGAGGAAGATCGGTACAGCCATACCCGGCGCCATATCGTGAGCCAGATTACGAGTTTGTTCGGTGGTCGTGTGGCTGAGGAGATGACCTTGGGCAAAGAGGGCATTACCACGGGAGCCTCCAACGATATTCAGCGTGCGACTGAAATAGCCCGCAACATGGTGACCAAGTGGGGTCTCTCGGATGCCATGGGTCCATTGATGTATGACGAGGGTGGCGAAGAGGTTTTCTTGGGTCGAAGTGCTGCGCAACCGTCTAAAGCAATGTCAGACGAGACAGCGCTGGCCATTGATAAAGAGGTTCGGTCCATCATAGACGAGTGCTACGAGAAAGCGCGTAACCTGCTCGAAGAGCACCGTAGCAAGATGGATATGATGGCTGAGGCCTTGATGCAATATGAGACCATCGACGCTGAACAAATTGACGCGATCATGGAAGGCCGCAAACCCAATCCACCCTCTGACTGGTCCGATGGCCCGTCTGACTCGCCGTCAGATCCGGAAGCGTCATCTCCGAATGACGATGCCATGGGCGATCCTGTCACTCACTGAGAAACATGTCAGTCACTCTCCAGTGTGGACAGCGATCATTATCGCTGAACACACCGCAAATTATGGGCGTCCTGAACGTGACGCCCGATTCATTTTCCGACGGTGGTCAGCTTCTTTCTCGCACTGGAATTCTTAACGATCAACTTCTTGAGCGAGCAGTTCAGATGGTTGAGGATGGCGCATCCATCCTAGATATCGGGGGAGAGTCGACCCGTCCCGGAGCCGCACCCGTTTCAACACAGGAAGAGCTCGATCGAGTCATGGGCGCGGTAGAACTCATTGCCCCTCGGCTTGATGTCATCTTGTCGATCGATACCAGTACGCCAGAGGTCATGCGAGAGGTGGCAATGGCAGGCGCAGGCTTGCTCAACGATGTTCGCGCATTTTCGAGAGACGGCGCTATGGCCGCTGCCGTGGCTTCACGATTACCTGTTTCGTTGATGCACATGTCCGATGAGCCAGATCGCATGCAACAGCAAACGGATTACGGTGACGTGGTCACCGATGTGAAGGCATTTCTTGAGCATCGCATAGCAGCCTGTCTCATGGCGGGCATTGCTGAGGATCAGATAGTAATTGATCCCGGTTTTGGGTTTGGCAAAACGGTGGCGCAAAATTATCAAATGTTACGAAAGCTTGGGGAATTTGCCTCATTTGATCTGCCGATCTTGGTTGGTGTCTCGCGAAAGTCTATGATCGGCGCAATTACAGGGCGCCCCGCTTCGGAGCGAGTGGTTCCCAGTGCTGTACTTGCGGTGATGGCGGCTCAACGGGGAGCGTCTGTCGTTCGAGTACATGACGTGGCTGAAACAGCCGATGCTTTGGGCGTCTGGCAGGCGACGGAAGGGGAATTGTGAGTCGTAAATATTTTGGTACGGATGGTATACGCGGGCGCGTCGGTGATGCACCTGTGACACCCGATTTTATGTTGAAACTGGGTTGGGCGACGGGCAAGGTCTTCGCCAGTGAAGACGGCAGCAAGCCAACGGTCGTCATTGGTAAAGACACGCGAGTATCGGGTTATATGCTCGAGTCAGCACTGCAAGCGGGGCTGGTGGCCGCCGGTGCTAACGTCAAACTCCTGGGTCCACTGCCGACACCCGGAATCGCCTTACTGACGCGGACACAGAACGCGGATGCTGGCATTGTCATCAGCGCATCCCACAACCCGTATTTCGATAACGGAATCAAGTTTTTCAATGGCCGGGGTAGCAAGCTGTCGGATGAGCTGGAGCTTCAGATCGAGGCCATGATTGATAGTCCAATGGAGACTGTTGATTCAGAGCAGCTGGGTAAAGCCAGTCGTATTGTGGATGCGGCGGGTCGTTACCTCGAATACTGCAAGTCAACCTTCCCTGATGACCTCAGCCTAAAGGGCATGAAGCTGGTGATTGATTGTGCTCACGGCGCAACCTATCACATTGCACCCGCGGCCTTTGAAGAGTTGGGCGCGACCACGGTCGTCATCGGGGCAACACCTGATGGCTACAATATCAATGATGGTGTTGGTTCCACAGAGCCCGCTGCACTGCAGGCAAAGGTGCTCGAAGAGGGTGCGGATATCGGTATTGCCTTTGACGGTGATGGTGACCGGTTACAAATGGTCAATGCGAAGGGCGAATTACTAACGGGCGATGACGTGCTCTACGTGCTTGCCATGCACCGTCTTGCCAGCGGCGATTCTGATGCCGGGATCGTCGGTACGCTCATGACCAATATGGGGCTGGAACTAGCGCTCGAGGCGGGGGGCCTGCGACTAGCACGGGCTAAAGTGGGCGACCGCTATGTAAAAGAACTGATGGTCGCGGAAGGCTGGAGCCTCGGTGGTGAGTCGTCGGGGCATATTATATGTGGTGATTTGAGTACCACAGGAGACGGCGTTATTGCTGCGCTGCAGGTACTGGCTGCGGTCAGGGCCTCGGGAAAAACTCTTGACGCTCTCGCCTCCGGCTTCAACCCTTTGCCACAGGTATTGGTTAATGTGCGTATCAGCAAGGGGTTTGATCTGACGGCGCACCCAACTATTGGTGAAGCCTGCCGCCGTGTGGAATCTGAGCTCGAGGGAAGAGGGCGTTTACTGCTGCGACCTTCGGGAACGGAACCTGTTATTCGTGTCATGGTTGAAGGGGATAACAGCGTCGCTATTGATGCGTTAGCCGGTCAGGTGGCCGAGGCCATCAGGCAGGCTGCATAGCAAGATTAGCCTTGCCCCAGGGGCAGCTCTTGGGTAGACTCGCGCACCCTTGGTAATGACGTTGCTCGGTGCATAAACGTCAATTTCGGAGAGACACGTGAATCAAGTTATGTTGGTTGTCCACCTGCTGGTAGCGCTTGCGATCATCGGCCTCATTTTGCTGCAACGCGGCAAGGGTGCTGATATGGGTGCATCGTTCGGTGGTGGCGCATCACAGACGGTCTTTGGCTCGTCAGGTGGTGGTAACGTGCTGACGTCTGCGACCGGTTGGTTATCGGCACTTTTCTTTGCGACAAGCTTTGGTCTCGCCATGATTGCAGACCAGCAGTATGCAGATACCGACGACCTTGGTTTTGAGGTTCCGCTCGAATCCATCGAAGCAGCACCTTTGGTTCCTGCAGGTGATCTACCGCTTGCTGATGAGCCTAGCGAGAATTCTGGCGCAGACGATCTCCCGATCGACTAAAGCCAACACAGATTGCGGAAGTGGTGGAATTGGTAGACACGCTATCTTGAGGGGGTAGTGGCCTATGGCTGTGGGGGTTCAAGTCCCCCCTTCCGCACCATCTAACTAAAAAGCCCCATGAGTGGGGCTTTTTAGTGCGTCTAAAAAAAGGTCTTCGGTTCGTATTTTTTCGGAGAGCCTCCCAAGTTACGGGCGGAAAGCTCAATTACTCAGAGTTTGCGCTTTCCAATCGATCCCGGTGCTTCTCCTTGGCCAGTTCCTGCATGTCGGCGACAGAATCACTCTCATCGACAATTTCCGCACCAAGCAGTGTTTCCAGAGCGTCTTCCAAAGTCACTACACCTGCGGTTTGACCGTATTTATCCTCGACCACAAACAGATGCATTTGGTGAGTGATGAAGAGGTTGATGAGTTTATGGACAGGTAATTTATCCGAGACGTAAACCACGTCACGCCGCAGTGATGCGATGGTGCTCTCACCTGCGCCGGTTCGCTCAGCCTCGTACAAATCACTCCGTAGTACATGACCCGTGACCGTATCGACAGAATCGATATACACCGGCATTCGGGAAAAACGACGAGACTTCTCGAGGGTCAATGCGTCGTTCACGGTGGCGTTTTCATCCAGCATATGAACGACTGTTCTCGGTGTCAGAATATCTCCGGTAGTGACCGACCGCATGCGTAGGATATTCTGGAGGTAGTCGTTCTCCTGTGACATCAGTGCGCCATGCCGTTTACCTAGCGAGGCGAGCGCGAGAATTTCTTCGCGAGTCACGGTGCTCATATCCTTGTTTCCCATGATCTTGGTAAGCCGTGTGGAGACCCAGACCAAGGGGTAGGTAAGACGCACCAACCAAACAATGGCATGTGCTGCTGGTATGGCGAGACTCCGCCAGTAAATTGCACCTACTGTCTTAGGGATGATTTCAGAGAAATACAGAATGGCGAGTGTGAGAAGCACTGCTACGAGTGTTTCCATTTCGGGGCCAAAGACGTTGAGTGCCTGCGCACCCACACCTGCCGCACCCATGGTGTGTGCAAAGGTGTTCAGTATCAAAATACTGGCCAGTGATTCATCCATGCGCTTGCGTACTCTTTGCACGACGGCACCCGCACGGGGCCGGTCTTGCGCCAATCGCTCTACAAACGTAGGCGTCATGGAAAGCAGCACCGCTTCAAGAATAGAACACAGAAACGAGACGCCGATGGCAATCGCAAGATAAACAATGAGAAGTGTCATTGAGTATCCAAATCCCCCACATTATCGGTTTACTCGTATCTTTATAGCACAGCCAACCGCCTGGGTCGGTTTTAAAGAACGGATTTGAGAAGTCGCACCGCCGCGGCTATCAGCGGGAATAGGGTGAGAGCCGTCCCACCAATTCGCAGCGGCATACTCGACATCATGAAGCCAAAACACACACCGTGCATGAGTCTGCCCAACAGGAAGGAGCCTCCAAGCACGTGTAGCGTCGTCGGGGTAACAGATGTCCCGGGTAGCGTTTCCAGAAGGTAGAGCAAGATCAGCATGATCGGCGCGTACTCAGCCAAGTTGCCGTGAGCTCGAACTGCTCGTTCGAGCATCTCGTTTGGAGAGGCCCCAAGGATTAAGAAAGCGAACATTGGGTTGCCTCGCAATGCGATAACACGCATCGAGAGAAAGACAAACCAAAGCGAGAGCACGCTGGCGTAAAGTGCTGTGATCATGGGAGACCTCCTTTCGTTAATAGTCCCCTTACGCGATTAACCATAGGTCGGTTTTTCGTTGGTGCTAAGGGCGTTACCTTTAGACGAGCGAGGCGACTTTCTCGCCCAGGTGGCGGGCTGATGTCCACTTGCCACCAAAAATACTGATAAGACGATCTGATACCTCGATCTCCGAATCTCTACTGGCAGAACTCATATCTCCGATAACCGCATCACGAGGGCGTACGATGGGTCTCACACCGGCAAAGGAAGATACGATATGGCTCGTCGGTAGTGGCTCAGAAAGGTGCTGGTTCAGGATACTCAGCAAATACTCGCTTTCAGCGTCTGTACAGACAATTGGGTCTGCCAAATCATGCGTGTGTTCCGTGGTGCCGAGGAGCGCGCGTTCATGATCGAGAGGGATCACAAAAACGATCCTGCGTTCTCCCGGCGCTTGCAGCACGAGTGCATTTTTCAGTGATAGGTTGACGATTAAATGTGAGCCGCGGACGTGGTCGATGGTGAACTTGGAGCTTATACCGGACTCCTCCAGTAGTGTCGCCGCCCATGGTCCGGCTGCATTGATGACGCAGTCAAATTCAACGGTGCTACCTGAGATATCAATGCGACCGTCGGTATATATGCGCTGGATTGGCGTGTTCTCGATGATGCTCACGCCCTTGCGCTTTGCCTCATCAATAAGAAGTTGAATGAGCGGTTCGTATTCCATGACGACATCACAATAGCTCGCTCCGCCGCGAAGGCCCTGCGACAGCAAGTGAGGAAAGGTTCGAATGATGTCGTCGCCACTGTGCAATTGACTGGTCCCAACCGAGAATCGCCCCGCCAGCCATTGATAAATAAGGGTGCCCGCGAAGAGCAGCCATCGCCCCCTCTTCGCCCCCCGGTAAACAGGAAAATAAAATCGTTCCACCCGGGTTGCATCGGGAGCAAAGCGAAGCCAGCCATCGCGCTCGATCAATGCCTCGCGGACCAGCCCGATATGACCTTGCTCGATATAGCGAATGCCACCATGGAGCATGCGTGAGGATGCACTGCTTGTCTGATCAAAAGGTGTACTCTCATCGAACAGCTGCACATCGTGTCCTAGCGACGCACAGGCGCTCGCAATGGACACACCATTGACACCGGCACCAACCACCGCAACACGTTTTACTGACACCACAGACTCGCTTCTTTTTAGCCTAAATACTGGGTTGTGGCACAACAGTACCTCATCAACTGTTGCGATTGTGTTATCGGCTTAACAAATGTCTAAACCCCATCGCGACGAGCCGATTTGATGGCAGCTTTAGCTCCGAAAATGGAGCGCTAAAGACTTACCAAAAAGTGGTAGAAAAAAGTCTAATTTTCGACACGATTTTGCTGGCGTTGCCCCCCATTTATGACGTTAAAATGACGCGAAAATTAGGGCCTATATTAATAAGAGAGAAAGTCGTATGAGCGAGAGAGCAGGACGGCGAAAAGGAGGCGGTCGGGCGGGTCGTCGTGAGGCGCGAGCCAGTGCAGTGCCGGCAAGCGCACCCTTCATTCAGCGAAAGATTCCCTACCTTGAAATTCTCAGCGAAGAAGGCCTTCAACTCATTGAGGATAATGCGGATAAAGTGCTCGCGGAAATCGGGATCGATGTCCTTGATGATCCTGAAGTATTGGCGCTTTTCAAGACAGCAGGCGCCAGCGTTGATGGAACCCGTGTTCGATTTCCGCGCGGTATGTGCCGGGAAATCATCCAAGCAACTGCGCCGTCAGAATACGTTCAGCATGCGCGAAACCCTGCGCGAAATGTGACGATCGGTGGCAAGAACACCGTACTGGTGCCCGCATACGGATCGCCGTTTGCCCATGACCTGGACAACGGTCGTCGGTATTCGACGATTGAAGACTTTAGAAATTTTGTGAAACTCGCCTACATGGCGCCCGGTATTCACCATTCGGGTGGTACGGTCTGTGAACCGGTCGACTTACCGGTAAACAAGCGTCACTACGACATGGTCTACAGCCACTTCAAATACAGCGACAAGCCTCTAATGGGATCGGTAACGCACCATCGACGTGCCCAGGATTCCGTCGATATGGCGAAGCTCGTTTTTGGTGAGGAATTTGTCGATCAGAACTGTGTATTTACCAGCTTGATCAACGTGAATTCTCCTATGGTTTTCGACGGCACCATGTTGGGTTCGTTGAAGGTCTATGCGAGAAACAATCAATCGTGTGTCGTATCACCGTTCATCCTAGCCGGTGCAATGTCACCTGTGACGGTCGCGGGAACATGTACCCAGATTCTTGCAGAGGCAATGGCTGGCATTGCACTAACACAGTTAGTTCGGCCCGGATGCCCTGTCGTCTTTGGTACCTTTGCCGCGGCTGTTTCAATGGCCACCGGCGCACCAACGTTTGGAACCCCTGAGCCCAGCCAGGTCATCTACGCCACAGCGGCGCTTGCACGCCGGCTTGGTGTGCCATACCGGAGCGGTGGTGGTTTATGTGCATCAAAGCTTCCCGACGCGCAAGCTGCCTATGAAGCGGCGAATACTCTGCAAACTGCCGCTCTCGCGGGCGTTAACTTCATGTTGCACACGGCTGGATGGCTCGAGGGCGGCCTCGCAGTCGGCTACGAGAAATTTGTTATGGACTGTGATCAGGCGAATATGATCGCGGTCTTGCTTGAGGGCATGGACCTTTCTGAAAACGCCCAGGCGATGGAAGCATTCCATGAAGTGGGTCCAGGCAAGCATTTCCTCGGATCCGCACACACATTAAGTAACTTTGAATCGGCGTTCTATCGCTCGACGATTGCCGATAGCAATAGTTATGAACAATGGTCAGCTGAGGGCAGCCTCGACGCGGCACAAAGGGCAAATGGTGTTTGGAAGCAAATGTTGGCGGACTATGAGCCTCCGGCATTAGATCCAAGCATTGACGAGGCGTTACTGGATTTCATGGCGCGTGAAAAAGCATCGTTCGCCGATCGAGACTACTAGGCGATTATTAGGGAGACATCAGTAATGTCCGACGAAGAAGACATCATCCTCTCGGAGCTGTCCGATGAAGACCTCGTGCTGCAGATGCACGATGATTTGTATGACGGATTGAAAGAAGAAATTGAGGAAGGAACCCAAATTCTCCTCGATCGTGGCTGGACTGCGGAACAGGTGCTCAGCAAGGCGCTGGTCGACGGCATGACAATTGTCGGCATTGACTTCCGAGACGGCATTTTATTCGTGCCAGAAGTGCTTCTGGCCGCCAACGCCATGAAAGGTGGCATGGCTATTCTGCGACCTTTGCTAGCGGAGACTGGGGCGAAGCCGGTGGGAACCATGGTCATCGGCACGGTTAAAGGTGATATTCACGACATCGGCAAAAATCTCGTCGCCATGATGCTCGAGGGTGCAGGCTTTGAGGTCTACGACATTGGTATCAATAACGCTGTCGAGGATTACATTGCCGCGCTTGAGCGCCATAAGCCTGACATCCTTGGCATGTCGGCGCTGCTGACGACAACCATGCCTTACATGAAGGTCGTCATTGATGCACTGAAAGAGCAGGGTATCAGAGACGACTACATTGTGATGGTGGGCGGCGCGCCACTCAATGAGGAGTTTGGTGAAGCGGTGGGTGCAGACGCCTACTGCCGTGACGCGGCTGAAGCCGCAACCACCGCGGTTCGCTTGGTTGCAGAGCGTCGTCTCGCTCAGTCCTGATCTCGCTTGGGGCGTTTACTTGTCATTGGTTGTGGCGCGCTAGCGGAAGAGCTATCGGCGCTTAAGCAAGCCAATGCGTGGACTGCGCTCGACATCAAGTGTCTGGACGCCGCGTTGCATAACCGTCCTGAAAAGATCGCTGAGCGACTTGAGTCGGCCCTTATCGAGCATCAGGCCAACTACGACAGGATATTCATTGCTTATGCGGACTGCGGTACCGGTGGTGCTGTCGATCGTGTCGCAGCGCGTTTTCATGCGCAGCGCCTGCCGGGAGCGCACTGTTATGAGTTTTACGCGACGAGTCCAATTTTTGAAGCACTCGCTGACGCCGAGCCAGGCACCTTTTATTTGACCGACTTTTTGGTGCGCCATTTTGATCGATTGATTGTTCGTGAGATGAAACTGGACCAGCACCCTGAGCTGGAGGAGATGATGTTTGGTCACTATCGCAAAGTCGTATACCTAACACAGGTCAATGATGCCAGACTCTGCGCCGAGGCTGAGCGGGCGGCCAGCCGATTGAAACTACCACTGGAGATAGTGGATACAGGCTACGGTTTACTGGCGAGTGCACTTGAAGAGCAAGTGGTTCGTGTCATTGCCTAAACCGGCATGGCGTGTGCGTAACGCGACTCGGGCCCGTTGTCCCGAAGTCAACTCGTCCCCATTTGATGACAAAGGAAGACAGCTAACGTGCAAAGAATAGATGTATTGTGGAGAGATATTCCCTCCCAAGTGCAAATAAAGCGCGGACGTGAACGTGGGAAATACCTCCTTGAGCACCGGTTCCAGGCGGCAATTGATCGCGCCGCGATGCGTGCTGGTAAGGGCGGCAGCGATGCTTATCTCGAGGAGTGGCGCCGCGTGACAACATCGGTAGACTCGGATCTCTCGGCTCAAGCACTGGCCGAGGAAATAGGGAAAAGCCTGGAAGCTGCGGTCAGCGATGAGGCGTTAAAGGTGATGGTTGCAAATAAGGGATTTAGAGACGCGAATTAGCTTGCATCCGGTTCTTTGAGACGTTACAAAACGCGCCTATCTTTTAGCATCGTATTCGACCGAACGATAACTAAGCGAGCACATGGTTTTACAATAATAAGTGCACGGCATAGAGCCTATCAGCTGTGCAGGAGACACTCATGACGACCACCATTATTAGCTCGGCCACCAAAGAAGTTCGCATCGGTTTTGATCAGCCGTTTGTCGTCATTGGCGAGCGTATTAACCCCACCGGGAGAAAAATCCTCGCCGAAGAAATGAAGAACGGCGATTACAGTCGCGTAGAAGCCGATGCATTGGCGCAGGTCGCGGCAGGTGCCCAGATGCTCGACGTGAACGCGGGCATCCCCCTCGCGGATGAGCCTCGCATACTGGCTGAAGCGATCCAGTTAGTGCAGTCAGTGACGGACGTCCCGCTTAGCATAGATTCATCGATCGTTGAGGCGCTGGAATCCGGTCTTGCGGTCTATCAGGGAAAAGCACTAGTTAACTCGGTCACAGGTGAAGACGAAGTTCTCGAACGTGTTCTTCCATTGGTCGCTAAATATGGCGCCGCCGTAGTCGCGATTTCTAATGATGAGACAGGCATTTCTGAAGACCCCAATGTTCGTTTTGAGGTGGCTAAGAAGATCGTCCAGCGCGCCGCGGACTTCGGTATTTCGCATGAAGATGTGGTGGTTGACCCATTGGTTATGCCGATCGGTGCTATCAATCAGGCGGGTGTGCAGGTCATGGAGCTTGTGCGGCGTCTGCGCACCGAACTCAAGGTCAACACGACCTGTGGTGCGTCTAACGTCAGTTTTGGTCTCCCCAATCGCAACGGTATCAATGCTGCGTTTCTGACGATGGCCATGGGTGCTGGCATGACCTCTGCCATTACCAGCCCCTTGCATGCGGAGGTCATGCAGGCGGTTCGGGGCGGTGATGTCATGATGGGCCATGATCCCGATTGTGCGAACTGGATTAGAGCGTACCGCGAGCCTGCTCCCGAGGGAGCGGCTGGTCGTCGTGGGCGCGCCGGACGTCGCCGAGGCTAACGTTACTTCGTGTCTAGCCAGCAGGTAAAAGTCCTTTTTTTACCATCGGGTAAGCGCGGGGAATTTCCTAAGCATACACAGTTGCTCGACGCCGCCCGTACCTTGGGCGTGGATATCGATTCGGTCTGCGGTGGCAGGGGCCTATGTGGTCGATGCCAAATCGCTTGCATGTCGGGTACCTTCCAGAAGCACAAGATGACGTCTAGCCCAGCGCATTTGTCGCCACTGGTTGCCACGGAGATAAAGTTCAACGAGCGCAAAGGTCCGCTTCTGGAGGGTCGGAGGTTGAGTTGTCATGCCGAGTTGCTTGATGACGTCATTATCGACGTGCCGCCTGAGAGTCAGGTTCACCGTCAGATCATTCGTAAAGATGCCGAGCATCGAGACATTCAGCTCAATACGGCGACACGTCTCTATTTTGTGACCTTACCGGAGTCCACCCTGGAAGACGCGCGTGGAGAAGCGAAGCTGTTAATGGCTTCGCTTGAGTCCGAATGGGGTTTAACCGGCCTTCAAATTGAAACCAGTGAGCTCGTAAAACTTCAGGCAGCTCTAGCGTCGGGTGACCGAGGCGTAACGGTGGCCGTTTTCGAGTCATCACAGATTACTGGTGTCTGGTCCGGTTTATTTGATGCACCACGCGGTGTTGCCGTCGACGTTGGGTCCACAACCGTTGCCGCGCATCTGTGCGATCTGGCAACAGGAGACGTGTTGTCATCTGCGAGTGTCATGAATCCTCAGATTCCCTTTGGCGAAGACCTGATGAGTCGCGTGTCGTACATCATGATGCATCCGGAAGGAGTAGACGCGATGACCTCTGCCATCCAGACAGCACTGAGCAACCTCTTCGGTGAACTCACTGAACAGCTTGGCGAGACGACTGACAATATTTTGGAGGTCTCACTGGTTGCCAACCCGATCATGCATCATCTGGTCCTGGGAATTAATCCCATCAATTTGGGGGGAGCCCCGTTTGCACTGACGATCGATGAGGGTTTTACGCTTAAGGCCCGTGATCTGGGGCTCGATACACATAGCCAAGCAAGGATGTTTGTGCTGCCTTGCATTGCGGGGCACGTGGGTGCTGACACCGCAGGCGTGATTCTTGCGGAAAGTCCAGACACCGATGACGCCATGAGTCTGATTGTTGACGTGGGTACCAACGCTGAGATTGTGCTTGGTAACAAAGACCGACTTCTGGTCTGTTCGAGCCCGACTGGGCCAGCCTTCGAGGGTGGTGAAATCAGCGCCGGACAACGAGCCACCGCGGGGGCAATTGAGCGAGTCAGAATCGATCGCGCAACCCTGGAGCCAAAATTTAGGGTTATTGGCTCTGAGCTCTGGTCAACTGACAGTGGTTTTGCTGAGTCGACGCGAGGACTAAGTATCACCGGTATCTGTGGCTCGGGGATTATTGAGGTCATTGCCGAGATGTTTCTTGCGGGCATCATCTCCGAGGATGGCATCGTTGACGGGGCGCTCGCTGAGCAGACATCGCGTGTCAGATCCCATGGAAGAACGTGGTCTTATGTCCTTCATTTTGCCGAGGATGAGTCACAGCGCGATATTGTCGTGACTCAAAACGATGTGCGCCAGATTCAGCTCGCAAAAGCCGCGCTCTATGCGGGTATCAAATTGCTCATGGACAAGATGGGTGTCGGGGAGGTTGACCGCATCCGACTCGCAGGTGCCTTTGGCAGTCATATCAGTGTTGAGCACGCTATGGTTCTGGGTTTAATTCCTGATTGCGCGCTTGATCAGGTGTCTTCAGCGGGTAATGCGGCTGGAGTTGGGGCGCGAATAGCGCTCCTTGACCACGATGCCCGGGATTCGATTCAGCAGACGGTTAACCGTGCCGAGCGAATTGAAACGGCGACCGAATCTGATTTTCAGGACTACTTTGTTGCGGCAATGGCGTTCCCACACAAGACAGACCCGTACCCAAACTTGTTCTCTCTGGTGGAGCGACCATCTCCGAAGCGGGTTGCGCAAGCTGAAGGGCGGAGACGTCGTCGAAGGTCCTAGCCAACCTGCGGTTACGATAGTGATCTACCCCACAGGGGTTCTGATAACCCACCTTGGCCTGACCATGACTCGGGCTCGATCTGTCACTCAGAAATAAAAAAGGAGCCGTTAGGCTCCTTTGGGATGTTTCAGCTTTTTGGCCGCTCGTTAGTCGGATCTAACAAAGCACCGTAGCCTACTTTCATGACCTTGGCTTCGTAATGATCACCAAAGTACTCGATGAGTACGGTATCGCCTTCGTTGGCTTTTTCGGCAGGCAAATAACCCATAGCGACGTTCACGCCGAGACTAGGTCCATACGCCATGCTGGTGGTGTAGGAGCGCCGACCGTACGAGTCGATGATAACTTCTTTCGATGCTGGGTCGAGAATTGGCCAAGTACCGACGGGGTAACGCACCACGCCGTTACTGTCTGTCGTGTCCTGAAGGACAAAGGTACAGAGGTAAGCGGCTTGCTCATCTAGCGCCCGCTGCTGAACATAGGCGTCTTTGCCGTGGAACTCCGCTGCCTTGACCTTGGGACGTGATAGACCGGCTTCGTACAGGTTGTACTCGGTTTCCAGATCCGCATTCTGTAGACGTAAGCTCTTTTCAAGACGCCGGCTGTTGGCATACGTTTCAATGCCCACGGGTGTTACGCCCAAGTTGAACAGCGCATCCCAAATAGCGAGACCATCGGAGAATGGGAAGTAGAGCTCCCATCCCTGTTCACCCACGTAGCTGATTCGGAAGGCCCAGACCTTAACGCCGCAGACGATGATTTCCTTGGTCGTTGCAAAGGGGAAGGACTCGTTTGAGATGCTCTCAGGGTCGTCCATTAGCTTTGCGAGTGTGGATCGTGCCTCAGGTCCCCAAAGACCCAGAGTCGATAGCTCTTCGCTTTGATCGTGGAACGTGACATTGGCGAACCCTTTACGGTCACTCATGTCACGCATCCATATGTAGTCTCGATGACCCGTGTCACCACCGCACACGACCCGGAAACAGTCTTCTGCGAGTCGAATAATGGTCAGGTCAGACCGAATACCGCCAGCCTGATCAAGGAAGTGTGTGTAGACACCTTTACCAATCGCTGTATCGGCGCCGACTTTGGCCACTGACAGGTATTCCATAAGACCTTCGGCATCAGCGCCCTGAACGTCAAAGATAGCGAAGTGCGACAAGTTGATCATGCCAACACCGTCGCTCATGGCGAGCTGTTCTGCGTTGGAGACTTCCCAGAAGTGTCGGTTATCCCACTCTGCCTCGCGGACGGGCACCTGATCACGATACTGTGCTAGTAGCGTTGACTCGTTCGCGGCGTAACCGTGTGCTCGCTCCCAGCCGGCAACTTCCATGAAGTAGCCGCCTAGGGCAACTTCGCGCTCGTAGAAAGGGCTGACGCGCATGCCACGAGAGGTAGCAAAAGGCTCGCGAGGGTGCACCGCCGGGGTATAGATTTTTTGCGCTGACTCGTAGCAACGGCTCCGCACATAGTCATCGCCCTTTTGGATTGGATAGTGTCTTGCACAGTCCACGCTGTGAATATCTTGCTCGGTTCTACCGTGCGTCATCCACTCGGCGAGTAACTTTCCGGCGCCAGGGCCTTCTTTGACCCAGACGGCTTCACAGAGCCAGAGATTTTTAACTTCAGTCGATTCACCAATAATCGAGCTGCTATCTGGTGTAATGGATAGTAGTCCGTTAAATGAGCGTCGCTCCTCCCAACCAAGCTCACCTAATACCGGTGTGAGCTCAATTGCGCGCTCGAAGGCATCCATCACCTGATCGAGGGTCATGTCGCGCATCGAGGGCGATAGACGCGCCTCGCCCGGCTCGGCAATATCAGTCGGGTCGACCAATCGGGGTTCAAAAGGCTCGTAGTAACCCCACTCTAAAAGTCCGCCTTCGGGTGTCGTTGGATCACCCGTATCGCGGACATAGGCCGAGTTACCTTGGTCGCGCATTAGGGGATAAACGATGTCTTTACCCGTGCCTTCGAGGTGATCCCAAGGTCCAAAAAACAGAAGAGGATGCTCCAGTGGCATCAGCGGAAGTTTAACGCCCGCCGTCTGAGACACGAGGTTCCCCCAGATGCCAACGCAAAGGACGACGTAATCGGCCGTGATGGTTCCTTTATGCGTTTCTACCCCTTTGATAACACCATCTTCAACAATCAGTTTCGTTGCTGGTGTGTAGGCAAAGGCTTTGAGCTTGCCAGAGGCGACTGCTTCATCAACCAGGTCGCCCGCCACCTTCTGTGACCGCGGCGTCACCAGACCCGCATCAGGGTCCCACATGGCTCCCTGGATCTGATCCTCCTCCAGGAGTGGAAACTTCTCTTTCGCCTCTGCTGCCGAAATCATGTAGGCGTTGGTGCCAAATGCCTTACCTGAACCCACCTTACGAATGAGTTCGAGCATGCGGTCATCGTCGCCTTTGCGAGCTACCTCTAAGCCGCCCGTCTGAATATAGTTGCCGCGTTTAGCGTAGAACTCCCGGCTGTAATTGGTAATCTCGACATTCAACTTATCGTGCGATGTCATGTAGCAGAAATCGGATGCGTGTGATGTTGATCCAATGTCCGTCGGGATGGCTGATTTCTCGAGTCCAACAATGTCATCCCAACCCTCTTCGATGAGGTGATGAACCACTGACGCACCGACAATACCACCTTGTCCGATGACAACGACCTTGGCGTGTTCGGGTAAAGCCGCCATGAATGTCTCCTCTACATTATTTTTGTCGACAGGCGCCGAAGTGTATGCGTTGTCCGACTCAAACGAAATAGATTCGACCTCGATTTAACGGTACTTTTTGACGCATTAATCGACGATTAACCCCCGCGTGTTAGCCTTGCGATTGCAGACACAAAATCCACTGCCTTTTTTGAGGGGGTGACGGTCTGTGTGACTATCTGTATGGCTAAAGGTGCCTTTGTTTCGTATGGAAAACGCAAGCCTTACCGCTATCGCCGGAATCACCGCCGGGCACGTGACTGATCAGCTTAATCTGACAGGCGTCACGGTCGTGCGTTTTGCTGGAGACGGAGCGACAGCGGCCGTGTCGGTACAGGGTGCTGCGCCAGGCACTCGTGAGACGGACCTACTGGAGCCGGGAAATTTGGTCGAGAAGGTTCATGCGATAGTGCTGACTGGGGGCAGTGCCTATGGCTTGGACGCAGCGTCCGGCGTGATGGCGGTTCTAGAAGCCGAGGGCGTGGGCTTACCTGTTTCTGAGGACACCGTGGTGCCGATTGTTCCTGCCGCGGTCTTGTTCGACTTGCAGGTGGGCTCTTCGCGTGTGAGGCCTAACCCGCAATGGGGTTATGACGCGGCTCAAGATGCGAATGACGCACCTATCCCTTCGGGTAATGTTGGCGCAGGAACTGGGGCGACAGTGGGCAAACTGCTAGGGCCCTCCAGGGCGACAAAGGGAGGCCTGGGTAGTGCCTTAATGCGACTCGATAATGGTGTCGTTGTGTCGGCTCTGGTGGCTGTCAACGCCGTGGGTGAGGTCGTGGATACCAAGCGTAACGCGACTATCGCTGGTATAAGAGCTGACGATGTTGGCTACTACGAATCAGCGGTTGATATCGCGTTGGGCACATTACAAGACGACATAACGCTTGGTACAAACACAACGCTGGGTCTGATAGCTACCAACGCCAGCCTGTCGAAGTCGCAGCTTAAAAAAGTGGCAGAAATGGCTCACGATGGAATGGCGAGGGCCATCCGACCCATTCACACCCCGTTTGACGGGGACACCGTATTTGCAGTCTCAATGCCGGGGGCAGACGCCGACCTAACAACCGGTGCCGAGCCTCGGCTAAATAGTATTGGTATTGCCGCCGCACAGGTGCTCGAGCTGGCCATCGTCGATGCCGTTCGCTCAGCGACCTCGGTGGAGGGTGTTATTGCATCGTGCGACTGGTTAACGTCCCAATAAGAGCGAACGAGGCTTCCATCAGGGTTGTCTGAGTTTGAGGGCCAATAAATACCCCAAGAATTCGGGCCGTTATTCTTGATTTCCGATTCGCAGTTGACGCCTCCTTTTTGTGCGTTTCTCCCTTGACGCGGTAAGCCTGACTCCCTAGACTCTCGCCCCTCAGTCGCGGGACCCTTGGCTTTAGGCTCAGGGTGCCGTGTAAATGCCTTCAACGACACAGGCGTTGATACAAGGGGCATTGCGAAGACTTGATGCGGGGTGGAGCAGCCTGGTAGCTCGTCGGGCTCATAACCCGAAGGTCGTCGGTTCAAATCCGGCCCCCGCTACCAACATAGCGCGTTTGTTGGCGCTGCATTCAAGGCCCCTTGTTCGGGCCTTTTTTGTGTCCGAAATTTGCCGAGGACGGCGATGAATACGATGGGTGGTAAAGAGAGCCAGCTGCTCACCATGCTTGAACCAACAGTGGGTATGTTGGGGTATGAGCTGTGGGGACTGGAGCTGCTTAGCCCTAACCGGCGCCCGACTTTGCGTGTTTACATCGACAAAGACGAGGGCGTAACAGTGGACGACTGTGCATCAGTCAGTCGCCACATTAGCGGTGTGTTAGATGTCGAGGATCCTTTCCTGGGTGAGTACACCCTCGAAGTGTCTTCGCCTGGTATTGATCGTTTGTTGTTCAAGAAAGAGCAGTTCACGGCCTACCAGGAGCAGCCGATAGAGGTGAAGCTTCGATTCCCCTTTGAGGGACGCCGTAAGTTTCGGGGTTGGTTTTTTGGGTTTGATGGCGACGATATTGTCGTTCGGGTTGATCAGCACGAGTACCTGCTGCCTTTGAGTAGCATCGACCGAGCTCGAGTTGAGCCCACACCCGAGTGGATTGAGCGCGCTCGGCCTGCCACGGTCAGTGCAGTGAATGAGAGTTTAAAAGAGGGCGATTCGGTCCTCGATGATGAGAGTGAGACATAGCGAATGAGCAAAGAAATCTTGATGGTCGCCGAAGCCGTTTCTAACGAGAAAGGCGTATCCGAAGACATCATCTTTGAAGCTATTGAGCTGGCGCTAGCCACAGCGACAAAGAAGCGATACGACGAGGAGTCCGATATCGAGGTGACTATCGATCGTATCTCGGGTGATTACCTCACCACGCGAAAATGGCTGGTAGTCCCCGATACAGAACTCGCACTTTTGGGTACCCAATTCACTACAGAAGAAGCGATTGAAGTTGACGAAAATCTCCGGCCCGGCGATGTACACGAAGAGGTTGTGGAGAATGTTGGGTTTGGCCGAATCGCCGCGCAAACTGCAAAGCAGGTCATCGTACAGCGTGTTCGAGAGGCTGAGCGTGCTCAGGTTGTAGACCAATACAAAGATCGCATGGGTGAGCTGCTCGCAGGCACCGTCAAGAAGGTCACTCGCGACAATATCATTCTAGACTTGGGTAACAATGCCGAGGGTTTGCTGCCTCGTTCCGAGCTCGTTGGTCGAGAGACGTTCAGAATGAATGATCGCGTGCGAGCGATTCTCCTTGAGATCAATGAGGAGTCGCGAGGGCCACAGTTGATCCTCTCCCGCGCCTGCAAAGAGATGCTTATCGAGTTGTTTAAGATCGAGGTGCCTGAGATTTCAGAGGGCGTGATTCAGATTCGATCAGCTGCAAGAGATCCTGGCTCGCGCGCGAAAATTGCGGTGAAGACGGGTGATCAGCGGATCGATCCTGTCGGTGCCTGTGTCGGTATGCGTGGGTCACGGGTCCAAGCGGTATCAAACGAACTTGATACTGAACGCGTTGACATCATTCTGTGGGACGACAACCCAGCGCAGTTAGTTATCAACGCGATGTCACCAGCCGAAGTGGAATCGATTGTTGTTGATGAAGACAGCAACACCATGGAAGTTGCCGTAGCGGAAGACAATCTGGCTCAGGCTATTGGTCGTGGCGGTCAGAACGTCCGGTTGGCGTCAGATCTTACTGGCTGGACCATCAACGTCATGAGTACTGATGAGGCTATCGAGAAGCAGGAGGCAGAGGCAGGCGAGATCATGGAGACATTCATGAATGCACTCGATGTGGATGAAGATGTCGCTGCTGTGCTGGTAGAGGAAGGGTTCACGACCGTTGAGGAAGTGGCCTACGTGCCACTCGAGGAGATGGCGGGTATCGAAGGTTTTGATGAAGACATTGCCGAGGAGCTTCGTGCCAGGGCTAAGGATGCATTGTTGACTATGGCAATCGCGTCTGAGGAAGAGCTGGGCTCCAATGAGCCGGCACAGGACCTTCTCGAAATGCGCGGCATGGACAAGCAGCTGGCCTACGTACTAGCGAGCATGAGCGTTATCACCATGGAGGATCTCGCTGAGCAAAGTGTGGATGAGCTCATGGACATTGAAGGTATGACCGAGGAATGGGCTGCAGAGCTCATCATGACTGCTCGCGAACCATGGTTCGCGGAAGAGGGTGAGTCTGCCTAAGTAGCGGATTAAGCGAAAAGACAGACGATCAACAGCAAGTATTAGAGAGAGACGAAATGGCTGAAGTAACGGTAGAGCAGTTAGCAAAGACCGTGGGAACAGACCCCGATAAGCTGCTTTCGCAGATGAAAGATGCGGGCTTGCCCCACAAGAAAGCGGACGAAGGCGTCTCCGATGATGACAAGCGAACCTTGCTTGCGCATTTGAAGCGAAGCCATGGGAGTGAGGAGGCGGCTCCTCGAAAGATCACTCTAAAACGTAAGTCGGTAAGCACGCTTAAAACCGGTGGTAGTTCAGGTAAGCGCACGGTCAACGTAGAGGTTCGAAAAAAACGTACTTACGTCAAGCGCCCAGAAGTTGAGGAGAGTGCTGAGACGGAGGTGCCAGAGGTGGTGCCCGCGGCGGAGACGCTCTCCGAGCCCGCTGCTACCGTTGAAACGGCGTTAGAGGTGGACACTCCAGAGGTAATAGCCGAAGCGACCGATGCAGTTGACGACACCGCCGAACAAGTTGATGCGACGGGACCCGAGACCGAAGTTGTAGAAGAAACTCCAGAAGATCTGAGTAATTTAGATCCAGAGGTACTGCGGCAGCGTGCAGCGACACGACGTCGTGCAGAAGACGAGGACCGTCAGAAGAAGCTGGATGAAGCCGTTGCGGCTCGAAAGACAGAAGAGGAGCGGAAGAAGGCCGAACAAGAGATCGCCCAAAAAGCCGCGACAGCCGAGAAGGCCGCATCCACACAAGGAGATAAGCGACCTAAGCGCTTGCATGAGGCGCCAGCGAAGGATAGCGGGCGCGACTCAGATGATAACCGCCGAAAGCCTAGTCGCGGTCGTCTGGATCGTTCAAATATGTCGGGTGGTCGTGGCAAGCAGCGAGGTCATAACCTTTCCCTGAGTGATATTGAGGCGGCCGAATCGGGCCGGGGACGCGGGCGTGGTGGTAAGCGGCGACGCTCCAGTGATGACCTGAATCAGCACGCCTTCGAGCAGCCGACTGAAAAGATAATCTACGATGTAGAGCTGCCAGAAAACATCAGTGTGGGTGATCTCTCACAACAGATGGCTGTTAAAGCGGGTATCGTTATCAAGGAGCTGATGAAGCTTGGCGTTATGGCAACCATCAACCAGATGATCGATCAGGACACCGCGAGCCTGGTGGTTGAGGAGTTGGGCCATCGCATCAAGTTGAAGAGCGATGATGAGCTCGAGGAGCAGTTGGAGGAGTCACTCGCAAGTCAGGAGGGTACGCCTGAACTTCGTGCACCCGTCGTCACCGTCATGGGCCACGTGGACCACGGTAAGACTTCACTGCTCGATTACATCCGAAGTTCACGTGTTGCCGTAGGCGAGGCGGGTGGAATTACCCAGCACATCGGCGCTTACCACGTGAAAACCGATATGGGCATGATCACCTTCCTCGACACCCCTGGGCACGCAGCATTTACGGCGATGCGAGCCCGTGGCGCCAAATCAACGGATATCGTCGTTTTGGTGGTAGCTGCTGACGATGGTGTGATGCCACAGACAGAAGAGGCTGTACAGCACGCGCGAGCGGCTGGCGTGCCATTGGTAGTCGCTATTAACAAGATGGACAAAGAAGGCGCAGATCCGGACCGAGTAAAAAACGAACTGGCTGCAAAAGAGGTTATTCCAGAGGATTGGGGCGGTGATACCCAGTTTATCCCGGTCTCGGCTCATACAGGTGAGGGTATTGATACTCTACTCGAGGCGCTTTTACTGCAGTCCGAGCTTCTTGAACTCAAAGCGCCTGCTGACGTTCCTGCCAGCGGGCTAGTGATTGAATCGCGACTGGATCGAGGGCGTGGGCCCGTAGCGTCTCTGCTGGTACAGCAAGGCACACTGAATCAAGGAGATATCGTTCTTGCGGGATTACAGTACGGTCGTGTAAGAGCCATGCTTGATGAAAACGGGCAGCCCGTAAAAGTTGCCGGTCCCAGTATCCCAGTTGAAATTCTCGGCCTTGATGGAACACCCGATGCGGGTGATCCCTTTGTCGCAGTGGAAAGTGAAAAGCGTGCTCGCGAAATCGCAGATTTCCGATATGAGAAGCAGCGCTCGAGTAAGTTAGCCCGTCAACAAGCGGCCAAACTCGACAGCATGTTTGAGACCATGACGGCTGGCGAGGTTCAAACCTTGAATGTCGTCATTAAGGCTGACGTGCGCGGTTCACTCGAAGCGCTCCAGTCCTCATTGTCTGATTTGGGCAATGAGGAAGTTAAAGTCAATGTGGTTGCAGGAGGTGTTGGTGGCATCACCGAGACTGACGTGTCGCTGGCGATGACGAGTAACGCGGTTATCTTTGGTTTCAACACACGAGCGGACACTAAAGCTCGTGATCTTGCTGAAAATGAAGGCGTAGAGCTTCGTTACTACAACGTCATTTATGACCTGATTGACGATGTTAAGGCGGCCCTTTCGGGCATGTTGTCGCCAGAGCTACGCGAGGAGATTGTCGGTATTGCCGAGGTGCGAGACGTCTTCCGTTCACCCAAGTTCGGACTCATTGCGGGCTGCATGGTGACCGAAGGTACGGTGTATCGCTCAAAGCCGATCCGAGTCCTGCGAGACAGTATCGTGATCTATGAAGGAGAGCTCGAGTCTTTACGTCGCTTCAAGGATGATGCGAACGAAGTTCGAAACGGTACCGAGTGTGGTATCGGTGTTAAGAACTACACCGACGTTAAGGTGGGCGATCTTATCGAAGTGTTCGACGTCAACGAAATCGCTCGATCGCTGTAGGTGTTGTGTAGTGGGCCAGGAGTTTAGTCGAACCGAAAGAATTGCCGACTTTCTTCAGCAGGAGCTCGCCAAGCTCCTGCTCCATAGTGTTCGCGACCCGAGGGCAGAGTTTGTCAGCATTACGGCAGTGGAGGTCAGCCGAGATCTCCGCTACGCCAAGGTGTTCTTCACCAAGCTGGGTCTCGAGGACGCCAAATCCGCAGAGGATGTCACCCGGGTTCTAGATAAAGCCGCGGGTTTTCTGCGCAGTGAAATATCACGAGATTCCACTTTGCGGACTGTCCCAAAGCTGACATTTAAGTTTGATGAGAGCGTTGGTCGTGGCCGACACATGGAAGCCCTGCTGGGTAAGGCAAGGGCGTCTGATTCCCAAAACCAAGATGCCTCGGGCGTAGACGAAACCTGAGATGGCGCGCCGGCGGAAAGGTCGGGCCGTTACAGGTGTCCTTGTACTCGATAAGCCTGTTGGCCCCTCATCAAATCAAGCGTTGCAGCGAGTTCGTCATCTGTTTAATGCCGCGAAGGCGGGCCATACCGGCAATTTGGATCCTCTAGCCAGTGGTGTGCTTCCCATTTGTCTGGGTGAAGCAACAAAGCTCTCCCAGTTCTTGTTGGACTCCGATAAGGCTTATGAAGCGACGGTCAGTTTTGGTGTTAAAACCAGCACCGGTGACAGTGAGGGCGAGGTGATCGCAGAGAAGACTGCAGCGTTGCTTACGGCTGATAAGGTCACCGCTGTACTTGCGTCTTTCATCGGCGAGTTTGATCAAACGCCACCCATGTACTCAGCTCTCAAGGTAAATGGGCAGCCGCTTTACAAGCTGGCAAGACAGGGGAAAGAGGTTGAGCGAAAAGCGCGTCGGATAGAAGTTCACTCAATTGGTATGAGATCCTTTCTTCCCGGTGAGGTTGCGACATCCGATATTCGAGTCGCCTGTACTAAAGGCACCTACATCCGGGCGCTTTCGGAGGACATCGCCGAGGCCGTCGGTTTGCCGGGCCATATGAGTTCGTTGCGCCGAACCGCAACGGGCCCTTTCGATTTAAGCCAGTCGATCACTTTGGAGACACTGGTTGATGCGGCCGCGAAGGAAGGTCCTGACGCGCTCGATCAGTTTCTAATAGATCCTGAGATCGCTGTCGGCCACTTAGAGCGAGTCGAAGTAAGTCATTCTGCGGCTTTCTACCTAAAACAAGGACAACCCGTCCTAGTGCGAAATGCGCCGCTTAGTGGTATGGTGCGCATCGCTGAAGCGAGTGGGCCCTTTTTAGGTATCGGTGTGATACTAGACGACGGCCGAGTCGCTCCGAAGCGACTGTTTGTATAGCAGTCATTAATCAGCCCCCCTGTAAACCTGCACGGGTGGGCTCAGAGTAACGCAGGTTGGAGAAATATCATGGCACTAGATGCAGCACGTAAAGCTCAAATCGTGGACGACTACAAGCAGTCTGAAGGCGATACAGGATCGCCCGAAGTTCAGGTCGCTCTGTTGACCGCAAATATTGAGCAGCTACAGCAGCACTTTAAAGAGCATGCACAGGACCACCATTCACGTCGTGGTCTCATTCGTATGGTTAACCAGCGCCGTAAACTGTTGGATTACTTGAAGCGCAAGGACACATCTCGTTACGCAACATTGATTAAGCGTCTTGGCTTGCGCCGATAAAAACGACTTAGGGCCGGCTTTATGCCGGCCAATTTATTTTGGAGATAGTTAAGTGAACGTTGTTACTAAAACTTTCCAGTACGGTGGCCAAGAGGTCACGCTGGAAACAGGACGCATAGCGCGTCAAGCCTCTGGCGCCGTAATGGCCACCATGGGTACAACTTCCGTGCTTTGCACGGTGGTAGCAGAGCAAAAGGAAAAGCCGGGACAGGCATTTTTCCCCTTGTCTGTGCATTACATTGAAAAAGCCTATTCAGTCGGCAAGATTCCTGGCGGCTTTTTCAAGCGTGAAGCGCGACCCAGCGAGAAAGAAACGCTGACCTCGCGCCTCATCGACCGTCCCATTCGTCCGCTCTTCGCTGATGGTTTCATGAACGAAGTGCAGGTGGTCTGCACGGTGATGTCTGCTGATTTGGATACGGATCCCGATATTCCTGCAATGATCGGAACATCGGCGGCGCTGGCGATATCGGGGTGCCCATTCAACGGCCCAATTGGTGGTGCTCGCGTTGGCTTTAGTGAAGCGGATGGCTACGTGCTCAACCCTAGCTATTCGGCTTTGAAAGAGAGCAAGCTGGATATGGTCGTCGCCGGTACCCGTGATGCGGTTCTTATGGTCGAATCAGAGGCAAAAGAGCTCTCGGAAGACCAGATGCTGGGCGCCGTTTTATATGCGCACCAAGAAATGCAAACCGTTATCAAAGCCATTGACGAGCTGGTTGAAGAAGCTGGCAAGCCCCGTTGGGATTGGTCTGCGCCAGAGGTCGATGAAGCACTGCGGGCGCAGGTCGAAGAGGCTGCAGGCGCTGATCTCGGTGAGGCGTACCGCATTACAGAAAAAGCGTCACGATACGAGCGAGTCAGTCAGATCAAAGATGCCGTTGTTGAGGCACTTGCCGTTGAAGGCGGTCCTTCCGCGGACGACATCAAGGACGAGTTCAAGTCGCTCGAGAAGCGCATCGTTCGGCAGCGCATCTTGGCCGGCGAGCCACGTATCGATGGTCGTGATGGCCGCACGGTGCGTCAGATTGCATGCGAAGTCGATGTTCTGGATAACGTACACGGGTCATCTTTGTTCACTCGTGGCGAGACACAGGCCATTGGTGCCGTGACATTGGGCTCAACGCGTGATGCGCAGATTATTGATGCCCTTGAGGGTGAGCGTCGCGACCCGTTTATGTTGCACTACAACTTCCCTCCTTACTCAGTCGGTGAGGCGGGGCGTATGGGGTTCACCGGGCGTCGTGAAATCGGCCATGGCCGTTTGGCACGCCGTGGTCTTGCAGCTGTACTGCCGAATAACGATGAGTTCCCTTACACGATCCGTGTCGTATCTGAGATTACGGAATCGAACGGTTCAAGCTCCATGGCATCCGTCTGTGTGGGCTCGCTCGCGATGATGGCTGCTGGCGTGCCTCTGAAGGCACCTGTGGCTGGTATCGCAATGGGTCTGGTTAAGGAAGGGAACCAGTTTGCGGTTCTCACCGATATTCTGGGTGACGAAGATCACCTGGGTGACATGGACTTTAAAGTGGCTGGCACATCGGCCGGTGTCACTGCGTTGCAGATGGACATCAAGATCGAAGGTATCAATGAGCAGATTATGGAAGTGGCGTTGGAGCAGGCATTGCACGCTCGTCTTCACATCCTGGGCCAGATGAATGCGGTACTGGACTCTGCGCGAGAGATTACCTCAGAGAATGCGCCTAGCATGGTGACCCTGAAAGTAGACTCGGACAAGATCCGCGACATTATCGGTAAGGGCGGTGCAACCATTCGTCAGATCACTGAGGACTCAGGTGCTACGGTTGATATTGATGACGATGGCACCGTGAAGGTCTTTGGTCAGAACCAGTCAGCGCGTGACGCAGCGGTCGATATGATCATGGCCATTACGGCTGAGGCAGAGGTGGGTGCGGTGTATACCGGTAAGGTCGCTCGCATCGTTGACTTTGGCGCGTTCATCACGATCCTGCCTGGCAAGGACGGCCTGCTTCACATTTCCCAGATTGCCAACGAGCGAGTTGAGAATGTGAGCGACTATCTGACTGAGGGAGAGGAAGTCACGGTTAAGTGTCTTGATGTCGATCAGCGTGGTCGCATTAAGCTCTCGATCAAAGAGCTTCTGGAAGATGAGGCGGCGGATGAAGCGCCGTCAGGTGATGCGGCTGAGGAAGTTGAAGACGCTGTTGCTGAAGAACCAGTCAGTGAAGAAGCGACCGAGGCATCGGATGCCGACTCAGATGCAGCGGAAGACGTAGCGGACGAGGAAGCGACTGATGATGTGGCGGATGCCGAAGAAGCGTCAGAAGAAGCGTCTGATGATGCAGACGAGGAAGAGGCTAAGTAATCACAGTCTCACGTGAAAAGGCCCGCAGCAGCGGGCCTTTTTTTTGTCTGTGTCATGGCTCGTGTCGTTGGAGGCTTGCTATGCCTTTGGCTTAACCCGGGGTTAGGCTGTCTCGCGCCCCGCCACCAACTGCTCGACGACCGATGGATCAGCGAGAGTAGAGGTGTCTCCTAGGCTATCAAGTTCATTTTCAGCAATCTTACGTAAGATGCGGCGCATGATTTTTCCTGATCGTGTTTTGGGTAAGCCCGGTGCCCACTGAATAACGTCTGGCTTGGCGATCGGACCAATCTCCCTTATACACAGCTGCACAAGTTCAGCGCGCAACTCGGGCGAATCCGCTACACCGGTAATAGGTGTCACGTAACAGTAAATGCCTTGTCCCTTGATGGGATGTGGATAGCCAACAACGGCAGCTTCCGAAATATCCTCGTGCAGAACCAGTGCGCTTTCCACTTCAGCTGTGCCCATACGGTGCCCCGACACATTGAGTACGTCGTCCACTCTTCCTGTAATTCTGAGATATCCATCGGCATCACGCAGTGCGCCGTCGCCAGTGAAGTAGTAGCCGTCATAAGTCGAGAAGTAGGTGTCAATGAGTCGCTGGTGATCTCCATAGACGGTTCTGATTTGGCCAGGCCATGAGCGCTTGATAACAAGATAGCCCGCACCTTCGCCTTCAATTTCCTTGCCTTGCTCATCGAGGAGGGCGGGTTCGACACCAAAGTAGGGGAAGCTTGCGTAACCTGGCTTCATTGCGTGAGCCGAAGGCATTGGGGTGATCATCATTGCCCCTGTTTCTGTTTGCCACCAACTGTCGACAATGGGGCAGCGGCTATCGCCAACGACGCGGTGATACCACTCCCAGGCTTCGGGATTAATAGGCTCTCCCACCGAGCCAATGATTCTCAGGCTCTTCCTCGAGTGCCGAGTAACGAAGTCATCGCCCAGGGCATGCAACGCACGAATGGCCGTAGGCGCCGTAAAAAAGGTATTGATTTGGTGTTTGTCGATAACTTCCCAGCAACGGCCTCCGTCTGGGTAGGTGGGAACACCCTCAAACATTACCGTCGTGGCGCCATTCGCCAGGGGCCCATAAACAATGTACGAGTGTCCGGTCACCCAGCCGACATCAGCCGTGCACCAAAACACCTCGCCTTCGCGGTAGTCGAACACGTATTTGAAGGTGCTGGCCGCCTGTAACAAATAGCCACCGGTGGTATGGAGCACGCCTTTCGGCTTCCCCGTCGAACCCGAGGTGTAGAGAATGAACAGCGGTGCCTCGCTGTCCATGGATACGGGCACGAAGTCCCGACTCGCGGCGCGCGTGCTCGCGCCGTACGCGATATCTCTATCGGGCACCCAATCAATTGCTGCGCCGGTGCGCTCGAGCACAATCACCGTATCAATCGACGGACAATGTGTTAGTGCCGCATCAACATTTGTTTTAAGGGGTACCTTCTTGCCACCGCGCAAGCCCTCATCAGCGGTGATGACCATTCGGCAGCTAGCGTCATTAATTCGATCCTTCAGCGCCTCTGGGGAGAATCCACCGAAGACAACCGAATGGATGGCACCGATCCGGGTGCAGGCCAGCATCGCGTAGGCCGCCTCGGGCACCATCGGCATGTAAATGCAAACACGATCACCGGGACGTACGCCCCGATCATGCATGACATTGGCCAGACGGCAGACCTCGTCCTTAAGCACTTGATAGGTAATGTGCTGGCTCTCACCGGGATCATCGCCTTCCCACAATATGGCTGTCTGATCAGCGCGATGGGGTAGATGCCGGTCGATACAATTGACCGAGGCGTTCAATTTTCCGCCGTCGAACCAGCGCGCGTGGCCCGTGGATAAATCGCTCTCGCACACCGAATCCCAGGTCTTGTCCCAACTGAGAAACTCTTCGGCTTGCTGGCTCCAAAATGTTTCTGGGTCGTCCAGTGACGCACGGTACATGTCATGGTATTTCTCTGGCGTAATGTGCGCGTCGGAGAAATTAGATGGGACGGGATATAGGGCCTCGTTAGACATGCAATGGATCCTTGTGTTTTTATCACTGCGTCGACGCAACACGTGCGTGTTAGCTCAAAAACAATAATGCCGTATCTGTTTCTCTAGCGAAACAAAATGCGTTTGTAAAAGGGAGACTCCAGCGAATGGCTGACGATAAAAATGTAGGGCGAAGGCAGCTGTTCGCGGCCAAGGTTCGGAGCTTGATGTTACGTCTGCTGGTTGTATGGTTCGTCGTTAGTTTCGGCTTTGGAATTTTACTGGTCGAGCCACTCAATGAGATAAGGGTGGGCGGATACAAACTTGGATTCTGGTTCGCGCAGCAGGGATCTATTTTTATTTTTATCGCGCTGATCTTCGGGTTTTCCTCTGTTATGACGCGGCTGGAGCGCGATTATGCGGACAGTGAGAGGGAGACTGAAAAATGAGTCTTACGCTTCTCACCTATCTGGTTGTTGGTTCTACTTTCGCGCTATACATCGGAATCGCGATTGCCACTCGCGCCTCATCGACAAAGGATTTTTACATTGCTGACGGTGGGGTTCACCCAGTCGCCAACGGTATGGCAACAGCAGCCGACTGGATGTCCGCGGCTTCGTTTATATCAATGGCGGGACTGATTGCGCTGTCCTACAACGGGTATGGTGGCTCGGTATTCCTAATGGGCTGGACGGGCGGGTATGTCCTTCTGGCTCTGCTGATAGCGCCTTATCTCCGGAAGTATGGAAAGTATACGGTGCCTGACTTTATCGGTGAGCGTTACTACTCGGATACGGCGCGTGTGGTTGCTGTCATTTGTCTCGTCCTGTGTTCAGTCACCTACGTGATTGGTCAAATGAAAGGGGTGGGTGTGGCCTTCTCTCGCTTCCTTGAAACGGACTACGAGACGGGGCTCGGTATTGGAATGTTCATCGTGTTCTTTTATGCGGTTCTGGGTGGCATGAAAGGCATAACCTATACCCAGATTGCTCAGTACGTTGTGCTGATTACCGCTTACACCATTCCCGCAATTTTTATTAGCTTGCAGCTAACAGGGAATCCGTTTCCTCAGTTGGGTTTGGGCTCTACGCTTGCCGGAAGTGATGTCTACCTGCTCGACAAGCTCGACATGATTCTGGTCGATCTTGGCTTTCAGGAGTACACCACGACGCTGCGTGGCAGCACGTTAAACATGTTGGCCTTCACCGCGTCCCTCATGATCGGTACTGCCGGGCTGCCGCATGTCATTATTCGCTTCTTCACGGTACCCAGTGTGGCAGCTGCGCGACGTTCCGCCGGGTGGGCATTGGTATTTATTGCCATTCTCTACACCACTGCGCCCGCTATCGCAGCGATGGCGCGCCTGAACATTGTCGACACCATGCAGCAGTCTGACGGGCAGGTGCTTCTGATAGAGGAGAAACCTGCTTGGTTCGAGAACTGGGAGCGAACGGGTTTACTGAAGGTCGAGGATCTCAATGGCGATGGTCGGATCGAATATACCGCTGATCCTGAGACGAATGAGTTAACCAAACTTGATAATGACATTCTCGTTCTGGCGAACCCAGAGATTGCGCAGCTTCCCAACTGGGTCATTGCGCTGGTGGCCGCGGGTGGCCTTGCAGCGGCATTATCGACTGCAGCGGGGCTTCTTCTGGCAATCTCGAGCGCCATTTCTCATGATCTACTGAAGAGTACTTACATGCCGTCCATCTCCGACAAGGCTGAATTGAGGGCGTCTAGAATTGCGATGGCCGTTGCTGTGCTCGGGGCGGGTTATTTGGGACTGAATCCACCGGGTTTTGCAGCTGGGACAGTGGCACTGGCATTTGGACTTGCTGCCTCCTCTCTCTTCCCCGCATTGCTCATGGGTATCTTCGCTCGCGGGGTCAACCGCGAGGGCGCCGTGGCGGGTATGTTGGCCGGTATATCGGTGACCTTGCTCTATGTATTCCCGCACAAGGGCATTATGTTTATCCACGGTACCTCATTCCTCGGCAACACGTCTACGAACTGGTTCTTTCGGATCGAG